>Ga0075019_10001522_pt1 | contig 13188 bp, 9 predicted proteins | sample ColStrG_CSR_2013_FD_71473 | JGI IMG/M metagenome (GOLD analysis project Ga0075019, IMG submission 71473) | Freshwater sediment microbial communities in response to fracking from Pennsylvania, USA - Cold Stream Run_MetaG_CSR_2013 | ecosystem: Environmental > Aquatic > Freshwater > Creek >...
ATGTTGCGCCAGGCGCAGCACAGTCGCGGCGGTGAGGTTCGATGCGGTGCGCCCCGGAACGTTGTAGAGGACCACCGGCACCGGCGAGCGGTCTGCAATTTTGATGAAATGCTGCCGGATTCCCTCTTGTGACGGCTTGTTGTAGTATGGACTCACCGACAAAATGGCTGTGATGCCCCGAAAAGAAGTGGCGCTGATTTCGTCCAGCACAGCGGCGGTGTTGTTGCCGCCAATGCCGTATACAATGGGGAGTCTTTTCGGGTTGTGCGCCAATGCAAACTTTAAAATTTCCTTTTTTTCTTCCCGCGTCATAGCGGCAGACTCGCCTGTCGTGCCCATCACTACCCAGTAGTCCACATTTTTTTCGGTGTGGGTCAATAATTTTTTTAACGAAGGGAAGTCGATCGAGCCGTCTTGATTAAATGGGGTCACTAAAGCCACGCCGGTGCCATTCAATTTTTTCATCTCAGTTGTTTCGTGTATTTGTACATCGTGTCAATCAACCCTTTGTTGGTGCCGTTTTGTTCAATCATCAATTCAAAAAAAGAACTTTCGCCTTCTTTGAAGCGACCGATGCGGCAACGTGCCTTGCTCACGGCCAGCAGGTAAAGCGCCATCGGGTTAGCCTCACGGTCGATGTAGAAGAGATAATCAAAGGGTGTGTTGCAAAATTTCTCTACCGCTTCGGAACGTATTTTTCCCCAAAAGTTGATGTCAGTGATCGAAAAAAAATCAAACATAAATTCATAATTCTCCTGCTTCAGCGGGAGGTATTCCAGCACACTTACTTTCTTCCCGTCTTGCTCCAGAAGGTGAATAAATTCCTTGATTTCGGTGTGCTTTGTCTTGTCTTCCACGCTGAAAAGGACACCGATGTGCTGCGCTTGTTTGTATGGCAGGCTCGCACGCAGGCGTTGGTTTTTTTTCAAGGCCGCCGCCGTCCGCATGCGCAGAAAATTCATTTTGAACATGAGGCGAAATTCAAGATTTAAAATGCAAATTCAAAACGACCCGTGGGGTCACGGCTTGAGCATGGCCTCAAACTCCGCTTCGCTGATTATCTTCACGCCGAGCGTCTCGGCCTTTTCGCGTTTGGCCGGCCCCATGTTTTCGCCAGCCACCAGATAATCCAATTTGCCCGAAACCGACGAAAGTACTTTCCCTCCGTGGGCGATAATTACATCTTTGATTTCATCGCGCCCAAAGTGCGCAAATGTTCCGGACACAACAAAAGACTTTCCCTGCAAGGCGTTGCTGATTTTTACAGGCTCCAAAAACGTGCTTTCCATTTGCAAGCCCGCGTTCCGAAGTCGCTCAATTTCGCGCTGGTTTTCGTGATCTTGAAAATAGGCCACGACACTCTGTGCGATTTTTTCACCTACTTCGGGCGCTTCCAACAGTTGTTCGTAAGTGGCCACGGCCAATGCATCCATGCGCTTGAAATGCCGCGCCAGTTTTTCTGCAACGGTCTTTCCGACAAAGCGAATGCCGATGGCAAATAAGACCGACTCAAACGGCACCGACTTCGATGCAGCGATGCCGTCGAGCAAATTTTTGGTCGATGTGTCTTTGAATCCTTCGAGGCGCATGACATCTGCTTTTTGTAGGTCATACAAATCGGCAGGCGTGCGCACCAATTGCAGATCGAAAAGCTGGGCGATTGTTTTCTCGCCCACCGAGTCGATGTTCATGGCTTTGCGCTGAATGAAGTGTTCTATCTTTCCCTTGATTTGCGGCGGACATCCCTTTTCGTTTGGGCAATAGTGATTGGCCTCGCCTTCGCGACGAACCAGTTCCGTGCCACATTCCGGACAATCCGTGATGTAAGCGACCGGTGTAGCAGCCGAACTGCGCCGTGTCGTGTCGACGCCAGTAACTTTGGGGATGATCTCGCCGCCTTTTTCCACAAACACAAAATCACCGACGTGCAGGTCGAGCCGCGCTATTTCGTTTGCGTTGTGCAACGACGCACGTTTCACCGTGGTGCCGGCCAGCAGCACAGGCGCCAGCTCGGCAACAGGAGTGACGGCGCCGGTTCGACCCACTTGATACGTGATGCCATTCAGTCGGGTGCTGATACTTTCTGCTTTGTATTTGTAGGCAATTGCCCATCGCGGGCTCTTGGCCGTAAAGCCGAGGCGCTCCTGCTGATCGAGTTGGTTTACTTTTATCACGACGCCGTCTGTTTCGAGCGGCAATTCATTTCTTTTTTTGTCCCAGGTGTGAATGTATGTCAGGACCTCATCAATATTCCCGCATTTTTTATACGTAGGTGAAACCTGAAAACCCCATGACTCAATCTTATGAATGGCCTCTTCGTGGGTTTGCACATTATTTTCTTCACCCAGCAAATAGTAGAGGTAGCAGTCGAGTTTGCGTTTGGCCACCTCGGCGCTGTCTTGCATTTTCAACGTGCCGCTGGCGGTGTTGCGCGCGTTCGCATAGGTTTCTTCACCAATGTCTTCGCGTTCTTTGTTGAGTTGCTTGAACGCTTGCTTGGGTAAAAATACCTCGCCACGTACTTCAAACCTTGACGGAATGCCCTTTCGCCGAATGCGCAGTGGCAGCGATCGGATGGTGCGCACGTTGGCAATGACGTCGTCACCGCGAATGCCGTCGCCTCTGGTAATACCGCTGACGAGCAACCCGTCTTCGTATATCAGACTGATGGACACGCCGTCGAATTTCAGTTCACAAAAATATTCAAACGTTTCGCCGTCCAGGCCTTTGGCGACACGGGCATCAAAGTCGCGCAATTCTTCTTCCGAATAGGTGTTGCCGAGCGAAAGCATCGGGTACTGGTGTACCACCGATGGAAAATTTTTGGTGATGGTGCCACCCACCCGTTGGGTGGGGGAGTCGGGGAGTTTGAACCGCGGGAACTCATTTTCCAGGCTGGCCAATTGTTCCAGCAACTGATCAAATTCAAAATCAGAAATCTCAGACCGATTTTCTTGGTAATATAAATCCGAATGGTAGTTGACCTGCTGGGTCAATTCTTCGATTTTTTTTTGCGCCTGCGCGGGGGTCATCTCGATGGTGAATAGGTAAAGATAAACGGTTGTGTGAAAAAATAGAACAGGCCCTTCACAGGTTGATGCAAGCCAGCGTGTGCACGGCGACGAGGGCGGCGGTTTCGGTGCGCAGTCGGTTAGGCCCCAAGCTCACCTTTTCAAAACCGGCGGCCAGCGCCCAGTTCATTTCATCTGGAGAAAAATCTCCCTCCGGCCCAATCAACACGGCGTATTTTTCTTTTTTCGGCGCCATGGTTTTCAATAGTACGGGATTGGCCGGGTCGACGTGGGCAATACACTTGACCGTGGCAGCGTGAACGTCCAGTTGCTGGAGCGGCGTAACCGGATGGATACGGGGGAGCCACGCCTGCTGAGATTGTTTCAGTGCACTGACCGTAATTTTTTTGATCCGGTCCAGGTTGACGGATTTGCGTTCGCTGTTTTGGCATCCAATAAATGTAATCTCATCGACGCCGATTTCGGTCGCCTTTTCCACAAACCATTCGATGCGGTCGGCATTTTTGGTCAGTGCGACGGCCACGTGGAGGTAATAACCTCGAGCTGGCCCAGGGTCGTGCGCCGTGATCGTAAATCCACATTTTTTTGGGTCGGCGTGGGTGATACGCGCATGGTAGAATGTGCCCAACCCGTCGGTCAACCTGATTTCATCGCCTTCCTTCATCCGAAGGACCCGCACGGCGTGGGCCGATTCCTCGGCATCCAGATCGTGGAGACCATCAGGAATGCCGGGTTGATAAAACAGGTTCAGGCGAGTTCCTTTTGCAGGCGTTGCACCAGCCGGGTGTATTCCTCCATGGCTGTCTCCTTGGGCGTCCCTTTCTTTTCAGACCAGGCGTTGTGTTTGGCAATGGCCTTGAAGTCAAAGCCGCCCGGTGATTCGTCGCCGGCGTCGCCTTCTGTAGCCTGCTTGAAGAGCGCATAGAGTTGCAGCAAATCTTCATTCGAAGGCTTGGACGGAAGTCCTTTCGATTGCGTTACGGCAGCATTAAAGTCATCAACGACGGCCATGTTTGGGAATTAAGTGGTTTATCGTTTTGTGATCGGTACGTAAGGACGCAGATTCTGGCCTGTGTAGATCTGGCGGGGCCGGCCAATGGGCTCCTTATTTTCGCGCAGTTCTTTCCATTGCGCAATCCAGCCTGGCAAGCGCCCCATGGCAAACATGACGGTGAACATGTCGACAGGAATACCGAGGGCTCGGTAAATAATGCCGGAGTAGAAATCAACGTTGGGATATAGTTTGCGTTCGATGAAATACGGATCGCGCAGGGCCACTTCCTCCAATTTTAAAGCAATATCCAACACCGGATCTTTCACACCCAACTTGGTGAGCACGTCATCGGCTGCCTTTTTAATTATCTTGGCACGCGGGTCGAAGTTTTTGTACACGCGGTGGCCGAATCCCATCAGGCGGAATCCGCTGTTTTTGTCTTTGGCCTTGTTGATCCATTTCTCCGTATCGCCGCCGTCGGCCTTGATTTGCTCGAGCATGAGAATTACTTCCTGGTTGGCGCCGCCATGCAGCGGTCCCCACAGGGCATTAATGCCGGCAGAAATGGAAGAATAGATGCTGGCCTTCGACGAACCTACGATGCGCACAGTAGATGTGGAACAATTTTGTTCGTGATCGGCATGCAAAATCAGCAACTTGTCGAGGGCGTCAGCGACGACGGGGTCGACTTCGTACTGCTCAGCCGGCAGGGCGTACATCATTTTCAAAAACCGCGAGCAATAATCCAACGAGTTGTCGGGGTAGTTCACGGGATGGCCCATGGCATTTTTGTAAGCCCAGGCGGCAAACGTCGGCATTTTAGCCAACGACCGAACGATGCTGATGTACACTGCTTCTGATGACCGGTTCGGGTCCAGCGACTCGGGATAAAACGCCGTCTGTGCGCAAAACATAGATGCTAATACGCCCATGGGGTGCGATGACGACGGGAACCCATCGAGGATTTTGCGTGTGTCCTCATGCACCATCGTATGTTTTTTGATGTCGTCTGTAAATTTGGCGAGTTGGTCGCTGCTGGGCAGTTCGCCGAAGATCAGCAGGTAAGCGACCTCAAGAAAGCTTGACTTGGCGGCGAGGTCTTCAATTGAATAACCCCGGTAGCGCAAGATGCCCTTGTCGCCGTCCAGGAAGGTGATGGCGCTTTTGGTTGCCCCCGTGTTTTTGTAACCCAAATCCAGTGTGATGACTTTTACTTCTTCCAGCAGGTTGCTGATGTCAATCGCCACTTCGTTTTCGGTCCCTTCCACGATGGGTAGCTTGTACGACTTTCCATCAATAATCAGTTCTGCGGTCTTCGCCATAAAAATTAAAATTTTAAACTTTCGTTTTAAAGATAGAATGAAGAGTTATCAGAAAAAAGGAGTGTTCAATAATTAGTTATTACCCAAGATAAGCGGCATCCCATCCTTGCCTGATCCCACGACGATGATTTTGGAATTGGGCGATTTTGAAAGCTCCAGAGTGGCTTCTATACCTCTCATTTTCAGCAATTTGTCGGACAAACTGTTGTTGATAATGTTGTTGGCCCGCGATTCGCCTTCGGCGGCAATCCGCTTGCGTTCCGCTTCGCTTTTTTCCTTGTCCAGCCGGAATTGGTACGCCAGCGCCTCCTGTTCCTGCTGCAACTTATTTTCGATGGCTTGCTTGATTTGTTCGGGCAGCGCAATGGAGCGGATCAGCACAGCCGTGGCCGTCACGTTGTTGGTGCTGAGGATTTTTTCCGTTTCATTTTTGATGGAACTTTCTACCTCGGCCCGCTTTGTTGAATAAATTTCTTCGGCCGTGTAGCGCCCCATCACCTGGCGTACCGTCGAGCGCACTTCCGGGATCACCAGCACCGCCACATAGTCTTTGGTAAACTGCTCGTGGATAAATCCGATTTTGTTGGGGATAGGAAAGAAGCGGACTGTAATGTCTACGTGAATGGACAGGCCGCTTTTATCCAGCACGTCCATGTTTTCGTCTGACGAGACCTCGTTGACTTTGTAAACATAAATGGTATTCCAGGGCGCCTTGAGGTGGGTGCCCGGCCCGATTACTTCGGCCTTGTCAAGGCCGCGGCCAAACGGATAAAAAATGATTGCCCGTTCAGTTGCTTCAATGGTGAACCACAAACTGGACGAGATCGTGAGCAAAATGATCAGGGCGACGACACCCAATACAATGAACGGAAGCCTGCGGTTATTCATGACGTTGATTAGTTTAAGTGTCTACTGATTTTCTTTTTCGCCTCGCGGCAACCCTAACAGTTTGCCGATGATGAGCATGCCGTAAAGCCCGCCCCAAACTGCCTCCAGTACGCTGATATTGCGAATTAGCCTGGTGGGCGTCAGTCCGGGGTCTATGCCGCCAAGGATACTAAAGCTGAAAGTTACACATTCTGCGTAATTGGGCAGGCCCAATTCGAAATTTTGCCCAAGGCTTCCCGGCCGGGCAATTGAGATCAGGTCATACAGGCTGCCGAAAGAAATACCGATCATAATGAAGATGCCCGCCGCGCCCCATAGTTTGTCGGCTGTCATGATTTCGCTGGAGAAGATATCGCGCAACGCAAAGCCGATGACCGTCACCTCAATGGGAAAAAGCAAGCCGTGGATGGTGAGTAGGTAGGTTTGCCGGTCGCTGACATGAATCAATTGGTAGTAGGGAAATTCGCTCAAGATGCCAAAGGTGACCAACCCACAAAGCACGACCAGAAAAGTAGCAATGAGCGCCTGGTTATTGGTGAAATTGCGCATGAGGTCCCAGAGCAAAAAGGCATAGATGGCGCCAAAGAATGAAAAGATCGAAATAATTAATTTTGAGATTTCGGTGGTTGAGTCCTCCACAATTGGTTCGGACAAAACCAAGCCGAAGACCACAATGATGATTTGCACCATCACGATATTGCGGTAGTCCTTCAGTTTTTCGCGCTGTAGCTCGCTGCGCGACATCAACCGCCTGAATAGAAAACTTTTCATAATTTAATAGGTCGGCTTTAAAATTAATTGATTTAGATCATACCTTTTGCTTTCTTTTACGAACTGTGCACCCTGCCCTACTTCATACCAATTTGCCCCGACGCGGATTGTCGATACACCAGCCCTTCTTTAACAGGCCGATTTGGCGTATTGTTTTTGCTACGTTAATCGTCATTTTGACGGCTTCGGCGAGCCAGGCTCAGCAGCAAGTAAAAGACAGCCTGAAAAATCGACTGGGTATTGAGAAAAACGCCGCTCGCCGAGTAGACTTGTTGAACCAACTGGCCTACCAGTATTACGACTACAACGACAGCTTGGCCTTTTTTTATGCGAATGAAGCGCTCCGGCTCGGCCAGGCTGCATCTTATCCACAGGGCGTGAAATATGCCAACACTATGGTGGGGCTGGGCTACGCCAGTAAAGGTGAATTCCGGACTGCCATTCGATATTACAGCCGAGCGAACAACATTAAAGTAGTGGGTGCTGAAAAGGACGATGTCTATAATTTTGGCTTGTGGGGCAACTGCTACCGCGAGACCGCCTACTATGACTCCGCCCTCCTCATTTACCGCAAGGCCATGACGTTGGTGCTTGCCAACGATGTCGAGAACTTGGCGCACATGTACAAAAATGTTGCGTCGGTGTATGTGTTGCTGTGGCGTAATCAAGAGGCCATTCATGTGCTCGATTCAGCCATGGTATTATTGGCGAAAGACCCGGCGAAGACACATTACATCCGGATGGACATCTGGAGTGTGTACCAGCAGGCACATAAAAATTTGCTGAATTACGCCCAGGCTGAGGAATTTGGAAGAAAAATGTGTCGGGAGGCATATTCCCTCGACGACTATTACCACCAGGTGATGTGCAAGCTCAATCAGGGCGAATTGCAATTTCAGCAGAGCAAATACAGCGACGCACTGAAATCAAATTTTGATGCGCTGGAATTGACCCGCCGCTACATGTTTCCGCCCCAATATGCCAAACTGCTTATTCAAATCGGCGAGGTGTATGAAGAGTTGTCCCAGTTCAATGTGGCCGCCGAATATTTTTTCAACTGCATCCGGCTCGCCGAGCGGCACGGCCTACGGGCGGAGTTGGCCACCTGCTACGCAGAACTCGCCTGGATCAAAAAAGACCAACACGACTATGTCATGGCGTTGACTTATGCCGACCGTTCGATGGCGCTCCGCCAGGCCATCGGCGACGCCAAGGGTATCGCCAATTGTCACAACGTGATCGGCCTGGTGTACCTGCTCCAAAAGAAATACGATCGATCAATCGCCGAACACCAGCAGGCGCTGCAGATTAGAGAAAAAATTGGGTATGAATTGGGAATCTCTGCGTCGATCTTCAACATCTCGCTGGTGTACGAAGCGCTTGGCCAAATCGACAAGGCGCTGGAGTATCAGCGGCGGGCGATCGTGGTTGAAGAAAAGGCCAATATTCCACAGAGCCTGGCTATTTCGTACAACAGTCTTGCACGCCTGCTCGTCAAATCGGGGCAAACCGGCGAGGCGCTGCTGTTTGCGAGGAAGGCACAGATGCTGGCAGGACAGACAGGCTCCTTGCTGCTCATGCGCAACAACAACGATATTTTTAGTGCCTGCTACGAGGCCATGGGCGACTATAAAAATGCCCTGCAGTACCGAAAAAAATACCAACAATTCAATGATAGCGTCTATTCCGACATCAGCGCCATCAAGATGGCTGAAGTAGAAGCCATGTATCACGTCGAAGAAAAGAACCGAGACATTGAAGCGTTGCAGCAAAAGCAGGTGACGCAGGCCAATCAGATGGCCCTGCAGCAGGCCGAGTTAGCGCGAAAGAACTGGATCCTGACGACATCTGGTATAAGCATCGTTTTGTTGCTGGCGGCTGGAATTGTTGGCTACCGTTACTATCGCGAGAAGTCGAAAGTAAATCGGGAGTTGCTGGAGCAGCGAGAGGAAATCCAGGCACAGTCAGAGGAGTTGATTGAGGCATCTCAAACCATCGCACACATCAACAAAGAACTGGAAAACAAAATTGATGCACGCACACAAGAGCTGAAGCAGGCCTACAAGGAGCTTGATACCTTTTTTTATCGATCCTCGCACGATTTCCGTCGGCCCATCACCACTTTTCTAGGGCTGGCCGGCGTGGCCAAAATTACGGTCAAGGATCCCGTGTCGCTCGAACTTTTTGAAAAGGTGAGCGAAACGGCTGGCAGCCTCGACAAGATGCTGCAAAAGCTTCAGTCGATCAGCGACGTTGGCGCACAGCAGATGTTGTTCAAGGAGGTATTTTTAAAAGAAATATGCAACGATATTGTAGAGGGGCTGGAGCCGATGATACTGGCAAAGAAAATTACGGTGCAATCGGTAATCGATGAGCAGGTCCCCCTGGTGTCGTATCCGGCCATGGTGAAGATCATCGTGGAGAACCTGATTGAGAATGCCATCCATTTTGCGACAGTTCAGGAGCCGTACGTTCGAATCACGGCGCGCATTGATGAGCACCTGGCGGTATTCGAGGTGGAAGACAACGGGCAGGGAATCCGAGAAGAATACATTTCGCGCATCTTTGAAATGTATTTCCGTGCCAACGAGCACTCCAAAGGCAATGGACTGGGGTTGTACATCGCCAAGAAGGCCGTCGAAAAACTAAATGGCACCATCCGGTTCAAGACACGCTGGGGTGTGGGCACGGTCTTCACGGTAGAGTTGCCAAACCGGCAGGCATAAAAAAAGCGATGCAAGCACCGCTTTTCATAGGTTAAGTCAGGTAAAAAATTACATACTTTCTGGAGGCGGCATAGGCGCTGGTGTTGGTTGCGGTGCGGGGGCGGGCTGCGGTGCCATCACGGGCATGGCCACTACTTTCTTCGGGGCCGGCTTCTTTTTGGCCACCGCTTTTTTCTTGGGCGCTGCTTTTTTCTTGGCGGCCACCTTTACTTTCTTGGCTGCCTTTTTCACGACTTTCTTTTGGGAAGCCTTTTTCACGACTTTCTTTGTTGCCTTCTTCGTTGCCTTTTTCGCAACTTTCTTTGCCTTTACTTTCTTCGCAGCTTTTTTTACTTTCTTTGCCATGGTGGTTGGGTTAAGAGGTGTAGGGTTTAGCGTTAGTAGATGTTACTAAATCTTGTTAAATTTAAAAAAAGAGTTTGGCATCGGGTATCTCCCTGATGAAAAAAATTTCAAAAACTCGACGCGCGCCAGTTGGGTTTGTAAGAAGTGACTTTTGTTTTTTCCGACAAATAATAACACGAACATTTTGATTTTAGTAGAATACTAAATAATTTAGCATTTCATTTATAACGAAACGAATCATGAACCCAGATGCAAAGGAAAAGTTAAAGGCCCTGCAGCTTACCATTGATAAGCTTGAAAAGACCTATGGTAAAGGCGCAGTGATGAAACTGAGCGACGAAAAAATTATGGATGTACCGGCGATCTCTACGGGTTCGCTTGGGTTGGACATGGCCCTTGGCATTGGCGGCATACCGCGGGGCCGAGTGACGGAAATATACGGTCCGGAGTCGTCAGGTAAAACTACACTGACCATGCACTGCATTGCCGAAGCTCAAAAACGTGGCGGTCTGGCGGCCTTTATCGATGCAGAACATGCCTTTGATAAATCGTATGCCGAAAAGCTCGGCATTGACACCGAAAACCTGCTCATCTCACAGCCTGACAACGGCGAACAGGCGTTGGAAATTGCCGAGCACCTGATCCGGTCAGGCGCCATCGACATCATTGTCATCGACTCCGTGGCCGCGTTGGTGCCCAAGGCAGAGCTTGAAGGTGAAATGGGCGAAAGTAAAATGGGTCTGCAGGCCCGCCTCATGTCGCAGGCGTTGCGCAAGCTCACCGGAACGATCAGCAAAACGGGTTGTGCCTGCGTGTTCATCAACCAGCTTCGCGAAAAAATCGGCATCATGTTTGGCAACCCCGAGACGACCACGGGCGGTAATGCCTTGAAATTCTATGCTTCAGTGCGATTAGACATCCGCCGCATTGGTCAGATCAAGGAAAGTGCCGACGATATTACGGGCAACCGGGTGAAGGTAAAAGTGGTAAAAAATAAAGTGGCCCCACCATTCAAGGTGATTGAGTTTGACATCATGTATGGACGTGGCATTTCCAAATCCGGCGAGATTGTCGACATCGGCGTAGAGCTCAACGTCATTCAAAAATCGGGATCGTGGTTTTCGTACAATGGCAACAAACTTGGCCAAGGCCGTGACGCCGTGAAGCAACTAATCGAAGACAATCCGGAACTCATGGACGAACTCGAGAAGAAGATCAAGGAAAAGATGGCAGCGCCCGTGGAGGCAAAAGTAGAGGCGTAACAATCCAAAGAGATAAAGAAGGCAGCCGTTGGTTGCCTTTTTTTTGGCCCCGTTGGCCAAACGGGGCTACGAATGGGGTTGCTTTACCCGCGTGCCGTCCCGGCGAAAAAAAAATCGCTAATTTTCGCATACAAACAACCCAACGGGGCCGCAAACCCAAAATTCGCCATGAAAACATTTCGCATTGTTCCATTTCTTGGTTTTTTGCTGACGGCTACGCTTTGCGCCGCCCAGCCCGCCTACGACAAGATGGTGAAAGCGGCCGAGGTCACGTACGAGACCGGCGATTACAAAAAAGCCATTTCAAAGTTGGAGAAGTTCAAGAAGAAAGCTTTTAAAAAACTGGGCCTTCAAAATCCCTATACGCCAACCTACTACTTGCTGCTGGCGAAATACGAGTTGGCTTCAGGAAAAATAAAGGACTTTGAAAAAAATGCAAACGAGGCAGTTTCGGCCAGCATCGCGAACTATAAAGAGAACAGCCAACTCCATGGCCAGTTGCTGGCCGATGTGGGCGAGCTGTATATTTTGAGTGGCGCGTACCGAACGGCCCGCGAGTACTTGGACCAGGCAAAAAAGGTATTGGATGGCGGTGGGTTCATGACGGAAGCCATTGCGGCAGGCTGGAGTCTGCGCTATGCGGAGGCCCTCACCGGACAAGGCTACTATACTGAGGCCTTAGACCTGCTGCGAGAACAGGAAAAGTATTTTGCCGGGCGCGCCATCAAGCAGGAGACCTACGTGGATGACAAGGGAAACCTGAAAAGCCGTCGCGTACCAGACGACGAACTGAAAGTGCGCTACCAGGCCTATGCGCGGTGGATGACTGACGTGGCCAACGCCTACCGCAACCAAGGAAATTTCAACAGCGCGGATTCAGCGTTCAGCTCGGCAGCACGCTGGATTGACAAATACCTGGGTCGCTACGATTTTGCATTTGCCAACAATCAGTTTCTTCATTCGAACCTAATCGTAGAAAACGGGCTGGAACTGGACCGAGATTTTCCCAAGGGTACTGGCTATGACGAAGCCCTGAACAACCTCAAATCCTCTCATAAGAATACGCACTACCTCGCTGTCTCCATTTACGAGGAATACCTGCGACGCTTGTTGGCGCAGGGCGGTAATGCACGGTATCAAAACACCAAACTTGAGTTTGAGCGGATGGTCAACAGCAACTATAAAGGCACCGCTTATGCCGCGCGTCTGAAAGCTGTTGAATTTGATGCCAAACTGGACCGTGATCGAACAAAAAACCTAGAAGCCAACGCCAATAAAATGTTGCTCGAGACCACTGAGCTGCCGCACAATAATATTGTCACCGCCGATGTGCTGGAGTTTTTGTATGGCTTGGCGGTGTATAAAAAGAATTACACCAGCGCAGAAAAATACCAAACTGACATCGTTGCCATCAAAGCAGACTTATATGGCGACGACGCACCTGAAACGCATCTCGCCCGGGTCAAGCTTGCCAACTTTTACCTGGACTACACGAACAAAGTAGCCGAGGCCGGCAAGATTTACGATGCGAGCTATACCAATAAGGTGGAAAAGGAAATGGCCATCCGACACAAAGATCAACTTGAAATACTCAACCACCTGGCTAACTATTATGAACTGGTGGACCGCTATGACCTGGCGACGGCCACGCTGGCAAAAGCCAAGAATGCCGCCCGCGTAAAATATGACTACAACGACTACCTGTACGGCGTAGAGCTGACCAACATTGCCCGATTGTCTATCAAACTTGGCCAATACGAGCAAGCTGAGGAGAGCATTAATGCCGCCTTGAAGATCCTTGAAAATTTCCGAAAGGACGAAGAAAAGAAGGGCTTTTTGGTAGAAGCG
>Ga0075019_10001523_pt1 | contig 13188 bp, 9 predicted proteins | sample ColStrG_CSR_2013_FD_71473 | JGI IMG/M metagenome (GOLD analysis project Ga0075019, IMG submission 71473) | Freshwater sediment microbial communities in response to fracking from Pennsylvania, USA - Cold Stream Run_MetaG_CSR_2013 | ecosystem: Environmental > Aquatic > Freshwater > Creek >...
CGCATAGACCAGAAAGCCCGCCGCCGCCGCCAGCACCAGCGCGCCGACGCCCGTCTCCGCCCAGGTTTCAGATTTCGCCATCCAACTCGTCTCCTGACGAAAAAAGCTCGCCGGCGCAGGCAGGCCGCGCCCGGCGAACCGGGGGTTCTACTCGCCGTCCGGCGTCCAGGATTGATAGTCGCCCTTGCTCTGCGCCCGAGGGCCGGCGCGGCCGATGGCCCCGCGGGGACGCCAGGCATAGAGCGTGCCGGTGAGATTCGGCAGGTGGTCCGTCTCCCAGCGCTGGCGCTTCAAGGGGGCGCGGGTCGGCGGCTCTTCGAAGGTGTAATGCAGCCAGCCATGCCACTCCGCCGGGACCTTGGACGGCTCGGCGTACCCCCGGTACAGCACATAGCGCCGCCGACGGCTGTCATAGCTTTCCCGGGACGTGCGGCACTCGAAATAGCGGTTGCCGTAATCGTCGGTTCCAACCAGCGTCGCATTGCGCCGGATCGTCCAGAGGATTCCGACGGTCGCGCTATTCCACCAGGTGAAGATCAGTTTGAGCACAGGCTGGACCACGCGGCTGGACGACGGGCGCGCCTCCGCCGGATCCACGGGTCGGATCGGTCGGAACGCTGCGACGTTATAGGCGCGCCTGCGGCGTGCGTCCAGCGCGCGCCTCAGGTCCGGCCACGGGAGACAGGGCGCCCGATGCGTCAGAAGGAGCCGCCGTCCAATCCACCCTTCACGCTACATATAGTGTTTCAGTGGACATCTTTCCGCTAGTTGTTGCGTAAGCGGCCTGAGCCGCCTAGCATTTTTCGGTATGGGGTCGGACGCGGGGTCTGGGATGCGATTTGAACGGTGGTTCGCGGAGTCCGCGCGCAGCGCAGAGCTGGACGCCCGGGAGATCGAACGCAGCGACACGGTGGCGACTGTCACCGCGCCGTCGGACTGGACCGACGCCCGGGTCGAATCATGGCTCGACTGGCTCGACGCCGCGCCGACGGACCTGCCCGACGCCGCGCCGCCCTGGCAGAGGCCGCCGGCCAGCCATCCGGCGCTGGACGGCCGCCTGTCGGCCTTCTCCCAGCGCCTCGCGCACTGGGGCTGGGCGCTGGGGCTGTTCGACACCGCCGCTGACGCCCACGCCTTCCACGACGACCTGACCGCCACGTTGGTGCTGGGCGTTGCGGCGGCGGGACCGCTGCAGTCCAGGGGCGCGCGCGTCTCGCCCTTCGCCGGTCCGGACGGACCCGCAGCCGCAACCCGCGCCCGGATCGCCGACCTCGCCACGCGGGAGGGGCGCCAAAGTCTGCAGACAGCGCTGGCGCAGGAGCGCGCGGCGCGGCGGGCGGCGTCCGCCCTGGCCCATCTCGACCGCAAGCTGGTGGCCGTGGCCGAGGCCGTGGCGCGCTGCGAGGGCGACCGGCGGGCCTGCGCCGATCCGTCCGCAAATCCGGCCCTGCAGCGGGCGGCGCGGGCGGCGCGGACGGCGGGCGGCGACGACGCCGCCATCCTCGACGCCATCGCCCTCGGCCAGCAGGGCCGTCAGCCCCTGCCCTCCGCCCGTCTCGAGACCCCGGCGCCCCTGCCGGTCGTGGCTGTCGGGCCGGAATTGTCCGCGGCGGCCGAAGCCGCCTGGGACTGTGACCGGCTGGTGCTGGCCGCGTCCGCAGACGCCGCCCGGGCCCATCTGGATGGCGCGGCGGCGCCCTGCGGCGCGATCAATCTTCTCGCCCTGCAACTGGACGGCCGGATCGACGAGGAGGCGCTGGCCGCCGCCGTCCGCCTCTGGACCGTCGCCCTCGAGATCCTCACCGCCGCAAGCTGGTCCGACGACGCCGAGGACGCCCTGCGCCTGTACGCGGCCCGGGGCGCGGCTCTGACCCTGGGCGGGTTGACGGAATGGCGGATCAGCTGCGGCCAGGCGCCGGACGCCCCTGCGATCCGGCGGCCGCTGCTTCTGGCCACCGTCGTCGCCCTGGAAACATCCGCTGCCCTCGGCCGTCTGGCCGGCCCGTGTCCGGAGGCGGATGCCCGCTCGGCCGACGCCGGCCGACGCCTCGGAGCTCTGGCGACCCTTGCCGATGACGCGGCCGCCGATCTGGCCGCCCGGATCCGGGCCATTGCGCCGACGGACCTTCGCGGAACGGGTCTCGTCTCGCTGTTCGAGGCGCCGGAGATCAGCCTGCGGCTGGGCGGGGTGGCGCTGGGCGCGGCGCCCTGGTCCGGACCCATCGGCGTCGCCCAGACCCGGGACGGCGTGACGGTTCCGGTGCTGAAGGCCGAGGCCTTCGCCGCCGCCGCGGCGCTGGGGGTCGACCCGGCCGATCTGCGCCGCTCGCTCCTCGGAACCCGGACCCTCGACGAAGGTCCGGTCAGCGCAACGATGCTGCGCGCCCGAGGCTTCACCGACCATGAGATCAGCCGCGCCGAGACCGCGCTGCTGACCGCCCGGCGGCTGCAGGACGCCTTTGCGCCGGCGGTCATCGGCGAAGGGTTCGTGCAGGACGTCCTCGGCGTCCCGGCCGAGCGCCTGGCCGATCCGGCCCTCGACGTTCTGGCTGCAGCCGGGTTTTCGGCCGCCGACCTCGATCTGGCCAGCCGCATCATCCTGGGCGGAGAGGATCTCGAGGCGCTGAATCGCCCGGCCACGCCCACCGACCGGATCACCCTCGCCGCGGCGCTGGCGCCGGCGACCTTCGGCCCCGCGCGCCTGGACCTGCCGGTGGGCGCCGAACTGATGATCGATGACATCGAGGTGCTGATCGACCAGGCCTTCACCGCCGGCCTCGCCAGCGTGCGGGTCCGTCGGAGCCGGCCGGACGCGTCCCTGTATCTGGCGGCCGAAACGGACGCCCCGCCCCGGCCCCAGCCTCAGGCCGAGCGACCGGCCGCCGAACGCGTGGTCGAGCGCATCATCGAGCGCGACCGCACCCGCCGACGCCTGCCGGACCGGCGCAAGGGCTACATCCAGAAGGCGTCCGTCGGCGGCCACAAGGTCTATGTCCACACCGGCGAGTACGAGGACGGGGAACTCGGAGAGATCTTCATCGACATGCACAAGGAGGGCGCCGCCTTCCGCTCGCTGATGAACAACTTCGCCATCGCCATCTCCATCGGCCTGCAGTACGGCGTGCCCCTGGACGAGTTCGTGGACGCCTTCGTCTTCACCCGGTTCGAACCTGCAGGCCCGGTCACGGGCAATGACCAGGTCCGCTCGGCCACCTCGATCCTCGACTACGTGTTCCGGGAACTCGGGATCAGCTATCTCGACCGTCACGACCTCGCCAACGCCGATCCGGACGCCCTGTCGGCGGACGGACTGGGCGGGGGCCAGGCGGACAAGCTGGAGGCGCAATCGGCGGCGAAGTTCATTTCCAAGGGCTTCAGCCGGGGGGCGACGCCGGACAACCTGTTGTTCCTGCCCACCGCCCGGCGACCGGCGGACAACGAGACCGTGGCCGACGCCAGCTTCGGCGTCTGCCCGTCCTGCGGCGACATCGCCATGACCCCCCGCGGTTCGGGACTGATCTGCGTGACCTGCGGGGCCGCCCAGGAGGTGCGCGGCTGACGGCGACGGCGAGGACGCCCTGCCCTGATATGGATTTGATGACATCGATTTAAGTAGCGTCCTGGGCGATAAGACCTCTAATCGGAACTGCCGACGACACTGCGTCGGCCCGGAGATGTCACTGCCCGATGTTGCGCCGTCTGTGTCACCTGTTGGTCTTCCTCACCCTGTGCCTTGGCGGCGCCGTGGGATACGCCGCGGCCGAGGACCGGGACGTGGCGCGGCGGGTGGCGTTCGGCGGCGTCTGCGTCAAGTGCGATCTGGCCGGGCGCAAGCTGGTGGGCTGCGCCTTCATGGCCTCGAACTTCTCGGAGGCGAACCTGACCGGCGCGGACCTGCGCGGTGCGGAATTCCATGCCGCAAGCTTCGTGAACGCCGACCTGTCCCGAAGCGACCTGCGCGGCGCCAGCATCATGGCCTCGAACTTCGCGGGCGCGCGTTTCGCCGACGCCCAGCTCGAGGGTCTGGACGCCAAGGCCGTCAATTTCAGCAACGGCCATCTCGCCCGGGCGCATCTGCGGGCGTCCAGCCTGACGGCGGTGGACTTCCGGCGCGCGGACCTGGCCGGCGCCGATCTCGGCGAGGCGACGCTGGTCGCCGTCGACTTCCAGGGCGCCGACGCCCGGGGGGCCTCGTTCAATGACAGCGAATTCCGCGGCGTGACCCTGCGCGGCGGCCATTTCGAGCATGCGTCGTTTCGCAGCGCAGAGCTGGATCACGCCGTCCTGGGCGGGGCGTCCCTGGCCGGCGCAGACCTGACCGAAGCCGACCTGACCCGGGCGGACCTGCGGGGCGCAGACCTGAGCACGGTCCGGGGCCTGACGCAGGACCAGCTGGACGAAGCCTGTTCCGACGGCGCCACGCGGCTGCCGGCCGGACTGCATCCCCGGGAGTGCCACGGCCTGTCGCTGGGGCCGCACGTGACGCTGAGCCTGGCGGTGCGCCCGCCGCCGCCGCCGCCGCCGCCGCCCCGCTAGCCGCCTGCGTCATCCCGCCTGCGAAATCTCCGGAACGTCCCCTCGACCCCCGCCGGCATCACCCCTATGTTGCGCCGCCGAGAGCGCGGGGAAGTCGATGGGCGGACAAGCGGGGGCCACAGTCGTGGCCTGCCTGACATGGATGATCGCGACCGCTGCCGCGGCGGCCGGGCCGACCACGATCATGGCCCCGATCCATCGCATCCCGGGCGATCCTCCGCGGATCCCGCTGACCCGCGCGGCGCCCGTCGACCTGCCGAGCCAGACTCCCGAGGCGCTGGTCAAGGGCCTCTATGCCCGCAAGTCGCCGATTCTCGGCAAGGTCAGCGGCTATCGCAAGGCGTTCATGCCCGACCTCGCCCGCGCCATCGCCCTCGATGCGACGCCGGGAGATGTCCGCACCCTCAATTTCGACTGGCGATACGGCGCGCCCCGCCGGGCGATCCGGAAGCTGAAGCTCACACCGGTCATCAAGGGCGATTCCGCCACCGTGACGGCGCGCTTCCGCGTCGGCCGCACGCCGCACGAGGTCCTGTTCCAGATGTTCGCCCGGCGCACCGGCTGGCGGATCCACGATGTCGGGCAGGCCGGTCCGGACGGCTGGAGCCTGCGCGCCTGCCTGCACATGCGCGGCGCCAAGATCGCCCCGGCCTGCAAGGCCCCCGCCCCGGATCCAGAGTCCCTGAAGCCCGAGCCCCTGCCGGCGAAGATCCCGACGCCGCCGCGCCCGCCTAGGCCTTGATCGGCGGGGCGATCCGGATGTGCAGCTCCTTCAGCTGCCGGTCGGTGACCGGCGCCGGGGCGTTCATCAGGAGATCCTTGGCCTGCTGGTTCAGCGGGAAGGCGATCACGTCGCGGATGGTGGTGACTCCCGCCAGCAGCATGACGATCCGGTCGACGCCGGGCGCGATCCCCCCGTGGGGCGGCGCGCCGAAGCGGAAGGCGTTCAACATGCCGCCGAACTTGTCCTCGACCACCTCGGCGCCATAACCGGCGATCTCGAAGGCCTTGAGCATGATGTCCGGCCGGTGGTTCCGGATCGCGCCGGACGACAGCTCCACCCCGTTGCAGACGATGTCGTACTGATAGGCCAGGATCTCCAGCGGGTCCTTGGTCAGCAGCGCGTCCATCTCCCCCTGCGGCATGGAGAACGGATTGTGGCTGAAGTCGACCTTCTTGTCGTCCTCGTTCCATTCGAACATGGGGAAGTCGACGATCCAGCAGAACTTGAACTGCTCCGTGTCGACCAGGCCGAGCTCCGTACCGACCCGGGTGCGGGCGAGGCCGGCGAACTTGTAGAAGGCGTCCGGATCGCCCGCCGCGAAGAACACCGCGTCCCCGACCTTCAGGTCCATCTGGCGACGCAGGGCCTCGGTCCGCTCGGGGCCGAGGTTCTTGGCAACCGGGCCCGCGCCGCCCTCCTCGCCCTCGCGCCAGAAGATGTAGGCCAGGCCCGGCTGGCCCTCCCCCTTGGCCCAGTCGTTCATCCGGTCGCAGAAGGCGCGGCTGCCGCCGCCCGGCGCCGGGATCGCCCAGACCTGGGCCTTGGGCGCCTCGAGGATGCGAGCGAACACGCCGAAGCCGCCGCCGCGGAAATGCTCGGAGACATCCTGCATTTCCAGCGGGTTGCGCAGGTCCGGCTTGTCCGAGCCGTACTTGCGGATGGACTCCCGGTAGGGAATCCGCGGGAAGGCATCCTCCGTCACCCGGCGTCCATTGGCGAACTCCTGGAACACGCCGCGCATCACCGGCTCGATGGCGTTGAACACGTCGTCCTGGGTGACGAAGCTCATCTCGATATCGAGCTGGTAGAACTCGCCGGGCGACCGGTCGGCGCGGGCGTCCTCGTCCCGGAAACAGGGGGCGATCTGGAAGTAGCGGTCAAAGCCCGAGACCATCAGCAGCTGCTTGAACTGCTGCGGCGCCTGCGGCAGGGCGTAGAACTCTCCCGGATAAAGTCTTGACGGAACGAGGAAATCCCGCGCGCCTTCCGGCGAGGACGCGGTCAGGATCGGGGTCTGGAACTCGGTGAATCCCTGATCGGTCATCCGCCGGCGCAGGGACGAGATCACCTGGGAGCGCAGGATGATGTTGCGGTGCAGGCTGTCCCGGCGCAGGTCGAGGAACCGGTACTTCAGCCGCAGATCCTCCGGATAGTCCGGCTCGCCGAACACCGGCACGGGCAGTTCGGCGGCTTCCGACAGGACCGTCAGGGTCCGCACGCGGATCTCCACCGCGCCGGTGGGCAGGTTCGGGTTCACCGCCTCGGGATCGCGGGCCAGCACGTCGCCGTCGACTCGGATCACGCTCTCGGCGCGCAGACGCTCGGCCAGGGCGAAGCCGGGGGTGTCCGGCGACAGGACCAGCTGGGTCAGGCCGTAGTGGTCCCGCAGGTCGATGAACATCAGTCCGCCATGGTCGCGCTTGCGATGGATCCAGCCGGACAGGCGCACGGCGGTCCCGGCGTCGGCCAGCCGAAGGGCGCCGCAGGTGTGGGTGCGATAGGCGTGCATGGCGTATACTCTGTGGAGGCGCCGCCGGGGGCGAACCTCGCCGACGCCGTGAAGCGGGAAACGGCGGACAGGCCACGCGTCTCCCCGATTGTCAAGCTTGCCCACAATTTGTCCTGATCGTGGGACAGGGTCACACACAGGGATCAAGGGGACGTCCCGGCCGCGCGCATCGACGCAAACGCGGTCTTGCGCTACAGATGTCGCCGAGAGCGGACGTGAAGGAGACCCTGTTGAGCGCACAGCTTCGCCTGAAGCTGGAACGGCAACCGGCCTACCGACGGGAAGACTTCATCCTGTCTGCGGTCAACGCCGCCGCCGTCGAGACCCTGGATCGCTGGCCGGCGTGGCACAGCGGCGCGCTGGCGCTGGTCGGCCCGGCGGGATCGGGCAAGACGCATCTGGCGAGGAGCTGGGCGCAGAGGACCGGCGCGCTGTCATTCGACGCGTCGGAGCAGGGTCACATCCTCGACGCCGCCGCCGGTTCTGCGCCCGTTCTGGTGGAGGACGCCGACCGCCTCGAGGACCACGAAGCCCTGTTCCACCTGATCAACATCGCCGGACGAACCCACGGCGGACTGCTGCTCACGGCCCGGACGCTGCCGGCCGGCTGGCCGACGGTGCTGCCGGACCTGAAATCCCGCCTGAACGCCCTGCCTGTCGCCGAGCTGGGGCCGCCGGACGACGTGGTGCTGACGGGGGTCATGCGCAACCTGTTCCGGGACCGCAACATCCGCGCCTCGGACGACCTGCTGGCCTATCTCGTGCGTCGCATCGACCGATCGATTCCCGACGCCCAGAGGATGGTGGCGCGGCTGGACGATGTCGCCGATCTGGAAGGCCGGGCGGTCAGTCGCACCCTGGCGCGGCAGATCCTCGAGGTCGAGCCCCGCGAAGGCGACCTATTCGGCGAATTATGACAGCCCCGAGCTTGCAGCCGGCGCCGCGTAGGGCGACAAACAGGGCATGACCGAACCGCCGACCCTGAACACGCCCGATCCCCTTCCGCTGGCTGTGGAGTCGTCCTCCGCCCCGGACACGGTCTCGCACACCAGCCCCGCCGACGGCGTCCCGCCGCCGGCGGACGTGGCGTCGCACTCGCCCCTGGCGCATCCGCTGGATGACCTGCTGATGCAGTCGCCGGAACGGTTCTTCAACCGGGAAATGTCCTGGCTGGCCTTCAACCAGCGCGTCCTGGAGGAGGCCCAGAATCCCCGACATCCCCTGCTGGAGCGGCTGCGCTACATCTCGATCTCGGCCAACAACCTCGACGAATTCTACATGGTCCGCATCGCCGGACTGAAGGGGCAGGTGCGCGAAGGCGTCCGGGTGATGAGCCAGGACGGTCTGACGCCCATTGAACAGCTGGAACGGATCAACGCCGGCGCCGCCACCCTGATGCAGGCGCAGCAGGACCGCTGGCGGGAGCTGCGACGGGAGCTGGAAGGCGCGGGCATCAAGCTGCTGGCGTCGGACGATGTGGACCCCACCGATCGCGCGGCCATGGCGGAGGTGTTCAACGCCCAGGTGTTCCCGGTGTTGACGCCCATGGCCATCGACCCGGCCCACCCGTTTCCGTTCATTCCCAACCTCGCCTTCAGTCTGGCGCTGAAACTGCGGCGGCGCATGGACGGCCGCACCCTCTATGCCCTGGTGCCGGTGCCGCAGCAGGTCCGGCGGTTCTGGAGCCTGCCGCCGCGCAAGGGCCGGGGCGGCAAGCTCGAGCGTCGCTATCTGACGCTGGAGGGGCTGCTGGTCATGTTCATCGACCAGCTGTTCCCCGGCTGCGACGTGGAGACGCAAGGGGTGTTCCGCCTGCTGCGCGACTCCGACGTGGAAATGGAGGAGGAGGCCGAGGACCTGGTGCGGGAGTTCGAGGCCCTGCTGCGCCAGCGCCGGCTGGGCTCGGTGGTGAACGTCACCTTCGACAGCTCCATGAGCACGGAGCTGCGGGACTTCATCATCCGCAACCTGCACGCAGAGGCCGATGACGTGGTGGTGCTGGGCACGGACGGCATGCTGGGCATGGCGCAACTGTCCCAGCTGATTCCCCCCGATCGCGCCGACCTGAAGTTCCAGCCCTTCGAGCCCCGCTATCCCGAACGGATCCGCGAACATGGGGGCGATTGCTTCGCCGCGATCCGGGAGAAGGACATCCTGGTCCACCACCCCTTCGAGAGCTTCGACGTGGTGGTGCAGTTCCTGCGCCAGGCCGCCGCCGATCCCGACGTGCTGGCCATCAAGCAGACCCTGTACCGGACCAGCGAGAACAGCCCGATCGTCGCGGCCCTGATCGAGGCGGCGGACCGGGGCAAGAACGTCACCGCGCTGGTGGAGCTGAAGGCGCGCTTCGACGAGGCGGCGAACCTGAAATGGGCCCGGGACCTTGAGCGGGCGGGCGTGCACGTGGTCTTCGGCTTCGTCGAGTACAAGACCCACGCCAAGCTCTCGATGGTGGTGCGCCGGGAGGGGGACGGGCTGAAGACCTACTGCCACTTCGGCACCGGCAACTATCACCCGATCACCGCGCGGATCTATACCGACCTGTCCCTGTTCACCTGCGCCCCGGCCTATGGGCGGGACGTGGCCAAGATCTTCAACTACATCACCGGATACGCGGTGCCCGACCGCCTGGAGCGACTGGCCTTCTCGCCGGTGACGCTGAAGCCGCGACTGCTGGAGATGATCGAGGCGGAGGCGGCCAACGCCCGCAAGGGCCTGCCGGCGGGGATCTGGGCCAAGCTGAACGCCCTGGTCGATCCGGTGATCATCGACGCCCTCTATGCCGCGAGCCAGGCCGGGGTGCAGATCGAACTGGTGGTCCGCGGCATCTGCTGCCTGAAGCCGGGCGTGATCGGCCTGTCCGAGAACATCCGGGTGAAGAGCATCGTCGGCCGGTTCCTCGAGCATTCCCGGATCGTCTGCTTCGCCAACGGCCAGCCCCTGCCGAACCCCGGCGCGCGCCTGTTCATCTCGTCCGCCGACTGGATGCCGCGCAATCTCGACCGTCGGGTTGAGAGCCTGATTCCCATTGAAAATCCGACCGTTCACCAGCAGATCCTGAACCAGATCATGGTGGCGAACCTGAACGACGAGGCGCAGAGCTGGTATCTCGAATCGGACGGAACCTATAAACGGTTCAGCGCGCGCAACGTGCGCAAGCCGTTCTCGGCCCATGAGTACTTCATGACCAATCCAAGCCTGTCCGGTCGCGGTCGCGGGGTGAAGCAACTGCCCCGCGCGTTCGACCATGTGGGTCCGCGGAGGTAGTCGCCTGTCTTCCCGCGACATTGCCGTCATCGACGTCGGCTCCAACTCCGTGCGCCTCGTCCTCTACCGGATCGAGGGACGAGCGATCTGGACAGCCTATAACGAAAAGGTCCTGGCCGGCCTCGGTCGCGGGACCGCGCGTACAGGCCGGCTGTCCCGGGACGGCGTCACCCAGGCCATCGCTGCGCTGAAGCGATTCCGCGCGGTGCTGGACGGCGCCCAGCCCGACGAGGTCTTCACCGCCGCCACCGCCGCTGTGCGCGAGGCCCTTGACGGGCCGGAGTTCATCGCCCGCGTGCGGCAGGAGACCGGCCTCGAGATCCGCGTCCTGTCGGGGGAGGACGAGGCGCGGTACGCTGCGCTGGGCGTGGCGGCGGGCGCCGTCAACGCCGATGGAGTCGTCGGTGATCTGGGCGGCTCAAGCCTTGAACTCACGCGGATCAATCACGGGGCGCCGGGCCCGGGCGTCACCCTGGCGCTGGGTCCCTTCTCCCTCGGCGCCCCGGCCCCCCTTGACCCCGCCAGCGTCCGTGCAGCCTGCGCCCAGGCGTTCTCGAAGCTGGGAGACCGGTTCCGGACCGAGAGCTTCTACGCCGTCGGCGGCGCATGGCGGAACCTGGCCCTGGTGCACATGGCGGTGACGGACTATCCGCTGCAGATCGTCCATCAGTTCGAAATCCCGGCGCGGGACGCGCTGGACACCGCCCGCTTCGTCGCCCGGCAGTCCCGTGGCTCCCTCGAGCGGATTCCGGGCATGTCCAAGAAGCGCGTCGAGACCATGGGCTACGCCGCGGTGGTGCTTGAGGCGGTGATCGAGACCCTGGGCGTGCGCACGGTCGCGATCTCGGCCTATGGCGTGAGGGAGGGCCTGCTGCTGGACGCCATGGCCCCGGAGGTCCGGGCGCTGGATCCCCTGGTGGAGGGTTGCTACTGGCTCGGCGCGCGGCACGGCATTTCGGAGCGCATGGGTCCGCCCCTCGCCGCCTGGCTTGGCCCCTTCTGGTCGGCGCTGGAGCCCCTGTTCCCCGACGGGCGGGACGCGATCCTGCTCGCGGCCGCGTGTCGGCTGTGCGATCTGGGCGCCCGCCTGCACCCGGACCACAGGGCCGATCTGGCCTTCGACCAGGTCCTGCGCGCGCCCATCGCCGGACAGACCCACGCGGAACGCGCCTTCCTGGCGGCGGCGATCTTCTCCCGCTACACCGCCCAGAGCCCGACCCGGGAGGGCAGCGGCGTGGCGCGCCTCTTGTCCCCGGACCGGTTGCGTCGGGCCCGGGCCCTGGGCGCGGCCCTGCGACTGGGCTGCGACCTGTCCGGCCGGAGCGAGGTTCTGCTGGAACAGGCGTCGCTGAGCCTGACGCCGCAAGGGGTCGAACTGGCCGTCCGTCAGGAGCGCGCGGACATGGTGCTGGGCGAACAGACCCGCAAGCGACTGGCCGGGCTGGCGGAGGTGCTCGAGCGGCCGGCGGTGATCGACGTGCGATGAGCGTTTGTCCGCCCCGCGGCGGACGCGGTCAGAATGGAAGCGTCGTCCGCCGATCCCCGTCGGGCGCCCGAGGATCCTTCGCCCATGTCCTTCGATCCCCTGACCAGCGCCCTCGACCTGGGCGCCAGACTGGTCGACCGCCTGATCCCCGATCCCGCCGCCAAGGCCCAGGCGGCGTTGCAGCTGATGCAGCTGAAGGCCTCGGGAGAGCTCGCGCGGATGACCGCCGACACCGACCTGGCCCGGGCCCAGACAGAGGTCAACAAGGCCGAGGCGACCTCGGCCAGCCTGTTCGTCGCCGGCGGGCGCCCCTTCGTCATCTGGGTCTGCGGCGCGGCCCTGGCCAATGACTTCATCATCCGGCCGGTGGCGGTGTTCGTGGCGGGCCTGCTGGGCCAGGCGGCCCGGTGGCCGGCGCTGGACGCCCAGAGCCTGATGCCCCTGCTGCTGGGCCTTCTGGGACTGGGCGCGCTGCGCACCTACGAGAAGGTGCAGGCCTGATCGCCCGGGTCAGCTGGCGGAGACCACTCGCACCCGGTCCCCGTCCAGCACCAGGGCCAGCTCTCCGCGCTTCAGCTTCAGGGCGTCGGCGCCGAACAGCTCCCGCCGCCAGCCCTGCAGGGCCGGAACCGCGGCGGTGTCGCTGGAGGCGATCTTCTCCAGGTCCGGGACGGTTGCGATCAGCTTGGCCGCCACGCCGGCGTCCTCGGCCCGGGCCTTGAGCAGCACCTTCAGCAGCTCCACCACCGCGCCGGGGGGCGGGGCGCCGGAATGGGCCGGCTTGTCGATCTGCGGCGCATAGGCCTCCGGATCCTCCAGCGCCGCGCGGATGGCGGCCAGCATGTCCGGGCCGAATCGCGAGGTGGCGAAGCCCTTGGGCACCGAGCGCAGGCGGTTCAGCCCGTCGGCGTCGGTGGGTAGCTGGGTGGCAATCTCGTCGATGGCCTCGTCCTTGAGGATGCGGCCGCGGGGCTGGTCCCGGGTCTGGGCGGTGCGCTCGCGCCACGCCGCCACAGCCTTGAACACCGCGAGATACTTGGCGGTGAACCGCCGGGGCTTCAGCCGCCGCCAGGCCTTTTCCGGGTCCGTGTCATAGAGCGCGGGATCGGCGAGCTGGGCCATCTCCTCGGCCACCCAGCCCAGACGGCCGTCCCGCTCAAGCCGCGCCCGCAGCTTGGGATAGAGGGCCGCCAGATGCGTCACGTCGCCGGCGGCGTAGACGATCTGCGCCTCGGACAGGGGGCGGCGGGCCCAGTCGGTGAAGCGGCTGGACTTGTCCACCTCGATCTTCAGCATCTGGCGGACCAGGGCGTCATAGGCGATCTGCTCGCCGAAGCCGGCGGCCATGGCGGCCACCTGGCTGTCGAACACCGGCGTCGTGCGGAC
>Ga0075019_10001526_pt1 | contig 13177 bp, 9 predicted proteins | sample ColStrG_CSR_2013_FD_71473 | JGI IMG/M metagenome (GOLD analysis project Ga0075019, IMG submission 71473) | Freshwater sediment microbial communities in response to fracking from Pennsylvania, USA - Cold Stream Run_MetaG_CSR_2013 | ecosystem: Environmental > Aquatic > Freshwater > Creek >...
GCGGGGGACTGCGGTGACTGGTGCTGCGGTGAAGGGGACTGCGATGAAGCGTGCTGCGGGGGACTGCCGTGAGAGGCGTCAGCTGTGCTGCGGGGGACTGCCGGGTGCGGCGTGGGGATGGTGGGTGAGGTCGGGTGTGGCGTGGAGCAGGGGGAGGACGATCTCGTCCACCAGGTGGACGGTGAACGCCTCGTCGAGGGGCTCGCCGCGGAAGACCAGGCGGGCCATCACCACGGCGGGCGCCACTTCGTTGACCAGGGCGCCCGTGGTGCCGGGGGGGAGGTCGCCCCGGGCGACGGCACGGGCGATGACCACGTCGACCGGACTGTCGCCGTCCAGCACCTTGGCCCGCATGAGCCCGGCCAGTTCCGGGTCGGAGCGCATGGCCGACATGACGCCGGCCACCAGCGACTCGTCGCCGTCGAGTGACAGGCACATGGCGCCCAGCGCCTCGAGCAGGTCCAGGCGGAGCGACCCGGTGTCGGGAACCGCGTGGTCGCCGTGCTTGCGTCGACGGATGGCCTCGGCCACCACCTGGGCCTTGCACGACCACCGCCGGTAGATGGTGGCCTTGCTGGCGCGGGCCCGCTCGGCCAGGGCGTCCATACTCAGCCGGTCGTAGCCGACCTCCATGACCAGTTCCAGGGCCGCGTCGAGGATGGCCTGCTCACGGGCCTCGGCCCGCGGACCGGTGGGGCGTCGGTCCCGACCGGTCTCCTCCTCGGTTTCCTCAGTGACTGCGGCCATGGTGCGACCCTCATTGCTCAGAACGAAACGGTTTCGTTCAGTTCAGAGTAGAGGTGACGGACACGACTCCGTACACAATTCGGGAAAGTCGCCTGTGAACTGGGACTTCGTGGTCAGGTTCCGGCCGGGCAGGCCCGGGGGTCCCACGGTTGCAGTGGGGTGACCGACGGAGTCGGCGCCTGGAAGGCGCCGTTCGACGACGTGGAGGAGCTCGACGAGGACGAGGACGAGGACGACGGGGATGACGCCGACGAGGACCCGGCGGCAGCTGCCGCGGCCGGAGCGGCCGTCGCCGGGGCGGCCGGCTGGTTCACGGTGAACTGGGTGCCGGTGACCACGGTCACCTGGGCGCCGTCCGCGGTGGGACCGAGCGCCATGATGACCGCCCCGGACAGGGACTTCGCCACGGTCTGGGCCGCCGCCATCTCGGCCGGCGTCTTGTGGGCGTAGTACACGACCGTCTCGGCCTCGGAGCCGACGGGCGGCGAGTCGCCGACGCCCATCGTCTTGAACCCCAGCGCACCCAGGGCGGCGCTGGTGGTGGTGGCCTGGTTGGTGACACCGCTGCCGTTGAGCACCGACACCGAGATGGTGGACGGCGCCGGCAGGGCCTTGCCGGTCATGGTGTCGGTCGTGGCGTTGATCCCCAGGAACTGGTCCACGACCTGGTTGTCCAGGGTGTTGGACGGGAACTCGATGTCGCCGTAGTAGCCGCCCTTGTAGAGGTAGGAGCCGAACTGGTCGACCTGGACGGGAAGGGTGAGCTGCGGTGCCTGGTTGGCGTTCACCCCGTGGAAGTCGAGCACCAGGGAGACCATGTCGGAGCTGGAGAAGGTCCGGTCGACCTGGAGCTGGGGGGCGACCGAGCTGATCAGCTGTTCGTCGGTCACCGGGTCCGACAGTCCCTGGTGGGCCACGGCTGCGGCCAGCACCCGCAGGAATTCGTGGTCACGACGGATCCGGGCCAGGTCGCTCTGGTTCTCGAACGGCCAGTACTCCGGATAGTTGGTGGTCACCCCCGGCGGCTTGTACTGGAGGTGCCGCGCCCGCACCACCTGCAGGGCATGGAGTCCGTCCAGGCTGACGCAGCCCGGCGCGAGGACCTTCAGGCCCGAGTAGGCGTCGAACACCGGCTCGGGGAAGTACATCTTGACGCCGCCGAGGGCGTCCACCACGTTGGCGAACGTGTCGAAATTGAGCACGACATAGTGCTGGACGGGGATCCCGAGGTTCTCGTTGATGGCCGCCACCAGCTGGCTGGGTCCCTCGTAGAGGGCGGCGTCGATCTTGTTGGCCCCGGTGCTGCGGGCGTTGGGGACGAACAGGTCACGCGGGATGGACAGGATGGAGACGGCGTGCGTCGCCGGGTTGAGGTGGAGGAGCATGACCACGTCGCTGTTGACCCCGTTCACGCCCTGGGCGCACAGCCCGTAGGCGGCGTTCTGGACCTTCAGGGCGCAGCGGTCGGTCGAGCCCACCAGCAGGATGTTCTCGGTGCCGGCGTCCGCCCCGGTGGTGGGGACCCCGATGAGGCCGCGGACGTCGATCCGGTGGATCTCGTTGTTCAGGTACCAGGCGTAGCCCGCGGTACCTCCGACCAGGACCACCAGGACCACGGCGAGCGAACCCAGTACCCAGCGCAGTCGCCGGTGGCGCCCCCCGCCACGCGACCGGCGCGACGTCCTGCCGGCCCGGGCGACCTGGTCGCCGAGCGCCCGCAGGCCCCCCTCGTCGAATGTGGTGGCCCCCGGCGGACGGACGGATCGACCCACGGCGCCCCCGGCAGGGTCGTGCCCGGGACCCGCTGCGCCGCTGGAAGTCATGGCGTCCCAGGTTACCGATGCCCGACGCCGGATTGGTGGCAGGCGGGACCCCGTCAGCCCCGGCGGGCCCCCGACTCGACCTCGAAGTCGTCGGTGCGGATCCGCAGGGTGTCCCACCAGTAGGCCACCGTCCAGGTCGGCCAGTTGTTGGTGATGCGCCCGGCGGCGTCCTTGTACCAGCTGGTGCAGGCGCCGGCCCAGGCCGTGCGACCCATGGCCCGCTGGGTCCGACGGTCGTCACGCTCGTAGGCGGCCCCTGACACGCCCACCGAGGCCCCCGCCCCGCCGGTGAGGGAGCGGGTCTGGAGGGCCAGGGCCTGGAGGACGAGGTTCAGCTGGCGTTCGACCATGAAGAGGATGGAGTTGTGCCCGAGGTTGGTGTTCGGTCCGTAGAGGACGTAGCAGTTGGGGAACCCGGCGACGGTCGATCCCAGGTAGGCGTGGGCGCCCCCGGTCCAGGTGTCGGCCAGCTTCCGGCCACCCACCCCGGTGACCGGCACGTGGGCCAGGAAGTCGGTGGTGGCGAAGCCGGTACCGAAGATGAGGACGTCGGCCGGATGGCGAGTCCCGTCGGCGGTCACCACTGCATCGGACTCGACCCGGGTGATCGGGGTGTCGACCACGGTGACGTCGGACCGCAGGATCGCCGGGTACCAGTCGTTGGAGATCAGGATCCGCTTGCAGCCGATCGGGTAGTCGGGGACCACCGCATGCTCGGGCAGCCGATCGCACACCACCTCGTCGCGGATGCCCTTGGCGAACAGCCCCTGCAGTTTGCGCCCGGCCCAGCCGTCCCGGCGGAACGAGACCCAGCGGACCTCCAGCGACCAGTAGATCCACCACCGGTAGACGGTGCGCAACAGGTCGCTGCGGGCGAGCAGGCGGCGGGTGGGCGACCGGTACGGCCGGTCCTTCTTCGGGCCCACGTAGCTGGGGCTGCGCTGGAACACGGTGGTCGAGCCGGCGGCCTCGGCCACGGGGGGCACGAACTGGATGGCACTGGCTCCTGACCCGATGACGGCCACGTCCCTGCCGGACAGGTCCACGGTGTGGTCCCAACGGGCCGAGTGCCACGACGGACCGGCGAAGTCAGCCAGTCCCTCGATGTCAGGGACGTGGGGCCGGTTCAGCTGCCCGCAGGCGAAGACCACGGCGTCGGCCTCGAACTCCTGGACGGCACCGTCGTGGCGGAGTTCGAGCCGCCAGGTCCTCGTCGACTCGTCGTAGCGGGCCGATGCGACGGTGGTGGCGAGGCGCAGTTGGGGGCCGAGGTGGTAGCGGTCGACCAGGTCGTCGGCGTAGGTGAGGATCTCCGGCTGCTCGGCGAACCGCCGGCTCCAGTCGGTCTTCGGCGCGAAGGAGAAGGAGTAGAGGTGGGAGGGGACGTCGCAGGCGGCTCCGGGGTACACGTTGTCGCGCCACGTGCCGCCGACGCCGTCCGACTGCTCGATGATCGTGAAGCTCCGCACGCCCGACCGGGCCAGCTGGATGGCGGTGGCCAGACCCGACAGGCCACCGCCGACGATGGCGACGGTCGGGACGGGACGACCGTCGACACGGGCGCGCCGCACCTCCCGCTCGAATGCCGTACGCCCGATGTCCAGTGCCATGGCTCCCCCTCGCACCGGCCTCGGTCCGGGCGGGTACGGGTCCCGACGATATCGGCGTCCGCGGTCGCGCGCCCGGGTACCCGGACAGGGCGCGGACCTGTCCGGGTCGGGTTGCGGGACAGGTGCCGCGCGGGTGCATTTGATATAGACACAACTTGCGCGGAGTGTTACGTTCGCCGGTAGTCACGGGGGGGTCCGCGACTGCAGTCTGGCCGTAATGTCCACCCGCAGCAGTACTCGCGAAGACAGGAAAGAGGTCGTCGATGCCCGAGGGAATTGAGCCAGTCGAACTCGAAGAGGAACACCACGGACTGCAACTGAGCGCCGACGAGCAGAAGCTCGCCGAACTCGGCTACAAGCAGGAACTCAACAGGTCCTGGTCCGGGTTCTCCAACTTCGCCATCTCGTTCTCGATCATCTCGATCCTGGCCGGCTGCTTCACCACGTTCGGCAGCGGCTGGAACGGCGGCGGTCCCGCCGCCATCGCCTGGGGATGGCCGATCCTCGCCGCACTGATCCTGTGCATCGGCCTCTGCATGGCCGAGCTGGTGTCCGCCTATCCGACCTCGGGTGGCATCTACTGGTGGGCGTCCAAGCTCGGTGGTCCAAAGGCCGGGTACTACACGGGCTGGCTCAACCTGATCGGACTGCTGGCCATCGTGGCCTCGGTCGCCTACGGCTGCGCCACCTTCCTCGACGTGACCCTGGGCTTCTTCTTCACCAGCTGGCACTCGGGCAGCCTCAACACGATCTTCCTCTTCTTCGTCGGCATCCTGCTGATCGCGGCCGTCGTCAACATCTTCTCCAGTCACCTGCTGGCCCTGGTGAACAACGTGTCGGTGTGGTGGCACGTGTTCGGCGCCGCCGCCGTGGTGCTGATCCTGGTGATCCTGCCCAGCCACCACGAGAGCGTGTCATTCGTCTACACCCACTGGATCAACAACACCGGCTTCTTCGGCGGGACGACCCACGGCTTCGGCTTCCTCTTCGTGGTCCTCCCCATCGGTGGCCTGCTGACCCAGTACACGATCACCGGCTACGACGCCTCCGCCCACCTGTCGGAGGAGACCAAGAGCGCGGCCGATGCGGCCGCCAAGGGCATGTGGCGCTCGATCTTCTACTCGGCCATCGGCGGCTACATCCTCCTGCTGTCGTTCCTCTTCGCCGTCCAGGACCCGGCCAAGGTCACCGCGGCCAACGGCTTCGTGGCCACGATCTTCGCCCAGGCGCTGACCCCGAAGTGGGGCGGCATCGTCCTGCTGATCGCCACCGCCGGCCAGTTCTTCTGCACCATGGCCTGCATGACCAGCTGCTCGCGGATGCTCTTCGCCTTCAGCCGGGACGGCGCCGTGCCCGGCCACAAGCGCTGGTCCAAGCTCAGCGCCCGACGGGTGCCGGTGGGCGGTGTGATCCTGACCGCGGTGATCAGCATCATCCTGACCGCCCCGGCCCTCATCCCGGTGAACATCAACGGTGCCCCGACCCCGATCGCCTTCTACGCCGTCGTGTCGATCGGTGTCATCGGCCTCTACTGGTGCTTCGCCATCCCGATCTGGCAGCGGTTGAAGCTGGGCGACAAGTTCGTGCCCGGTTCGTGGAACCTGGGGAGCAGGTACAAGATCCTCAGCGTCATCGCCCTCATCGACGTGGTCCTGGTGTCGGTCATGGCATTCATGCCCACCGCCAACGTCGGCGTGCCCGGGGTGACCGGCTTCGCCATGAAGTACGTCAACTACACGATCATCGTGGTCCCGGTCGCCATGATCGCCCTCTGGATCTACTGGCACGCCTCGGTGAAGAACTGGTTCACCGGGCCCCGTACGACGGTCAACATGTCCGACGAGGAGCTCGCTCAGGGCATCTGACCCGGTCTCGCCCCACCCACACAGCGCGGGTGACCGCGCCCACGCACGATGCCCCGGCTCCGGCCGGGGCATCGTGCGTGGTGCCGCTGGCCGGATCGACCGGTCACCCGTGCGACCGGTCAGCCGATACCCGTCTGGAGCGACACCCTGATCCGGTCGGGGCGGAACAGGTCGCGTGCGAACTCGACCGCCAGTCCGGCGGTCGTGTACGCCGTCCGGGTGATCAGCATGAGAGGGCTCCCGGGCTCGACATTCAGGAGGCCGGCCTCGTCGGTCCGGGCGATGACCGGCTCGAGCGACTCCGACGCCGCCGTCGGACGCTGCCCGAACTCGCGGGTCAAGAGCGCGTAGATCGAGCCTGACAGGCTGTGGTCGAGCAGGCCCGGAAACGGTGCCACCGGGAAGTAGGACCGCTCCATGGCCAGCGGCTCGCGCCGGGCCGTGCGCACGCGCACGATCTCGTAGACGGGTTCGCCCCGCTGGACCGCCAGTGCGGACGCCACCTTGGCGTTGGCGGCGACCACGGTGGCCGACACGAGCCGGGCCCCGGCCCGGACATGGGCCCGACGCATCTGCTCGGTGAACCCGGCCATGCCGGTCAGGTCGCACTCGATGCGCGGCTCGCGCACGAAGGTTCCCCCGGTGCGGCCGCTCTTGCGTTCGACGGTCCCCTTCCCCTCGAGGGTGGCCAGGGCCTGGCGCAACGTCATGCGGCTGACGCCCAGTGCGGCGGCGAACCGGTCCTCCCGGGGGAGCCGGTCACCGGGCACCAGGTCGCCTCGGCCGATGAGGTCGGTGAGCCAGCGGGCGATGCTGGCGTGGACCGGTCCGCCGTCCGGTGCCGGCAGCTCGGGCGCGGTGTCCAACCAGCCACGTTGGGGTTCGGTTCCGCGCACGCAGTGATGCTAGTGACTCGTCCGTTCGGGTCCGGTGCAGGTGTACGGCCTGTCGTGCCGCGGTCACCGTCCGCGCCGGACGCGTTCTGTCTAGACCTTGAGGTGGGCCCACGCCGGCACTACTGTCGGCAGTCCGGAGCCGGGCCGTGCAGGCCGGGCGCCCGAACGAGGAGACGGACGGACTCAGACGTGGCAGACGACGTGGTCACCGCAGGCTCGCCGACGTTCCCTGCCGGGCTGTGCGACCGGATCGCCGTGCTGCGGGGCCGCGCCGTCGAGGTGACGGAGCTTGCCGGCGGCCTGACCAACCGCAACTACAAGGTGACCACGGGTGACGAGGCCTACGTGGTGCGGATCTCCGGTTCCGGCTCAGGTGCGCTGGCCATCGACCGTGACGACGAGTACCGCAATTCGGTGGTCGCCGCCGCGTCCGGTGTGGGTGCACCGGTCATCGACTACCTGCCCGAGGACTCGGTGCTGGTGATCGGCTTCCTGGAGGGGCGGACCTTCAGCGACGACGACTTCGGACGCCCCGGGGTGATCGAGCGGGTGGCCGACGCGTGCCGACGGCTCCACCGGGGCGACCGGTTCGTGAACGACTTCGACATGTTCGAGATCCAGGCGGGGTACCTGCGCCTGGTCCTGGACCGCGGCTACCGACTGCCCGACGACTACCTCGGGTTCGCCGACCAGGTGACCCGTATCCGGGGGGCGCTGGCGGCGCGGGCCGAGCCCACCGTCGCCTGCAACAACGACCTCCTGGCCGGCAACTTCATCGACGACGGCGACCGGATCCGTCTGATCGACTATGAGTACGCCGGCAACAACGACCCCTGCTTCGAGCTGGGCAACATCTGGAGCGAGTGCCACCTCGACGACGACCAGCTCGAGCACCTGGTCACCTCGTACTACGGGGAACACCTGGTGCACCGCATCGCCCGGGCCCGACTCCAGGGTCTCATGTCCCAGTACGGCTGGACCCTGTGGGCCTCGATCCAGGAGGCGACGAGTGACCTCGACTTCGCCTTCTGGCCGTGGGGCCTGGAGAAGTACGAACGCGCCGTGGCCACATTCCGCTCCCCGGAACTCGACCGGCTCGTCGAGGACGTGCAGCGTGCCGACTGACCGGTCGGCGCACCCACGTTCCACCCGGCCACCACGACGACCGACGAGGACGGAGACGACATGAGCAGGAACGACGAGCTGCCCGACCGGGCACAGGTGGTCATCATCGGCGGGGGTGTGGTGGGCGCCAGCGTCGCCTACCACCTGGTCCACCTGGGCTGGACCGACGTGGTGCTGGTGGAGCAGGGTCAGCTGTCGTCGGGGACCACCTGGCACGCGGCCGGCCTGGTCGGCCAGCTGCGGGCCACCGAGGGCGGCACCCGGCTGGTGCAGTACTCGGCGAAGCTCTACAGCGAGCTCGAGGCCGAGACGGGTCTCGCCACCGGGTTCAAGCGGTGCGGTGGGGTCACGGTGGCCCGGACCGAGGACCGCATGGTCCAGCTCCGGCGCACACTGGCCAACGCCGAGTCCTACGACCTCGAGTGCGAGCTCATCTCCCCCGATCGGGCCAAGGAGCTCTATCCGGTGCTGGCCACCGAGGACCTCCTCGGGGCGATCTGGCTGCCCGGGGACGCCACCGCCAACCCGGTCGACGTCACCGCCTCACTGGCCCGCGGCGCCCGGACCGGAGGAGCGCGGATCTACGAGAAGACCCGTGTGACCGGCATCACCCGGCGGGCCGGCCGGGTGACCGGGGTGGTCACCGACCGCGGCACGATCGAGGCCGACGTGGTGGTCAACTGCGCCGGGCAGTGGGCCAAGGCGGTGGGCGCACTGGCCGGGGTCGACGTCCCACTGCACTCGGCCGAGCACTTCTACGTGGTCACCGAGCAGATCGACGGGGTCCACCCCGACCTGCCCATCCTGAGGGATCCCGACGGCTACACCTACTTCAAGGAGGAGGTCGGCGGCCTGGTGGTCGGCGGCTTCGAACCCGAGGCGAAGCCGTGGGTGGCCCCCGACCAGCTGCCCTACCCCTTCGAGTTCCAGCTCCTCGACGAGGACTGGGAGCACTTCTCGGTGCTGATGGAGAGCGCGCTCCTGCGGATCCCGGCGCTGCACCACACCGGCATCCGGAAGTTCTACAACGGGCCCGAGAGCTTCACCCCGGACAACCAGTTCATCATGGGCGAAGCTCCCGGAGTGGCCAACTTCTTCGTCGGCGCCGGCTTCAACTCGGTCGGCATCGCCTCGGGAGGGGGTGCCGGCCGGGCCCTGGCCGAGTGGATCGTCCAGGGCGAGCCGACCATGGACCTGGCCGCCGTCGACATCCGCCGGTTCGCCCCGTTCAACGCCAACAACCAGTGGCTCCACGACCGGGTGGGGGAGGTCCTCGGACTCCACTACAACGTGCCGTGGCCCAACCGGGAACTGCGCTCCGCCCGGCCGTTCCGGCGTTCGCCGGTGTACCACCTGACCGAGGCCAGAGGCGCCCTGTTCGGATCGAAGATGGGCTGGGAGCGCCCGATCGTCTTCGCCCCGCCGGGCGAGGCGCCCGAGCTCGGGTACACGTGGGGGAAGCCGAACTGGCTGCCCTGGTCGGAGGCGGAGCAGCGGGCCACCCGTGAGGCGGTCGCCGTCTACGACGAGACGTCGTTCGGCAAGCTGCTGGTGGCCGGACGCGACGCCGCCGGCCTGCTCCAGCGCCTGTGCACGGCCGACGTGGACGTGCCGGTCGGCCGGGCGGTCTACACCGGGATGCTGAACGCCCGGGGCGGCTACGAGGCCGACGTCACGGTCACCCGGCTCGCCCACGACCGCTACCTCCTGGTCACCAGCTCGGCGTCGGTGGTCCGCGACCAGGTCTGGATCGAGCGCCACCTCGGCCCGGACGAACACGTGGCCGTCACCGACGTCTCGTCGTCCTACGCCGTCTTCGGGGTGATGGGCCCCCGGTCGCGCCAACTGCTGCAGCGACTGACCCGGGCCGACCTGTCCGACGGGGCGTTCCCCTTCGCCACCAGCCGCGAGCTGGACCTCGGGTACTCGACGGTCCGGGCGACGAGGATCACCTACGTGGGAGAGCTCGGGTGGGAGCTCTACGTGCCCGCCGAGTTCGCCGTCGGCGTGTACGAGGCCCTGTTCGAGGCCGGGGCGGACCTGGGCGTGGTGGACGCCGGCTACTACACGATCAATTCGTTGCGCCTGGACAAGGGCTACCGGGCGTTCGGCCCCGAGCTCACCCCCGACCACAACCCGGTCGAGGCCGGGCTCCGGTTCACCTGCAAGCTCGGTTCCGACATCGACTTCGTGGGGCGGGCCGCGGTCGAGCAGGTGGTGACCGACGGTGCCCGGCGCCGACTGGTCTCCTTCCGCCTCGACGACCCCGAGCCCATGATGTGGGGCGGGGAGCTCCTGCTCCGCGACGGCGAGACGGCCGGGCAGGTCACGTCAGCCGCCTGGTCGGCGACCCTCGGGTCCTGCGTGGGGCTGGCCTACGTGTGGACACGGGACCGGGCCCCGGTCCCGACCCGGCACCTGACCACGGGCAGCTACGCCGTCAACGTGGGCGGCGGGGTCCACGCCGCCACGGTGGGACTGAAGGCACCGTTCGACCCGGGCAACGAGCGGGTCCGGTCGTGACCGCACCACTGCGGTGACCGGACCGGACCCGACGACCGGGCCGCCGGACCCGTCCCGACCACGGTTGGCCCGGGCCCGGGCCGCGTTCTCCCGGGGGCTGCGGAGCCTCCTGGCGCCGGACGGGCTGCCGACCGGGGCGTCGACCGAGCTCGAATCGGCCTTCGGCGACATCGGCCGCGAGGCACTGGCGGCCGGGCCGGGCCGGATGCGGCGGGTGCGGGCCCAGGTGGCGGCTGCGCCCCCGAAGCTGCTCGACTGGATGTCGACCCAGGTGGTGGACCACCCGGCCGTGGTCTACGACGTGGCCGGGGTGGAGGAGCTCGCCTCCCGGCAGACCAAGTCGATCCAGGCGGCAGTGGGCGCCCTGCAGCTGGCGCTGGTGGGTGCGGCCGCCGCGTCCACGCTCGAGGGCGGCCCGTTCATCGCCATCGCCATCGACGGCGTGGTGGGGCAGGTGGCCGCCGTGGTGCACGGGCTGTGCGACTGGTACGACGCGGGGTCCTACCTGGTCCGCCGGCTCGACCACGAGGGCCTGGTGGCCGACGTGGGCGAGGTACGACGGTTGACCAACGCCGCGCTGATGTCGAAGGGCAAGGAGATCGACGAGCGGATGCTGGCCCGGTCGACCGAGTTCCGCCTGGTCCGTCGGTGGTCGGGCAACGGACTGGTCGACGCCCTGCCGTTCGGGTCGTCGCTCGGGAAGGCTGCGGTCAAGGCGGCCGAGCGGATCGACCACACCGACCTGGCCCGGACGCTGGCCGCGCTGCGCCTGGAGTCGCCTGGACGGTAGGCCGGGCGGCCGGGAGCTCCGTGCGGAGCTACAGGACCTTGGCCAGGAACGAGCGGGTGCGCTCGTGCTTCGGGTCGGTGAGGACCTCGGTCGGGTCGCCCTGCTCGACGACCACACCGCCGTCCATGAACACGACGGTGTCGCCCACCTCGCGGGCGAAGCCCATCTCGTGGGTCACCACGATCATGGTCATCCCGTCCCGGGCCAGGTCGCGCATGACGTCGAGGACGTCGCCCACCAGCTCGGGGTCGAGCGCCGACGTCGGCTCGTCGAAGAGCATGAGCTTGGGGTCCATGGCCAGCGCCCGGGCGATGGCCACCCGCTGCTGCTGGCCGCCGGAGAGCTGGTTGGGGTAGGCGTCGACCTTGTCGGCCAGCCCCACCCGGGCGAGCAGCTCCCGGGCCCGCACCTTCGACGGGCCGGAAGGTGCCTTCTTCACCCACACCGGCCCCGAGATCACGTTGTCGAGCACGGACATGTGGGGGAAGAGGTTGAAGCGCTGGAAGACCATGCCGATCTCGGCCCGCTTGGCGCACACCTCCCGGTCCTTCAGCTCGTAGAGCTTGTCGCCGCTCTGGCGGTAGCCGACCAGCTCGCCGTCCACGGCCAGCTCCCCGCCGTCGATCTTCTCCAGGTGGTTGATGCAGCGAAGGAACGTGCTCTTGCCCGATCCGGACGGTCCGATCAGGCACAGGACCTCGCCCCGTCCGACGGTGAGATCGATCCCCTTCAGCACCTCCAGACGTCCGTAGGACTTGTGCACGCTGCGTGCCGAGACCATGGGGCGGGCGACGGCCGGATCCGGCGCGGTCGCCGGCGACGGTGGGGGGAGGTCAGTCATGGGGTGCCACCCAGGCGGCCTCGGGCAGCGCCGGCGCCGGCTCGAGCCGCCTCCGACCGAGGGCGCCCCGCAGCCGCTGGAACGGCGTGGGGGGCAGGGCGCGGGCGGAGCCCCGGGCGTAGTAGCGCTCGACGTAGTACTGCCCCACGGTCAGGATCGAGGTGAAGAAGAGGTACCAGAGGCTGGCCACGAGCAGCAACGGCACGATCTGGTAGGTGGTGGAGGCGATGTTCTGGCTCGCCTGGAACAGTTCGGTCACGGCGATGGTCGACACGAGGGACGTGGTCTTGAGCATCGAGATGGTCTCGTTGCCGGTCGGCGGGATGATGATCCGCATCGCCTGGGGCAGCACGATCCGGCGCATGGCCTGGAGCTTGCTCATCCCGATCGACTGGGCCGCCTCGGTCTGGCCGTCGTCCACCGAGATGATGCCGGCACGGACGATCTCGGCCATGTAGGCGCCCTCGTTGAAGCTCAGTCCGAGGGCACCGGCCACGAACGGGGTGACCAGCGTGTTGGAGTTGAAGGTGACCAGCGCCGTCCCGAAGGGGATGCCCAGTGTCAGGTCCTGGTACAGATACGCGATCCCGACGTACCAGAAGAAGAGCTGGACCAGCACGGGTGTGCCCCGGAAGAACCAGATGTAGAGCCATGCGGCTCCCGACAGCAGTGGGTTCGGGGACAGTCGCAGCACGGCCAGGAGTACGCCGATCGAGATGCCGGCGACCATGGCGATGACCGTCAGCTCCAGGGTGACGACGATCCCCCGCAGGATCGGCCCGGTCAGCAGGTAGTGGCCGACCACGCCCCACTGGAATCGACCCTCACGCGTCCCACCCCGTACCCGGTACGAGAAGAGGACGGTGTTGATGGCCATGGCCAGCAACACCAGGATGGCGCCCCCGGTCACCCACCGCCACGGATGGCGGACCGGGACGACCTTCAGGGTCGACGGGT
>Ga0075019_10001528_pt1 | contig 13164 bp, 8 predicted proteins | sample ColStrG_CSR_2013_FD_71473 | JGI IMG/M metagenome (GOLD analysis project Ga0075019, IMG submission 71473) | Freshwater sediment microbial communities in response to fracking from Pennsylvania, USA - Cold Stream Run_MetaG_CSR_2013 | ecosystem: Environmental > Aquatic > Freshwater > Creek >...
GTCTCGCCACCGGTGGGGTCGAGGCGCACGATCCGCCGCAACAGCACCGGGATCAAGATCGCCTTGACCAGCACGAGTAGCCCGGCGGTGACCAGCAGCAGCGCGATGTGGAGTTGGACCCCCAGGATCAAAGCCGTCACGGCGAGGGCGAAGCCCTGGACGCGAAGTGCCCCGACGATCCCCTTGGCCGTTCGCCGCCACAGGGCGACCGCGGCGCAGAGCAGGACCAGACCGCTCGAGAGAGCGAGGAGAGCAGCCGGGAGCGAGGTGCTCTTCACGCGATCACCAGTGCACTCAAGACGGCGAGGATGCTCAGCATGAAGGCACCGGCCAACAGTTCGGGCACTCGGAAGAGCCGGAGCTTCGCCATCGCCACCTCGCCGGCGCTGATCGCGATGCCGAGCACGGCCACCTTCGCGGCGAGGGCCAGCACCCCGACGATGAGCGAGAGCCCGGCCGCCGAGAGCGATACCCCCCAGGGAAAGAACAGATTCGCCAGCAGCCCCAGCATGAAGGTCAACCGCACCTGCTCGCCCAACATGACGAGGGCGAGGTCCGGACCCGAGTACTCGAGGATCAGGGCCTCGTGGATCATGGTCAGTTCCAGATGCGTGGCCGGATTGTCGACGGGCAGGCGACCGCTCTCGGCCAGCACGACGACGACGAACGCCGCGAAGGAAAGGAGTCGCTGGGGCGTGGCCAACCAGATGGGATGGTGGAGCGTCCCGACGATGATCGTCGAGAGCGACGAACTGCGAACCGACGCCGCCAGGGCGAGGATCGCGACCAGCAGCGCCGGCTCCGCGAGCGCCACGATGGTCATCAGACGGCTGGATCCCATGCCCCCGAACGCCGTCCCGGTGTCGAGCGCGGCGAGCGAGAGGGCGACCGAACCGAGCAGCAGCAGGAAGACGATCGCGAACAGGTCCGATCCCCCGGCGAGCGAGACCCGAGTGCTCAGCAACGGCGCGAGCCACACCACCACGACGGTCGTCGCCACGAGCACGACGGGGGCGCTGGCGAAGAAGAAGGTGGACCGCTCGGGCTGGGTGCGGCCCTTGGCGAAGAGCTTGCGCAGGTCGCGCCAGGGCTGGCGGATCGGTGGCCCGATCCGACCCTCCATCCGACACCTGACCGTTCGCATCAAACCGAGCAGCAGCGGTGCGCCGACGACGAAGAGCGCCACCTGCAAGAGCCCCGAACCGACGACCCACGGACTCAGGGTGGCCATCATCGTGCGACCAACAAGATGGTCACGAGCGCCGCGAGACCGTATCCGAGGTACCGGTGGACGCTGCCGTTCTGGAGCCGGCGGGCCCGTTGGGCCAGCGCCCGCACGAGCCGGAATAGCGGATCGTAGACCGCGGCTTCGAAGGCGTCATTGTCCTTCGTGCCGAAGTGCACCGATTCGACGAAGTACCTCGATTCGGTACGGTGGCTGACGTCGAGGTCCCGACTCGGTTGAACCACGTCGTCGAAGACCCGTTGCAGGGGCTCGGCGAACGACGTCGCGGTGTAGGTCATCTTGGCGGTCTGGACCTCACGTCCGCAGGCCCAGGCGGGGAGGCGACGAAGCGCAGTCCTGCGCGAGAGCGCCCAACGGACGGCGCCGACGAGCGCGAGGGCGACCACCAGAGCCAGGGCGATCAGGGTGGGTTCGAAGACACCGCGGGCCCCGTGGACGGCGAGCGCGACGCCGCTCGAAGAGAGACCGGTGAACCTCCCGGGTTGGGCGGCCTGCACGGCACCGCTCAACGAACTGATGACCATCATCGGCGCCGCGCCCAGTACGACACAACTGACGCCGAGGGTGCCGGCTCCTATGTTCATCAGCCGTGGTGGTTCGATCACGCTGGCCGCGCCATCGGAGCGCGGTAGGCCGAGGAATCCCACCCCGAAGGCCTTGACGAACGCGGCGGCGGTCAGGCCCCCGGTCAGGGCCAGAGCAGCTACCGCCAGGGGCATCAGGATCACGGAAACGGTGGTGGAGCTCGCCAGACCGTGCAGCAGGCTCTGCAGCAAGAGCCACTCGGACACGAATCCCCCCAGCGGCGGAAGGGCGGAGATGGCCACCGCCCCGACCGCGAAGATTGTCGAGGCGACCGGCATGCGCGAGAAGAGCCCGCCGAGCTGGTCGAGGTTCCTCGTTCCGGTCGTGTACTGGATCGAGCCCGCCGACAGGAAGAGTGTGCCCTTGAAGATCGAGTGATTCACCAGGTGGAACAGGCCGGCGATCAACGCCAGGGCCGCGAAGGATCGATGGCCCGTCGATACCAGCAGTCCGGAGGTGCCGATCGCAATCAGCACCAGTCCGACGTTGTCCGTCGTCGAATACGCGAGGAGCCGCTTGAGGTCGGTACTCGTGGCCGCGTGGATCGAGCCGTAGATCGCCGACACCGCGCCCGTGACGATCACCGTCACCCACCACCACGACGGTCCACCACCCAGCAGGGTGTTCGCCGAGCGCAGAATCCCGTAGACGCCCAGGTTGACCATGGCGGCCGACATCAGGGCCGACACCGCGCTGGGCGCCTCGGCGTGCGCCTTGGGCAGCCAGACGTGCAGCGGCACCGCGCCGGCCTTCGATGCGAAACCGGCGAAGAGCATGATGAAGGCGACCCCTCGGATCCACGGCGCGACCGATCCCGAGCTCTGGGCGATCCGCGTGAAGTCCTGGCTGCCGGCGTGCTGAGCCAGCAGCACGAGGGCCAGCGTGATGACGGCCGCACCGACCTGGGTGAGTACCGAGTACCAGAGTCCCGCACTGCGGACACTCGCTCCTCGACGGTATTCGCCGAGCACCAGCACCAGGGAGGACAGCGCCATCATCTCCCAGAGCAGGACGAACGTCGTCACGCTCCACGCGCTCGGCACCAGCAACATCGAGGTCACGAACACCGGCAACATGGCCGCCGCGGTTCTGGTCATATCGTGGTGGTGGGCGTAGCCGATCGAGAAGAGCGCGACGGCAATCGCCACGACCGCCGTCACCGCGACGAAGAGCGCTCCCAGGGGATCGAGTCGAAGGACCACCCCGGTGACCGGCAATACCGCGGACGACGTGAGCTGGACGACGTGACGGGTGTGCAGGACGTACAACGCTAGAACGAGCGCTCCGGCCGACCCGACGATCGTGAACAGCGCGCTGACCAATGGACGCAGACGCCGCGGAACGCTCGCGGCGGCGAAGGCGCCCACGAGTCCCGAGGCCGCGACGAGCGCGAAGAGGCTCTTCACGAACCCGACAGCCGGCGCAGCGCCGCGATGATGTCCTGAGGAGATGGCGGGCACCCGGGGACCTCGAGCGTCGCGTCGACCACGTCGGTGACGCTCCCCTCCACGGCGTAGGCGCCGGCGAACACGCCACAGTTCATCGCGCAGTCGCCCAACGCGATGACCACCGACGGAACGGCGAGTGCCTCGAGTGTCGTCCTCAACGGGCCGATCATGTTCTTGGTGACCGGTCCCGTGATGAGCGCCGCGTCGGCGTGTCGCGGCGAAGCCACCAGCCGGATCCCGTACTGTTCGGCGTCGTAGACCGGGGAGAAGATCGAGGCGATCTCCACTTCGCAGCCGTTGCAGGAACCGGCGTCGATGTGACGCAACTGGAGCGACCCGCGTAGATGTACGCGCACCGCCGACAGTCCGTCATCCTCCAGGGCGACTCCGGCGGCCACCTCGGTGACCAGGGCGCGCTTTGAGATGAGGTTCGACAGCCATTTGCCGTACATACCTGACAATATTATCATATTATCAGTTAAATGCTTTCGATGGTCGCCTGACGGCTCGAACGTTGGGGTGACGATGCGACAGCGCCGGTGACAGAACGTGGCACGGCCCACGCTCGGTGGAGCCGAGAATCGAGATGTGCATTCGGAAGCGTCTCGCCAAGCGGCGAGGGCCGACTTCTAGAACTCAGAGGCCCAGTCGTGGTGTTCGAGCACTTCCTTCAGCCGGCGCAGGAACGAGGCGGCGTAGGCGCCGTCGAAGGCACGGTGATCCCAGCTGAGCACCAGCATGCCCACCGAGTGGATGGCGATGGACTCATTGCCTTCAGCGTCGGTGACCACCACCGGCTTGCGGGTAACCCCGTCTGTCGACAGGATCGCCACCTGGGGCTGATTGATCAACGGAGCCACCATGAAGGAGCCGAACGGTCCAGAGTTCGAGATCGTGAACGTGCCGTTGGCGATGTCCTCGGTGCGGGCCTTGCCGGCCCTCACCCGAGCGGCCACTTCGCTGATCTCGCGCGCGATCGCGGCGAGTCGCTTGTCCTCGACCTGGCGCATGATCGGCGCGAGCAGTCCTTCGAAGTTCATGTCGACCGCGATATTGAGGTCGACGTGGGGATGCAGGACCAAGCCACCTTCGACCACCGATGCGTTCATGTGGGGGAACTCTCGCAACGCCTGGACCAAGGCCCGTGCGATGAAGGGCAGGTAGGTGAGGGTGAACCCCTCCTCTCGCTTCCAGTTCTCCTGAAGCCTGCGTCGGATCGTCTCGATGCGCTCGTAGTCGACCTCGATCACGTTCATCACGTGAGGCGAGATGGCCTTCGTGGCGACCATGCGGTCGCCGGTGATCTTGCGGATCTTGTTGAAGGGTACGAAGTCGGCGCCGGCCGGAGCTGGCGGCGGTGCGGGCACCGATGCAGCGGGACGAGCGACCTGCGGAGCTCGGGTGCGAGCCGTGGTCAGGTGGGCTTGCGAAAACGCGACCTTCTCCGCGTCCTTGCGCGTGATTCGCCCGTCGAGACCGGTCCCCGTGACGAGGTTCGCATCCGCTCCCAGGTCATTGATCATCTTGCGCACGACCGGCGACGTGACGAGTCGGGCGTCGACCGTGGAAGCAAGGCTCGATGGCGGGGCGGAGGGCGCAGCGGCCACGGGTGGCGGTGAGACCGGATCAGCCGAGGCGGCCAGCGCTTCGGCCTCGCGTGCCCGTGCGACCGGCGGCGATTCGACGGCGGGTTCTTCGGCAACGGTCGAGGGGGGAGCCGATTGACTCGGTGCGACCGCGGGCGACGCACCCTGCGCATCGACCACGGCCACCACCGTGCCGATCGCCACCGTTTCGCCAACGGCCGCCCGGATCTCGGTGATCGTGCCAGTCAGCGGCGAAGGCACCTCGGCGTCAACTTTGTCGGTCGAGACCCCAAACAGTGCCTCACCGGCCGTGGTCGTCTCGCCCACCGATTTGAACCACTGGGTCACGGTGCCCTCGGTGATGTTCTCACCGAGTTCCGGCATCTGAACTTCAGCCATTGAATTGCCTCTCCTGCTTCGCGTAATTCACCATATTGAACAGCTTCGATCCCCCGGGACTTCGACTACCTCGTGCGGGGGTCTTCGAGGTCCGGGTCCAGGCCGTAGTCCTTGATGCACTTCTCGACCAGCGCGGCTTCGACGTCACCGGTCTCGGCGAGACCGGAAAGCACCGACACCACGATGTGGGCCTCGTCGGTCTCGAAGAACCGGCGGAGCGCCTCGCGGGTGTCCGATCGACCGAATCCGTCGGTGCCCAGGGTCAGGAACGGGCGGGGCCGAACCGCCGGCCCCTTCTTCGTCTTCGACAGGAGAGGCGGCACGAATCTCGCGATCTGGTCGGGCACCGCCTTCATGAAGTCACTGACCGCGACGATCGGGCCCGGAGCATTGGCTAGGAGCTCGGTGACGGGCGCGACTCGCGCTTCGTCCATCGGGTGCAGGCGAGCGTGGCGCTCGACGGAGAGGGCGTCTTCGCGAAGGCGCTTGTAACTCGTGGCACTCCAGAGTTCGACGCCGATCCCGTATCGCTCGGCGAGCGCGGCCTGAGCGTCGCGGGCTGCCCCCTGGGCCGAACCGGAGAAGAGTATCGTCGCCGACGCCGAGAGTCCCTCGGGCGCGCCGGCCCAGCGGTACAACCCGACCATGATGTCGTCATCGGTGACGCCCTCGGGCCTCGCCGGCATGGGGTAGTTCTCGTTGTAGAGGGTCAGGTAGTAGAAGACCGAGTCTCCGGTGCCGTTGCGACCCTGAGCATCGGTGCCGCCGTACATCCGCTTAAGACCTGATCGCACCACCGCCGCGACCTCGTAGGCGAAGGCGAGGTCGTAGGCCTGGCAGGTCGGCACCGTCGAGGCGAGCAACAGGCTGTGACCGTCCTGGTGCTGGAGGCCCTCGCCGAGCAGCGTGGTGCGCCCGGCGGTCGCCCCGAGCAGGAAGCCCTTGGCTTGGGCGTCGGCGGCCGCCCAGATGAGGTCGCCGACCCGCTGGAACCCGAACATCGAATAGAAGGTGTAGAAGGGCACCATCGGCACACCTCGCGTGGCGTAGGCGGTCCCCGCCGCAGTGAAACTCGCGAGCGAGCCCGCTTCGGTGATTCCCTCTTCGAGGATCTGTCCGTCCTGGGACTCGGTATAGCTGAGCAGCAACTGCGAGTCGACCGGTTCATAGTGCTGTCCGTCCGCGGCGTAGATCCCGAACTCCCGGAACAGTGAATCCATGCCGAACGTTCGGCCTTCGTCGGGGATGATCGGGACGATTCGTGGGCCGAAGCCCTCCGCGCGCGCCATGGTGCGCAGAAGTCGGGTGAAACTCATCGTGGTGGAGACCTCGGATCCGTTGGAACCCTGGTCGAACTCCGCGAACGCATCGTCCGCGGGCAGCGCGAGTGGCTTGCGAATCGCCGTCGTGCGACTCGGTACCGACCCGCCGAGCAGGTCACGGCGCTCGAGCAGGTAACGGTATTCGTCGGAGTCGATTGGCGGGCGGTAGTACGGCGGGTTGTCCGACTCCAACGCCGCGTCGTCAATTACGTCTTCGAGGTGCAGACGCGTGCGCAGGCTCGTCAGTTGCTCACGGGTCAACTTCTTGACCTGGTGGGTGGCGTTGCGCGCCTCGGTGGCCGTGCCGAGGGTCCACCCCTTGACGGTCTTGGCGAGGATCACCGTCGGGCTGCCCTTGTGCTCGGTGGCCGCCTTGTAGGCCGCGTACATCTTCTGGTAGTCGTGACCGCCTCGCGGGAGCCGGCGTAGCTCGTCATCGCTCAAATGGGCTACGAGTGCGCGCAGGCGCGGATCGGGCCCGAAGAAGTGCTCACGGATGTACGCGCCCGACTCGGTTGCGTATCGCTGGAACTCTCCGTCGACGGTCGTGTTCATCTTCTCCAGCAGCACTCCGTCGCGGTCGTTCGCCAACAGCTCGTCCCACCCCGAACCCCAGATGACCTTGATGACGTTCCACCCGGCGCCGCGGAACTCGGCTTCGAGCTCCTGGATGATCTTCCCGTTGCCGCGCACCGGTCCGTCGAGCCTCTGCAGGTTGCAGTTGACGACCCACGTCAGGTTGTCGAGGTGCTCGCGTCCCGCCAGGCCGATCGAACCGAGCGTCTCGGGCTCATCGGTCTCGCCGTCGCCGACGAAGCACCAGACGCGCGAGTTCGAGGTGTCGTCCTGCCGACGGTGATGCAGGTAACGGTTGAACCGGGCGTGATAGATGGAGTTGATTGGTCCGAGTCCCATCGAGACTGTTGGGAACTCCCAGAAGTCGCCCATGAGCCACGGGTGCGGGTAACTGGAGAGCCCGTGGCCGGTCAGTTCACGACGGAAGTTGTCCAGGTGTTCCTCGTCGAGGCGGTACTCGAGGAACGCCCGTGAATAGATCCCCGGCGCCGCGTGGCCCTGGAAGTAGATATGGTCACCGGCCTGACCGTGGGCCTTGCCCCGGAAGAAGTGGTTGAATCCGAGTTCGTAGAGGCCGGCCGACGAGGCGTAGGAGGATAGGTGCCCGCCGATCCCGTCCGCTCGGTGATTCGCGTTGACGACCATGACGGCCGCGTTCCAACGGATATAGGCCCGCAGGCGCCTTTCGATCGCCGTATCTCCTGGGAACCACGCCTCGCTCTGGGCGGGGATCGTGTTGACGTACGGGGTCGAGACCTCGACCGGAGTGCCGACGCCGAGCTCGCGGGCCCGGTCGGTGAGAGTGGCCAGGACGAAACGAGCCCGTCGCTCGCCACCGGCGTCCACCAGAGAGTTCAGCGAATCGATCCACTCGGTGGTCTCTTCGGGGTCCACATCAGGTAGTTGTCGTACGTAGCCTTCGCTCAAACCACTGCTCCTTCGATTCGATTCACCCTCCACGCTAGTTGGTAGTAAACGAAGGGATTTCGGTCGATTCAGCGGAGTTAGCTCGCGAACGTCCGACTGACCACGACCCACGTCGGACTGCGGAACATTACTCATTGGTAACTTCCGTCACCTCGAAGATCCTGGCAACTCGCACGAAACGACAGCGCCTTCGCCGCTACTCCTGGATGATCTCGAAGGCGCGTAGTCCGCGGATCCGTTCTTGACGGCGGTGACGAAGCCGCCGCTCGGAGAGCTCGGCCAATTCGACGTAGGAACTGAGGATCGAATTGTGCAACCGCTCGACCGTGACGAATGGATTCGGGTCCTCCGCCACCACCTCGTCGATCAGTCCGAGATCGAGCTGGTCCTTCGCCGTCGAACGCATCGTGGAGATGGTGATCTTCACTTCCTCGCGCGTCGGGTTGGGCGTCTTGTAGAGAATCGAGGCCGCCGAACGGGGCTCGGCCACGTAGGCCATGGCCTTTTCGAGCATGATGACGTGGTCGGCCATCGGAGTCGTGGCGAGCCCGCCCCCGCTGCCCAGGGCGCCCGCCACGAGCGAGATGACCGGTTGCGAGTAGTCGATCCCTTTGAGGATCGCACGCGCGATAGCCCGCGACTGTCCGCGCCGCTCGCTCTCGAGCGTCGGCTTCGCCCCAAGGGTGTCGGTCACGAACAGCGCCGGAAGCCCCATGCGCTCGCCCATCTCGAGCATGCGCTCCATGAAGGCGAAGTCCTCCGGGGCGGGATTCGACGGTCGTTTGATGACCGAGTCGCCCATGCGCTGGTACGACGGCTGGGTGCCGACGATGACGAAGGGCTGGGCCCCGATCTTCGCGAAAGCTCCGACGATTGCCGGATAGCGCTTGTACTCGCTCTCCTGGACGTAGTTGTAGACGGCTACCGCCTCAGTGAACCCGTAGCGGACGATGAACTCGATGTCGATCCGATTCGCATCGGTCATCAGGTCCTGGTACTGCTCGACCAAGGAGTCCGAAGCGTCGAGGCTGGTATCGGCCCTGCGCGGTGGAGCGATGATCTGGACCGACCCGGTCGTCGGCTCGAACCTCGGTCCGTGGATCCCCACTGGCCCGAACTCGAACACCCGACGTTGGTCCGCCGCGGTCACGTTGCGGATCATCGGTTGCGTGTCCTTGGAGAGTTCGTGATGTCTGTCGGGCAGGGACGTGGCCTTCAGGAGTTCACCGATGTACCAGACCAGTTCATCGACGTCGGCCAGCACCACGTCGATGTTTCGATCGAGCAGGTTCGCCTCGGCGCTCTGGGAGTCGGTCGGGACCGAGATCCCCTCGAAGGCCTCGATCACGTTGGGCCCGGCGAAGCCGAAGTTGGTGCCGGACGTCGCAAGGATCAGGTCGGCGTTCGGCACGGCGCTCGCAGAGACGCCGCCCCACACGTTGCCCAGCAGCACTGCGACGTGGGGCAGTGCGACCTTCTCCTTGTAATGACGGATGGACTCGACCATCCTCGTCATCTGGGTCAGTCCGGCGAAGTTCTCGTGCTGGCGCACGCCGCTCGACGCGTACACGCTGATGAAGGGCAGCTTCTTGCTGACCGCCAGGTCGGCGGCGGCCTGGAACTTCTCCCCCGAGACCACGCCGAGGGATCCGGCGAAGAAGTCCCAGTTCATTGCGTAGAGGACGACGTGACGACCAGCGACCGTGGCCAACCCGTAGGTGGATGACTCGTTCTTACCCCGGACCGACTCACGACGGAGCTTGTCGAGATAGGACTCGTCCGCTTCGCCGGCGCTGCCGCGGCGCACCAATCCGACCAGGTCCTTCGCGATCCGCCATCGCCCGTGGCTCGCCTTGAAGCCCATCAGGTCTTGGAGCGTCTGAAGCTGGGAGGGGCTGTTGACCTTGCGACGGTTGCGAAGGTGAGGACTTACCGCGGGCTTGAAGACCGGCAGACCGGCGGGGTGGCCTTCGCCCAGCAGTCGCGAATCCAAATCGTCTTCCGGAACGGACCCACCGACCTCTTGAGCATTTGACATGAGGACCCATTATTGCATGGCGCCATTTTCATCCGCCAAGGCGTGATCACACTCCCGTAGGCGCACTGGGTTACCGGAGAGTATCGATTTCGGAATCTTCCGTCAGGTGTTCTGCCCGACCTACCGTTCCCGTCGTGTCAATCGTGGAAGTTGAAGACGGTCGAGTCGTACTCGGAGTACGAACGGTAGTCGAGCAGGTCGTAGAGGTCCTCGCGGTGCTGCATCTCGGGAATCATCGCGGCCAGACTGCCCTGCTCGGTCAGGACGTCGAGGGCGCGCGACGCCGCACCCATGGCGAGACGCAGTAACGAAACGGGATAGATCACGATGTTGACGCCGGCGTCGGCGAGTTGACCGGTGTTGAACAGCTCACTCTTGCCGAACTCGGTCATGTTGGCCAACACCGGCACGTCCACCGCGGCCCGGATGGCCTCGAACTCGCCCAGCTCGACCAGCGCCTCGGGGAAGACGGCGTCCGCTCCGGCGTCGACCAGCGCCTTGACGCGATTGATGGCCGACGCCAGACCCTCCACGGCCCTGACGTCCGTGCGGGCCATGATCAACAGGTTCGGGTCGCGTCGCGCCATGACGGCGGACTTGATGCGCTTGACCGCGGTTCCCTCGTCGACGACCTGTTTGCCGTCGAGGTGTCCGCACCGTTTCGGGTTCACCTGGTCCTCAATGTGCAGGCCCGTGACACCCGCATCCTCGAGCGACTGCACCGTTCGTGCGACGTTCATCGGTTCGCCGAACCCGGTGTCCGCGTCCACCAACGTCGGCAGATTGGTGACGCGCGAGATCTGGTGGCTGCGCGACGCCACTTCGCTCAGGGTCGTCAGACCGATGTCGGGCAGACCCAGATCGGCTGACATCACCGCGCCGGAGATGTAGACGCCATCGAACGCCTTGCGTTCGATGAGCATCGCCGAGAGCGGGTTGAAGGCGCCGGGGAAGACGAGCAGCCGGCCAGAGGCGAGTTGCGCGCGGAGAGCCCTACGCTTCTCGCTCGGAGTCTGAGTAGCGTTCAGCATCAGATGAGCCCCTTCGTCTCTTCGATTCCTTCGAGCAATCCGGGACGGGCGCTGATGGTGAGTTGGTCGAACTCGTCGGCGCTCAAGCTGGCGAGCCGACCTGCCACGTCGAGGAAGCGCGAGACCTCCTCGTCCTCCAGAACTCCTTCGGCCAGAGTTCGAAACTTCTCGACGTACTCTGCGCGTCCGAACGGCCTCGCTCCGAGTGGGTGGGCGTCGGGCACGACGATCTCCTCGACCAAGGTCGTCCCGTCAACAAGGGTCAACTCGACCCAACCACCGAAGGCCTTCTCGCTGGGATCCTCGGTGAGGTAGCGACGCGACCATTCCGAGTCCTCCACCGTGCTCACCCGCCGCCACAGATCGACAGTGTCCGGCCGGGCGGCCCGCTCGGCGGCGTATGAGGTCTCGTGATGCCACGTGCCGTCCTGGAGCGCCACCGCGAAGATGTAGGGCAGTGAGTGGTCGAGGGTCTCGCGCGACGCCCGCGGGTCGTACTTCTGCGGATCGTTGGCACCCGAGCCGATGACGAAATGCGTGTGGTACGAGGTGTGGATCAGAACCTTCTCGATGCGTCCCCCGTCGGCCAGTTCGGGACGCTCCCGATGAATCCGCCGGGCGAGATCGATCCAGGCCTGCGCCTGATACTCCGCCGAGTGCTCCTTCGTGTAGGTGTCGAGAATCGCCCGCCTCGACTCCCCCGGTCCCGGGAGCGAGACCCGGTAGAGCGAGTTCGGCCCGTCGAGCATCCATGCGATGAACCCGTCCTCCCCCTCGTAGATCGGCGCCGGCGACGTTTGGCCCCTCATCGCGCGGTCCACGGACTCGATGGCCATCTTTCCGGCGAAGGCCGGGGCGTACGCCTTCCACGACGAGATCTCGCCCTTGCGGGACTGGCGCGTCGAGGTAGTCGTGTGAAGCGCCTGTCCGATGGCCTGGTAGATCGTCGCCGAGTCGAGCGAGAGCAGGTTTCCGATCCCCGCCGCCACGCTCGGCCCCAAGTGGGCGACGTGGTCGATCCGGTGCTTGTGCAGACTGATGCCGCGCACCAGTGCCACTTGGATCTCGTAGGCCGTGGCGATCGCGCGTACGAGGTCTCGGCCGGTGAGCCCCCTGCTCACGCCGGCATGTTGGGCGACAGCGAGGATCGGGGGGATGTTGTCGCCCGGGTGTGAGTACTCCTCGGCGAGGAACGTGTCGTGGAAATCGAGCTCCCGTACCGCGACCCCGTTGGCCCAAGCCGCCCACTCCGGAGACACTCGTTGGGTCCGGCTGTCGCCCACGACGGTGCTGCCGGGCGAATACTGATGGCGACGGGCCTGGGACCGCGCGGTCGCGACGGGCGAACGGGTCAGCGACGCCGCGGCGACAGCTGCGTTGTCGATGACCCGATTGATCACCATGTCGACGACCCGGGGATCCACTTCGACGGACTCCGAGGCGACCACGGCGATCTTCCAGGCCAACTGATCCTCTTGGGGCAACCCCTCGTCGCTGCGAAATGTTCGGACCTGGTGTTCGATCACGATTCCCACCCCGCTCGATTCACTGCCTCAAAGTCACTCAGGGCGATCGTACGACGGCCCTCCCCAGCGTGGAACGTCAATCCGGATCTGGAGCGACTAGGTCGACCTGTCGTGCCACCCCTCACCACACGCGCCGTTCTATAGCCGCACTGGCCCGTCTCAACTCGACGACGGACCAATCCATCTTCTCCCGATCGAGCTCGTCGGCCATTGCCGACACCTGGAGCGACGCGATGATCTTGCCGTCGGGGCCGAACACCGGCACTGCGGCCGAAGCTGCTCCCATCTCGCGCTGGCTGTAACCGCACACGTATCCCTGTTCGCGAATCCTCGCCAGCTGATCGACGAACTCTTCCTGGGTGTAAACGGTTCCGTCGGCGGTTCGGATCTCGCCCAGATTCTTCAAGAAGAGTTCAAGTTCATCGCGCTCGAGGAACGCCGCATGGATCCTGGCTCCACCGAGATGCAGCGGCATGGGCT
>Ga0075019_10001531_pt1 | contig 13153 bp, 6 predicted proteins | sample ColStrG_CSR_2013_FD_71473 | JGI IMG/M metagenome (GOLD analysis project Ga0075019, IMG submission 71473) | Freshwater sediment microbial communities in response to fracking from Pennsylvania, USA - Cold Stream Run_MetaG_CSR_2013 | ecosystem: Environmental > Aquatic > Freshwater > Creek >...
GTGCGTGCGCGCTTTGGCGAACTGCTGCGCGAACCCCGCCGCCTCAAAGCCGCCTCCTGATCCCCCAAAAACTCCCCTCTCCCTTCGGGAGAGGGGTGGGGGTGAGGGTGAGGGCGTCAGCGCAAGAGAGGATCCACAACCCTCTCCAAAGCCTCCAAAGTAACCGCCCCCCCATCCGGCCGCAACGTCGCAACCACGTCCCCCTTGCGATCCACCACGTAGGTCACCGGCAGCACCGCCGGAATGCCGAACGAATTCACCTTCGCGGCACGCGCCATCGTCGCTGGAAACGAAAGTCCTTTCATCGCGCTACGCACTTCGTCCAGGTCGCGCGTGCGATCCAGGCTCGGGGCCAGGACCAGCAGCGGCTGGCCCGTCCGCTCGCGAACATAGGACTCCAGCGCAATCATTTCTTCGCGGCAGTTCGCGCACCACGTGGCCCAGAAGTGAACCAGCACGACGCGCCCCCCGGCGTCCGGTACCTGCAGGGTCGACCCATCGAGAGCGCGTGCCTCGAAGTGCGCCGGCTCGGGCGCCGCGCCCGCCGGCCCGGCCAGGACCGACAACAGCACGGCCGACGCCAACGTAGCGACCGGAATGAGGTTTCGTTTCACGTCAGGAATGGTACGTCAACCGCAACTTCCATGGCGTAGCGCTGCCTGCCTGCCCATCCGAAGTCGTTCGATCCGGATGCATCGTGACGGTATGCTAAGCGCGCAAGGCACTGGAGAGACTGCGACAAGATGTCGCACCCTGGGGGGGGAAGTGGCCGGCGAAACCTGGATCCTCATCCTGCGCTGGATTGTCGTGACGGTCGAGGTCATTGCCGCCATCGCGGCGTCGCAGGTCCTCGATTCAACGATCCGGCTCGGGCCGATCCTCGCCATTGCGGCGTTGCAGGCGGCGTGGAGCCTTCCGGCGCCGGTTCGCCTGGTGTCATCCCTCCTGCCCGGCGGGGCGGCGACATTTGCACTCCTGCTGGGAGATGTCCTGGCGCTCACCGCCATCACCTGGTTCGCGGGCGGTCCGATGAACCCGGTGATCTCGCTCTACCTTCCCCTCATCGCGATCGCCGCGACCATCCTGCGACCCGCGCCTGCGGTGGCGATCGCGCTCGCCTCGCTCGCCGGCTATTCGGCACTGAACCTGCTCGCGGTGCCGGTCCACATCCACGACCCGCAGGAGCTCCTGGATCTGCACCTGGTCGGCATGTGGGGCGTGTTCGCGGTCTCGGCCCTCACGATCGGCTGGTTTGTCGTGCGCCTCAATCTGGCGTTGCGGGGAAGGGAGGCAGCGCTTGCCGCGGCGCGCGAAGCCGCGCTGCGCGGCGAACGCATGGCGGCCCTGGGAAACCTCGCCGCGGGCGCGGCGCACGATCTGGGTACGCCGCTCGCGACCATGTCCGTCGTGGCGGGCGAGCTCTCGGCCGACGCGGGATTGCCGGACGCGCATCGTGCGGACCTTGCCGTGCTTTGCTCGCAGATCCGGGAGTGCAAGAAGATCATCACGAGACTCTCCGAGGAGGCGGGTGCCTCCCGCCTCGAAGCGGTCTCCGCCGTCTCGGCCCGGGAATGGATCGAGCGGCTGGTCGATGACTGGAGTGCCCGGCGCCCCGGTTGCCGCGTGCATCTGGCATTTGGCCGCGTCGAATGCTGGGAGCGGATCGCCGGGGACGGATCGCTCGAGCGGGCACTGACCAATCTTCTCGACAACGCGCACGATGCCAGCCCGCAGGACATCCTCCTGGAAGTCGACGCCGATTCGCGCTTTCTGCGCGTCGGGATTCTTGATCGCGGACCGGGGATCGCGGAAGAAGTCCGGCATCGCCTGGGACGCGAGCCGGTCTCGACGAGGTCGGGCGGCATGGGGATCGGCGTGCTGCTGGCCGCCAGTGCAATCGAGCGCTTCGGGGGATCCATCGAGTATTGCAGGCGCCCCGGCGGTGGCACGATCGCGCGGGCGAGCCTGCCGCTCTGCCGGGAACCGGAAGCCAGGGCCCATGCCTCCTGAACCAGAGTCGATGGGCCGCCACATAGGCGCCTCGCGCGAGTTGATCCTGGTCGACGACGACCTCGTCTTCTCAGGCGTCCTTGGCCGCGCCCTTTCCGCCCGGGGTTTCCGGGTGCGCTGCGCCGGATCCGTGGAAGGGGCGCTGTCCGTCCTGGATGGCGACGGACCCCGTCCCGACTTCGCGATCCTGGACCTCAACCTCCCGGGTGCCTCGGGCCTGCAGCTGATCGGCCCCTTGCGCGAACACAATGCGGCGTGCCGCATCGTCCTGCTGACGGGCTACGCAAGCATCCCGACCGCCGTGGGCGCGATCAAGCTCGGTGCGGACGAGTACCTTGCAAAGCCGGTCGAAGTCGAGGCGATCGTGCGCGCGCTCGTGCGCGGAACCGATCCGGACACCCATGCGATCCCCGAGGAACCGATGTCCGTTCCGCGAATCGAGTGGGAACATATCCAGCGGGTGCTCACGGAGAACGGCGGCAATATCTCCGCCACCGCGCGGGCGCTCAAGATGCATCGGCGCACGCTGCAGCGAAAGCTCCTGAAGCGGCCGCAGGGCGCTTGAAACGGACACCGACCCCGGTCCGCGGGCCGGGACGCGGAGCGCGCTAGTTCGTCGTCAGGTTGTTGCGAAGGGCGTAACGGAGCAGCTCGCCCCCGTCGCGCAGCCGCAGCTTGCGCAGGATGTGCGACTTGTGCGTGCTGATGGTCTTCGCGCTCAGGCACAGCTCGCTGGCGATCTGGTTCCCCCGCTTGCCCGCCACGAGCATCTCGAAGACCTTGAACTCCCGGTTCGAGAGCTTCTCGTGCGCGGGTTGCGTCTCGTCGCCGTCGATGATCCCCAGCGCGATCTGCTGGGCCACGGTGGGGCAGACGTAGCGCTTGCCCATCACGATGTGTCGCAGGGCCGCGACCATCTCGTCGACGGCGTTCTGCTTGGCGACAAATCCGTTGACACGGGCGCGCAGCGCCCGTCCGACGATGGCCGGTTCCGTATGGGCGGAAAGAACCAGGATCTTCATCTCCGGACGGATGGTCCGCAGGTGGTGGATCAATTCGACCCCGTCGCGCCCGGGCATCGAGAGCTCGAGGACCACGACATCGATCTTGTGGGTCTGTGCCGCCCTGATCGCCTCGGCGTAGTTGCCCGCCTCCGCCACCACGGAGAGCTGCGCCTCCCGGCTCAACAGCATCTGGAGACCCTGTCGGAAGATCTGGTGGTCATCCACAATCATGAGACGGATTACGTCACCGAGATAGGTGGGGAGGGGCGGGACCGACGCGATGCGTCGATACTCCATCAGGGGCGACTTGGCCCTGTCGATCGTCTCAAACATGGCGGCACCTCACTTTCGCGGAATCGTTCGAAGTACGTCGGATTGGCTCCGACGTCGAAGGCGAAAGACGTGCTCTTCGACGCGGCTTGCCTGGGCCGCCTCGATGGCACGTCCGGTGCGCATCGAGCCGCAGGGCTCAGGACGCAAGACTGCCGCAGGAAGCGACCGTGTTCTGTGCGCTGTCGCACGCAGCCGCGACTTTGTTTGTGGCATGCGAGCCACACCACGAAACGCCTTGGGTCGTGAGCGGCGAACCGTGCGCGAAATGTCACATGGACCGACCCGGCGCGGGTTGACGCGGGGCACATAGGAATCCTCTGACCCGCAAGTCGGGCCATGATCGCGGATTTCGGACGACCTCGCATATTCATCCGCAAGGCATCCCGACAGACTGCGCCCGTGATGACGTCGACGCCGGAGGCCCCGGTGCGGCGCGCCACCCGCCTCCAGGTTGGGCCGCGGGAAGGCGCGTGCCGCAGACGACCGCTCATCACGCAGTCCAGGAGGCCACATGGCCGCACCCTCGTCCTACCGCTTCGAATCATCCCGGACACGGCCGGCCCTGGTCCTTGCCCTGCTGCTGGCGGCCGCGCCGGCGGCGGCGCAGACCTTTCACGTGCAATGTCCCACCTCGACCCTGATGCATCCGGCCGCGCCAGCGAAAAGCGCCGCCGCGCCGGCACCCAATCAATATCCCGAGCAGGGATACCTGGAGGCGGCCTATGCCGGTCCCGTCGTCCTGCCCGCCACCGCCAACGGAGTGCCGCTTCAGTACGTGACGGAGGGCGGGGCGATCAAATGCCAGCAGGTGTCGGGCGGCGATGGCTTCATGACGGAGGCCGACGGCAATCAGACGTTCATGTTTGCCTTTGGTCCGCTCAGCGGCCTGAATCTCATCCGAAACGGACAGCCCGGCACGCTCTTCGCGCTGGACTTTCTCCAGCCCTACAACCCGGGTACGCCCAATTTCCAGAACGGCCAGCCCAATCCCCTTTACCAGGGCGCGGGCGGCAGCCCGGACGGCGCGCTCACCGACGTGGCGGCCATCATCGATACGGGCGTACTCAATGGAAACATCCCGGCGCCCCTGATGGCCATCGACGAGGACGACGAGTTCTTCCTGACGCTGACCAACGTCGGGATGATCATGCGGCCTGACCTCTTCGAACAGCACACGATCCACTTCCACGGCTATCCGAACGCCTCGTCCTACTACGACGGCGTGCCCGACGCCTCCCTGGCGATCAACATCGGGGGCAGCTTCACCTACTACTACCTGGCGCCCGATGCCGGGACCTATTTCTGGCATTGCCACATCACGCCGCCGGAACACCTGCAGATGGGAATGGTCGGCCAGATCTACGTACGGCCGCGGCAAAACCGCGTCCCGGTTGGGACGGACCTGTACGCGAGCCTCGTGCTCCAGCAGGGAGACCTGCGGACCGCCTGCAATCCCTCGACCACCGCCAATCCGGACAACGACCTGCTCTGCTCGGTCCCCCTGCCCACCGCCGACAGCGGCTTCGTGCACCAGGCTGGCTACAAGTACGCATACAACGACGGGGACGGAACGACCCGCTACGACATCGATGTCCCCATCCAGATCCACGGCTTCGATCCCGACTTCCACTTCATCGGGATGACCTTCAATCCGGAAGGCTTTGCCGACATGAAGGACAAGTACTTCCTGCTCAATGGCCGCAGCTATCCCGACACGGTCGGACTGCCGGCGGGCTCCATTCCCGGCTGGACCGGGGGCGTCGCGTCGGGCGCGGTCAATCCGGATCCCGTCACCCACGCGATCTCCACGGAGGCCTCCGACGGGATGTCGCGTCCTTCGCAGCCCATGCATACGCTGATCACGCTCGACAGCCAGGGAGGGCAGGGGACCTGCGCAACCGCCACGGGCCGGTGCGGCCAGCGCGCGCTGTTGCGCATCTCCGATCTCGACGTATCCGAGTACCAGACGCTGGCTTCGCTCGGCCTGCCGATGCAGGTCGTGGGCTACAACGCAAAGCTGCTGCGCGATCTTGCCGGGAACAATCTCTACTACAGCACCAATTCCATCACCCTGGGCGGCGGCGAATCCCTGGACGCGATCATCGACAGTTCGGGGGTCGCGCCGGGAACGTATTTCCTCTACACGCCCAATCTTGACCACCTGTCCAATGACGCCGAGAACTTCGGCGGGCTGATGACCGAAGTGGTCGTCAAGTAATCACCGCGCGGTCCACGGCGTACCCAGGAGAAATTCATCATGACGACCTCGAAGCGCAGCCGGGTACCTACGGTACTGCGGGCGTTGGGCCTCGCCTTCGCAGCGGCAGCCCTTGCCCTTCCTCCCGCCGGCGCGGCGGTGCCGGGAATCACCGGGCCGACCTTCAGCCTCACAGCCGAGCCCAACCGGCTGAGCCAGCCCGATGGCCAGCAGATCTACGCCTGGGGATACGGGTGCGCCAGTGCGACAGTGAGCTTTGCGCCCTTTGCCGGCACCTGCTCGACCATGCAGGTTCCCGGACCGACGCTGATCGTGACCGAGGGTCAGACGGTCACCGTCACGCTAAGCAACAACCTGCCGGCCGCGGCGGGCAATACCTCGATCCTCTTTCCGGGCTTCCAGGTCACCGCTACCGGCGGCGTGGCGGGCCTGCGTACGCAGGAGGCGGCACCCGGGGGCACCGTGAGCTACACCTTCGTTGCCGGTGGGCCCGGTACCCGCGCCTACTACAGTGGCACCCAGCCGGACCTGCAGATCGAGATGGGCCTCTACGGGGCCATCGTCGTGCTGCCATCCAAGCCCCCGGCCAACTGCGGCACGGTCGCCGCGGGCTCGGGCGGATCGACGGACGACTACCGCCTCGCGGCCGCGGCCTACGACCACCCCATGACCTGCTACGACCGCGAATACCTGTTCCAGTTTGCCGAGATCGATCCGCGCATCCACTCACAGGCCGAGGCGGTCGCGACCTGCGCGTCGGCCGGCGCGGTCAACGCCTGTCCGACGGCGCAAACGATCGTGACCGAGCCCTATCACCCGGCCTACTTCCTGATCAACGGGCGCTCCATGCCCGATGACATGGACGCGAACTACGCCCCCGCGTACCCGCACCAGCCCTACAACGGCAATCCGCACATGCATCCCGGGGAGCAGGTGCTCCTGCGCGTGGTCGGACAGGGCCGCTGGGAGCATCCGTTCCATGAGCACGGCAATCACGTGCGCATCCTGGGGCGCGACGGCAACCTGATGGTGAGCCAGACGGACGCAACGAAGCTCGCCGGGATGTTGATGTTCACGACGGACACCTTTCCCGGACAGGCCTTCGACGGAATCTTCTACTGGTCCGGCAAGGGACTGAACTGGGACATCTACGGGCATACCCCGGGCAATGCCGGCAACCCGACCTGCACGCCCGACAGCAACGGCTACTTCACGACCGCAAGCGGCGCCGCGAAGCCGGCCTATACCGGCACCGTGATGACCTCCGGTTCGGCGAACTATTTCGAGTGGTGCGCCGATCACGACAAGCCGCTCGAAGCCAACCCCGTCGGCCAGGTCGGCGGCGGCGGGCCGGTCACGACCCCCGATCCCCTCATCATGACCAACGGCCTCTGGTTCAACGGCACGCCGTATCTCGGGCCGGACGCCGTCAATCGCTCCCGCGGACCGACGCCGCTGCCTCCGGGCGGCGCTCTGCAAAACCCGCCGGGGGAATCCGGAATCGCTTTCATGTGGCACTCGCATAACGAACGCGAAATCACGACCAACGACGTCTTCCCCGGCGGCATGCTGATGATGATGCTGGTCGATCCCTGGGTCTGGTACATCGACGAAACGCTGTAGGAACAGGAAAAGAACCATGAAAAGCATCCGTACGGCGTTGTCTTCCACAGTTCTTCTCGCGGCGGCACTGGCCTGCGCCACGGCGGCGCAGGCGCAGAGCAGCCTGAGCCTGACCGCTTCGCGCCAGAGCGTTGCCATGCCCGACGGCAATTCCGTGCCGATGTGGGGCTGGACCTGCAGCGGCGTCACTGCACCCGTGGGCGCCACCTGCACGGCGTCCAGCGGCGCGGTGCAGACTGGCGGCACGGGCTGGCAGCCTCCGCTCATCACCGTCCCCGCGGGAAGCAGCCTGAGCATCACGCTCGCCAACTCGCTTCCCGTGGCGACCTCGCTCGTCATCTTCGGACAGGCGGGCAGTGGCGCCCTGGGCACGGGCGCAGGAAACCCGACGCGGGAAGCGGGGCCTCGCACGCATGATGCGCAGACGGCGACGACCTGGGTCGGGGTGACCGGCGCGACCTTCACGCCGCCGCTGCAGGGCGCGCGCGCCCGCTCCTTCGTGCAGGAAGCCGCGCCCGCAGGTTCGCAGACTTATACCTGGAGCGCCCTGAAGCCCGGGACCTACCTCATCGAATCGGGTACCTACCCCTCGATCCAGGGTCCGATGGGACTGTATGGCGTGCTGGTGGTGAGCGTGGCCGGTGCCCCGGCCGCTTCGACGATCGGCACCATCTCGCAAAGCGGTGGGACGGTCACCGTCGCCACGAGCGCTGCGCACGGCCTCACGAGCGGGATGTTCGTGACGATCGCCGGCGTCACGCCGGCCGGCTACAACGGTACGTTCGCGGTCACCGTCACCAGCGCGACGAGCTTCACCTATTCCACGACGGCCGGGCTTGCGGCCGCGACCGTGACCGGCACCGCCACTCCCACCCTGGCTGCGGGGACCGCGCAGGCCTATCCCAATATTGGCGTCGATGCGGCCGCCTCGCTGCTCCTGAGCGAGATCGACCCCGTGCAAAACACCGCGGTGGATGCGGCCGTGATGACCGCCGGGTTCAGCGAAACGGCGAAGTGGACCCCCGCGTGCGGGACGGCCCATACCTGCTATCCGCCCGCCGTCGATTACACGCCCCTCTACTACCTCGTGAATGGTGTCGCCTTCGATCCGACCCAGCCGGCCGCCTCGACCGTGGCGCTCGCCACGAGCGCCTCGACGGGGAAGGTCCTGTTGCGCTTCGTGAACGCCGGCCTGCGCATGCACGTGCCCACCGTGGTCGGGCAGTCCATGTCGCTGATCGCGGAGGACGGCAACGTCGCGCCGGATGTCGCCCTGGCGCTGGCCAGGGGACTCGTTCCCCAGCCCAAGATCCAGAGCGAAGTATTCCTCGCAGCCGGGAAGACCTATGACGTGACGATCAGCCCGCCGACGACGACCGTCGCGGCCGTCACCAGCTTCAATGCGGGCGCGTTCCTGATGTTCGACCGACAGCTCAGCCTCTCGACCAACAACCGGCGCGATGGTGGCATGCAGGCGTACCTGCAGCTCGGAACCGCGGCGGCGGGTGCAGCCGGCGGTGTTCCGGTCGCCGCGGCACTGGTGCCGCAGGCGGTTGCCGACAACTTCACGATTGCCCCCAATGCGACCACGTTCACGGGCAATGTGCTGGCCAATGACATCGGCATCACGAACGCCTCGACCACGGCCGCGCTCTCGACCGGACCCCAGACCATCGCGACCGCCCACGGCGGCACGGCCGTCCTGAGCCCCAACGGAACCTTCACGTATACCGCGCCCGCAGTCACCGCGGGGCTGGCCAGCGACACGTTCTCCTACTTTGGCAACGGCCTGGCAACGCTCACGGCGCAGGTGACGATCGCCTTTGGCGCGGTCAGCGGTGCGCCGGTGGCCGTCAACGACACTTTTAGCGGAAGCATCGCGACCCAGCTCGTGGTCGCACGTCCTGGCGTGCTCGGCAATGACGTCGATCCGGGCGGGCACCCGCTGACGGCGATACTCAATTTCGCGTCGGCCGGACTCACGGTCGTGCTCAACCCGGATGGATCCTTCACCGCGTCGGCCCCGGGCGGCGGGTCGGCCAGCTTCACCTATCACGACGTCAATTCGCAGGGAACTTCGAGCAACATCGCGACGGTGAACCTCGTCCTGGGCGCCGCCAGCGGCCTGCAGGTCTCGGTGGTGGACACGCAGTCCAAGACGGCACTGACCGACTACCGCTGGGTATTGCAGGAGGACACGACGATCAAGTCCGTGCCCGGCGTCACGACGCCGCCGCCGCAGCAGACGCTCGCGACGAGCTTTCACAAAAGCTACATGCCCGTGATCGCCAGTGGCTGCACCGGCCCCGTGAGCTGCGAGAGCGGCCAGACGGTCTATGACCCGGTGAGCAAGACGCACGTCGCGGTCGCTCCGCAGGCCGTTTCGACGCCCGACCAGGTGGCCCTCGATCCGTCCAAGTACTACTACATCTCGATCCTTCCGGGCGATTCGGCCGATCCGATCGTCAACGCCGGCGGCGGGCCGGTGACGGGAAAGATCGCCCTGAGTGAAAGCGGGACGACCGTCACCGCAACCACGAGCGGAGCACCCGGTGTCTCGCCGGGAGATGCCATCGTCGTGACGGCAGGCGCCGTCGCCGGCTACAGCGGCAGCTGGATCGTCTCCACGGCAACATCGACGGGCTTCACCTATACCGCTTCGGCCAGTGGCCTCGCGGCCGACGGCGGCAGCTTCACCCGGCCCTTCAACATCGGGCTCGATTGCACGTTCAATACCGGCCTGGGCAATTGCGGCCACACCATGGGGGGCGTTGCCATCCCGGCGCCGGCCGCGACCGGCGCGACGGCCTTCGCGCCGGTGGTGGTCACCGTGGAACCCAGTCCGCTCAAGACGGCGCAGCTGTGGCTCTTCGTCTTCGAGGACAACAATCCCACCAACGGCGCCGTCGACGGTGCCGAGGAGCAGCAGGGCCTGGGGGGATTCCAGATCATCCTCAACGACATCGCCGGTGCGAGCGGGATCACGATCGGGCAGATGACGTACGACGTCTTCAACATGCCGCTTTCCAACGCGCTGAACGGGCGCATCGACACGGCAACCGGATTCGACGCCTGCTACCTCTCGCCCTCGCAGTTGATGGGGATGGTGATCACCTGCCCCAGCTTCGAGTACGACCACGTGCACAACGGCTTCACCACGACGCAATCGCCCCTCGCCGGCCAGGCGCTGATCCGCAATCTCTTCCCCAACCGCTTCGACGTGCTCGCGCACCCGGGCGCCGACCGCGTTGCGGCCGGCGAGAACTGGATCCAGACCTCGACGATGGAGGGTACGCACGCCAACGATGCCTTCGCGAAGGTCGGCGAGCCGGGATATTTCCAGGAATTCGGCGCGCCCGGATTCCACGCCTTCATCGGCTTTGTCAATCCGGCGCACATCAATGCGGTCAACGCGAGCCTGAAGGGCACCCACAAGGTCAGCGGCACGGTCACCAATCTGCACATGTCGCGGCCCTGGAGCGAGGCGCTCTTCGACAGCAAGTCGCACGCGGCTTTGGCCCAGTCGGTTTGCTATGTCGGCCTGAATTCCCAGAATGGGATCGGACCCAACATCGCGTTCGCGCAGTGCGACGCCACCGGCAATTTCACCATGACCGGCGTTCCCAACGGCCAGTACGAGCTCGTGGTGTGGGATGAATGGCAGGACCAGATCCTCGAATACCTTTCGCTCACCGTCAACGGCGCGGATGTCGCCATGGGCGACGCCCCGGTGTTTTCCTGGTTCCAGAGCGTCTATACCCGCACCTACCTTGACAACGGCGTGGACAACCCCGGCATCGCCCAGGTTCCCACGAACATCCGCTTCCGCGACGGACAGTTCTCCAACAGCCAGTTCACCGACAGCAGCGGCGCTGCCGTGTTCAGCGAGGTCTTCCCGCTGTTCAACTGGTATGTGATGGAGTCGGACTCGACGCGATACAAGGGGACCAAGGTCAGCATCGTCAACGACGCAGGCGCTGCCGTCGACACGGCCAACGCGACCGGCCCGGACGGCACGGTCTGGCCCACCGCCGGAGTGCTCAATTCGACCGAGACCTTCTCCCTGCCGGCCAACCGCCAGGTGCCCGGCGCCACCTACCTGTCCGGCAAGACGCTGCGCATCGACCCGGGCTCGACGCAGAGCGAGGGCTTCCAGGCGTTCATCAGCCAGCCGCAGTTCATCCACTGGGGCAAGGCGCTCTACTCCGTCGGCGAAAACGGCGGAATCCTGGGACACGTGGTGTACAGCTCGACCCGACCGTTCGACGATCCGACCCTTTTGTTCCAGAACCTGTGGGAGCCGCTCGTCCCGGGCGTGACGATCAACCTGTACCAGGAGGGCGTGGCCGCGGACGGCACGGCGAGCCTGACTCTGGTGGACACCACCCTCACGAGCAGCTGGGACGCCTGGGCCAACGGCACCAACGCGGCCGGCCTCCCGAACATGAACTGCCCGGGACAGGACACGGCGGATCCGTACTACCTGTACACCCTGGGGAGCGCCAATCAGTACAAGTGCTACGACGGCTTCCACAACTGGAACCAGGTCGAGCCGGCCCCGTACGATGGCCGCTACAACTTCCCGACCACCGCCTGCTCGATCTGCGTGGCCCCGAATCCGTCCAGCACCGCGGCCGTGCCCCTGCCCAGCCTGCTGCCCGCTGGCAAGTACGTGGTCGAGGTCGTGGTCCCCGCGGGCTTTGAGCTCGTCAAGGAAGAGGACAAGAACATCCTGATCGGCGACGCATATGTCGCCCCCGTCGCGCAGCAGTTCGGTCCGATGATCAACATCTTCATCGTGCCCGACCAGGCGTCGATCAATTCGATCAATCCGAGCTATACGGGTCCGGTGACCGCAGCAAATCCGATGGTCGCCGCCACTTCGAACAACGGCAATCCAACCACCAACATGGGCCGCACCAGCATCGGCGGCTTTGGCCCAAGCGAAATCGTGCAGCCGGCCCCGTGCGTGGGCCAGATGCGGGTAGTGCCGGACTTCATGAGCATCTTCCCGGGCGCCAAGCAGGCGGCCCCGTTCGCCGGGGCGACGCGCCCCCTGTGCGACCGCAAGGAGGTGGTGCTGACCGACCAGATGCAGGCCAAGGCCGACTTCTTCGTGTTCACGCCCACACCGGCCGCGTCCAAGTACACCGGCATCATCCTCGACGACCTGTCGTCCGAATTCAACACGACCCGGCCAGACTTCGGCGAGAAGTTCGCCATCCCCTTCGTGCCGGTCTCGTTCCGCGACTTCAACGGCTTCGAAGTCTCGCGCACCTACGCCGACCAGTTCGGTACGTTCAACGGAATGATCTACTCGACCTGGCAGGTCAACACGCCCAATCCGGCCGGCTATTCGCCCAACATGATGATCGCCTGCATGAACGATCCCGGGCCGATCCTCGACACGCGCCCGGGTTCGGCCACGCTCGGCCAGATGATCCCCGACCCGATGTACAACCCGCAGTACAGCAACTTCTGCTATTCGCTGCCCTACATGCCGGCCACCACCGACTACATGGACACTCCGCTCGTGCCGCAGGCGGCCTTCGCCGCCGGGTATAACCCGGTCGATTGCGCGTATCCCGACACGACGCCGGCCATCAAGCGGGTCGACGGGGACGGGCAGTTCGGACCGTGGGTTTCGGGTGCCGGAGCGACGCTGACCATCACGGCCCTGGGCGACCTGACGGTTCCCAACAACGCCTACGCCGGTCCTTCGACCACCGCGACCGGCCTTGCGAACCAGGCAACGATCAAGCGGCATTACGGCTTTGGCACGGCACGCGGGACGGTCCTGGTCGGCGGCGTACCGCTTGCCAACGTGACGTGGTCCGACCTTCTCATCACCGGGACGGTTGCGTCCGGGACCACCACGGGGGAGCTTTCGATCGTGGCGGCCAACGGGCGCGCGGCCATTGACACGGTCACGGTCAATGTCGGCGGAAAGACGCCGACCTACATC
>Ga0075019_10001532_pt1 | contig 13153 bp, 10 predicted proteins | sample ColStrG_CSR_2013_FD_71473 | JGI IMG/M metagenome (GOLD analysis project Ga0075019, IMG submission 71473) | Freshwater sediment microbial communities in response to fracking from Pennsylvania, USA - Cold Stream Run_MetaG_CSR_2013 | ecosystem: Environmental > Aquatic > Freshwater > Creek >...
GCAGCGGACAACGCAAACCGCTGCTGATGCTGGCCCATCTCGATGTGGTGGAAGCGCTGCCGGAAGACTGGTCCATTGACCCATTCAAATTTCAAGAAGTAGACGGCTATTACTACGCCCGTGGCACCAGCGACGACAAGGCCATGGCCGCGATTTTCGTCGCCAACCTGATTCGCTACAAGCAAGAAGGATTTGTGCCCGACCGCGACTTGATTGTAGCGTTGACGGCCGACGAAGAAGGCGGAACCGCCAATGGCGTGGACTGGCTGCTGAAAAACCACAAGGAACTGATCAACGCCGAATATGCCCTCAACGAAGGCGGCGGTGGGACAGAACGCGACGGCAAAAAGATTCGCAACAACGTACAACTCAGCGAAAAGGTATTTCAGAGCTTCCGCCTCGAAGCCAAGAATCGCGGTGGTCACAGTTCCCAACCGCGCCAGGACAACGCCATTTATGAACTCGCAGCGGCCTTGCAAAACTTGTCAAAATTTGACTTCCCGGTCAATCTGAACGAAGGCACCCGTGCTTTTTTTGAACGCTCAGCCAAAATCGAAACCGGCCAGCTCGCCGCCGATATGAAAGCGGTACTGCTCACGCCGCCCGATCCACAGGCTGTGGCGCGACTGTCTGCCTCGCCTAACTACAACGCCATCTTGCACACCACGTGTGTGGCCACTATGCTCAGCGGCGGACACGCCGAAAACGCATTGCCCCAAACCGCTACGGCCACCGTCAATTGTCGCATTCTCCCAGGCGAAGATCCGGAGCAAATCAAGGCGCTCATCATACAGGCCATCAACAACAGCAACATTTCCGTCACGCCGATCCAGTTGGCCAGCCCCAGTCCGGCATCACCCATCAATCCGGAAGTCTTTAAAAAGATTGACGTCGTCACCCAGCAATTATTTCCCGACGTGCCGGTTGTTCCCGTCATGTCGACTGGCGCTACCGACGGACGTTACCTGCGCTCGGCAAATATTCCGACCTACGGCGTCTCTGGTATTTTCGGCGACATGAACGACGTTCGCGCACATGGTCGCGACGAGCGAATCAAAGTAAAATCCTTCTACGATGGTCAGGAATTCCTCTATCGGCTGGTGAAGGAACTGTCGGCAAAGACTTCGGTGAAACGGGATTATTGACCAAGCGGTTTTTTAACGAGCTTTCAAAACGCGACTATATTTAATCCATGAAACAATCTTGTAACTGGTGGGCATTAATCGCCGCCTTCACATTGATGAACCTGACCATCCAAGCCCAGGATTGGGCCAACCTCCAGCGTTACCGGGCTGCCAATTTGCAACTCGGCGCCCCGCAATCAGGCGAAAAGCGGGTTGTATTCATGGGCAACTCGATCACTGAAAATTGGGTCCGCATGGACTCGGCGTTTTTTCGCGGCCGACCGTATATCGGTCGCGGCATCAGCGGACAAACTACACCGCAGATGCTGGTGCGATTCCGGCAGGATGTCATTGACTTGCACCCGGCCGTCGTGGTGATACTCGCCGGTACCAACGATATTGCCGGCAACACCGGACCCACTACCCTGTCGGCCATCATGGGGAATATTGCCTCCATGGCCGAACTGGCACGTCAGCATCGCATCGCGGTCGTGTTGTCGTCGGTGCTGCCGGTATTTGATTATCCTTGGAAACCCGGACTCCAACCGGCGGAAAAAATTGTGGAATTAAATCAACGCATCGCCGCTTACGCGAAAGCCAACGGGATGATCTATTTAGATTACTTTTCAAGCATGGCCGACGCGCGCAAAGGTCTGCGCGCGGAATTGGGGGACGACGGCGTGCACCCCAACCTTGCGGGATACCGAATCATGGGGCCACTGGCAGAAAAAGCGATTGCCGAAGCGCTTGCCCACCGTAGACGCCACAAGGAATAAGCAGCGTCAGGGCTGCTCCGCACGCAGGGCCCGCTCGATGCTGCGATCGGGCACCAGCCAAAGGATGGAGATGGCGATGAAGATTGCGCCCGAATAGACCGGATTGACATACGCCAGCGGCAGCGAAAGCAAGTAGCCCACCACGCTTACCATTCCCTTTTTTTCGAGGTTGATGAAGGCACGTTTCAGCGCCGCGAGATCATGCGCATTTTTTTCGACGGTCTTTTGCAAAATGGTGAAGGCCAGTCCACAACAAAGCAGGAGGCCACCGTAGAGCGCCACCGGATTGGATGCAAAATCATTTTCGCCCATCCAGCCCGTGGCAAACGGGATCAAAGAAAGCCAAAACAACAGATTCAAATTGGCCCAAATGATGCCGGACGTGACACGCCTGACGGAATGCAGCAAATGATGGTGGTTCCCCCAATAGATGCCGACGAATAAAAAGCTCATGAAATAGCTGATGAAAACCGGCCATCGTTCGCGGAGGAGTTCCCAAGTGCTGCCATGCGGCACTTTAATTTCCAATACCATAATGGTAATGATGATGGCCAACACACCATCACTGAAAGCTTCAAGCCTGGTTTTGTTCATAGGTGAATGGGGGAAAAATCTGGGAGATTGAAATGTAGTCAGATTATTTAATTGTGCACTTTATTTTGGCGAAAGCCGTGCGAAAGCCGCTACCCTCCGCGCAACATTTTCGCGGACATTCATGTAGAAGAAATTCAAGTCGGCGCGGTGCCAGTTTTTATTACCCAATAAAAAACTACCCGCGACGTGTGGACGGTGCACCCAGAGCAGGCCCTGATGATTTTGTGCGTCCACCAACTGCGGCACAAAACGGAAGCCGAGCACCACCCCACCACGGTTCAATATTCGCGGCGTGTACACTTCGTCGGCACTCCACGACAAGGGATTGATCGATAGTGCACCCTTAAAGTTTTTTGCATAGTTGGCCGGATAATAATGCGCGCCGAATGTATTCCACGATGCCCACACCCCCACATCGTCGGGGTGTTCGGTGGGCCGGATGTCTGTGAATTCGTCGGGATGGATCGCTCGACCGATGAGATAGGCTGCCACCAATTGCTTTTTTAATTCCTTGCCCTCGAAAAAATCTTTCAGCAGCCGCATCCCATGATAGCTACCCTGACTGTGCGCCGCGATCACGATGGGCCTGCCTTGATTGAAGTTCTTCAAGTAATAAACAAATGCTTTTTTTACGTCTTCATACGCCAGTTGCAGTGCCTTTTCGCCGTCGGCGCGGTTGGGCGTGTAAAAGGCATACAGATGTGCTTGCCGGTAGTATGGCGCGTAAATCCGGCAGGAGCCGTTGAAGATACTGGCCTGATTGAGGATGGTTGACTCCTGAATCTGCTTGTTCAAGTCCTCGTCATTCACGTCGGCATTCCAGTGAAATGCATTCGTCGGTGGCTGGGTGAATATGGTGGGATAGATAAAAAACACGTCGGCAGAAGCAGATGCCTGCGCGTCCTGCAGGCCGGAGTTCCGGGGCACGCGGTCAGCGGCGTCTACGCGCGTCGGCAACGAAGCCCAGTGCTCGGCGCGGCTGTAATCGGGCTCCGGTGGCACCACGGCGTGGCCGAAATCATCGGTGATGCGAGTGATGCGGGAAGAACAGGAAATAATCAAACACAATGCCGTCAGGGCAAAAATCAAGCGGACCATCGAAAAATATTTTTCCCAAAATACGAAAACACGGCGACCGACCATGTTAATTTTTCTTTACCGCAAATCGCTGCATTTCTACCGGTCAAATCAATCGGACCGGTGTTGAATGTATTTCATTTCTTACATTTACCTACGGTCATATCTCAACATGACTAATAAAAAACGCATTGTATGAAAACACGATTCACCCTGCTGATGCTGTTCACCACCCTTTCGCTTGCCGCACAGGACAACCTGCAATACCAGACACCATCGGACGACTTCGTCAAGTTGGTCGACGCTCCCTCCACGCCCGCGGTGTTGTTTTCGCCCGACAAGTCGACGATGGCCATGCTCAATCGTTCAGATTTGCCCGGCATCGAAGAACTCTCCCGACCCGAATTGCGGATCGCGGGCCTGCGCATCAACCCCGACAACTTTGGACCCAGCCGCAATAATTTCTTTACCGGCCTGAAAATCAAAAAACTTGCCGACAAAAAAGATGAAGAAATCGCCGGTCTGCCTGCGCCCCTGCAGATGAGTTATCCGTCGTTCTCGCCTGACAGTAAGAAAATAGCTTTCATCCAAACTTTTGTCGACCGGCTTGAGCTCTGGCTCGTCGACCTAGCTAGTCGTCAAGCCAAAAAAATATCGACACATCAAGTCAATGCCACCCTCGGCATGCCCTATGCCTGGGTGGGCAGTGGCGCCGAACTCGTTTACCTGGGAGCCGCCAATGAAAAAAAGGAGGCGCCCGCAAAGTCACGCGTGCCGCGTGGACCCGTGGTGGAAGAAAACCTTGGCAAAAAAGCGCCCGCCGTGACGTATCAGGACTTGTTGAAGAATCCATATGACGAATCGCTATTTGAATTTTACGGCGCATCGCAGTTGCTGCTGGTCGCGATCGATGGAACGGAAAAGTCGCTGGGCGCAACAGGCATCTATCTGTCCTTCAGCCCTTCGCCTGATGGCAAACTCGTCCTTACCAAGATCCTGCAAAAACCTTTTTCTTATCTCGTTCCGGCACCCGCATTTCCCACCACCGTCCAGGTGATCGACCTAAGCGGCCAAGTGGTGAAGAAGATAGCTGATATCCCACTGGCCGACAACGTGCCGTTGGGCTTCAATGCAACCATCAAAGGCCCGCGCGCCCACGCTTGGCGCAACGATCAGCCCGCAACCGTCTATTGGGCGGAAGCGCAAGACGGGGGCGATCCCAAAGTCAAAGCAGACATCCGCGACAAAGTGTTGCAGTGGGAATTTCCTTTTGCCGGTGCACCCGTGGTGCTCATCAGCCTGCCGTTGCGATTCAGTGGCGTGACGTGGGGAAATGACAAGACCGCATGGGTTTACGAATCGTGGCGCGCCGACCGCAAAGAGCGTGTCTACCAAATTGACCCGACCAATCCCGGCAAGAAGAAAACGGTTTTCGATCTTTCAACTGAAGACGGCTATAACGATCCGGGCAACGTCGTTACGGCGGCGAATGCCTTTGGCCGTCCGGCCATGCTGATCCAGAACAATGCAGTCTTCCTAACCGGCAACGGCGCCTCGCCGGAAGGTGATTTACCGTTTCTCGATAAGTTAGACCTGGCCACTGGAAAATCGACACGCTTGTGGCGCTGTCAGCCCCCTTACTATGAATGGGTGGCCGCCCTGCTCGACGCAAAAAAATTAACCTTTGTAACTTCGCGGGAATCTCTTTCCGACAACCCAAACTATTTCATCCACGTCGGAGGCGATCACGGCACGGTAACGCAGTTGACGCAGTTTCCCCATCCATACCCGCAAATCAAAGACGTCAAGAAGCAGGTACTAAAATACAAGCGCGACGATGGCGTCGACATGACGGCCGACTTGTATTTGCCACCTGGCTACAAGAAAGAAGACGGCCCCTTGCCGACGTTTGTGTGGGCCTACCCGGCAGAATTTAAAACCCGGTCGGCAGCTGGTCAGGTGAAGGGATCGCCGTATACATTCACACGCATCAATCCGCTCGGACCATTGTTTTGGGTACTGCGCGGGTATGCGGTACTCGACAATGCGTCGATGCCGATTGTGGGCGAAGGCACGGCCGAACCCAACGACACCTACGTAGCGCAACTCGTGAGCAATGCCAAGGCAATCGTGGACTACGCTACGTCGCTGGGCGTGACTGACCGGAACCGGATCGGCGTGGGTGGCCATAGTTACGGCGCCTTCATGACGATGAACCTGCTGGCGCATTGTGACTATTTCAAAGCCGGCATTGCCCGCAGCGGTGCCTACAACCGCACACTGACGCCATTTGGATTTCAGAACGAACAGCGCTCGTATTGGGAGGCGCCAGAAGTATATTACAATATGTCTCCCTTTTCCTTTGCAAATAAGATCAATGAACCGGTGCTGATGATTCACGGCGAGGCCGACAACAACACTGGTACCTTTCCCATCCAAAGCGAGCGCATGTATAATGCCGTCAAAGGTCACGGCGGCACGGCACGCTTTGTGCTACTGCCCTATGAAAGCCACGGCTACCGAGGACGCGAGTCGGTGCTACACACACTCTGGGAAATGGACAACTGGCTGGAGAAATATGTAAAAGACGCAACGGCGCTGCCCGAAAAGACGAAAGTCGAAATGAAAAAATAAGTAGGCGCCTGGCGCAGAAACAAAGACAGTGGCGCCGAGCAAACTGTAATCACCGTCCGGTATTCGACAACCTAATTGGCGAAAACTTCCTAGCGCATCGCTGGCGGCCGTCAGCTTAATTTGCTTTGATCCACCCACCGTCAACGGCGAGCGATTGGCCGGTGATGTAGCTGGCACGAGCACTGACGAGAAAAGCTGCCGCGGCAGCAAATTCAGCCGGGGTTCCAAAGCGCCGCATCGGGATGGTGTCCGTGACCTGATTCACATTCGGGTTCACTTCGGCCAGGTGCGCCAATCTGTCGGTTTTGGTGTAGCCCGGCAACAAATTGTTCACGGTGATGCCCTGCGCCGCCACTTCGTTCGACAAACTCTTGACGAGACCTACCAGGGCCGTGCGCACCACATTGGAAGAAGTGAGGTTGTCCACCGGTTGTTTCACGGTAATGGAAGTGATGGTCAGGATGCGTCCCCATCCGTTTTTCTTCATGGCAGGCAAGACCTGCCCGATGATATCGACGGCGCTCAAAAACAGCAGGTTGTAAAAATGTTGCCAGTCGGCAAGTCCGAATTGGGTGAAGGGACCCGCAGGTGGACCACCGGTATTGGTTACCAAAATATCGATATCGCCAAAGGTGCAAACACTGTTCTCGACGAGTTGGCGACGTTGATCAGCGTCGGTGAGATCGCAGGTAAAATGAGCAACATGCCCCGGCGCCACTGCGTCGATCTCGGCGGCAGTAGCCGCTAGCGCACTCGAGTCGGTGCCACAGATCACCACGCGCGCGCCTTCGGCTGCCAGGGCCATCGCCACAGCTTTGCCAAGGCCTTTGCTGGAAGCCAGCACGAGCGCCACTTTTTCTTGCAAGCCTAAGTCCATGATTATTTCCTCAGGTAGGCGTCGGAACCATCAATCCAGTCTTGACGAGGCGGGCAAAATGTATCGGTCTCCACCACATGACCAATCATCAATGCTTTGTGCGGACGGTTGCCTTTGATGATGATGCTGTCGCCGGCTTTCAAGTCGATCGGGTGGTCTTCATCGTGGTCAAACCAGAAGCGGAGCGTGCCTTGCTGCACTTCTGTGATCTGCTCGTTTTCATGTGAATGCCAGGGCACCACAAAACCATCTTCAAACTCCATGCGGGCGATCATGACCTTGTCGCCATAGATGAATTTTCTTTTCATCTTCGGGTTCACCTGCTCCTGATGAACGTCGTCCCAATTTACTTTACTCATTTTTTTATTTTTTCTGGTTATACTTTCAAGGCAAACACGGAACAAGCCAGTGCCGATGGTCGGCGATGCGGCCAGCACGAAGCCCGTTGATTTCATCATACAACATGGGGCCCATGCGACGTTGCGCTACCGGTGGCAATACCATGTGCACGGCTCCATGAGTGATCTCGGCGATGTGCGAGACCACTGCGGCGGTGCCGGCGCCAAAGGCTTCCTGCAACGTACCCTGGCGGTCGGCTGCTACGATTTCATCAATGTCGATGTCTCTTTCTTCAACGGCAATACCTTTGTCGCGGAGGATATCAATAAAATAATTGCGCGTGGTGCCATGCAGTACGGCCCCACTAAGTGCCGGAGTCACCACGGTGTTGTCAATTACGAAAAACAAATTCATCATGCCGGCCTCCTGCACTTTCTTGAAATCAGGGCCTTCCAGCCAGATGATCTGATCGAAACCCTTTTGTCGCGCCAGCTGGCCCGCCAACAGCGCACCGGCGTAGTTGCCGCCGGTTTTGGCTTCACCCATGCCGCCTGGCACGGCGCGAATTAATTTCTGTTCCGTCACCATCCGGATGGGGGTCGTAAAATAAGGTTGCACCGGGCCGGTGTAGATATAAAAAGTGTACGTGTCCGACGGTGTCACCGACAAGGCACTCTCAGTGGCAAACATTGTGGGCCGTACATACAACGCACTGCCTTCGGCCGATGGAATCCATTCCGCGTCAAGCGCGATCAGGGTTTTAAGCGCTTTCAAGAAAATATCGGACGGCACTTCGGGCATGCACATGCGCCAGGCAGATCGGTTGAAGCGCGCAATGTTGAGTTCAGGGCGCAGCAGTTGCGGCACTCCGTCGCGGCCGCGCGTGGCCTTCATGCCTTCAAAAATGCATTGACAGTACTGCAGTGCTTTCGATTGCGGGTCTAACACAAAACCCTGGTAGGGAATGATGCGAAAGTTGCCCCATTCGCCGTCGGCAAAATCCATGACAAACATGTGATCGGAAGTGTTTTTTCCGAATGGAATGTTGCCGAAGTCGATGTCTTTGAGACGGGAATGCGAGGTACGCGAAATTTGAATATCCATAAGAGCAAGGTCTTGCTAATGTAAAGGCTTGAATTAAATTTTCCTACCTGATGGCCAACGGGCGAGCGTCACTTTTTTGGTTTCAGGATGGTCGAGTGAAGCAACCTCACCTTCCAGGTGCCATGTTCCTTGATGAGCACGGCGCTTTCAAGCCAACGCCGGTGGTCTTCGAGGCCGTTGATCACCAGGTCGGCCTGATTGTGATATACCGTCCAGGCCACGTTGCCCTTGATTTCGGTCTGAACAAAATCCAGGTGGTTTGTGCGACTAAAGGCGACTCCTTTCAATCCTTCGATTTTTTGGGCCACGGTATCCAGGTTCCACACGACGCCGCTCTCCAGCACCATGAAGTCCGGGGCAGATAGGGCGCGAATGGTGCCCATGTCCAACGCCGCCAGCGCGTCGAAAAGTTTCACCAGCGACTGGTTGACTTGACGCTGTTCCGCATTTTGGGCGGCGAGGCCACCGGTGGCAAACAACAACACCACGCAAGCGATTATTTTCATGAAGTTCCGTTTTAGTTTGATGGAAAAAAAGTGCTCATTTCAAAGATAGCCTTTCGGCGAAGAAGTCAATGGCCGGTCAAGGAATTTTTGGCGACAGTGAAACCGACTTCAGAAGCAAAAAATCCTGTATTCACTTTGGCATTTTCATAAATTGCAGCCCTGAATTAAGAATATGGCCGACGAAAAAAGTTTGAACTTCCTGGAGGAAATTGTAGAAAACGACCTGAAAACCGGGAAATACGAAACCATTGCAACGCGCTTTCCACCCGAGCCCAATGGGTATCTGCATCTTGGGCATGCCAAAAGCATTTGCCTGAACTTTGGATTGGCGTTGAAGTACGGCGGCAAGACAAACCTCCGCTTTGACGACACCAACCCGGTGACCGAAGAAACCGAATACGTTGACAACATCAAAAACGATGTGCGGTGGCTCGGCTTCCAGTGGGCCGAAGAGTTGTATGCCTCGGATTATTTTCCGCAGCTTTATGAATTTGCCTTGAAGTTGATTGACAAGGGCCTGGCCTATGTCGACGACAGCACGAGTGAGGAAATGGCCGAGCAGAAGGGCACGCCCACGCAACCGGGTACACCAAGCCCCTATCGCAACCGCACTGTTGAAGAAAACCGCCAGCTATTTGCCGACATGAAAGCCGGTCGTTATCCGGATGGCGCAAAAGTTTTGCGTGCCAAAATCGACATGGCGCACCCGAACATGCTGTTGCGCGATCCGGTACTTTACCGGATCAAACATGCCCATCATCACCGCACCGGTGATACTTGGTGCATTTACCCCATGTATGATTTTGCGCACGGCCAAAGTGACTCGATTGAAAAAATCACCCACAGCATTTGCACCCTTGAATTTGTTCCACACCGGGATCTATACAATTGGTGCATCGATCACCTGGAAATTTATCCGTCGCGGCAATATGAGTTTGCTCGACTGAACATGACCTACACCATGATGAGCAAGCGCAAGCTGCTGCAACTTGTGAACGAAAAACTCGTCAACGGTTGGGATGACCCGCGCATGCCCACCCTCAGCGGTGTGCGCCGCCGGGGCTATACGCCCGAGAGCTTAAGGGAGTTCTGCGACAAAATTGGAGTAGCCAAACGCGACAACCTCATCGACTTGAGCTTGCTCGAGTTTTGCGTGCGTGAACACCTCAACAGGATTTCGCTGCGCCGCATGGTGGTGTTCGATCCCCTCAAGGTTGTGATCACCAACTACCCGGCCGGGCAGTCGGAGTTGATGCCCAGCGAAAACAACACGGAGGCGGCGGATGCCGGCGTGCGGCAGGTGCCGTTCAGCGGCGTGCTTTGGATCGAACGCGACGACTTCATGGAAAATCCGCCAAAAAAATACTTTCGGCTTGCGCCAGGCCAATTGGTGCGCCTCAAAAGCGGATTTATCATCCGTTGCGACGAAGCAATCAAAGATGCCAACGGCCATGTCACGGAGTTGCACTGCACATACTTTCCGGAGAGCCGCAGTGGCCACGATACGTCGGGACTTCATGCCAAGGGAGTCATCCACTGGGTGAGTGCCGCCCATGCGGTAATGGCTGAGGTTCGATTGTACGACCGCCTGTTTTTAGCGGAGGACATGAACGCCATCACTGACGATTTTAAGAACCACCTGAACCCCAATTCCCTTCAGGTGCTGCCGCAGGTCTATGCCGAGCCTGCCCTCGCTGCGGCAGGGCCAGATGATCACTTTCAGTTTTTGCGTATGGGTTACTTTGTCTTGGATGCCGATTCCACCGCTGACAAGCTTGTATTCAATCGGACGGTGACCTTACGGGAAAGTAAATAACAAATCAGCTGTTCAGGTAGCGCTTCCACCACCATTGAAAAACAATCAACCCCCAAATGCGCGCATGCACGTCGCCGGGGTTAGGAGAAAACAGTTGTTGTTTTAGTCGGGCGACGGCCGGATAGTCAAAAATATTTTGCTCGCGGACCATTTTCTCCGACAGCAGATCCTCTTCGATCAATGGCTTCATTTCCTTTCGAAGCCATTTGAGCAGCGGCACTTCAAATCCCTTCTTGGGTCGGTTGTAGAGCTCGGGGGGCAAGAAATCGCGGAAAGCGTCCTGCACGATCCGCTTGCGCAGCGACCGGTTGATCTTGTAGTCGTCGGGAAGTGAAAAAGTAAAATTGACCACGTCTACATCCAAAAACGGCGAGCGCACTTCCAGTCCATTGGCCATGCTCATCAAATCGACCTTGGTCAGCATGTCGTTGGGCAGCACCAGCGCCATGTCGGTGCGAAGCACGTCGCCGATGGTCTCGTGGGCGGACAGCGTCTGCAGCAAACTTGCCTGAAAAGACATAAATTCCTGCGCATCAAATGCTGCCCGCGATGTTCCCGACAGAAGCTGCAAAGCATCGTCGCCTGACGTGAAGGAAGCCCACCGCCAATAACGGTCGCGCGGCGCCAGCCGCATGCCTTCAGCAAATCGCTGGAGCTGGCGAACCCGATTGCTCAAAACGCCATTCCGCGACTGCGGAAAAATCTTCCACATCGGCAGCAGGGCCGAGACAGCCCTTTCCTTCCACCCGGGATGAAGGGCTCGGAGGGCAGCCGCATGTTTGTTGTATCCGCCCAGCATTTCATCGGCTCCATCGCCAGATAGCGCCACCGTAGCGTGACGGCGTGTCTCGCGGCTCAGCATATAGACGTTGAGCGCCGACGAGTCGGCAAACGGCTCGTCGAGGTAATCCAGCATGTCATGCACGTGCGCATACAGGTCGCTGTTGGTCAACGAAAATACCGTATGGTTGGTCTTAAAATGCCGCGCCACCAGGTTGGCATAATGCGTTTCGTCAAAGAATTTTTCATCGCGAAAGCCGATCGAGAACGTATGCAGGTGCGGTTGATGACGTGCCGCCAGGCCTACGACTACCGACGAGTCGATGCCGCCGCTGAGGAACGCACCCAACGGCACATCCGAGATCAACCGTCGCTGAACAGATGCTTCCAGTAGCCGCTTAAATTCGTCTTGGGCCGCTTCGTAGGACAGGCCGCCTCTCTCCTTTGCGACTGGCAGCGAATAGTACGACGCCATTTCGAAGTGTCCTTTTTTCACTTTCAGGAAGTGGCCGGGCAAAAGCTTGTTTACGTGCTTGAAAATCGATCGAGGCGCGGGGATATAATTCAGTTGCAAGAAAGTGTGCAGGGCGGTATAGTCAAGAGCCTTGTCGATGCCATATGCAAGGATGGATTTCATTTCGGATGCAAACAAAAATTTGTCTTCATCCAGTTGATAGAGCAGCGGCTTGACACCATAGCGATCGCGGGCAACGAAGAAGGATTGCTCCTGTTTGTCGTACACGCAAAAGGCAAAAAAGCCATTTAGTTTATTCAGGCACGCCTCGCGGTCGAGAATAAATAATTTCAACAAGACCTCGGTATCTGAAGCAGAAAAAAAAGAAGTTACGCCGCGTTGCCGGAGTTCGTCGCGCAGGATGGGAAAATTGAAAATTTCTCCGTTGAAGACAATTCCATAGCGCCCTGACTCATCCCACATGGGTTGATGGGCTACGGCGCTGGTGTCGATGATGCTCAGACGGCGGTGGCCGAGACCTACAAAGTCGTCGTGGTAAATTGCCTGGTGGTCGGGTCCACGCTTTTCAAGCGCCCTGGTGGCTGCAGTAATGTTGACGAGATTGAACTTGCCAACGAGGTTAAATGCAAATATTCCGGTGATGCCGCACATGGCGAAGTGTCGTCAGGCAAGCCCGTCGGCTTTTTCCGATTATAAATTGCGGATCATGATATTTCTAAACCAGACCTCATGGCCATGGTCTTGCAAGTCGATGTGACCCTTCGTCGCCAGCCCATAACCCTTGGCGTCTTTCCATTTGCTGGCTTCTTTGCGTTTCAACCAATCGGGCGAGCCGAATTCATACTCAACAATTTTCTGACCGTTCAGCCAATGTTCCACATGCTTTCCGTTCACCACAATTTTGGTGTTATTCCACTCCCCCACAGGCTTCAAAGACTTTGGCTCGGTAGCGTACATGTCGTAGTCGGCGCCCGTCAGTTGCTTGTCGGTGGGCTTCGGCTGGTAGCCCAAATCGTCGATCAATTGGTATTCGGGGCCTGAATAATAAGGC
>Ga0075019_10001533_pt1 | contig 13152 bp, 6 predicted proteins | sample ColStrG_CSR_2013_FD_71473 | JGI IMG/M metagenome (GOLD analysis project Ga0075019, IMG submission 71473) | Freshwater sediment microbial communities in response to fracking from Pennsylvania, USA - Cold Stream Run_MetaG_CSR_2013 | ecosystem: Environmental > Aquatic > Freshwater > Creek >...
GCACGGGCGTGCTCTGGTTCATGGTGTAGAAGTGCAGCGCCGGCGCACCGCCGGCCAGCAATTGCTCGCACAGCGAAGCGACCACCTCGACGCCAAACGCCTTGATGGACGCGCTGTCGTCGCCGTAGCCCTGCAAGCGCAGGCGGATCCAGCGCGGAATCTCGGCGCCGCACACGTCCGAAAAGTGCATCAGCTGCGTCGCATTTGTGATCGGCATGACGCCCGGAACAATGGGAATATCCAAGCCCAGCGCGTCGACCTCGTCCTGAAATCGGAAATACGCGTCGGCGTTGTAAAAATACTGCGTCAACGCCGAGTCAGCCCCGGCACGCACTTTGGCGGCAAAGGCTTGCAAATCGGCCTGCGGCGTACGGGCTTGCGGGTGCATTTCGGGGTAAGCGGCCACTTCAATGCCAAAGTAACTGCCAGTCTCGGCGCGGATAAACGCCACCAGATCGCTGGCGTAGCGAAACTCGCCGGTGGCGCCGTAGCCGCTGGGTAGGTCACCGCGCAGCGCGACCAGGCGCTTGACCCCCATGTCGCGCAGCAATTGCAGCTGCGCGCGCACGGTGTCGCGGGTAGCCCCCACGCACGAAATATGCGAGGCCGCCGGGACGCCCTCGGCCAGAATTTCGCGCAGCGTGGCAAAGGTGCCCTCCTGCGTAGACCCACCCGCGCCAAAAGTCACCGAACAAAAGTCGGGCTTGAGCGTGTACAGCGCGGGGCGCAGCGCCCGCAGCTTGTCGGCACTGGCCGGCGATTTGGCTGGAAAAAATTCCAGACTCACGGGGACACGGGACGCGTTCAACATATGGAGTGCTCCTTGCCCGCCGCCGCACAATGCCGCGGCCGAGCCCTGTAGTTAGCCAGCTGGCCTGGCATGAATGAAAAACTCCCGGTTTCCGTCGCCGCCTTCTATGGGCGAGTCGAACCAGTCCATGACCGTCAATCCCAGGTCGGCACACGCTGTGCGCAAACGCTGTTCGACCACCGGATACATCGCCGCGTCGCGCACAATGCCGCCTTTGCCCACCTGGCCAGGTTGCAGCTCGAACTGGGGTTTTACCAGCGTCAGCAAGCTGCCCGATGCCTTGAGCAAGGGGCGCAGCGCAGGCAGTACCAGGGTTTGGGAAATAAAGGACAAATCGGCGACGATCAGGTCGAAGCCCGCGGCAAAGCGTGCGCGGTAGTCGTCGGTGCCAACGTCGCCTTCAAACGCACCGTCCGCGCCCATGCTCTCGTCCCAGGCCTGCTCCAGGTCGGCGAGTGTCAAGCCCCGCGCGTTCACGCCTTCCACGCACAACACCCGGGGGTCGGCCCGCAAACTCGGATGCAACTGCGCACTGCCGACGTCGACGCCCACGACCATGCCAGCGCCGTGTTGCAACAGACAGTCACTGAAGCCGCCGGTAGACTGGCCCACGTCCAGACACAGCAGGCCGTGCGCCGTCAAGCCGATGCGTTGCAGCGCCGCTTCGAGCTTCAACCCGCCGCGTGACACGTAGCGAGCCTGCGCGTCATTCAGCAGCCGCAACTCGGCATCGGGCGGAACCTCGTCGCCGTTTTTACCGACGCGGCGCCAATCGTCTCCCAGCCGCCACTCGACGCCGTCCGCGATCAGCCGCTGCGCCTGGGAGCGCGTGCTCGCCAGCGCGCGCTGCACCAGCAGCTGGTCAATGCGCATGCGACGCCATCAATAACGGTAGGTGTCGGCCTTGTACGGTCCGGCTTTGCTCACGCCGATGTACGCGGCTTGCGCCTCGGTCAATTCGCTCAATTGCGCTCCTACCTTCTTCAGGTGCAGGCGCGCAACCTTCTCGTCCAGGTGCTTGGGCAACACGTAGACCTTGCCCGGCTTGTATTCCTTGGGCTTGGTAAACAGCTCGATCTGGGCAATCGTCTGGTTGGCAAAGCTCGAGGACATCACAAAGCTGGGGTGACCAGTGCCGCAGCCCAGGTTCACCAGGCGGCCCTTGGCGAGCAAGATGATGCGTTTGCCGGGCTTCTTGCCCTTGGCCGGAAATATGACGTGGTCTACCTGCGGCTTGATTTCTTCCCACTTCAGCTTTTCCAGCGAAGCGACGTCGATTTCGTTGTCGAAGTGGCCGATGTTGCAGACGATGGCCTGGTCTTTCATGGCCTCCATGTGCTTGAAGGTGATGACGTCCTTGTTGCCGGTGGCCGAGACAAAAATGTCGGCTTTGTCGGCGGCGTATTCCATGGTCACGACCTTGTAGCCTTCCATCGCCGCCTGCAGGGCGTTGATGGGGTCGATTTCGGTCACCCAGACCTGCGCGCTGAGCGCGCGCAAGGCTTGGGCCGAACCCTTGCCCACGTCGCCATAGCCTGCAACCACCGCCACCTTGCCGGCGATCATGACGTCGGTGGCGCGCTTGATGGCGTCCACCAGCGACTCGCGGCAGCCGTACAGGTTGTCAAACTTGCTCTTGGTCACCGAGTCATTCACGTTGATGGCGCGGAATGCCAGCGTGCCCTTGGCCGACATTTCGTTCAGGCGCAGCACGCCGGTGGTGGTTTCTTCGGTGACGCCAATGATTCCCTTGAGGCGACGGCTGTACCAGGTGGGGTCCTGTTTGAGCTTGGCCTTGATCGCGTTGAACAGGCAGATTTCTTCTTCGCTGCCGGGCTTGGCCAGAAGCTTGATGTCGGTCTCTGCGCGCGCACCCAGGTGCATCAGCAGGGTGGCGTCGCCGCCGTCGTCCAGAATCATGTTCGGACCTTCGGTCTTGCTGCCCTTGGGGCCGAACTCGAAGATGCGGTGCGTGTAATCCCAGTAGTCGCTCAGGGTCTCGCCCTTGTAGGCGAAAACCGGCGTGCCCTGCGCAACCAGCGCTGCTGCGGCATGGTCCTGGGTGGAAAAAATATTGCACGACGCCCAGCGCACTTGCGCACCCAGCGCTTGCAGGGTTTCGACCAGCACCGCAGTCTGTATCGTCATGTGCAGCGAGCCGGTAATGCGTGCGCCCTTGAGCGGCTGCGCCTTGGAATATTCTTCCCGTATGGCCATCAGGCCGGGCATTTCGGTCTCGGCAATCGCCAGTTCCTTGCGACCCCATTGGGCCAGGCTCAGGTCGGCAATTTTGTAGTCTTCCTCTTTCACCAGTTTCAACACGCTCATGGTCACTCCAGATTAAATGTGATGAACCACTGCGCGAAAGGGGCGACCGGAACAGGCGCTCACCCGACACGACAGTGGGTGAGCGCAGTTGGTGCGCCGGGCCAGGCCAGGCCAGACGATCCGAGCCTCGTTCACACGCGGTGAACTGCAACGCTCCTCGGAGGCCTCGATTATAGGGGCCACAAAAGTTTGGCGGCGCGCGCCACACCGTCCGTCTGCGACCGGCAACCACTAAAATCGCCCGGCGCCGCTGTCCGCGCCTTTCTGGAAATCCCCATCGTGTCCTTTCTTTCCGAGACCCGGCGCCGCCGCACCTTCGCCATCATTTCCCACCCGGACGCGGGCAAAACCACGCTGACCGAAAAGCTGCTGCTGTTTTCCGGCGCGATCCAGATCGCCGGCTCGGTGAAGGCGCGCAAAGCCAGCCGGCACGCGACCTCGGACTGGATGGAAATTGAGAAGCAGCGCGGCATCTCGGTGGCCTCGTCGGTGATGCAAATGCTGTACCGCGACCACGTCATCAACCTGCTGGACACACCGGGCCACAAGGACTTCTCCGAAGACACCTACCGCGTGCTGACCGCGGTCGATTCGGCGCTGATGGTGATCGACGCCGCCAATGGCGTCGAGGCGCAGACGCGCCGCCTGATCGAAGTGTGCCGCCAGCGCGACACGCCCATCATCACCTTTGTCAACAAGATGGACCGCGAGGTGCGCGAGCCGCTGGACATCCTGGACGAAATCGAACGCGAGCTCGGCATGCCCTGCGTCCCCATGACCTGGCCCGTCGGCCAGGGCAAACTATTTGGCGGCATCATCAACCTGCGCACCCAGGCAATGACGGTGTTTGAGAGCGGCAGCGAGCGCCGGCCGCAGGACTTTGACACGGTCGCGCTGGACGACGCCGGCGCTCTGCAGACACGATTCGGACAAGAGTGGGTCTCCGCCATGGAGAGCATGGAGCTCGCCACCGGCGCGTCTCCGGCCTGGGACCACGCGGCCTTTCTTGCAGGCAAGCAAACGCCGGTCTTCTTCGGCAGCGGCGTCAACAATTTTGGCGTGATGGAGGTGCTGGACGCCCTGGTCGACCTGGCGCCCAGCCCGCAAAAACGCGTCAGCACCACCCAGGTCAACCGCCAGGCCGTGGTGCGCGACGTGCAGCCCGAAGACCCCGCATTCAGCGGCGTGGTGTTCAAGGTGCAGGCCAATATGGACGCGAACCACCGCGATCGCATCGCCTTTGTGCGCATGGCCTCGGGGCGCTACACGCCGGGAATGAAACTCAAGGTCATGCGCACCGCCAAGGAACTGCGCCCGACCAGCGTCGTGACCTTCATGAGCCAACGGCGCGAGGCCGTAGAGGAAGCCTACGCCGGCGACATCGTCGGCTTCACGACGCACGGCGGCGTGCAGCTTGGCGACACCATCACCGACGGCTCGGTCAGCCTGCAGTACACGGGTCTGCCTTTTTTTGCGCCCGAGATGTTCATGACCGTGGTGCTGAAAAATCCGCTGCGCACCAAGCAATTGCAGCAGGGTCTGGCGCAACTCGGCGAAGAAGGCGCGATTCAGGTTTTCCGACCCGAGATGGGCGGCAATATGCTGCTGGGCGCAGTCGGACAACTGCAGTTTGAGGTGGTGCAGCACCGGCTCAAGGGCGAGTACGACGCCGACATCCGCCTGGAAGGCAGCCAGTACACCGGCGCACGCTGGATCAGCGCCGACACGGCGGCTGAATTGCGCGCCTTTGTCGACGCCTACCCGCAACGCATGGCGCGCGACGCCGCCGACACGCTGGCGTATCTGTGCACCTCACCGTACGACGTACGCCTGGCGCAGGAGCGCTTTCCGAAAATCCACTTCCACCCGCTGCGCGAGCACGCCGGGCTGGCCTTGCAGTCAGCGGGCTGAAGCGCTCAGGGCGCCGCGGCGTCCAACGCGGGCCGCTGCAGCCAGTGCAACAAGGCGTCGCTGACCGCCAGCGGCTGTTCCAGCGTCGCCATATGGCCGCAGCGCTCGACCAGATGCAGCTGTGCTCCGGGGATGGCCTGCGCCATCTGCACATGCTGTGCCGGCGGACTCCACAGGTCTTCCCGACCCGTCAGCACCAGCGTGGGAATCCGAATCTGCGGCAGCAGCGAGGCCGCGTCGGGCCGTGCCATCAATGCCTTGATTTGCGCTGCGTACTGCTCGGGGCTGCTGCGCTCGACCATATCGAGGATGGCGTCAAACAAGGGCGTGGCTACAACGTCGGGATGCACCATGGGAGTCGCCCAGGCGCGCCCCATGGCGCGCATACCCTGCGCATGCGCCAGCGCCAGCAAACCGGTGCGCACGCTGCGCTCGCGCGCGCCGGCCTCACCCGGCGCCAACGCCGTCGCACCCGTATCCAGCAGCGCCAAGCGCTGCACGCGCTCAGGCGCCAGGCGCAGCAGCTCCAGGGCCACACGGCCGCCCATGGAATGGCCGGCAAGGGCAAATTGCGACGCGCGTACGCCCGCAAGCGCGTGCGCCGCCATGTCGGGCAGGCTGTCGATCAGGCCGTAATTCGCGACGACGCAGTCGGCGTGCGCCGCCAGAGCCTGCAGCTGCGGCCCCCAGACAAAGGCGTCACACATCAAGCCGGGCAAAAACAGCAGGGTCGGTCGCATGGCGGTTCCTTTCGCGTGTGCAGCGCACATTCTAGGCAGCCAGCGCGCTCGGTCGCTCCAGCACCGACCGCAGTGCGTTCCCGGTATGCGAGCCCGATTGCACCACGCCCTCCGGCGTCGCAGCAGCCACCAGTTGCCCGCCACCGGCCCCGCCTTCAGGCCCCAGGTCCAGCACCCAGTCGGCCTCGGCGATGACGTCCAGGTCGTGCTCGATCACCAGCACGCTGTGTCCGGCGTGCACCAGGCGGTGCAGCACATGAATCAGTTTTTCCACGTCGGCCATGTGCAGCCCCACGGTGGGCTCGTCCAGAACGTAAAGAGTATGCGGCGACTTGTTGCCGCGCTTGCCGACATCGTCGCGCACCTTGCTCAGCTCGGTCACCAGCTTGATGCGCTGCGCCTCGCCACCCGACAGCGTCGGCGAAGGCTGCCCCAGCGTCAGGTAACCCAGGCCCACGTCCTTGAGCAGTTGCAGGGGATGGCTGATCGCTGGCATGGCAGCGAAAAAGTCCACGGCCTCGTCCACTTCCATTTGCAGGACGTCGCCTATGCTTTTGCCGCGCCAGGTTACGGCCTGCGTTTCCGGATTGAAGCGCGCACCCTTGCAGGTTTCGCACAATACTTTCACGTCCGGCAGAAAGCTCATGCCTATGGTGCGTATGCCCTGGCCCTCGCAGCCCGGGCAGCGCCCTTCGCCGGTGTTGAAGCTGAAGCGGTTGGCAGCGTAACCGCGCGCCTTGGCTTCCAGCGTGTCGGCGAACAGCTTGCGAATCGTGTCCCAGAACCCGATGTACGTTGCCGGGCAGGAGCGCGGCGTCTTGCCAATCGGCGTCTGGTCGACTTCCAGCACGCGGTCCACGCTCTCGAATCCGCTGACGCTGCGGCAACCGGTCCAGGCGATGGTGGCACCTGCAGCCAATGCATCGCGTCCGGCCTTGGTGCTGCGCTGCTGCACCGCGGCTTGCACATTGGCCAGCAACACGTCGCGCGCCAAGGTGGATTTGCCCGAACCCGAAACACCGGTGATCGCCACCAGGCGCTGCAGCGGAATATGGGCGGTCACGTCCTGCAGGTTGTGCAAGTGCGCGCCGTGCACGCTCAGCCAGGCCACCGCCTGCGCCGCGGCCGCCGGCGCAGCATGCGCCAGTCCGGGGGCCGCGCCAGCGCCAGCGCCAGCGCCCGATGCACGCTGCTCCTGCGCGGCGCTGCTGCGCGCCGTGTAGTCCGCCGCCTGTTGCGCGCGTTGCGCAAACTCGGCGTTTGCGGCAACGCTCGCCGCAGCGTTCTGCGCCTGCACCTGGGCCGCACGGGCCGTTTTGGACTTGGCGCGCTGGGCAGGTGCCGCTGCGGGCACATCGACCGCCACGGGTCCCTGGTACGCGTATGCCGGCACTGCGCGCCGCGGCACCAGGGGGTGGCGAATGGCGTGCAGCAAATAGCGTCCGGTTTGCGATTCGGTCGCGTTCTGAATGTCGGCCACGCTGCCCTGGGCCACCAGGCGACCGCCGCGCTTGCCCGCGCTCGGACCTATGTCGATGATGTGGTCGGCGTGCCGAATGGTGTCTTCGTCGTGCTCCACCACGACCAGGGTGTTCCCTTTGTCGCTCAGGGTTTGCAGCGCGCCCAGCAAAATCCTGTTGTCGCGCGCGTGCAGCCCAATGGTCGGTTCGTCGAGCACGTAGCACACGCCCTGCAAATTGCTGCCCAGTTGCGCCGCCAGCCGTATGCGCTGCGCCTCGCCGCCCGAGAGCGTGGGCGCGCCGCGATCCAGCGTCAAATAGCCCAGTCCCACTTCTTCGAGAAACTCCAGCCGGCTGCGAATTTCCGGAATCAGGTCGCGCGCAATATCGTTTTCACGCGCGCTCAGCCGTCCGGCCTGCTGCAAGGTCTGGATCCAGATGCGTATGTCGCGCACGCTCAGGCGCGCCAGCGCCGTAATGGCGACGCCGTCCAGCGCCGGCTGCGCTGCGCCTTCGGCGTCCTGCGGCGCAGCGTCAGCCAGGCGCACGCCAAAGCGCACGGCGCGCGCCGTGGCGTTCAGGCGCGTTCCTTGGCACGTGGGGCACGCGGTGTCGGCCAGGTCTTCGACGTCGGCCTCGACAAAGGTTTGCTCGCGGCCATTGGTGTCGGCGTCGCGCACGCTGTCGTCAAACACCTTGCGCTGCTCGCGCGTCAGCGCCAGCCCCGTTCCCACGCAGTCGGGGCACCAGCCGTGCTTGCTGTTGTAGCTGAACAGGCGCGGGTCGAGTTCCGCATACGATGTGGCGCACACCGGACACGCGCGGCGTGTGGAAAACACCTGGACGCGGCCGATCGCGCTGGTGTCGGTGCCGGACACCATGGCCTGCTGCAAACCTTCCAGCCCGCTGAGCACGTGCACCACGCCCTTGCCGTGCACCAGCGCCTCGCCCAGGGCCTGGCGCAGCGCCGCCTCGGCCGCCGGGCTGACGTCCAGGCTGGCGATGGGCAACTCGATGGTGTGTTCCTTGAATCGGTCCAGGCGCGGAAACGCCGTAGTCGGCAAAAACTGACCGTCCACGCGCAAGTGCGTGTAACCCCGGGGCCGCGCCCAATCGGCCAGCTCGGTGTAGACGCCCTTGCGGCCCAGCACCAGGGGCGCGAGCAGGCCGATGTGCTGGCCCCGATAGGTCTTCAGCAATTGCGCAGCAATGCTGTCGGCCGACTGCGGCTGCACGGCAGCGCCGTCACGCGTGCAATGCTGCACACCGAGCTTGACGTACAGCAGGCGTAAAAAATGCCAGACCTCGGTCGTCGTTCCGACGGTCGACTTGCGCCCGCCGCGGCTCAGGCGCTGCTCAATCGCGACGGTGGGCGGAATGCCGTAGACGGCGTCCACTTCCGGCCGCCCCGCAGGCTGCACGATGGAGCGCGCGTAGGCGTTCAAGCTCTCCAGGTAACGGCGCTGGCCCTCGTTGAACAAAATATCAAACGCCAAGGTCGATTTGCCCGAACCCGATACGCCCGTCACCACACTGAACTTGCCGCGCGGAATGTCCACGCTCAAGGACTTCAGATTGTGTTCGCGCGCGTTGACGATGCGTATGGAAGCGCCATCGGTGCTGCGCACCGCAGCCTTGGGCAGCGCCAGCGGATAGTGGGCCCGGGGCTCGGCCAGTGCGTGCACCACGCCCATACTCGCCGCGTAGTCGCGCAAGGCACGCGCGGTGTGCGACTGCGCGTGCAGCATCAATTCTTCCGGCGTTCCGACAGCGACCACTTCGCCGCCGTCTTCGCCGCCCTCGGGGCCCAGGTCAATCAACCAGTCGGCCGCGCGTACCACGTCCAGATTGTGTTCTATGACTAGCAGCGAATGGCCCGCGTCCATGAGCTTGCGCAAGGCGCGCATCAATTTGGCGATATCGTCAAAATGCAGGCCGGTGGTCGGCTCGTCGAGCATGAACAGCGCGCCGCGGCGCGCCGTGCTTTGGCGACTGACGCTGCCAGCCCGCGCCGCCTCGGCGAGAAAGCCAGCGAGTTTCAGGCGCTGCGCTTCGCCGCCGGACAGTGTCGGAACCGGCTGGCCCAGCTTGACGTACTCCAGCCCCACGTCGACGATGGGCTGCAGGGCACGCAACACGTCGCGGTCGGTGGCGAACAGCGCGACGGCCTCGCTCACCGTCAGCGCAAGCACGTCGGCAACGTTCAAAGTCCGCTGTTGGCGCTCGATCACCACTTCCAGCAGCTCCGGGCGGTAGCGCGAGCCGTCGCAGTCCGGACAGCGCAGGTACACGTCGCTGAGGAACTGCATTTCCACGTGCTCGAAGCCCGATCCGCCGCAGGTCGGGCAGCGCCCGTCGCCGCTGTTGAAACTGAATTTGCTGGCGGTGTAGCCGCGTTCGCGCGCCAACGCGGCGTTGGCGAACAATTCGCGCAGTGCGTCCCAGGCGCCAACGTAGCTGACCGGGTTGGAGCGCGCCGTTTTGCCTATGGGCGACTGGTCTACAAACACCACGTCGCTCAGCAGTTCCGAGCCCAGGAGGCGGGCGTGCTCACCCGGCGTTTCGGTAGCGCGGCCAAAATGGCGCAGCAGCGCGGGCGCGAGCACGTCCTGAACCAGCGTCGACTTGCCCGAGCCGCTGACGCCGGTGACCACGACCAGGCGCTGCAGCGGAATTTCAACGCTGATGTTTTTGAGGTTGCGCGCGCGCACTCCTTCGAGCACCAGGCGCGGCGTGCTGTCGCTCACCATGCGCTTGTAGCCCATGCCCACCTGCTTGCGGCCGCCGAGGTAGGCCCCGGTCAGCGTATCGGCGCTGCGCAGCGCGTCCGTGCTGCCGTCAAACACGATCTGGCCGCCGCGCTCCCCCGGTCCGGGCCCCATGTCGATCATCCGGTCGGCTGCCAGCATGACCGCCGGGTCGTGTTCGACCACGACCAGGGTGTTGCCGGCGTCGCGCAGGCGCTGCATGGCTTCGATGATGCGGTGCATATCGCGCGGGTGCAGACCTATGCTGGGCTCGTCCAGCACAAACAGCGTGTTCACCAGCGAAGTGCCCAGCGCCGTCGTCAGGTTGATACGTTGCACCTCGCCGCCGCTGAGCGTTCGGCTTTGCCGGTCCAGCGTGAGATAGCCTATGCCGACTTCGCACAGGTAACGCAGGCGCGTGCCCACTTCGTCGAACAGCAGGCGCAGCGTTTTGAACTCGGCTTCGCCGCTGCCCGAGAGCGTTTGTACCGCCCCCAGGTCGCCTTGCAGCAATTCGAAAAAATGCCGTAGACGGTCCAGCGGCAGCAACATCATGTCGTGCAGGCACAGGCCGGGAAGCGCTTCGAGCTGCGCGCGCGTCCAGCCGACGCCGTGCGGCAAAAAGCGCTGCGTCGGCGCCAGCACGGCGTCGGCCTGCGCCTTGCTGCCGATGCGCCAGAGCAGGCTCTCGGTTTTCAGGCGCGCGCCGCCGCAGCTACCGCAGGGCGTGTAACTGCGGTACTTGGACAGCAGCACCCGGATGTGCATTTTGTAGGCCTTGGTTTCGAGGTACTCGAAAAACCGGTCTACGCCAAACCAGTGCTGATTCCACTTGCCGTTCCATTGCGGCGAGCCCTTGCGCACCCAGTTCTGCTGTTCGGGGGTGAGCTTGTACCAGGGCGTGTCACGCGGGATGCCAGCGGCTTCGGCGTGGCGCATCAAATCGTCCTGGCACTCTTGCCACGCCGGCGTCTGCATCGGCTTGATGGCGCCGGCGCGCAGCGTCAGCTTGTCATTCGGTATGACCAGCCCGTAGTCGACGCCGACGACGCGGCCAAAGCCGCGACACGTGGGGCAAGCGCCTACCGCCGAATTGAAGGAAAAAAGCGAGGCGATAGGGTCGGCGTAGCGCTGGTCGCTTTGCGGGCAATGCAGCCCGGTGGAAAAGCGCCAGTCTGGCTGTTCTGGCGGCGCCTGGTCTGGGTCCTCGGGCAAGACGTAGACGTTCATGCGACCCGTGCCGCGCTTTAGCGCAAGCTCTATGGCTTCGAGCGCGCGCACCGGCTCGACCGTCGCGACGCGGAACCGGTCGGCGACCACGTCGAGCAGCGTGCGCACGCCCGCCGGGCTGTTTACCTCGCGCTGCGCCTGCACCCGCGTGAAGCCGCTGGCGCTGAGCCACTGCGCAACTTCTTCGGCTGAGGTGGCGGCCGGGAGTTCAACGGGAAACGTCAGGACCAGCCGCGGATTGGGCGCATGTTGTGCATGCGGTGCCGCCGCGCGCCGCAGCAGTTCGGCATAAATGGATTGCGGCGTATCGTGCTGCACCGGCAAAGCGGTCTGCTGGTCGAACAGACCGGCGGCACGCGCGAACAGCAGCTTGAGATGGTCATTCAGCTCGGTCATGGTGCCGACCGTGGAGCGGCTGGAACGTACCGGATTGGTCTGGTCTATGGCAATCGCGGGCGGCACGCCGTCGACGCGGTCCACTGCGGGCTTGTCCATGCGGTCCAGGAATTGGCGCGCATAGGCCGAAAACGTTTCCACATAGCGCCGTTGGCCTTCGGCGTACAGGGTATCAAACACCAGACTGGACTTGCCCGATCCGCTGGGCCCGGTCACTACGGTGAGTTCCCCGGTACGAATGTCCAGGTCAAGATTCTTGAGATTGTGCTGCCGCGCCCCGCGGATACGGATAATGCCCTGGGACATGGATGGTGCTCGCTTCATATGGGAAGGAGCATTCTAGAAGGGGACGATTAACCTTTCAGGACGCGCTCCAGCTCGCGGCAGGCCTTGGCACCCACGGCGTCCTGTATTTTTGGCAACAGGGCCAGAAGCTCCTGATAACCGGAGGCAGACTCTACCGAAAGGTTGAGGCGAAAGCCCCGCAATCCCAGACTTGCCGTCAATTGTGTGGCAATTGACTTGGCTTCCTGGTAGCGCTCCTGCTCGTCGCGCAAATCCAGTTTGCGCGGCGCGTCGGCGCTGGCCAGCGCCGCTGGCCTGGACACCGGCTCTGCGCCCAGGGCAGCCGGCCGCGATGTTTGACCGGAAGCGCTTGCCGCCGGCTTGGCAACTGGCGCCTCCGAAACAGGCGCAGGCTCCAGAAAACCATGGGCCAGCAAATGGTCCACGTCGGCCTGCGTAATGCCAAGACCCGCCGTAGCGGCAAGAATTTCGGCAACCGTGCGCTTGCCGTCAAACAGGATAAACCCGCTTCGCTGACGCGCCGAAAAAAGCGGCGAGCGTTCTTTGAACGCTGCATGACCAGTCTCTGTTTTTATCAGTCGCATCGGGCAAGCATTTAAGGATGTCCACGCACCCCGGCTGGGAACGGACAGTCCCCCCATTCTGCCAAAAAAAACGCCCGTAAAGTGGGCGCAAAAAATGTGGACGCCGGCGTGGCCGTGCCGTCCACTCTCACAGTAGCCTGAACCTAGTCGTTGGCGTAAATGTCCACGTCCTTGGTTTCACGGACAAACAGGGTGCCAACGACGAAGGTAATGCCTGCAATCACTACCGGATACCACAGGCCGTTATACATATTGCCGGTCTGCGCAACGATGGCGAAGGCAGTGGTCGGCAGCAAGCCGCCGAACCAGCCGTTGCCAATATGGTAGGGCAGGCTCATCGAGGTATAGCGTATGCGTGTGGGGAACATTTCCACCAACATGGCAGCAATCGGGCCATAGACCATGGTGACGAGTATCACCAGGTAGGTCAACAAAATGACGACTTTGGCGGTGTCGAACTTCGCCATATCGGCCTTGGCGGGATAGTTCGCTGCTTTCAAGGCATCGGCAAGCGCCTTGCGGAAGGCGTCGCCCTTGAGCTTGGCGTCGTCCTTGGAGAGGCCGCGCGCGGTATAGCTCATGACTTCGACGCTGCCAATCGCAATTTTGGCGGGCGTGCCCGCCAGGGCGTCTACATTG
>Ga0075019_10001537_pt1 | contig 13132 bp, 10 predicted proteins | sample ColStrG_CSR_2013_FD_71473 | JGI IMG/M metagenome (GOLD analysis project Ga0075019, IMG submission 71473) | Freshwater sediment microbial communities in response to fracking from Pennsylvania, USA - Cold Stream Run_MetaG_CSR_2013 | ecosystem: Environmental > Aquatic > Freshwater > Creek >...
GCCGAGCGCGCGCTCTCCTGAACGTCCGCTCGGCCTCAGGCGCGGCCCGGATCGCGGCGTGCGGGAGGTCGCAGCGGCGAACTGCGTGGAGATTCAAGCTCGCAGCGCGACGAGTTCCGCCGGCGCCTGGCGCCAATAATTGCCTACGCCCGCCAGATCGGCGATCACCACGCACGCGCCGGCGGGTAGCGGGGTTGAACCCGTCGTCCAGCGATGCGTGAAGGTCTCGTCCGCGAATTCGGCCTCCTGCCAGGCGGACGCGCAAGCGTCGTCACGCCCTAGCTCGACGGACGAACCGTAAATCGGCAAAGCGGCGCCGCAGAGGCCGGGCGCGCGGGGATCGCGGCTTTCCGCGACCGTATGGGCGGGCACGAATGTCCGTGAGCGCAGCGCGATCTCGCGCCCACCGGAGGGCGGCATGAAGGCGAGCCGCGTCTGGGTCAACAAGGTCGGATCGATTCGGTGCCCATCGATCTGAACATGGGCGTCCGCCTCTTGCGTCACGCCGCAGCCGCGCCCGGGTCGCGGTGACCGCCGGACCCTCCAGCGCCAGAGGCGGACAGGTGTCGGCCCAATGTCTGGGCGCGAAATCGGGATGGGTCTCGAGAAACACGCCGCCTTTGGCGAAACCCGTTCGATTGCCGGTGTCGAGATAGGATTCCGTCGGAAGCCCCTCGGCGAAGATCACGTCATGCGCATCGAGCTCTACGTGCCAGTATTCAACCTGGTTGACCTCGATTGGCTTGACCGAGCGACCGTTGATCAACCTCGATACCGGAATCAGCGCCTCCTGGCAGGCGACATTGTGGCCCGGCGATAGCCAGAGGTCGCGCTTGGGCAGATTGTCGCCAAACGCGCCTGTCGAGACCCGCACTGGCCAAACATCGGCCGGCCTGGGATAATGCGAAACATCCACCTTACGACGGCCGATCCAAACGACGGGGCGCAACGCGCCGTCGGCGGTGACGGCGAGATCGCCGACACGAAGATCTTCGACCGCAATCTCGCCGCGCTCGGTGAGGATGCGCGTGCCAGTGCAGTAGCAGGGAGGCGTTTGAACGACGCTCGTCTGCGTGGCGCTGTTGGCTATGCCGCCGTTGACGCTCCAATCGATCGTCCTTGATAAGTCGGGGCCGCCCGCGCTTGCGTCGCCGGCGAAGGAATAAGTCACCGATCTCAGCTCCGCCTGGTAGGCGGTGACGGTGTTCGCGCCGGAAAACGACAGCACGCCGTGGACGCTGTCGAATGATCCGACAATCTCCGCGATGCCGGAGAAGGTCACGGTATCGCCGACGAGAACCCCCTGACCGATCTGCACTGCGGCGCCCGACAAAGAGCCGCCGCTGTCGGGGGCGCTGACGGCTACTAAAGAATCAACGTCGATGGGCGATTGGCCGCTGGCGTAAGTGACCGTGCCGGAGGCGTTGATTTCCGGCGGCAGGTGAAGGGCGACATCGATTGAACTTGTCACCGGGGCGGAGGCGTCGCCGCATCGACCCCTTCCATCAATTCCTGCAACCAGCTCTCGTGCGCCTGGGCCATTCTCGCAAAAGTGTTTCGTCCCTTGGGCGCTATCCGCGCCACGGTGACACGACGATCTTCGTTTGACTGCTCGCGAGTGAGGAAACCGTCGTCTTCGAGCCGTTCGACAGGGCCCGTAATATTGCCGTTGGTCACCATAGTGCGTTTGGAAAGCTCACCGAGATTCAAGCCGTCGCTCTCGCGATTGAGCTGCGCCAGCAGATCGAATTGCGGGAGCGTGGCGCCGAACTCAAGGCGTAGGCGACGGCGGATTTCCTGCGAGATCAGTTTGCTCACCGAGAGCAGGCGAAGCCACAGCCGCAATTCCTGCTTCTTGCCATCCTGCGTGTCGCCAACGATGGCCTCAAGATCCAAAGACACGGCGCTTCTCTCTCGAATTCCGGCGCGAGGGTCGCTGAAACACGAAATTCCTTCAAGTTTCAAGCGCTCGACGAATAGATGATCACCAATGCAAACAAAGGCGCCGGTCACGCGTCGTCCCCAGGCGGCGGCCGTGTCGAAAATCAGCGCAAAACCCGCCCTTTCTCGCTCTTTTCAGGTCCTGAAGGCGCGCGCCGTCGCCGGTCAAATTATTTGCATTTGCATATGACGCGCGATAGCCTGAACGCAGAGGCGGCGCTGGCGCCCGCCTGTAAATACATGAAGGGGTTATGCGCATGTCCGACGCCGCCATCGCCAAGCTCGCCGCCGGCCTACTTTCGGGATCGGTGAAGGTCGTCGACCTCACCGCGCCGCTGGGGCCCGACACGCCGGTGCTTTATCTGCCGCCGCAATTCGGCAAGAACACGCCAAACGTCAAGATCCATAACATCTCGCAATACGACGAGAACGGGCCGTTCTGGGCGTGGAACTGGTTGGAGTTGGGCGAGCACACAGGTACGCATTTCGACGCGCCGCGCCACTGGATCACCGGCAAGGACCATCAGGGAGCGACCACCGATACAATCCCGCCGCAGAATTTCGTCGCTCCCGTCAATGTTATTGATCGCTCGAAAGAGGCTGCCGCCAATCCCGACTATCTGCTCACGGTGGACAGCATCAAAGAATGGGAGGCCGAGCACGGCCAGATCGAGGCGGGCTCGTGGGTGCTGATGCGCACCGATTGGCACAAGCGCAACGGCTCGAGCAAGGACTTCCTCAACGCCGACGAGAACGGCCCGCATTCGCCGGGGCCGACGGCGGAAGCCATCGCCTATCTGATCGATAAAGAGATTATTGGTTGGGGGCAGGAGACGATTGGCACCGACGCGGGCTCGGCCGGCGGCATGAACCCGCCGTTCCCCGCGCACAATCTCATGCATAAGGCCAACCGCTATGGCCTGGCCAGCCTCGCCCATCTCGACCGCCTGCCGGCCAAAGGCGCCATCCTCATCGCCGCGCCGCTGAAGATCGTTCAGGGCACAGGCTCGCCGGTGCGTGCGCTGGCGCTCGTGGGCTGAAATGGCGGGTTACGACCATATCATCGTCGGCAGCGGCATTAATTCGCTAGTGGCGGCGGCGATGCTCGGCAAGAAGGGCCGCAAGGTGCTGGTGCTGGAGCGCAACGCCGCCATCGGTGGTTGTCTGCTCACGCAGGAGGTCACCGCGCCGGGCTTTTTGCACGACGTGATGGCGACGACGATGGTGCTGTTCGTCACTTCGCCCGCCTATGCGGCGCTCGCCGGCGATCTGGCGGCGCGCGGTCTCGTGCTCGCGCATTGCCCGACGCCGACCGGCGTGCTGCGCCCCGATGGCGGCCACGCGATCCTCAGCATGGACCGCAAGCGCAACATTGCGCATTTCGACTCGCTGGCGCCCGGCGAGGGCGGTCGGTTCGATGAGGAGATGGGCAAGTTTGGCGGCGACGCGGAGTTCGTATTCGGGCTGCTGGGCGGGCCGCTGTGGTCGAAGGCGACGCTGAAGCTCGTCGCCAAACAGGTATGGCGGCGGGGGTTCGCCGGTCTGGCTGCGTTCTTCGGCGAGTCGCTGGCGCCGGCGCGCGGTTATCTGGAGACGGTCTATCAATCCGAGTTGATGCGCGCGCTATGGGCGCCGTGGGCGTTGCATTGCGGATTGGGGCCGGAGAGCGCCTATTCGGCGGCGATGACCAAAGTGATCGGCTTCGCCATCGAAGCGGCGGGCTGCCCCATCGTGCAGGGCGGCGCCAGGAATTTGCTGAATGCGTTCTCCCGATTGATCGGGGATCAAAGCGGCGAAATCCTCATGGGGGCCGACGTCGACGAGATAATTTCCGACAGCGTCGGGCGCGCAGGCGGCGTCCGCCTCGCCGACGGGCGTACGTTCGCCTGCTCGCGCGGCGTGATTGTTTCGGCGACGCCGCAGCAACTTTATGGCCGCCTGCTCGCCAAATGGCCGACGCCGCCGCAGGTCAAGGCCGCCGCGCAGGACTGGCGCTATGGCAAAGGCAACATGCAGATTCACTACGCATTGAGCGCGCCGCCGAAATGGCGGGCGGGCGCGGCGCTGGGCGACGTGGCGCTGCTGCACCTGACGCCCGGACTCGACGGCGTCTCGCGCTCGGCCAACGAAGCGGAGCGCGGCCTGTTGCCGGCGGTTCCCACGATTTGCGTCGGTCAGCCCACCAGCTTCGACCCCACGCGCGCACCTCCGGGGGCGGGACTGCTCTGGTTGCAAATCCCCGACACGCCGCGCTGCCTCAAGGGCGACGCGGCGGAGACATTAGCTGTTCCCGCCGACGGACGCTGGACGCCGGAATTGAGCGAGGCGTTCGCCGACCGGATCGAGGCGATTTTGGCGAGCCAGATTCAAGGGTTCCGCAACACGATTCTGGCGCGGCGCGTCTATTCGCCGGCGGATCTGGAGAGCCTGAACGTCAACCTCGTTGGCGGCGATCCTTACGGCGGCTATTGCGGGCTCGACCAGTTCTTTCTGTGGCGCCCGTTGAAGCGGCCCGCCAACCATCGCACGAGCGTCGCGGGCGTCTATCACATCGGCGCCTCGACGCATCCGGGGCCGGGTCTGGCGGGCGGATCGGGCTTTCTGCTCGCCGCTTCGTTGTAGGCCCCGCGTCATCGGAGATTCGTTGGATTGAAAACATCGGCCAAACGCAAGACGGCGCCGGCGGTGGGGCCTACGCTGGGCGAGATCGGGCTCAGCAATTTCGCGCCCTATCTTATGAACCGCGTCATGGCGCGCTGGAACGCCGGGCTCGCCGACGACATGCGCACCCTCGGCATGACGACCCCCAAGATGCGGGCGCTGGCGATTCTGGGCCTGTTCCCGTCGCTGACCGTCAACGAACTCGCGGTCTATGCGGTGACGGAGCAATCGACAATGAGCCGCAGTCTCGACGCGCTGGAGGAGCAGGGACTCGTGCGCCGCATTTCACGCGCCGACGACATGCGCGTGCGCGATATCTCGATTACTCGCGAAGGTCGCGCGGCGTTCGACAGCCTGTGGCCGACGATGTACGGTCATCTGAAGGAAATGTTTGCGGGCGTCAGCGACGAAGAGCAGCGCGCTTTCGTCGCCGTGTTGCAGAAAATTCTCGCCAATTTCGAGCCGCGCGAGACTTGAAGCCTCAGCGCAGACCGTGCGCGGCGAGGATCGGCAGCACATTATCGCGAAAGTAAGGGAACTCCGCGACGTAGTCTACAAACGACAGCGTCGAGCCCGCAAAGCCGGCGCGGTGCAGCGACAGCAGCCCCTGCGCGACCTGCTCGGGCGTGCCCACCAGCGGAAAGCCGCCGTGCCCCGCCGCCATGCGGTCGCGGATCAGGGCCAGCAGATCGTGCGGGAAGGATTGCGCATGCGCGAATTGCAGGCGCACGAGATTGTCGAGTGCGGGCAGATCGACATTGTCCCTGCCGAAGTGTTGCAGGTACTCGGCGGCCTCGCGCTCGGTCGGACGGCAGACGACATGGGAGAATGTCAGCACGCCGACCTCGCGGCCCTGCGCGTTTGCCTGCGCCTTGAGCGCGACGACCTCTTCAATCGAGCGCTTCAGATCGATGCAGGGGGTGAACAGGAAATGGGCGTTGCGCACGGCAAATTCCCGACCCTCGCCGGACCCGGCGGCGTTGAGGACCGGCGGCGGGCGCGACGGGCGGGGATTGCCGTAAATCCCCTTCAACTTGAAATGCGCGCCGTTGAAATCAAACGGACCTTCGCGGGTCCAAAGCGCCTTGACGACATCAAACCATTCCTGCGCATAGGCGTAACGCTCGGTATGGGCCTCGGGCAACGTGAGGCCGAGCGCGTCATATTCCGGCTGGTTCCAGCCGGCGACGATATTGACGCCGACGCGTCCCTGGCTCACCTGATCGATGGTGGCGATCTGCTTGGCGACGACGACGGGATGATTGGCCGCGACATGGACGGTGGCGAAAACGTTGAGCTTCTGGGTTGAGGCCGCCAGACTCGCCGCCCAGGTCATCGTCTCCAGCACCTGCCCATGAAAATCCGTCTCGCCGCCGTAGCCGATCCAGCGCGCGATCGGGAGCATGAAATCGATGTCGGCCGCGTCGAGCATTCTGGCCAGCTTGAGATTGTTTTCCCACGAGGCGTCCCAACGCTCGGGGACTTTGGTGACCGACATGCCGCCGGAGCAATTGGAGGCGAACGTGCCGAGCAGGAAACGGTTGCGAGAAAACATCGTGTTCACGCTCATCCGCCCGCCCCCTCGCTGATCTCGAATCAGACTATTTTGGACTTCAACAAAGTCAAGCCGCCTCTCACAGGCTGGCGACGGTTTTCAGCACGCCGTCGAGCGCCGCGCCCTCCTCGTCGAGCAGCGCGGCTTCTCGCAGCCGCCGCAGCCACGCGCCCCCGTCCTCCCGCCTGACGAGCAGAGGCAGCGCCGAGAGCGTGCGGTCGAATTTGCTCAAACCCCGCGCGTACGTGTCGGAATAGCCCTTCACCAGACGGCGGCAGGCGATGATTTCGACGGCGAGATCGTAGTTGACAGGCAAGGTCTGCATGGCCTTGTCAATCCACGCCTTGCGATGCGCCGTCTCGCGGGCGTCGCGCAGGCTGCCGCGTCGCAGGCTCCTCAGTCCGGCCACGACATAGAGCGCGAAGAACCAGAACAGAGTGCCGGTGCGCACGCGCCGGCCCTTGCTGATGAGCCGGTCGAGAAAGCGATAGAGCCGAGGCCGCGCCTCGATTCCTCGCCCGAGTCGCTCGGGCAGCACGCCGCATATTTCTTCGAGGCGCGGATGCATGTATTCGGTGGTGTAGACGATCTGATCGCGGGCGGCGCCGACCTCGGCGCGCACGCGCGCAAAGCGGTCATTGCGGATTTTCAGATCGGCGACGCGCATGATGTCGTCATAGGCCATCGCGACCGCCAGATATTTGGCGGCGGCCAGGCTGAAGGCGAAGTCGCGCGCCGCCGAATCGACGCGCAGCAGTTCGCCGATGCGATCCAGATAAGCGGCGGCGTAGGCGGCGTCCTGATAATCGACGAGCTTGCTGAGCCCGGCGTAGAGAACCGCATGAACAGCAGGTGGAAACTCAGCGCGCAGGCGCTGGAGCAGCGCATTCAATGCGGGCGATGCGGCCGATTCCGGGAGCGGCGTCCAGCGCTTGACGGGGGCTTTGGCGGGCCGTTCATTGTCGCCCTTCTCTGCGCGCGCGAAGGCCGCCGCAAACGCGCGCAGGCTTGGCTCGACGCCCCTGCCGCCTTCCCTGATCGTCGCCTCGAAGGCAGTGCGCGCGAATGGCAACCGGCCCGACGCCGCCAGCGCGCCGAACATCGCCGCCGAGATGACCGAACCGTTGTTGACCGCCAGCGCCTCCATGTCGAACGCTATGGTCTTGCGCGCAGCGAAACCAGCGGCGTCGACGACAGTGAGCGGATCGCCGGCGCCGTCGCCGGGCCTCGACTTCTCGCCCACAGCGAAAGAGCGGTGCGTGGAGGCGATCAACAACGTGCGCTCGGGCGTCACCAACCCGCGCAGCATCGAGCGTCCTGCCTCCATCAGTTCCGCCGCGATCACCAGATCGACGTCGCCGGGCGTCGGCATCAGCGCCAGCACGGGTCGCGCGCCCGGGCGGGCCTTGATGATCTCCAGATAATAGATGGTGGCGCCGGTGCGTTGCGCGACGCCGGGCACTGAGGTTGATTGAGCGACCCAGCCTTCATGTTCGGCAAGCGCGACGATCCAATCGGCGAGGACGCCGCCGCCCTGGCCGCCCATGGCGAGGATCGCGATCGTTATGGGCTTGTCAGCCGCAAGTTCGGCCTGGTTGAACGGAGTGGCGGCGTTCATGACGACCGCCCAGAGAAACTCAGCCGCGTGCGCTCGCGCCGCGCCTGCAACCAGCCGATCACGGCGGCGCGCAGGCGATGCAGCGTGCGGTCCCAGAAGCTCGGATTGTAGATCACTTCCGCGCGATAGAACGACGGGCACAGCATCGCCGCCTCCGCCACTTCTCCGCAATTGCCGCAGGCGACGCAACTATTGTCGATGGAGGCGACCGGATCGTCCTTCAGCGGATCGTCGGTATGTTTGATGGTCAGCGACGGGCAGCCCGATAACCGGATGCAGGCGTGATCGCCGGTGCAGACGTCTTCATCGACGCCGAATTTCTCGCGCACCACGCGCTTACCCGCTTTCGCCGCCGTGGCGAACAGAGGTTTGATGCGCCTTTGCTTGTTGAGCATGCATTCCGACGAGGCGACGATGATCTTGGGCCCCTTGTCTGGTGAGGTCAGCGCTTCTCGCAGCGTGTCACGCATGCGCTTGACGTCATAGGTGCGGTCGATCTGGCGCACCCAGGTGGCGCCGATGCCCTTGACCGCCGTTACGATGGAATTGTTGGTCATGCGGCGGGGATTGATCGCGCGTGACGAAAGAATGTCCTGCCCGCCGGTTGCAGCGGAATAGAAATTGTCGACGATCAGCATCACGCCGTCCTGTTTGTTGAAAACCGCATTGCCGACCGAACTCGTCAACCCATTGTGCCAGAAGCCGCCGTCGCCCATCACGGAGATGGCGCGCTTGCCTTGCGGGGCGCTGAAGGCCGAGGCCGAAGCGGGGCCGAGGCCATAGCCCATCGTCGTGCCGCCCAGGTTGAAGGGCGGCAGGATCGAAAACAGATGACAGCCGATGTCGGCGGAGATGTGATGCGGCCCCAGTTCCCTTTCAACGAGTTTCATAGCCGCAAAGATTGGCCGCTCCGGGCAGCCGATGCAAAAGCCCGCCGGGCGCGGCGGCACGACGTCGACCAACGCCTTGACACGGGCGTCGGCCAGCACCGCCGAAGTATCGGGGACGGGCGGCCGGTTGCCCAGCGTCGTAGGCGCGTGCTCCGCCAGAAACGTGGCGAAGCCCTGCATGAGCGTCGGCGCCGTATATTCGCCGCCCAGCGGCAATATGTCCTTGCCGCATATGCGCGTCGTCAGGCCGCGTCGGTTGAACAAAGTGTGCAGCGTCTGTTCGATGTATTCCGGCGCTCCCTCTTCAACCATCAACACCGCCGTCTTGCCTGCGGCGAAGTCAACGATCTCCTCATCTATGATAGGGTAGGACACATTCATCACATAGACCGGAACGCGGCATTCGCCCCAGACATCGGCGAGGCCGAGTTGTTGCAGTGCGCGCATGGCGTTGTTGTAGAGCCCGCCCTGAACGACGAAGCCGATCTTGCCCTCGGACGGCCCGAAGGTTTCGTTGAGGCCCGCCGTCTTTATGAATTTCACCGCCTTGGGCCAGCGGCTCTCCAGCTTTTCCTTCTGATGCAGGAACGACGCCGGGGGCAGCACAATTCGGTCGACGTCGCGGCGCGGGTTCTTGAGCGCCTCCTGGAGCGTAAACGTAGGCCGCTTGTTGTCTTTCGCGATAAACTCGCCATGAACGTGGCAGGCGCGGATGCCGACCTGCAACATCACCGGCGTGTTGGAAGCTTCCGAAAGCTCGAACCCCTTTTCCACCGCATCGACGATTGAAGGCAGGTTCGGGCGTGGCGTCAGCAGCCAAATCTGGCTTTTCATCGCGAAAGCGTGCGTGCGCTCCTGCATGATCGAGGAGCCTTCCCCGTAATCCTCGCCGATGACGATCAGCGCGCCTCCGGTGACGCCCCCTGACGAAAGATTGGACAATGCGTCGGAGGCGACATTGGTTCCGGCGGTGGACTTCCATGTCACCGCCCCGCGCACCGGATACATCACCGAAGCCGATAGCATCGCGGCGGCGGCGGCCTCGGAGGCGGAGGTCTCGAAATGGACGCCCAGTTCCTCCATCACGTCCTTCGCGTCGGCGAGCACGTCCATCAGATGCGAGATCGGCGAACCCTGATAGCCGCCGACATAAGAGACGCCCGATTGCAGCAGCGCCTTGGTAATGGCCAGAATACCCTCGCCGCGAAAAGTCTTGCCGGCGCCGAGCTTGAGGTCCTCGACTTCCTGCGCGAAGGATCTTTCGGCCATGTCGGTCTTCCAAAGCTTGACAGATATATGCGAATGCATATTGTCGAACGCAGCCGCGGTCAAGCGGCGGAGGATGGGGGGCGATATGCGTTGCACGCGCGCTGTAAATTTGCGGGTGCATTGACTGCCCGCGCCAGGCGGCGTTGAAAGGCTCACCGACGCACCGCTTTTTCCGCCTTTACGAACCCCAACGTGATCTTTTAGGCTTCAACTATCGCGCCGGTGTTGGGGCCGGCGCGGCGCAACGGGAGAGTTCGTCATGGTGCAAATTATTCGCCGTCAGGCTCTCGGCCTTGGCGTCGGCGCCTTTCTTTCCGGCGTGCTTGCCGGGCGCGTCCCCGTTCAGGCGGCTGACGCCTCGACGCTGACCATCGCCTTTAACGCCAACCTGCCCTCGTTCGACGGCACCAGCGGCCCCTCGGGCGTCAACCCGGCGATTCAAGCGATCTATCGTTCGATCTTCGATCAATATATCGCGCAGAGACCTGATCTCTCCTTCGAGCCCGGCATTCTCACCTCATGGGGCTGGAGCGACGACAAGTCCAAGGTCGTGCTTGAGGTGCGCCCCGGCGTGACGTGGCACGACGGCTCGCCGCTGACGCCCGAGGACGTAGTATGGTCGCTGGAGCGCGCGGGCAAGCCGGAGACCGGCAATCCCGTGGCGAGCGTCTGGGCGGGCATCGGCAATTTCAAGATTGAGGGCCAGCGCATCACGGCCGACGTCAAACAATTCGATCCCACGATCTTCAAATGGATGGGTTTCCTCACCGGCTACGTGCTGCCCAAGGTTTACTACGAGAAAGTCGGCGCGGCGGGCTTCGAGAAGAAGCCGATCGGCTCCGGCCCCTATATGGTTGACGCCTACGAGAGCGGCGCGTTCCTCAAGCTGAAGGCAAACCCCAAATATTTCGGTCCGAAGCCGGCGTTCGAAACGGTGGTGTTCAAGTTCGTCACCGACGCCACCAGCCGCGTGGCGGAGATTGAATCGGGCGCCTCCGACATCACGCTGGAGATTCCTTATGAGGAATTCGACCGGTTGAAGACCAAGCAGGGCCTGGCCGGCGTGACTTCGCCCATCTCCGACATCGGCATGATCTTCATCACCAACATCGGCCCGATGCTTGACAAGAACGTGCGGCAGGCCGCCCATCACGCCATCGACAAGGCGGGCATCGTCAAGCGGCTGTTGCGCGGTTATGGCGTGCCCATCGACACGCTGGAGGCTCCCGAGTACGAGGCCTACGATCCGTCGATCAAGGTTGGTTACGACCCCGATCTTTCGGTCAAGCTTTTAGCGGCGTCTGGGTACAGTAGGGAGAAGCCGGTCAAGTTCACCATCCAGACGACGCGCGGGCTCAAGCCCAAGGATTATGAGATGATCCAGGCGATTGTCGGCATGTGGCGCAAGGTCGGCATTGAGGCGGAGATCGAGGTCTACGACATCGCCAAACATTTCGAACTGCGCATGTCGCACCGGTTGGCGCCCGCCGCGTTCTACAACTGGGGCAACGCCATCGGCGATCCCGCCACCTCCACTGGCTTTGCGATGTTCTCGCATTCGCCGCATTCGGGCTGGAAGAGCGACGACGTCGATGCGCTGATTGGTCCGCTGTGGGGCGAGAAGGATGAGGCCAAGCGCGTCGCGGGCTGGAAGGCGGCTGACAAATATATTGCCGAACAGAGCTATGTGATCCCGCTGCTGCAATATGTGCAGCCGATCCTCTACAAGTCCAAGCTGAAGGTCGTGCCCAACGTCTCCAGCGCGTTGCAACCTACGCTCATTTCCTCGGTCTGATCGGCGTGAGCGGCGCCTTGCAGCGGCTGGCCCTCTCGGCTGTGACGCTGCTGGGCGTCGGGATCGTCGTGTTTGTGCTGCTGCGGGTCGCGCCGGGCGACCCGGTTTCGATGATGATTTCGCCGAGCGCGACGCCGGCGGACGTAGCGGCTCTGCGCGCTCACTACGGCCTCGACCGGCCGCTGGCGACGCAATTCGGGTTGTGGCTGATTGACGCCCTGCGGCTCGATTTCGGCGATTCGATTTCGCTGCGCCGGCACGTGCTGGAGTTGTTGGGCGAGCGGTTCCCTGCGACGCTGGAGTTGGCGTTTGCCGCGTTCGCGTTCGGCGCGCTGGGCGGCGGTCTTGTCGCGGTGGCGGGGACGCTGGCGCGAGGTTCGGCGCTTGAGGCGGCGCTTGATTTCGTCAACGGCCTGTTTCTCGCCGTGCCGGACTTTGTTTGGGCGATGACGCTCGTGCTGCTGATCGGCGTGGCCTTTCCGATTCTGCCGCTGTCGGGACGCATCGACCCGGCCTTCGCATCTGACTTCGTCACGCCGTTCTATCTGATCGAAAGCGCCGTGCGCTGGAACGGGGCGGCGCTGCGCGACCTTCTCGCCCATATGGCGATGCCGGCTCTGGCTTTGGGCCTACCGCTCGCGGCAGTCATCGCGCGCACGCTCAAGGAGGCGCTGAGCGAGGCGATGGTGCAGGATTACATTCTGCTGGCGCGGCTCAAGGGCAAGTCGGAGCTACGGCTGGTGCTGCAGGAGGCGCTGCGCAACGCGCTGGGTCCGACGTTGTCGCTGACGGGCGTGCAACTAACGTTTATGATTGGCGGCACGGTGATTGTAGAGCGCATATTCGCCTATCCCGGCGTCGGCGCACTCGCCATCGACGCGGTCGTCAATCGCGATCTACCGTTGATCCAGGGCGTGGCGCTGGCGTTCGGCGCGCTGTTCATTCTCATCAACCTCACCGTCGATCTGGCGACCGCACGGCTCGACCCGAGACAGGCGCATGGTTGAGGTCGCATTGACCCGCGCCGCGCGGCCGCCCGCCGAGCGGCGCCGTCTCGTCGCCGAGCCTCGCGTCGCGATGGCGGGCGGGTTCCTGCTGGCGGTCGCGCTGATCGCGGTCTTCGCACCATGGATCGCGCCCAAGAATCCGCTTGAGCAGGACCTGATGAGCGCCTCGCTGCCGCCGGCTGGATTTGCTGACGCGGCGCCGGGCTTCTGGCTGGGGACCGACGATCTCGGCCGCGACGTGCTTTCGCGGCTGGTGTTCGGCGCGCGCATCGCGCTTACGGTTTCACTGATTTCAGCGACGCTGGCGGGCTTCGTCGGCTCGGCGCTGGGGCTGGCGGCGGGGTTTTATAAGGGAATCGTCGACAAGGTTGTCTCGCGGTTGGTCGAGATTTGGAT
>Ga0075019_10001539_pt1 | contig 13121 bp, 10 predicted proteins | sample ColStrG_CSR_2013_FD_71473 | JGI IMG/M metagenome (GOLD analysis project Ga0075019, IMG submission 71473) | Freshwater sediment microbial communities in response to fracking from Pennsylvania, USA - Cold Stream Run_MetaG_CSR_2013 | ecosystem: Environmental > Aquatic > Freshwater > Creek >...
GCAACGGCCTGCCGCAAATCCAAAACATGAGCATGGGTGGTTCCGGTTCGATCCTGCAGGATCTGCGCGAACGCATCGAGTTTTCGGCCCAGACCACGCAGGTGGGCAGCCTCGTGTCCGGTCTGGTGATGTTCCAGGTGGTGCTGTTGACGCTGATGGGTTCCAACAATTCGGCGCGGGAAGTGGCATCGGAGAGGCTTATTTTTGAAAAGGAAAAACTGGGCGGCCTGGGGGTGGGCGGGTATCTGGCGGGCAAGATGGCCTGGCTCTTTTTTTTGGTGGCGGCCCAGTCGCTGAGCATGCTGGCGATTGTGAAAATGGTGTGTCACCTGCCGGGCGACCCGGTGCAGCAGGGGGTGTTGTTGTTTCTGGCGGACCTGGCCATGACCCTGGTTTGTCTGGCCATTTCCGCCTGGAGCCGGACCACCGAACAGGCCTCACTGATCTCCATTTATCTGGTGGGTTTCCAACTTCCGTTGTCGGGGGCGGTGCTGGCGCTGCCCGATGTGCTGGGTACAATGGTGCGGCCGTTCATAGCGGCGTACTGGAGCTGGTCGGGTTATTTACAGGCCATGCGTGACACGCGGTTTTATGATCTGGTGTCGTCCATCACCCTGACACCGATGGCGGCGGTGCCGGTTTGCGTGTGGGTGTTGTTGTTTCATCTGGTGGCGGGTGCGGTGGTGGCCTGGATGGGCTGTGCGCGCAGTCAATGGGATTAATCAAGATCGGTTATTGCCATTTGGGGGTTTAAAACTAGGATTTTCGAACATGGTGCGCCGGGCAAGTTCCAAACCAAAACCGTTGTGGTTTATCACCACACTCCTTCTGCTGGCGGCGGCACTGGGAGGCGGGTATTGGCTCTACCAGGAAGTGCAGGATCCGTACCGGGTGGTGCAGGATCTCAACATCGACATCTACATGGAGAATGCCAACAGTCTCCGCGGCAATGTTTATAAAATCGAGGGCACGGTGGAGAATTCCCTGGCTTGGTCGCCCGTGAAGGGCCGGCTCTTTTCCTTTGAAACCGGCAGTTCCAGTCAGCCGGGTTATGTGGCGGTGTTGGTTCCGCCCCAGCTCAACCACATCAATATCCAAAAGGGCCAGCGCTTCCGCATCAAAGTCGAGGTCATCCAGGACGGCATTCTGCAGGTTGTGGACATGAGAAAATCATGAAACGGAGGCTCATACTGGTTTTTTGGATGGGGGTTGCAAGCTGCCTGGCCCAGAATGCCCCCAAGGCTCCTGCCGCACCCGCAGCGCCGTCCACCCCGGCGGCGGATACGGGCAAATCTTCTGACAGTGGCACCGCTTCGGGTTCCAAGGAAAGCACATCGGCCGGCAGTGATAATCAGTTCCTCGGAAAAAATGTCCCCTTTCTCGACATGGGCACGGACGTGGTCACCTGGGACGGGAAAATGTGGAACATATCCAACAACCGCCTGCTGCGGGCCCGTTTTGAAAAATATCTGGTTTCCGCCGAATCCACCGAAAAAGAATACGCCGAATACCAGAAGATCATCACCCAGATCATCGACAAATTGTCGCCTGAACATTTGACTTCCCGGGCGGTGGACGAGGCCTGGGCCATGCTTCCGAAGGCATCCAACTACGCCATTGACGCCAATCTCTGTGACTCCCTGGCCAATGCGGTTTACAGCGTCTGGCTGGCCAAGAACCAGGTGGACCGGCTGGAGCAGGCCAATGGCAACCTCGACCGCGAACGGGATTTGCTGTCGTGGAATGCCGAGGCTTCAGTGAAGGATTCGTCGGTCAACCAGTACAACCCGCCCAACGACAAGGTGGGGCAGACGGCCTGGTTGAAGGACCGGGAGATGGAGCGGACCATCCGCATGCAGCCCTACACCGTCCGCATTGCGGAGGTGGAGGCGATGATGAAGGCCAACCGCCTGAAAAAAGAGGCGTCGGATCTGCAGAGCAAGGTGGAGTTCCAGGCGTTGCTCATGCAGTTTTTTCTGCAGCGCCGCTTTCAGCATGTCGTGATCGGCACGCGTTTTTACCGGGTGATTTTCGGTGATGGCGACAACAAGATGCGCGTGGGCAATGAAACGGCCAAGGCCATCAGCAATTTTTCCGGCATGCCGCCCACGCTCGGTTTGCTGGAGTCGATGGCCAACGAGGCCATGCGCGATGTGGCTGAGGGGGTGGAGGCGTTCACGTTTTTGGTGGAGAAGAAAGAGATGGCGGGGGCCACCGACCGGCTGGCCGAGGCTTTTGCGGTCGGCGAATATATGCCCCCCATCCGGCAATTGCCGCGGGAGAAAAAGCGGCAGGCGCTGGATTTCGAGCAAAAAAGCAATCAGCTGATTTCCGCGCTGGAGGTGCGCGACTACACGCGTGCCGAGGATTTGGTGAAGGAAATGCAGGCGGTGGCGAGGGATTTTGACACCTCCAAGCCGATGGCGGCCATAGAAACCGCCCGCACCGTGAGTGCCATGCATCTGAGCAAGGCGCGGGTGGCGGCGGCCAGCGGGGACCGGGCCACTCTGGAAACCGAGTTGAAAGCGGCCACGGAAATCTGGCCGCGCAACCCGGATCTGGCGAAGATTTCCGGTTCCATCTTCAATCAGGCTGATGTGCAGCAGCAGGCGCTGTCCGATCTGCAGCGGCTCATTGCCCAGAAAAACTACCGGCAGATTTTTGACGACAAGGTGCGTTACATCGCCGCCACCGCCCTTTTTCCCGACCAACAGGAGCAGTTGCGCAAGATTCTGGATGACATGCAACTGGTGGAGAGCGGGATCATCCGGGCCAATGAAATTGCCAAGGCCGGCAATTACGCGGGGGCTTGGGAAAATGTGGAGCGGGTGTTCCAGAAATTTCCCGAGGACAACAAGCTCAACCAGGTGCGGGCGGATCTGACGACGCAGGCCTCGGACTTTGTGCGGAGTTTGCGCACGGCCCAGAAACTGGAGCGTAACAGCCAGGTGGGTTCGAGTCTGGCCTGGTACTTGAAGGCGCAAAGCCTTTATCCGACGAGCGAGTTTGCCGGTGAAGGCATCCAGCGCATGGTTTCGCAGGTGATGCCCGACCGGAAATAGGGCGGACCGATGAAAGCCGCAATCGCCGTCATTCTTATTCTGTGGGCCGGATTGTCCAGGGTTCAGGCTTACGGATTGAATGAATTGTTAGGCATTCCGCTCTGGAATTCGGAATCGCTTTGGAACGATACAGCCAAAGACACGGCCCAGCGCCTGGACCTGGAGGGTACCGCCAATGGGGCCGGTGAATTTTACAGGAGAAGCTTTTACGGTCAGAGAAATGTGCTGGGAGTGAAGCTTTACGCCATGGACCTTTATTGCAATGAAGGCCGGGTGCAGCGTGTGGTGCTGGGTTTTCTCAATCAGGCGGATCTGGTCAATGCCGTCGGCTATTCCAACAGCAAGCTTGTCGATTTGGACAAGAATCTCCGCCAGGACGAGGGCACGGCGCGTACGAAATTGATCCAAAGACTCGGGCAGCCGGTGGTGGAGGACACTACGGAAATCTGGTCATGGAACGGGCACTTGTTCCGGCTGAGGCGGGACAGCCAGTCCCTGACCCTGTCCATCGAAAAGGGCCAGTATTCACCCACCCGCGCGACCGACGGTAAAATCTACGAGCAGGATCAAAAGCGGACGGATCTTTCCTCGAATGTCAGGAGAACATCGTCGGGGGACGTGTATATTGATGACATTCCGCCGATCTCGCAGGGCGACCGGGGTTTTTGCGTGCCGGCCGCCTGGGAGAAATACCTGCGCTATTACGGCTTGTCCTTCAATGTTTATGAGCTGGCCGACAAGGGAAGCACAAATATTTTCGGCAGTTTGTGGATGCCCTTTGCCGACCGGGTCAGCGGAAAGCTGACCCCTTATGGATACAAAGTGCAGTACGTGGCGGGCCGGCCATGGGAATTCGAGACATTGAAAACGTACGTGGATCAGGGAATGCCCCTGCTTTGGGCCACGGACGCCCAGTTGCTTGAGGAATGGGTCGTGCGCAACCGGGCACGCACCACGCAACTGCCCGCCTCACCGCGCTACACCAGCCTTACCCCAAAGATAGCCGGGCATGGCATTCTGATTATTGGTTATAATGCCAATTTCAAGGAAATCGCCCTTTCCGATTCCACCGAGCTGGGTCATGAAATTCCCCAGATCTGGGTGCCGGCCGAGGAAATCAAATTGTGTGACATGCGCCAGAGAGCCATCGTCATCCTGCCCCCCAATTCCCGGGTGGCTCCCAGCACGGGTTTTCTCCGGCCCCGCTGGTATTGAAAACCAACCCTAAACCCCGCGCTGTTTCGGGTCCCAGATGAATTTGTGCATCTGGAGCTGGAAACGGACCGGCAGGCGGTCGGCCAGCATCCAGTCCACAATCTGAGCCGGTTCAATTTTTCCAAACACCGGTGAAAACAGCACGGAGCGCACACGCTCGTGAAGTTGATGGGCCCGTATTTTTTCCCGGGCCCATTCGTAATCCTCCCGCGAGGCCAGTACGCATTTGACTTCGTCATTGGCCGTGAGCAGGGGGATGTTCTCTGCGCGATTGCGGTCGCTCATACCGCTGCCGGGGCATTTCAAATCCATGATGCGCACCACGCGGGCATCCACCGCTGCAATGTCATGATGTCCGCCTGTCTCCAGAAGCACGCGGTAGCCGCGGTCGCAGAGGGCCTTGAGCAGGTCAAGGCAGGCGGGTTGGAGGAGGGGTTCGCCGCCGGTGACTTCCACCAGGGGACAGCCGAATTTTTCCACAGCGGCCAAAATTTCCGGGAGTGGCATCTTTTTGCCTCCGTAAAAGGCGTATGCGGTGTCGCACCAACTGCAGCGCAGATCGCAGAAAGTCAGGCGCACGAAAACGCAGGGCAGCCCGGCAAAGGTACTTTCGCCCTGGACGCTCTGGTAGATTTCATGAACGGTGAGAACGGGTTCCGGCATGTCTGGAATGTAACAAGCGGAGGGAGGGACAAAAGAAATAACGCAAAATCGCCTGTCGAGGCAACGGCAGCGGGTGGCAGTCCGGCTTAATTCCATACTTGTACCTTTTACACGGGGTATCTTTGCGTTAGCTTCCCGGGGTGTTCCGTGTGGAAAATCCCCCGCTCCGGCCCCTGCTGGTTTATGACGGTGCCTGCCGCTTTTGTTGCAAGTGGGTGGAACGCCTGCGCCGTTTTGTCGGGGTGCGGATGGACTATGAACCGTTTCAGGACTGTGCCGCACGGTTCCCGGAAATCCCACCGGAGGAATTTGCCAGTGCGCTGCAATGGATCACGCCCGGAGGCTGGGTCTATGCGGGTGCGGAAGGGGTGTTCCGGGCGTTGGCACTGCGTCGGGCTGGAATGCCGTTTCTTTTTATTTACCGGGCCCTGCCCGGGCTGGGACAGCTTTGCGACATGATTTATGGATGGGTGGCACGGCACCGGGAGGGGTTGTCGACGCTGGACCGGGCTGTGACGGGACTGGAGGGTACCCTGCCCGAATACACGTTTTCCAGCGGACTGTTGTTGCGACTGGTGGCCCTGTGTTATTTGGCGGCTTTTGCTGATTTGCACGGTCAGGTCTGCGGTTTGCTCGGTGCGCACGGCATACTACCGGCGCAAAATTTTTTGAATGAGGCGTTTCAGGGCGAAGCCCTGACGGCGCTCTGGCATTACCCCGGATGGCTCTGGTTTAATTGCAGCGACGGCGCGTTGCAGGGGGTGTGTGTATTGGGCATGGTGCTGGCCGTGCTGGCACTGGGGGGTGTGGCCCCGATTCCCTGTTTTGCACTGCTCTGGAGTCTGTATTTGTCAGTGGTCAGCGTGGGCGGGGTGTTCTTGGGTTTTCAGTGGGACAATTTGCTGCTGGAGGCGGGATTGCTCTGCGTGTTTCTGGCGCCGTGGACGTGGTGGATGGGAAAAACCCTGCGCGTGCGGCACACGGCACTGGCCCGCGGGCTGTTGCTCTGGCTGTTGTTCCGGCTGATGTTTGCCTCGGGAGTGGTGAAGTTGACCAGTGGTGACGCAAGTTGGCAGCATCTGACTGCGTTGTGGTATCACTTTGAAACCCAACCCCTGCCGGCCTGGCCCGCCTTTGCGTGCCATCATCTGCCGCACAGCGTGCTGAGACTGGCGGCCCTGGGAATGTTCATCATCGAGTTGCCGGTGCCTTTTTTAATTTTTGGACCGCGTCGCGGTCGTCTGATCGCAGCGGCTTTGCTGTTCCTGTTGCAGGTTTTGATTGCCGTCACCGGCAATTATGGATTTTTCAATTATTTGAGCATGGCACTCTGCCTGTTGTTGGTGGATGACGAAAGCTGGAGCCGGCTGGGGCGGCTCTGCCGTTTCCCGGATCGATCTGCCCGCCCGGTGAAAAAATTCAAACCCTGGCCCGGGGTTACACTTTTGCCGTTGGCCGCACTGATCCTGATGTTGACCGGGGTGCAATTGACCCAGATGCTCATCAGACCCCCGGCCTGGCCGCAGGGCGTGGTGTGGCTCTGTCAGACCGTGGCGCCTTTCCGCAGCATCAATGGTTACGGACTTTTCGCGGTCATGACCACCCGGCGGACGGAGCTTGTGTTGGTGGGCAGCAATGACAATTCGCTCTGGTTGGAGTACGAATTCAAATGGAAGCCGGGGGATGTACGGAAACGACCCGTTTTCATCGCGCCCTGCCAGCCACGTTTGGACTGGCAGATGTGGTTTGCCGCCCTGGGGGATTACCGGCAGAACCCCTGGTTCATGCGATTGAGCGAGCAGATTTTGCGGGGCTCGCCGGAGGTGTTGGGGCTGCTCAAGACCAATCCCTTTCATGACCGGCCGCCCAAGTATGTCAAGGCGCTCGCCTACGAATATCATTTCAGTACGCCGGAGGAATTGCGGCGCAACGGGACCTGGTGGACGGCCCGCTGTCTCGGCGACTATTGTCCGCCGCTGTCGTTGAACCGTTGATGGAACAGCGGTTTAATCCAATAACTCGCAGAGCAATTTTCCAAGCCAGTCCACCTCACCGGAGGCGAGCTGCAGATTGGGGCCGAGTGAGAGGACATTGTTGTTCTGACCGCCCCCGAGGAGGATGGCGCCACGGGCCAGACCCTGCTCCATGATGCGTCCGGTGGCATTGTTGCCCGACAGTTCCAAACCCCACATCAGACCCGCTCCACGAACCGCGGTCACGGATGACTTGTTTTTTTTCACGAGATTTGTCATCTGCTGCAATGCGGATTCCAAGTTTCTGAGTTCTGCGGTGGGTGGATGATTCAACCAGTGTTCCAGGCTGGCCACCGCCAGTCGGCAGCCGACGGGATGGCCGAGAAAGGTGCTGGTGTGCAGGGCTTCACCCTCCGAAACCGGCCAGGCATCCATGATGGCAGCGCGGCCCACGCAGGCGGAAATGGGAAAACTGCCGCTGAGGGCCTTGCCGAGGCAGATCAGGTCGGGGACAGTGCCGGATTTTTCGCAGGCGAAAAAAGTGCCGGTGCGGAAAAACCCCGTATAAATTTCATCCAGGATGAGCAGAAACCCGAGTTCGTCGGCCAGTCGCCGCAACAGGGGCAGAAAGCCGGGCGGCGGGAAAATTTCACCGCCGCGGCCCTGGACCGGTTCGGCAAGGAGCGCACCGATGGAATGATCCCTTGCGGCGGCACGGATTAATTTTTCGAGATCGGGCAGGGCGGTGGCTGAATCCGGGTAGGGCAGGAAATGGGCGAAATCGGCCAGTTGTGCGCGGAAGGGGGTGCGGAATTCGTGGCGGCCGGTGACGCTGACCGCGCCGTAGCCCAGGCCGTGGTAGCCGCCGTCGAAGCAGAGCACGCCGGGTTTTGCCGTGGCGATAAAGGCGGTTTTGAGTGCGGATTCCACGGCTTCGAATCCGGAACTGCCCAGCATGACTTTGCCCGGTCCGGCGTTCCAGCGTTGGAAGGTGGCCTGGCTGAGCAGTTCGCAGAGCCGGACTTTGTGTTCCGTGGGATGCACATCTCCCATGGCGTGATAGAGCTGGGCGGATTGAGCGGCATAGGCCTCGGTGAGGAACCCGGCGCCGAAGCCGGCGGTGGCGACGCCGAAACCGCTGGTGAAATCGAGAAAGCGGTTGCCGTCCACATCCCAGACATTGGCACCACTGGCTTTTTCCCAAAAAACCGGAAAATGCGGAGAGCAGTAAGTGATGTTGTGGGATTCATGGGCGCGCAACCGCCGGGCCAGTTCGAGGGAGCGGGGGCCGGGGATGGGGGTTTGGAGTCCGGGCAGCATGGATTCATATTGCAGAAAAAAAAACGCAGGGACAGCCGGTTTTCAAAGGTCGGTTTCGCGGTGCAGGATTTTCCAGGAAAATTTCACGGGGCGGTTGGCCTGAAGCAATTCAGTTGTGTTTTGCGGGGGGGGACTCGGATATTCGCGTGACAGTTCAACCGTTTGGGTAAGGCGCTGAGTGGCGAGTGGAGTGAATTTTTCATGCTGCATGACGCCTGATTGGCCCACGGCATAAATGGTGTACACCGTTCCCTTCAAAGTCAGCAGTCCGACCAGATGCCGGAAAACCTCCTCGCGACCCCGGTCCAACCGGTCGTTATGGTGTGCGTTGGGGCTGAGATTCTGGCCGGCAATCAAGCTGTCTCCCTGGCCGAAGAGGGGCAGATCAGCGAGTTGGCCGAGCGTCAACAGTGGACCCCGGGCGGAGTCGGACAGACGTTCGCGCAGGGCCTGGATGAGGGCATCCGCATCGATGAGGGATCCGCTTGCAAACGAGGGATCGCGCGGAGCGGCGTATTCATCATCAGCCTCATCGTTGGATTGGGTTTTGAAATTGTGGAGCAGCGCCCGCCAGGCGTGATTGGGGTCGTCGCGCAGAACGGAATTCAACAAGACACTTCCTTCGTGATTGGAAGAAGCCTCGAAAATCTCCAGGAGCCGCGAAGCCCGGGTTTGTTCCGTGACCTGGGTGAGGCGGTTGGGCCCGGCGGATTCGCCGTACGGACTACCGATGGACAAAGTGCGGAATCCGCCGCGATTGCGGGTGCCACGGGTGCAGCCCGGACCGGAAATCGCCGGATCATAAATGAACCCGAGTTCGCCGATGGTTTTCATGGGGCGGTTGCGGATGACAGAAATCGCATCGAGCGGCGACGACATGTCGGGTACAAAACAGGGCTCGGGCACAAAATATTTTTTACTGGTGACATTGTTGTCGATCCGGATGCCATAAGTGGAACCCTTGGAATCGCCCCCGAGCCGGGTGGGATTGGTAGCGCCACTGACATTGGCGGCGTTGCGGCGCCAGGCGATGCAACTGGGTGTGCCGCCGCTTTCGGTGTATTCCGGAAACACCTCCGTGAACGAACGCGGATCGCCGCTGTCAAGGGGATAGCCGCGCAGGGCATTGAGGGATGAGGAACTGGGATCATTGCCGAAAGACTGGGAGGCTATGAAAAAAGTGTCGTTGGGGCTGAAATCGATGGGTCCCTGCTGGGCTACGCGCGCCTCGATGTCCAGATATCCGTATTCATTGAAGACACAGATTTGCATGTTGGCATCGTCCAGTGAAGCCAGGGTGGAACCCTGCATTTGCAATCCCTTGTTTCCGTACGCGTAAGACGGCTCGGCCCGGGCCAGCGGAATGATTTGCGGACGTCCCACGCGGTAATGCGCGGCATGCGGGGAGTTGGCGGGCAGAGTGGTGAGCAGGGCGTAGTGACCCGCTTCGATCAGGGTGTTTTTCGGCAATTCCAGAATCAACGGTGGCTGTCCGGCTGTGCCGGGTATTTTTGGAATGGGGGCGGTGGAACCTTTTTGTGGCTGGAGGGAAGGGCGGGCGGCCAGCAAAATCCGGGCCTGCCCGATTGGATTCAGGGGAATGGCACTGCTGTGCAGATTCCAGACTTCAAAAGTGTGATCAATGCGCAGGGCACCGTCTTCATTATAATAGCTGCCGAGATATTCACCGATGGCGGGGGTCAGTTCCTTGCCGAAAACAGCCGGTGGCCGGGCCGGGGCCCCGGCGTTGAGGGCATTCGGGTCCGGGGGGTCCTGCCAGGTGGCCAGATCCTGATTGATGACCGTCGGTTGATGATCGGCGTCGATGTAGTCCTGGATGTTTGCTGCCAGTTTGATGCAGTACAGCCGCTGATCATCGGGAGTGACGGTGCCGGTATAATAGCGCGTGCCGAAACCGGGCAGTGCGGTTTGGATGTAATCGCCGAGCATCACGACATTTTTAACAAGGGCGTTCCGGCCCCCCGCGGTGGTGACATCGCAGGCCGTGGCGACATAATCGTTCAAATTGATGCGGCGCAATCCAGTGGCGCCCCTTTCGTCGGCTTTACTGTCCAGGGTGACGGAGGCGCGGAAGGATTCGAAACGCGCTCCAGTGACGGCGGGGCCGAGCCATTGCGCGGCTGTGGACAAGGTGGGCAGACAGTCGGGATTTGCCTTACGACTCAGGACAAACCCGCACAAGAGCTCCAAATTCAAATCCGGGAAGAGCGAATTGAGGGCGGCTTCATCAGGATGGGCGCCGATTTTACGGTTTGTACTACCGTTGAGGGAAAGCGCCTGGGGGTCGAGCACCGCCCCGGCGCAGTGCAGGTTCAATTTGGCGGACTCGTCATCGATCCAGTAGGCGTAACGTCCGACGACCGTGCCCTGTTCATCGCGAAGATAAATCCAGTCCGCCGTTACCGGTTGCCAACCGGAATTGCCGGTAAGCCCGATCAATCCCCGGCTGTTGATATCGACGGATTCAAAGCCCGGGTCCGAGCCTGGGGGGCAGTGAAGGCCGGGACTGGAACAAAGGTAATGGCGTTTGGCGATGTGAGTGGCGTTACCATCAAGCTCGTAGGCGACCAGGCAGGGAATGGTGCATCCCCGGGTTGTGGGGATGCGTTCGTAACCATTCACAAGGGCCAGCGGATCTGATTGCACGAGACGTGCAACGCCATCAGCGGTCCCGGCTTCAACAACGAAGAGGGCTTTGGTCTTGTTGAGGCAGGCCAGAGCGGTCAAACCCTCGACGCGGACCGATTGCAAAAACAGGGTGGTAATCAAGGTCAGCAGAGCCAGGACAAGCAGGGTGCTGACTAACGCAAAACTGTTTTGGTGGCGGGGATGATGGAACATTGTTCAATCGGGTGCCACGCGCATTTGAAAAAAACGGCTCTGGCGCATGATGAAGACTGGGTCGGTCCGCCGGGCCGAATCCTGATCACAAAGCCGCAGTTGTATATGGAATAGGGCGGGCCTTTCCCTGTCCGGCCAGGGGCTCGGGGCCGTCAGGTCGGACCGGAACGGAGAAATGAAAAAATTGACGACATTCCGCGCCAGCACTTCGTCGTTACCGGAATCCGGCGGTTGAAAAAGCACAGCGGCCGGATTCAACAAAAAGGCGCGCCAACCGTTGCCGGGCATAGCCGTGCCCCAGGCCCAGGTGCTGTCGCTGCTGTGGAAATAGCGGTGCAAACTCCAAACGGCGGGATTGGTTTGCGGGGAACTTTCAGCGAGGTAGTAACCGATCGAACAGAGATCGCTTTTATTGCCCAAAGGGTCCTGGGCCTGGCGGGGCAGGACAGAGAGGAAGAAAATTTTATCCCCACGATCGGGCGGGGCAAAATGACCCCGCGCTGAGGCGGATACTACTGGGTTGTTAATATAGAGCGGCAGATGGGTGCCGGTGCGCAGATTTTGCAGGTCGCTCCGGATGCAACCGAGGGCTGCGCGAGCCTCGCGGTTGACGTCACTGAGTGCTGTGCCTCCGCGCCAGGCTGCGGTGGTGTGTTGCAGCATGGAAAAAAGCAGCAGCAACAGCACGGAGACAAGGAGCAGGGCCACCAGCAATTCAGTCAGGCTATGGCCCTTCCGGTTGGTGGCGAAGTTCAGGGTTTTGGATTCATCCATGTGATGAAAATCTGCCGGTGGCGGTTTCCCAACGGAGCGGCGGCAGGCCACTCGATGGCGAGTGTCATTTTTCCTAGTCCCGAGATGGTGTCGAAACGGCAGCTCACGGTGGCGAAAAAGGCAGCTCCCGCCAGACCCTGCTGATAGGCAGGGTCTGCCACACTCCCCAGGGCGGTTTCCTCGGCATCGTAGGCCACGCACAAGGTCTCCGTCTCCGGGCTGAGCAGGTTCAGCGGAGCTGAAGGGGTCCAAGCGCCGCGGCTTGGCAGGAGGAGAAAGAGATTGTTGTCCGGCGAGCATTTCAGTTCGGAAAACAGGCTCTGGGCCAGCAGGGCGGCACGGGTTTGGTTTTTCCCATCGGCTGTATGCTGCAGGGCGAGCGGCAGGAGGGAGAACAGCGGGACCAGCGCCAGAGCCAGCAATCCCACGGCGAACACGACTTCGGTGAGCGTGAATCCATGACCCCGCCGGCCCGTGACGCCGGACGGGTTCATGGTGCGGTCAGGGGGAGACTGGCATAAGAGACGCGACCGCTGTAGCGGGCGACGGATATTTCATCCAGCGCAGGTGCATGGTCCGTGCCTTGATCTATACCCAGCAGAATCCGCAAGGGACCGGCAGGCAGCAGGACATGGCCGGTGGAACTGAAGGCCAGCACCGGCAGTTGTACAGTGTCTTTGAGGCCGGGGAGATTTCCGCCGGGAATTTGTAACTGGCATGAATCATCGAGTATGGTGCCGGCCCGGGGCCAGAACCGGAACGGGCGCGGTAGAAACACCCATTTGTGCAAAGGAAAAAATCCCTTCGTGGCGGAGTTGTCCGGGATGGCTTCTTGAAACAGGATCAGCCCATGACCCCCCTGGGCGGGGTTGGTGTCCGGGGTTGAATTTTCCACATCAAAACCGACATAGACAGTTTCACCCGAGGCCAGAGCCTCGGCCCGGGCTTGGTCGAGAGTGGCCATGAGCAGCTCGATGGCCCCCCGCCGGGTTGAGGATTCTGAGACATGCCGCCAGGCGGGCAGGGAGACGGCCGCGAGAAGCAGCGTCAGAGTGCAGGCGCATGTGAATTCGACAAATGTGAAACCGCGTGAGGCGGAAAGCATGACAAAGTACTAGAGCAAATCGCGGCGTCTTGGCAAGCTCCGGTTGCAGTTGCGGTCGGGGGCGGCTTGGGTTAGTATGGCACACCGTATGCCCGGCCCTGTTTTAACGATCCTGTTCTGCCTGCTTCTTGCCGGAGCCGGGCCGGT
>Ga0075019_10001541_pt1 | contig 13112 bp, 11 predicted proteins | sample ColStrG_CSR_2013_FD_71473 | JGI IMG/M metagenome (GOLD analysis project Ga0075019, IMG submission 71473) | Freshwater sediment microbial communities in response to fracking from Pennsylvania, USA - Cold Stream Run_MetaG_CSR_2013 | ecosystem: Environmental > Aquatic > Freshwater > Creek >...
GCACGCCCGCCTGCGCGGCGATGACCGTGCTGTCCTTGCAGGCGCTGTCGGGAAACCGATTCATCTGCGGCGTTGGCGCCTCGGGGCCGCAGGTCGTGGAAGGCTGGCATGGCGTGCCCTTCGGCAAGCCGATGACGCGAACAAAAGAATATATCGCGATCATCAAGCAGGTCCTCGCCCGCGAAAAGCCGTTGGAATTCCACGGCGAGCACTATGACATCCCGCTGACCGGCCCTTCCGCCTCCGGCCTCGGCCGCCCGCTGCGCAGCATCGCCCACGGCAATCCGGATGTGCGCTTCTTCACCGCCTCCATCACCCCCGCGGGCCTGCGCAACTCCGGGGAGGTCGCCGACGGCAACCTGCCGATTTTCTACTCCCCCGAACGGCCCGATATCGTCACGGTACCGACAATCGAAGGCCGCGTAAAAGCAGGCCGCTCCGCCGATCTGAACGGCTACGACGTGGCCCCCTATGTGCGTGCGAAAATCGGTCCCGATCTGCAGGCCTGCCGCGACGCCATCAAACCCGAACTGGCACTTTACATCGGTGGCATGGGTGCCCGAAAGAAAAACTACTACAACGACGTCGCCATCCGCTTGGGATACGAGAGCGAAGCGAAAGCCATCCAGGACTTGTACCTCGACGGCAAGCGGAACGAAGCCGCCGCCCTCGTGCCGGACGCCCTGGTCGACGAAATCTCCCTCTGCGGCTCGGCCGAACGGATCAAGGACCGCCTCGCGGTGTGGAAAGACTGCGCCGCCAAAGGCCACATCGGCACCATGGTGCTGAAAGGCGCGAGCGTGGAGGCGATGCGCGCGGTCGCCGAGGCCGTGTTGTAGCCCCGGCCCACCCTGCCTATCCTGCCGCCCAGCAACCCGAGGAAACCCGCCCAATGACCGACCAACCCGTCGTACGCCTGGAAAAAGACGGCAATATCGGCGTCATCATCGTCAACTACCCGCCCGTCAACGCGCTCGGGCCGGGCGTCGCCGATGGCATTATCGCCTGCCTGAACCAGGCAAACGCCGATCCGTCGATCGACGCGATGGTGCTGATGGGCGACGGCCGCAGCTTCATCGCCGGCGCTGACATCCGAGGCTTCGGCACCGGCCGCAAACGCGCACCGCTGGGCGAACGCACCTACGATGTCATGGATCGCAGCCCCAAGCCGGTCGTCGCCGCCATCCATGGCTTCGCCCTCGGCGGTGGGTTGGAAAACGCCATGGGCTGCCACTACCGCATCGCCGTGCCCTCCGCGAAAGTCGGCCTGCCGGAGGTGCTGATCGGCATTCTCCCCGGCGGCGGCGGCACCCAGCGCCTGCCACGCCTCGTGGGCGCGGAAACCGCGCTGGACATGATCGTCTCCGGCCGCCACGTCCCCGCCCCCGAGGCTCTTAAACTGGGCATCCTCGACGAGGTCATCCCCGAAGGCGCCAACCTGCGCGAAGCCGCCGTCGCCAAGGCCCGTTCGGTCGCCAACCTCCGCCCGCTGCCCCGCGTGCGCGATCGGGAGGCCAAGGCCGATCCCGGGATTTTCGATGCCAAGCGTAAATCCATCGCCCGTCGCGCCCGCAACCAGAAGGCACCGTACAACTGCATCCTCGCCGTCGAAGCCGCCTGCACCCTGCCCTTCGATGAGGGTATGAAGCGCGAACAGGAACTCTTCCTCGAACTGGAAAACGCCGACGAAGCCAAAGCCCTGCGCTATGCCTTCTTCGCCGAACGGGAAGTCGCCAAACTGCCGGATATGCCGGCCAGCATGAAGGCGGCCGATTTCTCAAAACCCGCCGTGATCGGCGCCGGAACGATGGGCGGCGGCATCGCGATGTCGTTCGCCGATTTCGGCTACGACGTGCGCATCATGGACGCGACCGAGGAAGGTCTCAATCGCGGCATGGAACGCATCAAGGCCAACTACGCCACATCGGTAAAGCGAGGCAGCTTGGCGCAGGACGAAATGGATCGCCGCCTCGCCCGCATCCACCCCGTCGCCGGCTACGACGATATCGCCGACTGCGACGTCGTCGTCGAAGCGGTGTTCGAGCGGATGGACGTGAAAATCCCCGTCTTCCAGAAACTCGATGAGGTCATGAATCCCGACGCCTTCCTGTTCTCCAACAGTTCGGCATTGGACCTCGACGAATTGGCGATGGTCACGAAACGGCCGGAGAAGGTTGCCGGCACGCATTTCTTCTCCCCCGCCAACGTGATGAAACTGCTGGAAGTCGTCCGCCCGCCGAAAGCCGCGCCCGACACGCTGGCCACCGCGATGGCGCTGGGCCGGCGGATCGGCAAAATCTCCGCCATCGCCGGCAACACCGACGGCTTCGTCGCAAACCGCTCGCGTGCCCCCTTCAACAGCGAAATGGTCATCCTGTTGGAGGAAGGCTGCCTGCCCGAACAGGTCGACAAAGTCATGGTCGATTTTGGCTACCCAATGGGACCCTTCGCTGTGGGCGATCTCGCCGGATTGGACATCGGCGCCGAGGGCCGCAAGCGCCGCCTGGCCGCCAACCCGAACTACCGGACGTTGCCGATTGCCGACAAGCTGGTGGAGTTGGGCCGGTTTGGACAAAAAACCGGCGCGGGCTGGTATCGCTACGAAAAGGGCGACCGCACCCCGCACCCCGATCCCTTCGTCGCCGATCTGATCAAGCAGGTTGCGACGGAGATGAAGGTACCGCAAAAAACCTTCACGGATGAGGAAATCCTGCGCCGTTTGCTGTTCTCCTCCGTCAACGAAGCCTGCAAGATCATGGAGGAGGGCAAGGCCTATCGCGCCAGCGACATCGACGTGATGTGGCTGCACGGTTTCGGCTTCCCCCGCTATCGCGGCGGCCTGATGTTCTGGGCCGACGGGATCGGCGTGCGCGATGTCTACAACCAGATCGCGTCCTGGCATCAGCAGTACGGGGCGCGCTGGGCACCATCCGCGCTGTTGCGGCAACTGGCGGAGACCGGGACACCATTCCGGGAGGCGAAGCCGGCGCCGTTTGTTTGAAGTGAAGGATGTCCCCCCGGACTTGATTTCCATTGCGGGGCGCGGGCAGTACTCTCTACTGCGCCACGCGCTGGCGCTTGCGTCGAACCTACCAAGGGCCCGAGAAAGATTGATTTACATGACACTCTGAACAATACGCGGCCATCATTGAAATAGGTGACATTCGGCTATTCTGCTCCTATACGAAGCCATGAATGTCATCGTCCCTATTCCAGACGATCTGGCCGAGCGCCTCTCGGCGGGCCAAGATGACCTGCCACGTCGGGCGCTCGAAGCGTTTGGACTGGAAGAGTTTCGGGCTGGCCGGTTGACCCTCGCGGAACTCCGTCGCTTGCTGGGCTTCGCCTCGCGTGTCGCATTGGACGGCTTTCTCAAGTCACATGGGGACTTTGAGGACTACACCCTGGAAGACTTTGACCAGGACGTGCGGGATCTCGAAAAAGCCGGATTTTGAGGTGGCATGCGCCGCATCGTCGCCGATACGGGTCCACTCAATTACCTGATCTTAATCGGTGAAATAGGTCTGCTTCCCCGCCTGTCAGACTCGGTCTTGATCCCGGACGAAGTGCCGCTGGAACTGCTCGATCCGCTCGCCCCACCCTCGGTTCGTGAGTGGATCGCCGATCCTCCACCTTGGTTGCACGTCGTGGCCGGTCAGTATGAAACCTTCCCCTCGCTTAAGGCAACGCTGGCAAATAAGTGCGTCGGCACGCCAGCACAGTTGCCGCACAAAACATAAGCTTAGGGCTTGTTCGACGCTGCCAACCGATTCGATTATTGTCGAACAAGCCCTAAGACACTGGACGCGGGGGAGCGTGCGGCGATCGCCCTCGCAATCGACCGTTCCTGCTAACTGGTTCTGATCGATGAACGGGCTGGGGTCGCCGCTGCGCGATCGCTCGGACTGCGAGTAACGGGAACGCTGGGGCTGTTGGAACTGGGCGCCCGCCGCGGACTGGTCGACATTCATGATGCCATATCGCTGTTAAGCACCACCAGCTTTCGGGTCCGCCCTGATTTACTCGCGGAATTGTTGGCGCGACACAGGGCTGAGTGACGGCGCACCTCGATCCAACCTTGACCGGATCGATACGTTCATGCAGAAATCCTCCCCAGCCGCATCTGGGGAAAAGCAATGCGTCTCGCCGTCATATCAGCACTTGCCATGTGCCTGTTCGCGGCCGCGTCGCAAGCCGCCCAGCCTTTCCTGCCGCCCTACGTCACCCTCCCAGCCGCGGTTTCGCCGCCCAACCCGGACCAGTCGTCCTACGAAATCTACGGAGAGGCGGAGTTCCACCCCAACCCGGCGGTGGACGAGCCCACCGTGCAGCGTGGCAAACACTGGCACGCGAGCACCGGCTTTCAGGGCCTGCCGGAAGACATCGAACGCACCGCCATCTGGGCCAAAATCAAACCGGCGTTTCTCAAGCAAGGCTGGACGGTCGTCGCCGAATACCCGGAAGGCGGGTTTAGTGCGACCCTCCATCTCCAGCGCCCGGGCATCGACGCCTGGACCGACATCTCGGTATTCGGCGCCGATGACATCCGGATCGATGTCGTGGAAACCGGGCAACCGCCGTCTTTGCCGCCATTGCCCGCACCGGCCGCGACGCCGGAACGGGTGAACGCCGAACGCGGCGATTTCCCCTATTTGCCGCCGCTGCCTGGATCGAAATACCAATCGGGGCAGCAGGAAACCGGCCCGATGATGATAACGTTGCCAGGGTCCGATCAGGCCGAGGTCGTGGCAACCGGCTCGATCTTGAAAGTATATGCCGCACCGGAAGGACTTTCCAATCTGCTGTTCGCGATCGCTTACAAGACCGCCCTGGCAAATGCCGGGTGGTCGCTGATCGACGTATCGCAAGGCATGCATCAGAGCGACGCGATGATCACCGCGCATTATGCGAAAAACGGCCGCGATATCTGGGCTGAACTGCACGGCACGCCGGGCGGTTACAGCATCAGGGTGGCCGATGTTGGCGCCAGGGATGTCGGGTCCGAGTTGGACCGGCTATGCCACATCGCCCTTTACGGCGTACTGTTCGATTTCGACAAAGCCACGATCAAGCCCGAATCCGATGCCGTGCTCGCGCGCGCCGCCGCCGCCCTGGCGAAGGAAGGCACCGCACATATCGAGGTACAGGGCCACACGGACGCCATCGGTACCGACGCCTACAACCAGACCCTCTCCGAGGCTCGGGCGCGCTCCGTCATGGTCTGGCTCACCCAGCACGGCATCGCCGCGGACCGCCTGACGGCGAAAGGCTACGGCAAAACCGTTCCGGTCGCCGACAACGGTAGCGACGAAGGACGCGCCAAAAACCGCCGGGTGGAGATCGCCAAGATCGGATGCCAGCCGAAGCGGTAGCCGCGCCGGTTGCCATCGCCCCACGGCTGGGGCAAGGATTTCGTCCAAGAACCGCCGTTGGGGCAGGAGAACGCCGATGTCCGCCGCCATTGATCTCGACTCGATGACCGATGACCAGTTCCGCATGCACGTGCGGACCTGGATCCAGGACAACTACCCGCCGGAAATCCGCAACCCGCCCAAGCGGCTGCATTTCCACGAAAACAAATCCTGGTACATGAAGCTCGCCGCCCAGGGCTGGCTCGCCCCGAACTGGCCGAAGCAGTTCGGTGGAATGGGCATCTCCGCCAGCAAGCAGCTCATTTTCCTGGAGGAAAAGGAACGTCACGGCTGCGCGCGGCTGAACGACATGGGCATGACCATGATCGGGCCGCTGCTGATCAAGTTCGGTCGCCCGGACCAGCAGCAGTATTTCCTGCCCAAAATTCTGGCGGGAGAGCACATCTGGTGCCAGGGCTATTCCGAACCGAATGCCGGTTCCGATCTGGCATCCCTGCGGACCGAGGCCGTTTTGGACGGGGACCACTGGGTGGTAAACGGCCAGAAGATCTGGACGTCGCTGGCAATGGACGCCAACTGGATCTTCCTCCTGGTGCGCACCAACAAGCAGGCCAAAAAACAAGACGGCATCAGCTTCCTGCTGGTCCCCATGGACACGCCCGGCATCACCGTCCGCCCCATCACCAACATCGATATGGCGGACGAATTCTGCGAAACGTTTTTCGACAACGTGCGCGTGCCCAAAGACAATCTGGTCGGCCAGATCGACAAGGGCTGGAGCATGGCGAAAGCCCTGCTCAGTTTCGAACGGATCGGCTCCGGCTCGCCCCGTCAATCGGCCTATGCATTGAAGGCGCTGCGGGGCGTCGCCGAACGGATGGGCGTCTGGGAAGACGGGCAGTTTCAGGAACGCTACACGAAACTGCGCATGGATCTGGAAGATCACAAGGATCTGTATGAAACCTTCGTCGACAAGGTCCGCCGAGGGGAGACCCTGGGTCCCGATGTTTCGATGCTTAAAATCAATCAAACCGAGCTGTATCAGCGGATAACGGAAACGGCGTTGGAGATCGCGGGGGAATATGGCGGGGACCTCGGCCCGATGGACGGGAACCGGGAGTTGAACCCCACCGGCCTGTTCCTGCAATCGCGTCCGGCCACGATCTACGCCGGATCGAACGAAATCCAGCGCAACATCCTGGCGAAAAACGTTTTGGAGCTACCGGGCTAAGACACCTCGAGCCAAAACCTCCCACGCTGCGTCCGGCGTATCGGCGAACTCGAACAGCGCGAGTTCGTCGGCCGATACCATGCCCTCGGCCAAAAGTGCATCGAACGATATGACCTTCCGCCAATAGGCCTCATCGAACAGCACGATCGGTACCGCGCGCATCTTCCGCGTCTGGACCAGGGTGAGAATTTCGAACATCTCGTCCATCGTGCCGAATCCGCCTGGGAACACCACCAGCGCATTGGCGCGCATCGCCATATGCATTTTGCGCATGGCGAAATAATGAAACTGGAATGTCAGCTCCGGCGTGGTGTAGGGGTTCGGCTCCTGCTCGTGCGGCAGGCGGATGTTGAACCCGATGCTCGGCGCCTCGGCCTCGAACGCGCCGCGATTGGCAGCCTCCATGATGCCGCCGCCCCCACCCGTGGCGATGACGTTGTCCCGCCACCGGTGATGCGGCGCCAGCGCCCCGCCGCGTTCCGATACGATCCGCCCAAATTCCCGAGCAGCCTCGTAACGCGGTGTGTTCGGCTGCACGCGGGCGCTGCCGAACACGATCACGGTCGACCGTATCCCCCAGTCCCGCAATCCCAACTCGGCTTTCGCGTATTCCAGCGCGAAACGGATGTCCCGCATTTCGTCGCGCAGCAGGAAATCCGTGTCCTCGACCGGCAGACGGTAGCTGGCGGAGTGCTTTTGCGGGGTGTTGTCGGTCATCGCGGACGGTTCGCGCCGCATTGCACCAATGTCAAGCAGTAAGCCCTTGACGTGGGGCTTCGCTCGCGCCCACGCTCCGTCGAAAGAACCGGATAGGGGCTACCGCCGATGCGACGATTTGCGATAACAGTTCTCACCGGCCTGGGTCTGGCCGCCACTGCCGCTCAGGCGGCGCCGTTCAAATGCCCCGCCACCGGCGGCGATTTGGTCTTCGGGCAAGAGGCGAACATCAACACTCTCGACCAAATGACATCGTCGACCATTTCGACGCGCAACATCGCGATGAACATCTACGAGTCGCTGATGACCCGGGATGAGAACAATCATCCGATCCTGGAGCTCGCGGCGTCGATGACCGAAGCCCCGGATCACCTGACCTACACCTTTAAACTGCGTCCGAACATCCATTTCCATAACGGCAAGGCGATGACATCGGCCGACGTGGTGGCGTCGTTCGACCGGTACAACAAGGTCGGAAACCAGCGCTCCACCCTGGACAACGTGAAGGGCTGGGACGCGCCGGACCCCATGACCTTCGTCATTCACATGAAGGTGGCGCAGCCGACCTTCATTGAGGCGCTGAGCTCGTTCAGCGTGCCGATCGTGATCATCCCCGCGGAAGACCGGGACGTTCCGGCCCAGCAGCTCACGCACCCCATCGGCACCGGCCCGTTCCAGTTGGTGGAATCCGTTCCCGGCAGCTTCGTCAAGCTGAAGCGGTACGACGGCTACCAGCCCAACACGAGCTTCGACAACCGCACGGGTTTCGGCGGCTACAAGGTCGCGTGCCTCGACACCGTGACCTTCCGGATCGTCACCGAACCCGGCGCCCGCGTCGCCGGTCTGAAAACCGGGGAATTGCAGGGCGTCGAGGATCTCCCGACCAAATCGCTGCCGGAGCTGAAAAAGGACACCAACATCACGGTTCTGCCGCTGAACAACTGGTGGATTCAGATCGCCAATCCCAACACCTCTTTCCCGCCGACGGACAATCTGCTGGTTCGCAAGGCGATCCAGGCCGCGCTCGACATGGATGAGATCATGGATGCGGCGTCCGACGGCAACTACAAGCTCAATGTCGGTTTCCAGTTTCCCAACCAGCCCGACTACACCGATGCCGGCAAGGAAACCTACAACCTGCACAACGCCGAGCTGGCCAAGAAATATCTGGCGGAGGCCGGCTACAAGGGCGAACCGGTCATCCTGCTGACCAACAAGGACTACCCGCCGATGTACAACTCGGCGCTGGTGATGCAGCAGCAGCTTCAGGCAGTCGGGATCAACGCCCAGATGAAGGTCGTCGACTGGCCCACCTCGGTCCAGATGATGCTCAACACGACCGAGGGCTGGAATTTCCACTTCACCGGCTGGGGCACGCAGCCCGCGCTTGGTGCCCTCGCGACCATGCAGTTCATGGTGCAGCCCAATTCGACCTACAAACCCAAAGGCGGCATCGACGACCCCGAGGTGCTCGCGGCTTGGCGGGGTATGAACGACCTGCCGACGGCCGAGGGCCGCCAGGCGGCCTATGCCAAGATGCAGCAACTGGTGCTTGAAAAAGTCTACGCGATCCCGTTCGGTTCCTTCACCAAGGTCCAGGGCGTCCGGTCCAATGTCGGCGGGTTCGTGCCGTTCCGCATCCCGCGCTTCGCCAATGTGTGGATGACGCACTGAATGGGGGCTATCCTCGTTCGCCGGTTGGGGAGCGCGGTGCCGATCATGCTGATCGTGAGTCTGATCACCTTCGGCATGATCCATCTGATACCCGGCGATCCCGCGATCGCCATCGCGGGCCTGTCGGCAACAGCCGAGCAGATCGCGAACATCCGGCATGATCTGGGCCTGGATCAGCCGGTGCTGACGCAACTCTGGCGCTGGTATGCCAATCTGTTCCAGGGCGATCTCGGGCGTTCCCTGCTCCTGGGGCAGCCGGTGACGCATGTCATGCTGCTGCGCCTGCCGGTCACGTTGGCGCTGTCGGCCTATGCACTGGCGATCACGCTGGCGATCGGGCTGGTCAGCGGCATCGTCGCGGCACTGAAACAGAACACCTGGATCGATCAAGCGATGATGGTGTTCGCCATGCTGGGCATTTCGCTGCCAAACTTCTACCTCGGCCTGCTGATGATCATTCTGTTCGCGGTCGACCTGGGCTGGTTGCCCACCGGTGGCTATGTGGCACTTGCCGACGATCCGCTGGGCTGGCTCGCGACCTCCACGATGCCGGCTATCTCCCTGGCGCTGCTGCTTGCCGGCCTGCTCGCCCGCATCACCCGGTCCACGATGCTCGAAGTCCTGCGCCAGGATTACATTCGAACCGCACGCGCCAAGGGCCTGTCCAACGCCCGCGTGGTGCTGAAACACGCGCTGGCGAACGCGCTGATCCCGATCACCACCGTCGTCGGCATCATCGTCAGCCTGCTGATTTCCGGGTCCGTCGTGACCGAGACGTTATTCTCGATCCCCGGCATCGGCCAGCTGCTGACCCAGGCGGTGCTGAACCGCGATTACCCGATGGTGCAGGGCGGGTTGCTGATCACCACCGCGCTGTTGGTGCTGGTGAATATCCTCGTCGACGTCTGCTACGCTCTGCTCGACCCAAGGGTGCGCTATGACGGAGTCTGACGGTCCGCGCGAAACGCCGTGGCGGGCCAGCGTTCGCCGCCTGTTGCACCATCGGCTGTTTCTGTTGGGCCTGGCGTTGTTTCTGATCGTCGTGTTCGCCGCGATCCTCGCCCCCTGGATCGCCCCCCAGGATCCCAACAAACTGGCGATGCGGTACAAATTCCAGGCGCCGAATGAAAATTTCCTCTTCGGCACCGACAATTTCGGCCGCTCCCTCTGGTCCCGCGTGATCTGGGGGGCGCGGCTTTCCATGTTCATCGGGTCCGCTGTCGTCGCGATCAACGCGGTCGCCGGCACCGCCATCGGTGCCGCCGCCGGGTATTTCCGCAAGCTCGACAACGCCCTGATGCGCATCAACGACGCGCTGATGGCGTTTCCGGCGGTGCTGCTCGCGATCGGAGTCACCGCCATCCTCGGCCCATCCGTGAACGATGTGATCATCGCACTGGGCATCGTCTACACCCCGCGCACCGCCCGCATCGTGCGATCCTCCGTCATCGTGCTGCGGGAGATGGAGTATGTACAGGCCGCCGTCGCCGCCGGGGCCGGGCATTGGCGCATTCTGCGACGCCACATCCTGCCAAACGCCATGGCGCCGCTGATCGTCCAGCTATCCTTCCTGTTCGCTTATGCCGTGCTGACCGAGGCCACGCTGTCCTTCCTCGGCGTCGGTGCCGTGCCGCCTACCCCCACCTGGGGCAACATCATGGCCGAGGGCCGGCAATACATGACCGACGCCCCCTGGATCATCGCCATTCCGGGGGTGGCGCTGATGATCACGGTGCTGGGGTTGAATCTGCTCGGCGACGGCCTGCGCGACGTTCTGGATCCCCGTTTGCGGATTCAGTCCTAGCCATGCGCCTGCTCGAAGTCCGCGGCCTGACCACCGCGTTCCAAACCGGCCGCGGCGAAATCACGGCGGTGGAGGACATCGATTTCCACCTCGACCAGGGCGAGGTTCTGGGTATCGTCGGCGAATCCGGCAGCGGCAAAAGTGTGACCGCATTGACCATCATGGGCCTTCTGCCGCGCCCGCCCGCCCGCATCGTCGCCGGCAGCATCCGCTTCGATGGCCAGGAGCTGACCACGCTGTCCGACCGCGCGATGCAGCGCATCCGCGGCCCCGGCATCGCCATGGTCTTCCAGGAACCGATGACGTCCCTGAATCCGGTCTTCACCATCGGCGACCAGATCATGGAAACCATCAAGGCGCATGAGCAGCTATCGGGGCGGGCGGTCTTCAATCGCGCGGTCGAAATGCTCGAAAAGGTCGGCATCCCCTCCGCTGCCCGGCGTATGACCGACTACCCGCACCAATTGTCCGGCGGGCAGCGGCAACGGGTGATGCTGGCGATCGCATTGGTTTGCCGCCCCCGCATCCTGATCGCCGATGAGCCGACCACCGCGCTCGATGTCACCGTCCAGGCCCAGATTCTCGATCTGCTGCTGGACCTGCGGGATGAGTTCGGCATGGCGATCATGCTGATCACCCACAACATGGGCGTGATCGCCGAAACCGCCGATCGCGTGATGGTCATGTATGCCGGTCGCGTCGTCGAGGAGGCCCCCGTCGCCGGCTTGTTCGACGATCCCCGCCACCCTTACACCCGCGGCCTGCTCGAATGCGTTCCATCGCTGATCGCCGAGCGGACCCGCCTGATCGCCATTCCCGGAACGTTGCCGGAACCGGCTCGCCGGCCGCCGGGCTGTCGTTTCGCGCCCCGCTGCCGTTATGCGATCCCCGCCTGCGCCGGTGCCTTGCCGCCGCTGACGGATCAGGGCCAAGGCCACACCGCCGCCTGCATACGCATCGCTGAACTGGCAACGACATGACACCGTTGATAGAGGCCATTGGCGTCAGCAAGCATTATCCCGTCGAAACCGGCGGCTTCCTCCGCCGGTCCACTGTGCCGTTGCGCGCCGTCGATTCCGTTTCGCTGAACGTCAACGAGGGCGAAACCCTCGGCCTGGTCGGCGAATCCGGCTGCGGCAAATCCACCCTTGGGCGTCTGTTGATCCGGCTGCTGCCAGCCACCGATGGTACGATCCGCTTCGGCGGCAAGGATATCGGTGGACTGCAAGGCAAGGCGCTGCGCGATGTCCGCCGTTCCATGCAGATCGTTTTCCAGGACCCGTACGGCGCGCTCAACCCGCGCATGACCGTCGCCGATATTGTCGCCGAGCCGTTGGTGATTCACGGCGACACCGCGAACCTGTCGGCGCGGGTCGCCGACGTCCTATCCCATGTCGGCCTGCCCTCACGCGCTCGGGAACGTTTCCCGCATGAGTTTTCGGGCGGGCAGCGACAGCGGATCGGCATCGCGCGCGCCCTGATCCTGCGGCCGAAATTCGTGGTCTGCGATGAGCCGGTATCGGCGTTGGATGTTTCGGTGCAGGCGCAGATCGTCAATCTGCTGCAAGACCTGCAGGGCGAGTTCGGTCTGACGTATCTGTTTATCGCCCACGATCTGGGCGTGGTGAAGCATATCTCGACCCGTGTCGCGGTGATGTATCTGGGGAAGATCGTCGAGGTGGCGCCGAAAACCGCGTTATATGCAGCGCCGAAACATCCATACACCACCGGACTGATCGCATCTGTGCCGGTCACGCATCCGTCGCAACGGATAAAAAATCGGGCCGAACGGCGTCGGGTGGCCGGGGATATTCCAAGCGCGCTTGATCCGCCGTCGGGTTGCCGGTTCCACACCCGCTGCCCCCTGGCACAGGCGCCTTGCCGGGAAACCGAACCGAAGCCCAGGGAGCTCGCTCCCGGACATCTGGTGTCTTGTCATTTCGCCGAATAATTACCGATCGATCCGGTAAACGATATTGCCTGATGCTGGGTCGCGCGCGACTTCATGCAGCCACCGCGGAATCTGGCCCCAATTGAGCCAGTCCGCCAGCGTGTCGGCGGGCAGATCCCGGACGAATATCGACCGGTTCCTAGTCGGGCAGAAGATCAACAAAGTGGCCTCGGTCGCGTCGACCTCCGGCGTTGGTTTTTCATCCGACCAGGCGGTGCCCGGGCTACTCCGCCATGCACGCCACAATCGCATGAATGCCGCGGAATTGCGGTGATACAGCGAGCCGACCGTGCGCAAGTGAGTGCCATACAGCAGGGCAGGCGTATCGTTGACGTTGGCCAGCACCACCGCGTTGCCGAATGG
>Ga0075019_10001543_pt1 | contig 13107 bp, 15 predicted proteins | sample ColStrG_CSR_2013_FD_71473 | JGI IMG/M metagenome (GOLD analysis project Ga0075019, IMG submission 71473) | Freshwater sediment microbial communities in response to fracking from Pennsylvania, USA - Cold Stream Run_MetaG_CSR_2013 | ecosystem: Environmental > Aquatic > Freshwater > Creek >...
TACCTTTGCAGTCCGAAAAAATGGGAGCTTAGCTCAGCTGGTTCAGAGCATCTGCCTTACAAGCAGAGGGTCGGGGGTTCGAACCCCTCAGCTCCCACACTGATAATCAAGCCTTTACATCACGTAAGGGCTTTTTTGTTTATATTGGTTTACACAGAAGTATACACGCTAAAAAGTTTTTCTTTTCACCAGCGATGGCGTATAAAGGCGACTTCAAGAGGCAAGACGGTTCTTTTTTGCATACATTCGCTGCATCATTGGCTTGGATATGTTTACTACTAATTTTGAGAAATACCATAAAAAAAGCGTTCTCCAATTAAGATCAAACTTCCTTTTAAGACTTCTGAAGAACGACCTGATATCGGATTTTGATCGATCGTTTGACCGAATACTTAGTTCAAAACCCGGCATCAGTTTTTTTGGAGATCAAATTTATATTCAGAGGATTGACTTTTCGAGTGGTGCCAGTTACTTCATGAATTTCAATGTTAGAAAAGCGGAACTATTCATTACAGAGCAAGGTATAGAACTCCAGAAGTTGCCAATAGATCTCCCATTGATTTATTCTGATGCAGAAAAATTAGATGCGAGAAAACTTAAACTTTTCAGCGGAACGATTCAAAAGATCGACCCGATAATTACTGTTTATCATCATTGCATTAATAGACTTATTGTCATTGACGGTAATCATCGTTTAGAACTGGCAAAAAGCAGGAGAAATGAATCAATCCCCGCATATTGCTTATCAGCCGATGGACTTTTTCAGGTTTTAGATGATGATTTGAGTCGCCTCTTGTTCATTTATCATAATAACCTTTGCGCCCTTAACAAGGTTTTGTTTTTTAAAGGACTTTTACCTCTGAAAATCAAGAAGTCGTTTGACAAAATTTGCTATTATCCGGCAGCATGAGACCTAGCCAATTTGAAATTTAGCCAATTATAACCCATTGAGAAGATCCGTCAGTTTGATTTTCATTGCTTTGGCGACGGAACTAAGAGTACTTAGGGTTGGATTGATTTCACCCCTTTCAATTCTCCCTATCTGATTTATTGGAATGTCTGCGTCGTTCGCCAGCTCTTCCTGGCTTAGCCCAGAGTCTTCCCTTCGCTTTTTCAACATTCTGCCAAAATGGACTATCAATTTTTTATCCCTGACTTTAGTCATGGAATAAAATTCACTAAACCCAGAATTGTAGATTAACACATATATGTGTGTATTATCTTTTATTCATACATTTGGTTTTAAAATCAAACACTGAGTAAACAAATATCAAAATGAAACATCTGATTTCAGTCATGCTCATCGCCTTCGTCGTTCATGTAAGTGCAAACGGACAGGATATCCCCGAGCCAGATTTTAGCAAAAAACCCTACTACTTTCAGAACGGATCGCTTAGTCCGTTTGAAGGCCAAAATGCTGCAATCAAAAAAAGGGTTAAAGCGATTGGATACGGCGGCGCCGAATATTTCTATTCTGTGCCAGGTGCTCGATCTAATGTGCGTTTTCCGGCTGGTGCCATCCCGCCTTTTATTATTAAATTGGATGACAATAGCGACCCATCCGAGGCGATAATTATCAGTATTGGGGAAGCCAAGAAAGAAGAAAGAAGATTTAAAGCCTTCAAAGCAACTATGTTCAATGGAAATCAGGATGCAACGCAGGACCGTGTGAAGCTTGTGGTCAAAAAAATCAAAGACAAAGTGTATGAAATCACTATACAAGGCGCTGCTCCTGGAGAGTATGCTATTCTGCCATACTCGAACAACGCCCTGACGCTCAGTGTGACTAGTTCAGTGGCCGCAAACTGTTTTGGGATCGATCAATAAAACTGATTTTCCAGCCATAATGCCAATTCGTCTTTGTTTCTAAGCTCAGTCTTAGATGTCGGCATGATGTGCATGTTGATGTGCAGTGAATATTCGCGATATATCGCGAGGTTTGTAAAAATAAATTGAGTAAATTACCAAAGTACTTATTAATAACCCCTCAAAAAGGGCAAAAAATTAAGGTTTTTTCAACTGGCACTAACATTGCTGGATTTTGTAAAAAAGCCAAACCAAATGAAAAAAACTACCAGACTCGTTGTATGGGGATTCCTGATCGTGTTTTCGGGCGCCTTCATTTTTCGGTGTAATCAAGGATCGGATTTGACCCCCAAAAAAAATCAACCTGATCTTACCTCCGCAGAAGTCGATAGATTAATCCTCCTCGATACAAATTATTTATACCCCGTAGCTTCAGCTACAAAGGACGCAATTAAAATTGCCGCCGACCTTGATCAAGAAGACGCACGAAAAGGGAACAACATCAAAAGATCAATTGGTCAGGTCATCTCATATTCTATCCCGGATACTATAAAGTTTCCAAAGTCCACGAATAGAAAAAATGATCCCGGGTTTTATGTGTTCAATTTTTCCAACAACAATGGGTTTGCCATTATATCGGGTGATGAGCGGGTAATGGGAGTATTGGGTTCATCCGGAAAGGGCGTCATTGATAACTCTGAGAATTCGCCAAGTACAGGGTTAAGATTTTTTATGTCCCGTGTTGTAGACCATATCCAGTCTCGGCGAATGGCTGTGGAATCTATGAGGGGAGACAGTGCATATGTGAACTTGATCCACAAATTAAATTCATTTCACTTAAAAAATGATCCCACTCAAAGAGATGCCTCTGCTCAACAAACAGTCCCTTGCAACCAAGCGCAACAAGCGAGAACCTCATCCACGCCATGCAATCAGGGGTGTACGTTGACCCCAATTACTTCGCTTTTATCTACGTCCACATCGACGAATACGATTGTGTCGCCAATCATCCAAACTCAATGGGATCAAATTCCTCCTTATAATAATAATTTTGCAAGCGGGTCCAACTTAATTAGCGGTGGGTGTTCACCGAGATACGGATATTGTCAATCAATTAATAGCAATTATTATGCTGGGTGCGTGCCGGTTTCCGAGGCTCAAGTAGTGGCGAATTATTTTGCCCGTAAAAACGCTGCATGGGCATCAATAACATCCACAGACATTTGTAGTATGAACGCTACGCAAGTAGGCCAGGTTGCATCGTTGATTAAAGGGGTTTACAACCTATATGACATCAAATTTATGTCATGCCAGCAAGGGACCGCGACGTTTGACAATAGCTTTTTTGGCATGACTGATGATAATGCAATTAGTCCTATAAATGGACTAGTTCAAGGCGAGTGGAGGGGTTACAACAACGGTGATCTTGAAGCTTCTTTGAAGCAAAATAGCCCAGTTTTGGTGATTGGATCACAACATCAGTGGTGCGTATTTTTCAATTGGGGATGCGGACCAGACTTAACCTGTATGCATCAATGGATAATGGATGGAATGCAAACTGTCAATCAAGTCTATACCTATAGCGTTTTGCCTGTGAACTACGCATCCTGTTCCTATCTCCCAAGCTACACGTATACAACTAATACGATCCTATCCACCAATATTCATAACAATTGGGGATGGGGACCGTATGGAGGAAATGGTTGGTACACCGAGGGGGCATTTGGCGGACCTGGCGCCAACCCGCCAGCAAATAATGCATTCAATCACAATGACAAGATCATAGCCTACATAACAGCTCTTTAATCTCTACTATGAAAATATTCTGGCTAATTTTGCCTTTGTTCGTCGCTGCTTGTGGTGGTAATCCACCCCCAGTGCCGGCGCAAGCCGAAATTTACTATCGGGACAGTCAAGGCCACGACCTATTAGATCCTACTTCGCCTGGATATTTCCATAGCGTTATTATTCAATGGAATAATCCAGACGGTACGATTGGAAGCAATGAGGCATACATTTCTAAGCAGTCTGTTGTAAACGCATATTCTCCGTACCTGCCTAACGGATATTCATTTTCAATCACACCTTCTGAAATTGTAAATAATAAAGGAAACAGTGGATTGGGCAACGGGATCGTCAAAGGAAACACTGGTGTGCTCTATATTCAATTGAACAAAATCGTTACGGACACAATAACATTTATTTATTCAGGATCAACGTTGCAAAAATTTTTCTACAATAAAATGCTGATTACCCCCCCAGCACCTATGACCACATACCCTACATATTTTCCTGCTATCATAACGAAATAAATTTTTATAAATTTCTTTGAATCTTAGGTTTGTCGCTTTTATTATTATTTGTACCCGGTTCCACCTAGAAGGATTGGCGCAAGAGTACCGGCACGTAAGATTCGCGTTTGGTGGCGGTCAATCTTCAAAAGGTGGTTCTGAAATTTTCTTTTTGGAGCCATCGTTCAGATTTAATAGAAAAATAATGATTGGGTTCAGGAATGAATTGTTTATTCCTTACGACTCAAGGAGTACCCTGTCTACGTCAGTAAATCTGCAATACTACCTGCCTTTATACAAGGGGATCATGCCTTTTCATCAAATGTATTTTTTTGTTGGATTTGGAATCAGTGGCAATAATAAAATTATTACTCAAGCTCCCTATACGGCGAAGTTTGCGAACGGAACTCTTCAAAATATATTTCCTCAAGAGACAGACGGAACTCTTGTACCTGGATTCTACCCGCGATTTGGATTTGACTATCGGCATTTCACCTTCAATTTTGAATACAATTTTGTGCAAAAATTGAAAGTTACATTGGATCATTATAGTGCTCAAACTGCCCAGTTTATTGGTTACTCGTCCACGTTTGTTAACAATAATTATTTAGGAGTAAAGCTAGGTTGTTACATTGGGGGAGGGTCTAAAAAATCGAAAATATAGTGCTAGATTCCCATCAGTTATCTCGGGGCAGGCAAAGAACTATCTTAGTCCACCACTAATATGACCAACGCCCCGGAATTTCCTAGCCAGCTTGAACAAACCTTTTTTTTTCGCAAGCCCGAATCGCACACAATTTGCAAGCCTTGCAAAATTTTGAAGTTGAGTAGCAAGCCATGTTTTCGTGGCGAAAGCGCCACGAAAACCACCCACAGTGGTTTGCTCCGGCTGTCGCTTTTTTTGGATCAATATTTTGTTGTTTTGAAAAACTTTGTGTTACTTTGATCTACCTGAAGTCAACCAAACAAAAACAACAGATCCCCAACCGTTCGGCTGGGGATCTTTTTTTATAGGCTGGCAACTTCGGCTTTGATCCTGTCGAAGTTGGTTTTGAGCAACTTTCTGTCAACATAAGTCTGCTCCGGTAACTCGAATAAATCCGGCTTGAGCATTTTGAATTTTTGTTTGAACCGGCGGTTATCACTGTCAAAAATAAACTCACCCGGGCCCAGCTGCGACATATACTCTGTCTTGACCCGGGGGACGTCCTTGGTGCTGTAGCTGGCACCCGACCCACCCGAAGAATTGGTATTCGTTGACTTCTCGCGGACCTTGTATGTTCCGAAATGCGACTGGACGTACTCAAGGCCTTCCGTTAACTTGCCAAACCCTTTGTTGTTACAGCTACCCCGGATTGTTTGCGCCGAAGGGCGCCCATATAGGTTCTCAAGCTGCGCATAGTCCTGGGTGATCAGGTCGATCGAAATTTTGTAAGGATCCCTGACCGTTGCAACTTTCTTTTCGAGATCCGGGATCAATACTGTCCCAGCCTCGTCCAAAATGAAACTTGACCGAATTGCCGTTGGTTTCATCATTGCACGAAATGCCGCCGTTAAACAGAGTCCAACCAACGGAGAAAAGAAGGCGAGATTCTGCGGGTCATTGGCGATCACCAGCCTCCTGGGACTCCCTTGGTTAAGATCAAACGTAAAGTCTGCCTGGCCATCGCCGAGAACGAAATAGACATTTTCATTACAAAACCGCGAAAGATCAGCCGCCAGCGATGAATACTGTCCTGCAAGCTGTTCAGGCGCCGAAAGCCCTGCTGTGACTGGTGACAATAAACGGCGGCAATCATCATCGGCCGCGACCAGTTCGATCATCTGGGATGCCGGTAATGCAGTAATAAGCTCGATGCAGTGAGGCAGCGTACACATTTTGCGATCACGCTTGTGAAAGAAGAAAATTGTTGCTCCTAGAATTGCCATTGCACTCTTCTGCCAGAAGCTGTTCTCCCTCTGGCCAGCGTTAAAGTTTTTCACCAACGCTTCTGCCAATTCGAACGCATCTTCCACTTTTTCAATGCTTGCGAAAGGGTTACACCGTATTGAGTAGGCCGGCCGATGGAAGTTAAGGTATCTGGTAGGGATTGACACTTCTTCTTCCAGGGACTTGGTGTAGACGAATGCCGACAGGGATGTCTTTGGATCAAATTTAAAATCATAGACAACGAGGGCATTGCACTCCTTTTCGCTCATTTGCCTTGATATTAAATTCCATATGACGGATTTTGTCTTTCCTGCTGAACTTGCCGCCAGCAGCAAGAAGTGATTATGCAAAGTCACATGCGAGAAGTCCATGGAAGACTCAGGCAGATTGATTGACCTAAATCCGTAAGACTTACCAAACACCCGTTTGATGGTAATAGCCGAAATGAGGATTAAAAGCCCTACGATTAGGGCAATCACGTTGGGCCGGATCAACGCGTCGGTGATTGTATTCAGATCAAAGTCCGGCATGGATTAGTTTTATTATGATGTAGCCAATCCCAAAAACTGAGACGACACCCAAGGCCACTGATGCAATGCCTAATGCAAAGGCGTGCTCTCGCGTTTGCGTCTGTAGGACTGTCAGCCGATCAAGTTTGCGATGTATGTCCAGAATCCGAGTTTCAGTGACCGCAACATAATTTTGCCCGTCGGCAGTTTCAGTGGCCAGCATTTCTTCTGAAATGCGCAAAGTATTCTTTAAGGACTTTTCAATGTTGCTTTGCGTCTCTTTGATTTCTTTAATTTCGTCTGAGATCGCCGTGAGAATGTTAGATTCTTCTTCCATAATTTTTTTTGGTTGCGTTAAGCATTTCGTCAATTTTGAACACACCTTCGTCGTACTTAGATTCTGTTAGGACCTTGTCATATGATTCCTTGGTTTTTTGAAGGCCAATTTTTGCCGAGGAGAGCGCAGCCTGAGCCGCTTTACCAGCTTGCGTTTGCTGTTTTCTTTCAAAGTATCTTTCAAGGTGCTTAACGGAGTAGTAGCGGTTAACGTCCGAGGCCTTGATCCGGACGGTTCCTTGTGTAAAGGTCAAGCCCCGGAGAGACCCGTCTTTATTTCGTTTGAATTCGCACGCGATTTTTTTTTCTTTCATGTACATTTCAAATTCGTGAAGATCTCTCGCTGAATTGAGACATTCCCTCACCGCCAAGTCGACTTCCATTTTAAAGCGATCTCGTCCAGCCAAGTTGGCTTTTGACAGAGAATGTTCTATCGCCGTCTTTTCACGAAATCGTTCAACCATGGGAGTGAGCGAATATTTCTTTTCGAGCTCGCGACAAATTCTCATGGAGCGCTTCCAGCTATGCTGATCGGAGAGACTATGCCCGTCATCCGCTACCCTGTTGATTATCAGGTGCGCGTGTTTGTGATTCGTGTCGTTGTGAGCTACCACCACCCACTGGGTCTGGATGAGCCCCATTTGCTCCATCCAATCTTTACTGATCGCCAACATTTTTGCGTCGTCTATATTGTCCTGGAAACTCAGCGAAGTATGCCACACACACTTGCCTAATTTTGGGTTCAGTAGTCGCCCGCTATTAAAATCGGCTATCATTTTTTCTTTGCTCTCGCGCACACCGCGGGATTCGAGAATTACCGGCCGCTTCTCAGGAGCAAGAACGTAAGCAACGAGCCCCTTGAATGAAGCCCCTGTGCGGGTTTTAGATAAGATCATCTGATGAACCATCTGATAGGTTTTTTGAGTTACTTACCATGGTGTAGAAATAGGAATTTGGTCCATTCAATTCTGCCCTGGGCGTAATCATGTATTTCTTCCCACAATGTGACTTCATCAAACTCATACTTTGCAGCTAACTCTGTAAGGAGCTCGAAGGCAGCCCTTGTGAAGCCCATATTCAGGCCACCAAATTTGATGACGGATTCGACGTAGAAGGCGCACGCGCCGTTGAGAAAACTGTTGTTCTTTTTCATTTGGTTTGTTGTTTTTGTTTTTGAAAGTCTTCTAGTAAGCGGTCCATTTTGGCGATGACATCCTTGGCGACCGCGATTGAGATTTTGTCGGTATTCAGTTGATTTAATTTCTTGGCAATTTGGTTGACGTTGTTTGCGGCTCCGCTGAAATCCCGAAGCAATTTGAGTTCGGATGCTGATAGTGGAGCGACGACCTTCCCCTTTTCTACGAGTGCGATCACCCACGAACTTAAATTTAAGTTGCTTTGGGCCGCCTTTATCCTCCAGGAATTCTTTTGTTCTTTGGGGAGCCTCACGTGTATTTCCGTGTCATTCTTCATAATTTTATTGAGTTTGAGTTTTGACGTTTATTTTTTTTTAGCGCAACGAGAAAGTCGTTCAAATCTTTGTGGGCTTGATACTCACCTGCGCGATCAACAGCGAAAGGAAATCTACTTTTGATTTTGTCTGTTGCCTGGCGACCGGACGCATCATTGTCCAAAAATAATTCGACACTTTTTGGTTGGAGACTCTCGATTCGTTTGATTCCAGAGTCGACATTCGCAGTCGAGTTCAGAACGATGGCAGTCTTTTTATGGTTTGGATTCATCTCGCGATAGGAGAGAAAATCCATGAATCCCTCAAAGAAAATGACCTGCTTTTCGCCATTTCCTTCAATCGTCGAAATTGCGTTGTGGCCGTGAACTCTTTTGAACATTTTGTTTCGCATGTTGTAGCCTCCGGCGTCATTCTTCAGCCCCACGAAAAATTGAGTATTTCTCCCTTCTTTCTTGATGTAGATTTCTTGAAGTGAGGCTTTTGCTGTTGAAAAAGAAATTCCGCGCTCGTCGAGGTAAGAGATCAGCGCGGGGTTGGCCAGTGGTTTAATGAGTATTTTTTCGGTTTCGCTTTCGAGTTTTCTTGGTCTGACTTGGAGTTGCGTTTGTGCTTCCGTTCTTATGGTGCCATGGTTGAGGGCCTTTAATTTTACAATTGCTTCGGACAGGTCACACTCCCATACATGCATAGCCAAGTCGATTGGTTTGCCGCCGGTACCGGTGGCAAAGTTGTACCAGCGATTTTTGGTCTTGTCAATTTTTAAAGATGCCGTCCGCTCGTTTTTGTATCGATACCACGCGTCGCGCTCCGTCTCCTTGGCTGGCTGGTATCCAGCCGACCACATTAGGTCTTGACAGTTGATGGAGCTGTTCAACTTTTCGCAGATTTGGTGTTCCATTTTTTTCAGGTTAAAACTAATTTAGTGGGTGTACTACTGTACTGGTACTGTACTGATACTGTACCAGCCTACTGTACTGTGCTGGTGTGCTATATATACACACCAGCACACTAGTGCAGTTATTTTAGCAACTGCCAATTTTATACACGGTCGAGGGTGACCGATCTTTCCCGTTCTTTACAACCCGTCCTTCTCGCACAAATCGCGCGAGAAGGCGGTCGGCCTTATCACGGCCAATTTCAAAATGTTGGCGCAAACCGTCGATCAATTGCGCCCGTTTTAGGAGCGGCTCATCAAAGACAAATTTCAGGCGCTTGAGTTCTTCGGAACCAGACAGTCCGATTGTTTTGACAGGCGCACTTACTAGTTCAGGGAGGTCGGCCGCTCCGTGCGTAAAAGCAAAACTCTCAAACGGTCGATCACGGGCGGATTCGCATTTAACTATCGAAACGCCAGACGCAGCGTCCTTCTCGATTTCGATTGTCACTTCTGCTTTATTGAGCAGCTCAGTCCCTATGTGGCCGCGGGCGTTGTTGTCCGATTTATTGAGGTGTAGCACGTTGACAACGTGGAGTCCGTATGTTAAGGTCAGCTGTTCAATCCAGGTAGTTAAATCCGTGGCTTGTTCTGCGTCGTTGATATTTGTCATCAGGTCACGGATCCCGTCGATAACGATTAATTTTAGCTTGCTTGGCCAGTAGGCCACGACGTTGGAGATTATTTCTTTCCGGTCGCGTGGAGATCGTCCCCGCAAATAAAAAACTGGTATAAATTTGCCAGTTAATTCGTGAAGTTTTTTTCGTGTGGCATACACGTGTCGCTTGCTTTGCTCCGTGTCAAAAATTGCGACTTCTGCACCCAAGTCGCCAAGAAAGTTTGACACGAACCAAACGACAAAAAGCGATTTTCGCGTCTTCTTTTTGCCAATTATCAGCGAGTGATTTCCGGCAGTCGCAACATCAACCCCATTAATTTTTATCAAAACTTGATCTTCAGGGGGGGGGTCCACAATCAAAATTTCACGCCACAGATCGTTTAGGCCTGGCCTTTTGGTGTTGGTTTCCATTCTACTCCTTTTCCCCCTCTTTCAGCCAAGTCTCCAGTTTTGCTTTTGAAAAGAAAATTTTGTTGAGGTCCTTTCTCTTCATGTGCGGGATGGTCCGCTTGGACGTCATTGAGTAAAGGGTACTTTTCGAAAGCCCGGTGAACTGGGCGGCGGCGTCAATATCTAAAATATCTTCAGATTTGCCTGAGCTTAGATGTTGACAAATTTTGTTGAGCGTTCGTTCAATTTGATCTATTCGATCAAGTTTGTGTATTATGTCTTCGATATGCATATGGTTGCAGCAATTTTGTTTGTTGACACAAAATTGTAATGCATGCAAACAAGAAATGCAATATAAACTGGACTGAAACTGGACTGAAACCGGACTATTTATTAGCGAAAGGTTTTTTGGATGTTTTTCGAATGATCTCCGCTATTTGGCTACGGCTTATTTTCACGTTGTGCACCCTGCACACATTTTCGTAGTCGCCGAGTACAGAAATTTCATGAAAACTTGACTGATTGTCACGTAGCCACTCGATAAACTTGCTTGGCTTGCCTTGCCACTGATCATCAATAAAAAACGGGTGATCTATTTCGCGACCTTCCTTTAAGTGCCGCCTTAAATGATATGGCGGCAGCACTTCAGTTAGATTTGTATTTTGAGGTGGATTACCAAAAGTCAATTCCAACCAAAGTCTCATATTAACAATTTCTTGCGCCTTCAAGTCAAGATCATTTTGAATTAAGTCATTTAACTTCCACTTCAAATATTCTGTTGTTCCCCGGAGCCAGTCACTTACGTCGCTCTGTTGCACTTCAGACTTAACAATATTCAAGAATCTAGAAATCCTGCGCCTTGATTCACCCGATTTTATGAGAGCGATCGCTGTATTGTTGATGTTCGGAAGCCGCAGACGCATCCATTTGCTGTGACTTTGTCCTGGAGAATTCGTTTTGGAGATTAAAAGATATTGGTAATCACCATCAATATTCCACGGCTCGTACTCCCATGTCTCGTTGGCTCCTATTTCTACAAAGTTCTCTCGTGGCTCGTATGGGTATGGCCCGGAGTGAACGAAATATACGAAGTGAGGGTCGTTGCGAAAGAATAGATTTGGCGGCAATTCCTCCCAAGTCGAATCTTCAAAATAAGATGCATCCATTAGATTTGGACCGTCGCCATAATGAAATCCGTCAATTCTTTCTTCGGCGTTCAATTCGGCGTCGTTGCCTCGGAAATCGTCCTGAGAATAATCGGCAAAGTCCCATGCGTCAATTTGATCCTTAATTTTTTTTTCCTCGGTCGACCAACTTTCGTCGCTAAGAATATCATCTTCAGAATCGTCGCTCATAAGTGTTTATTAAAGAAAATTCCCTATTTCGTCCAACTGGTTTGTCTCAAATGAATCTAGATAATTCCGCGTGACTTTTTCGCTCCCGTGGCCAAGTGTCTCAGAAATCACAGTGGTTGAAATTCCAGCTCGTTTTAGAATGGTAGCGAACGAGTGTCGTGCCCAATAAAATGTTATGTCGTCTGGCAGTCCAATTGACTTGGCAATTGCTTGCAAATCCTTGTTGGTCTTTTTGAGCTTCGTTTTTATCCGGTTCCGTGTTGTTAGAGGCGAAAGGCCTTTCTCCAAAATTGGAAAGATGTATTCCATACTTCGGCTATACTTTGAAATTATTTCAGCCAAGTTCTCATCGATTAAAATGTCAATAGGGTCACCAGTTTTTTTTCTTTTATAGAAAATTCGGTCATTCTGAATGTTGTCCCACGTCAGATTAGCTATATCGAGAAAGTTCATGCCGCGTGCATAGTAGCTGAAAAGGAAGAAATTTAAACTATGATATTGTCGTGACCCTACATCTGTCTTGAACTTCTTGAGAGAATCAAGTTGCCCTTTATTCAACGCTCTTTTTCTGGTCGATTCCGATTTTATCTTAAATCCGCCGAAAGGGTAGACCTCTTGTTTAATGATTCCTTCCCTAATGGCTCTGTTGAAAACGGCGCGAAGCGTTCTCAGAAAGATTGAAACACTATTTACCTTGTTTGTTCTCAAAAGATGAATTTCAAAAGACTTGAGAAACTTCAAGTCAATGTCATGGAATGACAATGAATTTTTCTTTCTAAAATCCCTCAACCTGTTATGAGTGTCTTTATAACAGCGGGCAGTACCAAATCTGTTAGCCGCTTCAAGCTCCGAAATGATTTCATGTAAATAAGTTAGAACCGTGACAGGTGTACTAATTTTCCCGAATTTCTGTTGGAATCTGTCGAAAGTGAACTGTACTTCATTGAAAAACTGCCGCGCCTGTTCAAGTTCAACGGCCCGTTTCTTCAATTCTTGATTTGCTTTCTTTTCATAATCGCTAAGGCGCCCCCCTTTCCGATCGAATAGCCCGAGTTCATCGTTCCAGGTTTCTACGGTGCCCGCAAAGCCCGTAGAAATGTATTTACGTTGCCTCTGATAGGTTACTCGTATTAAGATTGGTGACTCGCCATTTGCCAAAACCTTAGAAGGGAAAAGCAATATTTTGAAGGTTGGCTTGTGAATGACACTCATTGGTGATATTTGGTTTACACAAAAGTGTACACAAATAATGCAAATACGTGTAAAACCACCAAACGTAATGGAAAGTAAATCACTGAAATTCAGCTGTATAATACTCCTTGCAATTCTATCGAAACGGAATGATACTATCTTACAAGCAGAGGGTCGGGGGTTCGAACCCCTCAGCTCCCACACTGATAATCAAGCCTTTACATAACGTAAGGGCTTTTTTGTTTAACATCGGTTTCACAAAAGAATACGTGAAG
>Ga0075019_10001547_pt1 | contig 13089 bp, 9 predicted proteins | sample ColStrG_CSR_2013_FD_71473 | JGI IMG/M metagenome (GOLD analysis project Ga0075019, IMG submission 71473) | Freshwater sediment microbial communities in response to fracking from Pennsylvania, USA - Cold Stream Run_MetaG_CSR_2013 | ecosystem: Environmental > Aquatic > Freshwater > Creek >...
CGGCCTCGGCCCCAACACCCCCACCTACAACGTTTCTCAAACCGACCTGCGCTTGGGATGGATGCTGACTTCACCCTCCGGCAAAGGGGAGTGGTATGATGGAAATGTTGAAGCCATCGCTGAACTGGCCACCGGCGTGGTGTTCAGTCACTATGGCAGTTTCTCGGTCGGACCCACCGGTCTGGTCCGCTATAATTTTGTCCAGCCCAACTGGAAGGTGGTGCCTTACATCCAGGCCGGGGCCGGTTTCGTTTACAGCGATGCCTACGAAAACAAGGATCAGAAAGCCCTCGGCAGCGGCCTTGAATTCACCCCCCAGGCCGCCGTCGGCCTGCGCTATCTGTTGAACAACAACTGGTCCATCAATGCCGAGGCGGACTTCATTCACACTTCCAATGCCGGTACGGCCAGCCGCAACCTCGGCACCAATGCCGTCGGCGGTCTCCTGGGCTTCAGCTATTTCTTTGACAAAGTCTGGAAATAAACGATCCCTCCTCCCCGGGTTTTCCAAGGGCGTCCCACACGGGCGCCCTTTTTGTTTTCCAGAAACGCCCCCTTTTGACAGTCTTGGCCCCTGTGCAGAAAATACACAAACTGACCGTGGCCTACGACGGCACCCCTTTTTCCGGCTGGCAAATCCAGGGAAACAAACCCACCGTCCAGCTCCACCTGGAGCAGGTCGTGGAACGTTGCTGGGGACAACACCACCATGTTTATGGGTCCGGCCGGACCGATTCCGGAGTCCACGCCACCGGACAGGTCGCTCATTTCGATGCCGAAGTCAAATTCGCAAACCTTTCCGCCCTGCAATCGGCCCTCAACCACAATCTGCCCCCGGAAATCCGCATTGTCCGCGCCGTGTATGCCCGTCCGGATTTTCATGCCCGCTTTTCCGCCCGCGGAAAAAAGTACGTTTACAGAATCGCCAACACACCCTTTCACGATCCTTTCGAATTGCACCGTTCCTGGCATGTGCCCCGCCCCCTCAATCTGGCCTTGATGGAAGAGGCCCTCGCCCATCTCATCGGCCTCAAGGATTTCGCCTCCTTCACCAGCAATCCCGGCTACGAACGCGCCACCACCGTCCGCCACATCCGCAAGATCACCCTGCGCCGCCGCCAGGGCATCGTGGAACTGTCCTTTTGGGGCGACGGCTTTCTCTACCGCATGGTGCGCAATCTGGTCGGCGCGTTGGTCAAGGTCGGATTGGGCCGTCTGAGTCCCGAAAGCTTCCATCAAGTGCTGGAATCCCGACGCCGCTCCGCCGCTCCCAACACCGCACCCGCCTGCGGCCTTTATCTGCAAGAGGTCTTTTACCGGGAAAATTATGTTTAATGTGGTACTGATCGAACCGGAAATCCCCCCCAATACCGGCAATATCGCGCGCCTCTGCGCCGCCAGCAACACCCGCCTGCATCTGGTCGAACCCTTGGGATTTTCCCTCGACGAAAAACATCTCAAGCGCGCCGGCATGGACTACTGGAATCTGCTCGATTGGCGGGTCTGGCCCTCCTGGGAAACCCTGCTGCAGGAAATCCCCTTCCAACAGGTGTATTTTTTGACCACGAAATGCCGCCGATCCTACACCAGCGCGACATTCAAAGACGGCGACTACCTGGTGTTCGGACGCGAAACCAAGGGGCTGCCGGAAAGCCTGCTGCAAAAAAATCCCGATCGCTGCCTCACCATTCCCCTGGCCAATAGCCGCGCCCGTAGTCTCAATCTCGCCACCTGCGCTGGCATTGTTCTTTACGAAGCCCTTCGTCAAACCGGTCAGGCCTGAGCCCTCTTAATTCTTAACGCCCAGCCGTCCCAGCAGTCGCGCACAATAACCGATCCCCTGGGTGTCGTTCTGATCCTGGGCCAGCCGACGGGCAAGGAGTGCCTCGTCAATGGCCGTTTTTTTGTCGCCCAGTCCCATTTCTGCCGCCGACAGCAGACAGTGGAATCGTGGCGTTTGCGAAACACGCCCATCTGTTTTGAAGGGAGTCGCCAGTGCCAGAGCCCGGGCGGGATTGAAAATGCGATCATGTTCCAGGGTGGCCAGCAGCCAGGCATAGTTCACGACATAGATCGCATTCTCGGGCTCGCGCCCGGCCGCCCGTTCCAACAGCAACGCCGCCTCTGCAGCCCTGCCTGTCCGGATCAAATCCTGCGAGGCCTGCCATTCCATTTTTCCCCGCTGTGACACCGGCATGCGATCCAGCTCCGCCAAAACCCTTTTCATGCCCGCCGCGCCATCACCGCGACAGCAGCGGATCAGACCCAGATAAACTCCGGCTGAAGCCTGGCAGGGATCCGTCAACGGAAGTTCCAGGAGTTTTTTTTCGGCCTGGTCCAGATGGCCTTCCGTGAAAAGGTAAATACCGAGGTTCAGGGCGGCTTCCCCCGCGCTTTGCCTGGGCACCACTTCCAAAATCAAAACATCATAGCTCAACACCTTTCGCATCCCGCTGTCAGGATACGGCACGGGCTTCACCCACAACGGCAGTTGCTTCCGGAAAAACAATCTCTGCGCCAGGGTGGTGCCAAAATCCTCCGCCGTACCTCTCGGATGCAACAGGCTGTAATACGGCTCTATAAAATTCTCCCAGGTGACAAAAACCAGATGCGTCACCCCCAGCTTCTCCAGCCGCCCTGCCATGTCCTGCCCGTCGCGCATGTCATAAAGCTCGGCCGCTGTGCGCAAGCCTTCATGATTTTCCCAATACAAGGTGCCCAACGTCCGGCAATCACCAAAATATCCGAGCAACAAGGAGGAGTTCGGACTGCTTAAAATCACCGGTTCCTTGCCGGGATATTCCTTGCGGATGGTTTGTGCGATGTCCCGATGCAACAGATGTATGGCTTCGGACGTTTCAAAGTTGAATGTCGTCACCTGCATCTGCGCACATGAACCCTGAAAAACCGTCAGCCCCGGCCCGCCAAATGCCCACAGCAGCAGGGTCAACAGCACCACGCGCAACACCGCACCCCTCAGACCGCCCGGAAGACTTTCCTCATAAGACAGGACCACCACCAGACCCAGAACAACCCAGCCCACCCCCGCCAGCAGGCCCCAGCGCGTCTGATAACACTGCATCAGCGTCAGAAAAATCAGGGTGCACAGGCAGGCCCCCGTCAACAGACGCAGCGGGCCGACCGTTTTTCTTCTCCACACAATGGCCCCGGCCGCCAAAAACAACAGCGGCGTGGCTCCAAATATCATCCCCAGATCCAGGTGCTCATGCCAAAACCGGAAGAATAACGGCAGGAACTCCTCAATATGCCCGTGCAACCGGAACAGAAACGGATCCATCAGGGCATAGCAAGCCGGTCCGCCCACGATCATGGCGGCAGGCACCAGTGCCATTAAAAAAAACGGCAGCCTGATCTTGCGCCACGGAAAAGCCGACTGCCTCCCCGACTCCAGCCACGCACCCACCTGCTCCAGCGCACATCCACCCCCCCACCAGGCCGCGGCATAGAACGGATGATTCACCTCCAATCTCATGCCCATGCGATCCGGAAAATATTCAATCAACCAGAACAACAAACTGAGCACGGCTCCCACCTCACCCCAATACCGCCACAACTGCGGATGATAAATGAACCCGCGACGGCGCATTTCCGGCACGCAAAACCACGCCGCCACCAGAATGGCCACTCCGGTTCCGATAAAAAAAATCACCTGCGATATGGCGCTGATCCATAACCCCGCTGCGCCGAACACGGCGGAAATCGCGATACCCTGACGGGCCTGGCGGAGGGTATCCGGAAACGGACCGCCCCCGGGGGGAGCTATCCAGCCCAGCCCGGCCCAAAGCAAACCCAACCATGTGCCCAGTCCGGCCAGATTGATAATCCCGTGATGATCCGGATAAGCAGCCGAAAATCCCTCGTTGAACATCGGCAGCGTGGCCATCAGAACCATGACCACACCCCCGGGAACAGATCCGTAACGCCAGCGCACCGCAGATCCAAAACCCACAATGGAAATCATCAGTAGGATCGGATTGGCCCAGACCCCCATGTCGGCAATCGCGAGATCAAACGGCTTGCCGGTCAGGCCACTATCCATCCGGCCCAGCAGCACCAGCCACCACGCAAAGCCGGAGTTCCAATGCACCTCCCGGCCCTTGGGTGCATTGTCCGTATCCGTCCAGCCCAGGCGCCAATGTCCCTGCCGCACCATCTCGCGCGACAAACGTATCCACTCATAGCCGTCCAAGGCCACCGCCGTGTAAATTCCCGGTTGATGGGGCAGTACCGACCCCAAATCATCCCGGCCCTGGGCCAGTTCAGAAACCAGCCTGAGACGCTGGCTGGTGATGGTGGTCAATCCCAGAATAAAACCGAGCGCCCCCAGTGCGCAGGCCCAGAAGAAAAATTGCCGCGTAAAATTAGCCATGGCTGGAAGCTTCCGCCCCAACGCTCACGGCCCGGCCGGAGCGCCGGCATTCTGCAACAATTGCTGGCTGATGCCGAAAGACTTCGCATCAAAATTGGCTTTTGCAATCTCCATGGCATGAAGCGCCTCCTGTCTCGCTCCGGCACTGTCCCCCGTTGCCAGCCTGAGACTGGCCAGCAAATCATAGAACCTCGGGCTGGAGTTCACCTCCGGCTTGGCACGCATTCCTTCCACCAGCTTCCAGGCCGCGGCCGTGTCATGCAGTGTTTTTTCCGGAGTCGTGGCCAAAAACCAGGCATAGTCCATCGCATAGACGGAGTTGCCGGGTTCGAATGCCAGTGATTTTTTGAAGGCTTCTGATGCCAGCAAGGGCCGTCCGATTTTCAAACAGGTAAAGGCCAGTTGATTTTCAAAACGCCCCTTTTTGTCGGCAGGCGCCTGACTGATGGCAGTCTCCACATTGACCAGCCCCTCTTTTTCCTTCATGGACTGGATCTGCAACAGACCCAGATTGAACCGCGCTTCGTACAAATTGGCGTTGCCGGCCAGAGCCTGGGTGAAATATTGTGCCGCCGCACCCGGGTTCCCCTCATTGATCAAATACAGGCCCACATACATCTGCGCCTCCGGCAGGGTCTGATCCGGTACCACCTCCAAAATCATCACGTCATAATTCAACAGCTTGCGCAGTTCCGTCATGGGATAGGGAATGGGCCGCAGCCAGCTGGGCAGGGCTTTTTTGAAGAACAGCCGGATGGCAAAAGATTGCCGGATTTGATCAACCGTCACATCCGGATTCCGCAGGCGGATGTAGGGCTCCATGAAATTCTCCCAAGTGATGAACACCATGTGGGTGATGCCCAGTTGACGGATGCGGTTCAGCGCCTGATTGTCGTCCTGCATGCTGTAGATTTCCGCCACATTGCTCAAGCCTTCCAGATTCTCCCAATACAAGGTGCCGAGGGTCTGGAAATTGCCGAAGTAACCGGTCAAACAGGAGGAGTTGGGACTGCTCAGCAAAATCACCTTGCGGTCCCCGGCATTTTTCTGGATGAGCCGTGCCACGTCCCGGTGCAGTAAAAAGTTGGCCTCGTCCTGCTTGAAATTAAAGCTCTGGTCGTGCGACAAGGCCCAAAAATACGAAAATATCCGGAAAGGCATGACACTCATGCTCGCCACCAGCATCAGCAACAAACCGACCCGCAGATATTTCCAGATGCCCCCCTCCGGGAGAATGCTGGCCGCGCCCGGCACAATCACAAAAAGCAGCATCACCCAACACACCCCCGCCAGCAACCCCCAGCGCGTCTGATAAGACTGCATCAGCGTCAGAAAAAACAACGGGAACAGGGTGAAAATCAGCAGGGTGCGCACCCGGGGCGGAGTGTTTTTGTTGAAGACCAGAATCAAGGCCATCAACCCCAAAAATGGATAAACCCCGAACATGTCCCACAAATTCAAGCCGTACGCCATGCGCGTGGCCAAAGGCAGGAACTCCGCAATCAAATGATGCAGACGAAACAAAAAGGGGTCCGTCAGCGCGTAGCAGGCCGCGCCGCCGAAATACATCGAAATCGGAATCGGCAGCAGCGCCAGGGATGGTAGCCAGATTTTTTCCCAGGGGAACGGATGCATCTTTTTCGGGCGGGCCGCCAGCCACCCGCAAATCGCCTCCAGGGCATAGCCGCCCCCCAGCCAGGCCAGGGAATAAAAGGGATGATTCACCTCCAGCCGCATGCCCATGCGATCGGGAAAATACTCAAACATCCACAACGCCAAACTGAGCCCGGCTCCGATTTTTCCCCATTGCTTCCACAAACCGGCATGATACGTACACCCGGAAGACCTCATGGCAGATGCACAAAACCAGGCCGCCGCCAGCAGGCCCAGACCGGACCCGATAAAAAAGAGAACTTGCGAGATGGCGCTGATCCACAATCCAGCTGCGCCGAAAACCGCCGAAATCCAGATGCCTATCCGCATCTGTTTTAAGTTGACCGGAAGAAGGATGTCACCGGATTTCGCCTGCCAGCCCAGGCCGGCACTGAGCAGGCCCACCAGCATGCCGAACCCCGCCAGATTGACGATGCCATGATGATCCGGGTAGGCGGCGCCAAGCCCCTCGTTGAACATCTGGAACGTGGCCATGGCATAAGCTGCCAGACAGGCGGAAATCAGACCGAAGCGGCGTGCGATATACCATCCGAAACCCAAGATGGCAAAAACCAGCAGGATGGGATTGGCCCAAACCCCCACATGCTCCAGCGCGTAGTCAAAGGGTTTGCCCGTGGCCATGCTTTCCACTTTCGCCAGAGAGGCAATCCACAGGGCGAAGCCCGAATTCCAGTGCACCTCCCGCCCCTTCGGCGCGTTGTCGATTTCCGTCCAGCTCAGGCGGAACTGTTTCTTATGCACCATTTCCCGTGTCAGCCTCAGCCAGGTATATCCGTCCAGCGCAATATCAACCAACAAGCCCTTTTGATGCCCCTCGACATGTCCGAGCTCATCCCGGTATTGGCCCAGCTTGGACACCCGCGCCAGACGTGTGTCCACCATCCAGGCCATGGCAATGACATACCCGGCACAGGCCAGCAGACAAATCAGGAGACAGATTTTCTTAAGGGGGCTTTGCATAAATTTAGAGGACTATACCCGGCACATTCGCATGTGCAACGCTGTACTGGCTTCCCATCCCCGGCGGTAAAACCGGGATTTCAATGCCCGGCAGAATTCGGACGCACATCCATGCCGCTGGCATGGCTCAGTTTGGGCCAGAGGAACGCGTAAACCGCCACAAAGGCAAAACAGAGCAGCGGCACAATAAAGCCGCGGGAGATGTCGTAACAATCGGCAATGTAGCCCATTAATTTGGGCAGAACCGCCCCGCCCATGATGGCCATGACAATAAAGGCGGAGGCTTTTTTAGCCCGCACACCCAGGCCGAAAATGCCGAGGGCAAAAATGGTGGGGAACATGATGGACATGAAAAAATAACTGAGAAACACACACACGGCCGAAAGCCAGCCCAGCTTGCAGAAAATCAGGAGACAGGCCCCAACATTGAGCAGCGCGTACAAGCCCAGAATCTTGTGCGCGGGGAATTTTTTGAGCAGAAATGCCCCGGAAACCCGGCCCAGCAAAAAGCACACAAACCCGAAGGAAGCCAGGTTGGCCGCCCCCTTGTTGCTGACATGCAGCAGACCGTCCTTGCCGGTTTCAAACCAGCCCTGCATCCAGTTTTGTAAAAAACCCGCGTTCGCAGAGAGGTTGGTCATGAACTGATCCCAAGCCAGCGGAATGGCTGGAATTTCGGAAAGCCCGGTCTTGGGCGATACCGTCATGTAGTTGATGAAAAACGCGAAAATCCCGCATTGCCCCGCCACATAAAAGAACTGGGCGGCCACTCCCATGCCAAAATGACCGTGCGACCAGATGGAATGCGAAACATTGGGATCGCTGTCGTCCAGATGGTAGTCGTCCTCGGTCTTGATGTCGGGCACGCTGGCAAAATAGAAAATGACCGCCAACACCACCACCACCACCGCCACCCCGGCGTAGGGAATCCACAGGGTCTGACTGCCGGTGCTTTGGCCCGAGGGGTTCTTGGAATAAAAATACATGCTCCCGACAATCGGCCCCAGGATCCAACCAACCCCGTTGCAGGACTGGGCCAGATTGATGCGGGTGGCCGCGTAACGCGGGTCCCCCAGCACCGTCGTGTAAGGATTGGCAATGGTCTCAAGAAACGTCAGCCCGGCGGCAATGAAACAGACGCCGACCAAAAACGCCCAGAACGAAGCAATATGCGTGGCCGGAATAAACCACAGACCCCCCACCGCCACCATTAACAGGCCGGCAATGATACCACCTTTATAACCCAGACGGGTGGCCAGCCAGCCGGCCGGCAGGGCCATGAGAAAATATCCGAGATAATGGGCCCACTGCACGTTGGCCGACTGGGACATGCTCAAATGCAGTTCCTCCTGGAAATGCTTGTCCATCACGTCAATCATGCCATTGCAGAATCCCCAGAGCAAAAAAAGCGACGACACCAGAACAAAAGTAAAGGCCAGATTTTTCCCGTCGGGGGCGGTGAACAGTCCGTTTGATTTCATATTCATTGATTTTTTTGTGTGGGGGTAACTATGGATGCGGCGGCCCAAAATATCGTTTGTCCATCAAACAGCAATTGCAAGCATCGGCACCATCTGAAAAATCTGTCTGGCAGAGGGCCCGGTGTAAATCACAATCTGCAGTCCCCGGCCCCATCCAAATCAGTCGGCTTGAAAGGGATAAGCCGGATCAGGATAGAATCCTGTTTGACAAACGCTTGGGCTGGTGGGAGTTTTAAGTGATGATCGATTTCATCGATTCCAAGGCTCTGGTGCAGTATTCCTGGGATTTCCTGCAATCCATCCTGCTGCAGCCCCGTTCCCTCTATGAGTTTTACGTTTCCCTGGGACTGGCGTATCTGGCCCTCGTCATCTGTCTCTCACAAGTCCATTCCCTCGGCAGCGGCTCCGGCTCGTTTTTCATCAGTATTTTCGTCGCCGCATTCTGCGTTTACGCCCTCATTGAGGTGGCCGCACTGATGCGGCTGTTTGTTTTACCGGTGGTGCCGGACACCACATTCCATTCCACTCTCGTCTATTTGTCGCTGTTGGTCAGCTTGGTTTTGCTGGTCACCCCGTTTACCCGGACCCTGTTTCGCGCGGGTTATCTCAGCAGCCTGACCGCATGGATCATTGCCCTGTTCATAGCCGGTCTGCTGATACACGTCTCGCATGTCATGATACATCCCAAGGTGGGAGATAGGACACCCACCTTGCAGGCCGTGACCGATTCCGTCCAGGATCTGCGGCGGCAATACCTGAAATAATTCCGGCTATTCCCCGAGCTGCCTTTTCAAGGCCGCGGCCATCACATCAAAATCAGCCCCTGGCAGCACCTGTTGGGGTTGACCCAGCCGCACCCGGCAATGACTGAACGGCTTCGGCACCTCAAAACGGTCCCAGCTCTGAAAAACCCATTTGGAGGACAGCTCATAGGTCACCGGTATGATGGGTCGCCCGCTGAACTGGGACAGTTGCAAAACCCCGTGATGCACATGATAGCATGGCCCCCGCGGCCCATCCGGTGTCACGGCCACGTCTGTCTCGTTGCCTTCCAAAAGTTTCGCCAGTTGAATCTGGGCGCCGGTCGAACGCCTCGAGGTGGAACCCCGCGCCGCCTCAATGCCGAAACACCGGGCCACCCCCACCATGAATTGCCCGTCCCGGCTCAGACTCATCATCACCGTCAGCCGGCGTCCCGGCAAATGTTCCTTGTACAACAGCGGCATGAGCAGAATGCGATTGTGCCAAAACGCGAAAAGACAGCAGCGCGCGGGATCTATCGGCCTGACGCCATACGGATCTTCGACAGTCACCCGCAGGGTGCGGTACAACAACTTGACCAGCCCCACCGCCAAAGGCACCCCCCAGCGGCTGAGCAGTTTCCGGAAAAAGAATTTCATAACACAACCTCCACCCTAGGGCAGCATTCTGCGGTTAAACAGGCGCAGCCAGTATCGCGCCGGGGTTTTGACAAAAAAATCGCGGATAAACGCCTCCGTACTGATGGCCTGCTTTTCCTCCACCTGGGCCAGATAATAGTAAGAGGACATGACAATTGCCGTCACCAGCAGATAAAACAGGCTGTATTCATTCCACTGCCAATGCCCAATCTGTACCCGCCACCCCAGCAACCCGTCAACCAGCAGACCCCAAAAAATCGGCAACACTCCCAAAACCAGGTTGGGCACGACACTGCACACCGCAAAAAAATGACTGCGCCCCATCGCCGGGACAATGGCCATGACCAGTCGCGTATTGGCCAGTTGAAAGAAGGCATTGGCCACCCCGAAGGTGAATTGCTGAATCAACACGCTCCACCAGGTGAACGGCACCACCCGTGCGGCAATCAAGCCCCAGCCCAGAAAATGCAACACCTGAAATCCCAGCGACACAGTAAGCATGGGCTTGCTGCCCACACGGTCGATGACCCGGCCAAAGAGATAAATGCTGACAATAAAAAACAGGCCCACCAACACCGCCATGAGCAAAAAACCTGAATCTGAAAGTCCGTAGGTATCGCGCAAAAACGGCACGATAAAAACACCCCCGCCCGCCCAGCCAGTCAACATGACCGCATTGAAGGCCAGGATGCGTTGAAACGGCGGATAGCTGAGAATTTCACGCCAGGGCACCGGCGCGCCCGACTTGGGGGAAGGCGGCACCGGCACATCGGGTATCCGCTTCAAAAAAGTCAGACTGACCATGGCGGAAATAAAACTCAGCAGGAAAATCACACCAAATCCGCTCATGCCCTGATGCCAGTAAAAATAACCCGCTGTCAGCACCCCGCCGAGGATGATGGCAAAGTTACTGGACACCTGGTCACGCCAGATAAACTGCCCCAAAACACGTTCCGGTACCAGCCGACTTAGCCACGGCACAAAACCGCAGCCGAAAAAACCACGGCTCGCGCTGTAACAAAAAAGCAGAAACAACGTCAGGGCCATTTTCGTCACCGCACTGATCTGTCCGGGCAGGACGGCCACTCCGGCCATAAGCAGGATGAAACAACTGCGCAAGGTCCAACCCCGCAGAACAAAGGCGCGGTAACCGGTTTTCTCCACCATGGCCGCAGCAGGAATCTGCAACACCGTTAAAAAGGGCGGCAGTGCCGTGACCAATCCCAGAATCGACGCGCTGGCCCCCAGTTGCTTGAAGAACAGGAGCATGGGAGTGCCGATCACTATCGAATACGAAAGTGAATTGAAAACCTGGAAGGCGTACGCATGCCGGATGCCCGCCGGCATGCGGTCGGAATCCGCCGCGCTGAGTGATTCAGTCACAAGCTCACCCCTTGGGTTTCAAGAGGGGGAAGAGGATGACATCGCGGATGGATTCCGCACCGGTCAGCATCATGACCAGCCGGTCAATGCCGAGGCCGAGCCCGCCCGCCGGCGGCATGCCGTGTTCCAAGGCCTCCAGAAAATCCTCATCCAGTTTCTGCGTCTCGGCCCCCGCCTGTTCCAGCAAACGCTGACGCTGCACCACCGGATCGTTCAATTCACTGTAACCGGGGGAGATTTCCTGGCCGTTGATGATCAATTCGTACACATCCACGACGGTCGGGTCGTCCGCATTCTGCTTGGCCAGGGGTACCAGCTCCTTCGGCAGATGGGTCACGAACAAGGGATTCAGGGTCCGGGCTTCCACCAGTTTTTCAAAGACCTGATTGGTCACCTCAAAATCCTCCAACTCCGGAAGAATCTCCACTCCCAGCTTTTCCGCACGTTGCCGGCGCTCGGCATCTGAAACCTGAAACCAGTCCGCACCCGCCACTTCCTTAATGCAGTCGCGATACGTCTTCCGCTTCCAGGGCGTGGTCAGGTCTATGGTTTTTTCCTCACGGATCTGACCCGCTTCATCCTTGAGCACATGACGCAAAACCGGTCCGCCGAAAAAGGTCTGCGCCAAATGCACCACCAACTCCTCCACCAATCCGGCCATTGCCTCGTAGTCGGCATAGGCCCAATAGGCCTCCAGCATGGTGAACTCGGGGTTGTGCTTGCGGGAAATGCCTTCGTTGCGGAAATTGCGGTTGAGCTCAAAGATTTTTTCATACCCACCGACCAGCAAGCGTTTCAGGTACAACTCGGGAGCGATGCGCAGATACAGTTGAATGCCCAGGGCCTTGTGGTGGGTGACAAAGGGCTGGGCCGCCGCTCCGCCCGCCACGGCCTGCATCATGGGTGTCTCCACCTCGAGAAAGCCACGGTCCTGCAAAAAGCGGCGTATCTCCTGCACAATCCGGCTGCGCAGCACCAGGGTGTCCTTCACTTCAGGATTGCTGATCAGGTCAAGATAACGCTGGCGATAACGTTGCTCCACATCCTGCAACCCGTGCCATTTGCCGGGCAGAGGCTTCAGGGCCTTGCCCAGAAAAGTCAGACTCTCCACTCGTATGCTTTTTTCCCCGGTTTTGGTGACGAAGAGTTTTCCATCCACCCCGATGAAGTCGCCCAGATCCACCAGATTGAAAATTTCCGCCTGATGGCCGGTTAGATTTTTGGTCTGCACATACACCTGCAACCGGCCTTCCGCGTCCTGCAGGTGCAGGAAGTGGCTCTTGCCCATGTCGCGATGGGAAATGACGCGACCGGCAAAACGCACGGCTTTTTCCTCGGCAAAGCCGCTTAGAATGGTCGCGGAACCGTCTGCTCCGGGAAAGGCCTGGCCGAAGGGGGAAACACCCAACTGCTGCAGTTTTTCGAGTTTGGCCCGCCGGATGGCCAGCAATTCACTTGTATCTTCCATAAGTCGAGCCGGTCAGGCTATGACAACGGAGGAGAACGGGCAATTCAATTTCCCGGCCGGGGTTGCAGCAGCGGGTTTACTGGGCACCCCAGTTTTTGATCCACTTCAAATAGACACTGTTGGCCGGATTGACCGTGGCGCTGGCATTCTGTCCACCCGTGCTCCAGATATCCGGGCTGGCCACATTGAAAAGGGATTTGTCGGTGGTGGTGGCAGCCCCGGTCACAGTGCCGTTGGAGCTGTAATAATAGCCGTAAGGATTTTTCCAGGGGTCGTTGATGGTGGAAGTGCCCGTGGCATTCCCCACCTGACTGCTTTTCAATTCAAGGTAGG
>Ga0075019_10001548_pt1 | contig 13083 bp, 6 predicted proteins | sample ColStrG_CSR_2013_FD_71473 | JGI IMG/M metagenome (GOLD analysis project Ga0075019, IMG submission 71473) | Freshwater sediment microbial communities in response to fracking from Pennsylvania, USA - Cold Stream Run_MetaG_CSR_2013 | ecosystem: Environmental > Aquatic > Freshwater > Creek >...
CGAAGTCGGTTGTGCCACGCTGAAGTTCAAGTAGTACGAGTTGTCGTAGTACTGTGTGCTCCAGTAACCTGAAGAGACATAATACCCATTGGAATCATAATAACTGGTGTCGATCCAAACGGTCGTCGTGCCCGTACTGGGAACATAAACTGTGTATGTGTTGCCACCAGCGGGCGCCAAATAAGTGTAATCAGGAGTAAATGAAGCTGCAGAGTTGACTGGATTCCAGGCGTCAACATAGAAGGCTTCCAGAACACCGATCGAGTTTTTCACAACGATGTAACCGGTTTGCTGAGTGTCTTGTTTCACCATTGTGTAACCAAGGCCTTCGACGGTTGCTTCAGCGATAAACTTCTGTGCCAATGCGTCATGTTGAGCTTGAGTCAGTGGTGGTGTCGAAGAGCCACCGCCGCCGCCGCAGGCTGCAAAGAGCAGTGATGCGCCGACCGCAGTCAGTGTGGATTTCAACGCAGACTTTTTTTTCATTTTCTCTCCTGTTCTGAAGCTCGTGTTCAGAGTGGTTGTTTGTTTTTCGATCATTTTGTGTTGAATTTGCTGTTCTTCCCCAAAACAATTCGTTGTTGCTGAATGTCTCTCAGCAACGAACGTGCCAGTGAATTTTGGAGATGATTTGACACCAACTGTGCAAAGGAAATCATTGTGCACACCGTCAGAGAATCGCTTGGCAAGATTTTTCTTCATTCACTGACCGGCAGCGCGCGAAGTTCAAAGCCCATCTGGGTTCGGCAGATCAGGACAATGTTGTCAGGCCCTGAGGACACAATGTTTTGTGGGGCCAGCGTGGCACAGCCTGGTGGCACATCGACATTGAGACCCAGTGGCGCAATCAGACCCTTGTCACGATCAGCCACGAGCACAGAAACATGGCTGCTCGAAATCTGCGTGGCATCTGTGTACAGCGCAGGATGGAGGCCACCAGCTTTGTCCGTATAATGCAAAAGCGAGAATGTTTCGGTGAAGGACTGTCCAGGGAAAATGCTGTTGCGATGGATGTTGGTCTCAAAATGTTTCGCCGGCGCATTTTTTTGACTGATTTGCAGGATGAGATGCGCTGAGGTTTCCAAAAATGAGTAGTAAACAGAGCCATCAAAAAATGCACCGATATCACCCAAGATGTTGTCATAACGGAATGACGGCGAAGCGGTCTGACGCATTTGCAATTGAGTAAAGTCTGCACTGAGAAAGAAAAGATCGGCACGCTTTGGAGACACCGGCGCAAAAAATCCAAATTGATCAGGCAATCCTGGCTGCAGACTGTGGACGTTGACGAACTGGGCTTGATCAACTTCGGACGAAGCTAGATTTGAGACCGGTAAAATGTCAAAGTTGTGCGCGAGCAGTTGGTCGGTTCGCACCTGGATCAGCACATAGTTTTTTTGGGAACTTTCACCGAAACTCACCAAAGCGCGGATCTTTGTTTTGTCCTCATTTTGGGGGAGCAGTCGCAAGACCGTCACAGTGGTCAGGTCGCTCAGCTGCAATTTCTGGCGAAAATTACTGGCAAACTGAAAGTTGTCAAACAAGCGAGTCGTCATCGACCACACACCGTTGTTTGCACGAGGCTCCAAAAAGAACACACCCAGTCGTGCGGAGTTGTCGGCGAAATGCAGGAGGTTGGGATCTTGGTCGGCCTTGGGAATTCGACCCTCGGTTTGAAAGACCATGAGCGGGAGAGTCGTGCCTGTCGAAATTTGCAGAGGCAAGTAGTTCAAACTTGCAAGACCGCCGGCATCGACGGCAACAGTTTCGGGAACAAACTGTATGGCCGAAGGTTCTGGCGCCAGTGTCATATTCTGCGCGATGGCATGATACAGGATGTACCGCTTGGCATCGCCTGGTGGCTGGACAATTTCACCTTGGAAATAGGCGGCACTGCCAGGTTGATAAACAGGTGTCCTCTGCAGCGACAGACCTTGATTGGCACTCACGAAGGGAAGATCCAATTGCGTGTAGCCTTGGCCATCATTTCGCAAAATATGAAATTGAGGTTTGTCGGTGTGGCCCGGAAGCGGACTGTCTGTCCAAAAAAATTCAGGTGCATCGCCTGGATTGAGGCGGTTCAAACTGAGCAGTCCCAACGACTTCGGTGCCGTTTGAAAGACCAATGGCCACCGCGCGACTTGCGAGTCGTTGACAAGACTCCGGCTGGCTTCAAAATCGTGCGTGTAAACTTGCAGTGGTTGACCAGGTACGGCGACCGCAATTTGAATTTTCATTTGGCTGGACTGATTCAGATCCGTGAGTTGCCCGACCACGGGCAAGACGTGAGAGTCACCATTGCCTTTGAAGTCCGTGTGCAGTTGCTGGCCAGAAACCAGCTGCAACTGGGGCGCCAACGAAGTCACTGTCACAGTCACGCCGGGGGACTCTGTCCAGTAGCTGACAATGGGAATGTTCAAAGCCACTTTCAGATTGGTGGTGGAAAAGGTGACTCGATCCAGACCCTTGAAATCCGGTGCGATGACGGCCTGTGGAGCAAGGCCGATCGCTTGACCAATTTTCAAAGCGCCAAACCGCAAGGAGGCCGTTGCAAAATCACCACTCAGAGTGGATGGCAAAATCTTTTGGGAACTGGCGAACAACCGCCCCTTGACTTCATTTTCTGAGATGTTCGGATTCAAACCTTTGAGAATCGCGACAGCCCCCGAAACGTACGGAGCCGACATGCTGGTGCCGCTGAGGATTTCATAGTTGGGGTCACTGAAAAAAGCTGCGGGCGGAACATTCTGACTGGGAATCACTCGCGGATAGGTGCTGAGAATTTCTTCGCCTGGCGCACCCAAATCCACGTGGCTGCCGAAATTGGTAAAAGGCGCCAACTGTCCGTCCAAACTCGTTGCGCCGACGCAGATTACGCCGGGATAGGCGCAGGGAAAGACGGGTGTGCTGGTCGAGTTGTTGCCAGCGGCTGCGACAATCGTCACGCCACTGCTGATCGCATCGGCAAAGGTTTGGCGCAACAAGGGCGAGTCCACTGAGGTGGGCCAACCCATGCTGAAATTGATGACTTTGGCATGCATCAGCATCGCGTAGGCAACACCTTTGATGATCCGCTCGGTGAGGGTGAAGCTTTTCTTCTTCGTCGGAGATTCTTCGGCCCAATAAATCCGCACGGGCAGGATTTGGATTCGATTCGACAGTCCCGAAACTCCCAGGCCATTGTTTCGTTCGGCGGCCAAAATTCCTGCGACGTGGGTGCCATGTCCCAAATCATCATCTGGGCGGTTGTCGCCAGGTCCCTGATCCGCCACGAAGTTCCAACCCATGCAATCGCCGACAAAACCATTTTGATCTTGGTCGACGGTGGGATTGACGGGGATGGATCCATCGCTCAGGCACTCTTTGGTGTTGTGATAAAGATTGTGAATCAAATCGGGGTGAGACAAATCCACGCCACTGTCCAAAACCGCGACCAAAACATTGTTTTGCATCTGCGTATCGATATTGTTTGGCAACCCCACGTCACCAGGCGGGTTGGCAGCAGGTTTGGAAATCGAATCGGAAGAGATGTCAGTGAAGTCGCGCAGAATAACCTGGCCACTGTCTTGCAGGGCCCACTGGAAGTTGACGTAGGGATCATTCGTGGGATTCTGCGCTTGATTCCCGGATTGCAAAGCAAAGACAGAGGCAATTCTTTGCGAAAACTCCATGTGCTCGATGGGACTCGTTGACTGGACGAGATTCGCAATCTCCTGTTGAATCACAGCTTCTTCTTCCAAGCTCAGGGCTTTCTCTCTGGATGGGTCCCCCTCGGTTGACGATGCAACTTTCAATTTGACCACGTACAAGCGATCAAAAAATTCAGTGGACAAAGGCGTGAGCTTTTCGACACCACGCACATGTGGATGGGTCAAAAGAAGTCGAAGATCCTGTGGCCTGGGCTTGTGGACAAACTGCACCAACAGAGGTGGGGGCTGAGCGGCTGTCAAAGCGCTCTTTGCCGGCACTGTCAGCGAAGAAAAACTTGAGCAAAAGAGCAAGCTGACAACGGCGACAAAAGTCAGAAGAAGAGTGTCTCTTTTCGTCATTTGCATCTCCTACAACTGCTTCAAAAACCAATAAACAAACAACTCGCCACCGGAAATATTCAACTCACTGCGAATGGCGTCGAGCGGTCCATTGGGCTGCGCACTGCCGGCCACTCCAAGCGAGGGAAGAACCAGCGGCGTGTCGCCACTCTGGTCATTGGTTCGAAAGCCCGAGATGTGGGCTTGAATGTAGACATTTTTTTCTCCGCCCATCAGATTGATGAGCTTTCGACCCGGAAGAAAAATATCCAGCTGATCAAAGAGCGTCGCAGCGGCACTTGTGGCGTCTTCCGCATTGCCGGCTCGGTAGGCTTTGACAAAATTCGTGAAATCTCGGGTGACTCGGTCCAAGATCAGGTCTTTCTTTGACTGCCCGGTGATTTCACTCTCTCCTTGGTTCTCGTAAGGAAATTCACCATAGGTGCTCAGGTATTGGGTGAACACCGCAGGGGTCAAGCTGGCAAGGTAATTGATGCCCAGGTTGTAAATCTTCACATCCAAGCCCAAGCCGTAGAGTTCAATGTTCTTGGCGTCCGAGAGCCATTCAGCGGCCTGCAGATCAATCGCATAGGTTTGATTGAACTCATTGATCAGTTCGACGGCATCAGCCTTTGAAATGTTCCAGCCTCTTTGCAGGTGCGAGATGTCGACAAAAATCTGGTCCACATAAGCCCTGCCGCTGGAGGGATCTTTCTCGCCCTGGACCGTGACATTGCTTGTGTTGCTACTGCCGAAAAAAGTATCGGCCGGGTTTCCGCTGGAGGTGGCGTCAATTGTGAAATTGGTATTTCCGGTTTGGTGAAGCTCATATCCTTTGAGAATGTTGATGACCAAATCCTGGTAGTCTTTTCCCGTCCGCGAGCCCGTGCTGCGATAGTAGATGTCGCGGGTCGAGGTGTTGTCAGGCGCTGTGATCTTAATGTGATCTTGATTGCTCAGATGCGAGTAGCTGTAGAACAAAAGACTGGCGTTGAAGTTCCCTTGGCTAAAGTCATGATCAATCAGGTAAGGCTTCGTCAAACTTTGCGCATTTCCGGTGCTGTTGCTCAAAAGAATTTGGCGAAAAGCCAGCCAGTTTTTCACCGCTGCGGAATTTGATTGGGTGTCCGTTGCCAAATCCAAAGTGTAAAATTTGGTGTTCACTCCACCCTGAAGATGATCGTAAGACAAACTGATGATCGGAATATTGTAGGCCAAAAGACTGAGCGCAGCGCCAATGTCATTCATGCTCGCTGGATCAAAATAGATTTGGATTTTGTGATTTGCGGCTTTTAAGATTTGAATCCGGCGAATCAGAAACTGCGTGTCACCGATACTCACCTGAATTCCCCAAGGTGAGGGGACAACAGGCTGGGCTTGGACTGAAATGTCCGCGCTGACGGTGTCAGTGATCACAAAAGATTCGCCGTCCAGCATTTCATTGTCGAGGTCCGTGATCGCCTGACTCAGAATTTTCATCTGGTCAGGAGTCAGGTCATCCTGGTTTTGCGGGAGGTTCAAAATGGGATCTATAATTTTGGCAAAATTGGATTTGAGATTGGGAACCAAAAGATTTTGGAAAGGCATGTCCAAGGCTGCGCTGATTTTAGCCAAAGGGCGCAGGTGCGTGTAGATCCGATTGACTGTAAAATGACCACCCGCCAGTACCGGAAGCGTCAATCCCGAGAAATAGCCATCCCGGCCAATTTGGAAGCCAAGCCCGATCGAGTCTGCAACTTGGACCAGACTGTCCGAACCCAGATAACTGCCGATGACGATTTCTCTCGAAAGGTAGCCGATGAGCGCGTGAGTGCTAAAGCTTTGGTAAGCTTTCGATGTGGGGACCATGTTGCCGGTGGTGAGAAAATTATTGATCTGATCATTGAAGAGTTGGGTTTGTCGATTGGCGATCAGAGATTGGACGTTTGAGCGAAACTGGGTGTTCACATATGTCAGAGCAGATTGCAGGACTGAGCTCTCCAGTCGCGACGCGAGAAAGTCTTTGATTTGCTGTGCGGAGATCGGGTTTTCGGGATCGGTTCCTGCGAAGAGTTCACCGTGATCAGTCCAGTCATGATCCGCCAGACGTCCCTCTTGCAAAAGGTTCGAATTGGGCGAGCTGATTTTCAAATTGACTGGCAGGCTTGGGATCGGAAGCTGGTGCAGATTCATCAGGGAGTTGCGCCGGGCAATGAGTTTTTCCAACATGAGCAGACCGACTTCAGTTGGATAGTGGGCCACATTGACGACCTCTTGAAAATCACTGCGGGTCAATTGACCGAGTCGTCTTGTCATCCACACAGAATCCAGAAAATTAGCAGAGAACTCGTCTTCTGCAGGACAGGGAAGAACAAGTTGATTGTCAGAGACCGTTCCTGCCACCCAAGGAAAGAGATTTACACTTTCGGGCACGTTGGCAAGACTAAATGGAACGACAAGCGAATTGAAAAGACGCCGGTCTTGGGGAATTGAATCGACGATGACGCTCGCCAAGTCATAGAAGCTGAGATTTGACGGCACAAGAATCACGTCTTGCAATTTCAGAACTGTCGCGCTGGTGTCTTTCAGATTGGTGATCCAGCGCTCGGGATGACTGGTCAGCAGATTTGTGCTGAGCGAATCGATAAACGCAGTTTTATCGCCAAATGTTCCGGCGAATGCGACCGACAAATTGGCAAAATACTGCACAGGGGTCACCCGATAGCCGAGTTTTTCCAGGAGGGCTTTGCGGAGGATGTAATTGTGGACATTTTTTGTGACCACCATATTGTAGGTCTGTGTTTGCCCGAAGCTGTTGGTCAAGCTCACCAAGGCCACATATTGATTCACGATACTCAAAACATCGCTGACGTAGGTGACGGTTGGATTCGCCGGAACGCCCAAAGTGTAGTTCTGACTGTTCAATGGTTGCGGTGGCGTGTCTTGCCAAATTTGGCGGGTGGTCAGGCTCGAATTGCGCCACAGGGTCTGGTTGGCGCGATTGTCATCAATCGGGTTCAGTTTTGAAACCCAATCGGCGCCTTGAGTTTTGAGCAAATCCTGCACGTCATCCGGAGAGGGGTGAATGAGCTGACCTTGGGCATCCACATAGCCAAGATCGGCGGACTGCTGAGTTTGCGGATCCATTGGCACAAAGCCACAGTAACCGCCGCCAGCGAAAGCTTGAAGTGACGTCCCAAAAATGGCCGCGCCGAGAAAAGCGACAACACGTCTGGTGAAAATTCCGTTCGTTCGCGTCATGAAGTCAGATCGGGACCAAACTTTGAGTTTTTGAAAATTGTTCAAATCTGAATCCAATCGCAAGAGCTGATTTTGCAACGTCTCCACATGCCGGCTTTTAAGCGGCTCGCGATCTTCTGGCAAATTTTTTGTCGATCTTTGTAATCGTTCTACATTTTGCTATTTTGAATGCGGCGTTGGCAGTGGAAACTTCAGCTCAAATCCAACATAAGCCTGGCCGGATTCCTGCAGCTTCCCTGAAAAATAAGACTGCGGAGAGCTGGGCAGAACACCGCCTTCTGCCCAAGGGTCTGTCGCCTTCAGCTCCACCACGGTTCTTTGTCCCTTCTGGTCAAGAAGCACAATCTGCAAGGACTGCGGCAGTTTTTTTGGATCTTTTTTGACGTGGACAAAAATTTGACTGCGACCTGAATCCAACTTCACTTTCACTTCTGGTAAAGTGTCGCTCAATGAAGTCTCCTCGTCAGCCACTGCGAAAAATCCACAAAGAAAAAAGACAATGATGACGCCAATTTTTTTCATTGAGACTCCCTTTTTTTGTTCGTTGTTGACCAGGGATCGGTTCGATCCGGCTCGATGTCAATTGCGAAGCGAAGTGCGGTCTGAAAAAGCAAGCGCAGCGGAGGAATTCACCGTTTGTGAATTGAGGTGGAAAAATTCCCCTGTCGTTCAGAAAATGGAATTCAGAAGGTCAAAAGTCGGCAATCAAAAGTGTGGCCTGGCACTTTCTCAGCCGAAAAAGCACTTCACTTGAATCCGAATTTTTCGAGCGCGCCAACGACTCGGCATCAATTTTCTTGATGCGTGAGTGAAAAGAGTCTTTCGATTGGACAGGTGCGAACGACTTTTATAACTTCGGAGTTGCAATACAATTCAAATCTCTTAGGAGGAGCAAATGTCAAAGTGCCCGTTTTCAGGGACCCATGGAGCGCAGGTCCATCAGGGAGACCAAGCCACTCAGGATTGGTGGCCTCACAAACTCAACCTTAAAATTTTGCATCAGCAGTCTGAAAAATCCACTCCATTGGGGTCTCGCTTTGATTACGCCAAGGAGTTTCAGAAGTTGGATTACAAAGCTTTGAAAAAAGATCTCCGGAAATTGATGACCGATTCGCAAGATTGGTGGCCTGCTGACTGGGGTCATTACGGCGGTCTTTTTATTCGCTTGGCCTGGCACGGTGCTGGAACCTACCGGACCTTCGATGGACGCGGCGGCGGTGGACATGGGAATCAGCGATTTGCTCCTTTGAACAGCTGGCCTGACAACGGCAATCTCGACAAGGCCCGGCGTTTGCTTTGGCCGATCAAGAAAAAATATGGCAATAAAATTTCAATGGCTGACCTGATGATCCTGGTCGGCAACGTGGCCCTCGAGTCCATGGGTTTTCAGACATTTGGTTTTGGTGGTGGGCGTGAAGACATCTGGCACCCTGAAGAGGACATCAACTGGGGACCTGAAAGTCAGTGGCTGGGCGACCAGCGTTACAGCGGTGACCGGCAACTTGCAAACCCTTTGGCTGCGGTTCAGATGGGTCTGATTTACGTCAACCCCGAGGGCCCCAATGGAAATCCGGATCCCGTGGGGTCAGGTCGTGATGTGCGAGAAACCTTTGCGCGCATGGCGATGAATGATGAAGAAACAGTCGCCTTGATCGCTGGAGGGCACACCTTCGGTAAAGCTCATGGTGCAGGCGACCCGAAGCTTGTGGGTCCAGAACCTGAGGCCGCGCCAGTTGAAGAGATGGGCTTGGGTTGGAAAAACAAGTTTGGTTCGGGCAAAGGTGTGCACACCACCACGAGCGGCATCGAAGGAGCTTGGAAGCCGAATCCGACGAAATGGGACAATGGCTATTTTGAAATGCTCTTCAAGTACGAGTGGGAACTGGTGAAGAGTCCAGCCGGCGCTCATCAGTGGGCACCCAAAAATGTGGAAGACAAAGACATGATTCCAGATGCTCATGATCCGCAAAAAAAGCATCGTCCGATGATGACAACTGCGGATTTGTCTCTGCGGTTTGACCCTGCTTACGAAAAAATTTCCCGTCGCTATTGGAAAAATCCCAAAGAGTTCGCAGATGGCTTTGCTCGGGCCTGGTTCAAGCTCACACACCGTGATATGGGACCCAAAATTCGTTATCTGGGGCCTGAAGTGCCAAAAGAAGACCTCATCTGGCAGGATCCAATTCCAAAAGCCAAAGGTCCTTCCATCGGAGACAAAGAGGTGCTGGCGCTGAAAAAGAGACTTCTGAAGTCGGGCCTCTCGATTTCGCAGCTGGTGACAACAGCCTGGGCTTCGGCCAGTACATTTCGGGGCTCTGACCTGCGCGGAGGCGCCAATGGCGCGCGAATTCGTCTCGCGCCACAGAAGAACTGGGCGGTCAATCAGCCCGCAGAGTTGGCGACAGTGCTTCGAAAGCTCGAAGAAATTCAGAGTTCTTTCAATGCGACTTCCAAAAGGAAGGTCTCGTTGGCAGACCTGATCGTGCTGGGGGGCTGCGTTGGCGTGGAGGAGGCGGCCAAAAAAGGCGGCCAAAAAGTGAAAGTTCCCTTTGTCCCTGGCCGAGCCGATGCCACCGAAGCACAAACAGACGCTGAATCTTTTGCTGTTCTTGAGCCACGAGCAGATGGGTTTCGAAACTTCGCCGGCCCAGGCTTGGCAAATCATGCCGCTGAACATTTGTTGGATCGGTGCCAGCTGCTGACACTGACAGCTCCTGAACTGACAGTGTTGTTGGGCGGAATGCGAGTTCTTGGGACAAACTTCGGAGGATCGAAGCATGGAGTTCTGACGAGCAAACCCGGAGTTTTGACCACGGATTTCTTCGTCAATATTCTTGATATGCAGATAGAATGGAAGCCGTCAGCGAAGGTCGGTGAGTTCGAAGGTCGCGACCGAGTCTCTGGAAAAGTCAAATGGACGGCGACTCAGGTGGATCTGATTTTTGGCTCTCACTCGGAGCTCCGTGCGCTGACAGAAGTGTACGCCCAAGACGACAGCAAGAAAAAATTCGTCGATGACTTTGCAGCGGCCTGGAGCAAAGTGATGAATCTCGACCGTTTTGATTTGCGTTCTTAATTTCAGAAAAAGTGGAGTGGACCGCAGGGTCCGCTCCACTGCTATAGATTTTCATTCAAATTTAACGTGTCCATCTTTCATATAATAGACGGCAATGCTGATCTTCAGTTTTCCCTCTTGGACGGCATGGGCAATGATTTCAGAACGCGCAACAAGGTCCCGCGCAACGCCCCGGGCATTGGCAATGGTTTCGCTCTCGTAGTCAGGGCTTGCTGTCTTTCCTTTGAATTCCGAAATTCGCGGGTGAATGTCGGCCACGAGTTTGTTGAGATTTGGACTTCCTAAATCTTTCCCTTGCAGGCTTGAGAAAGCTGCGGTGACAGCTCCACATGAGGTGTGCCCCATGACCACCAGCGACTGTACGCCGAGGTGTTCGACGGCGTACTCGATGCTGCCGATCGTGGTGGGTTCAAGAACTTCTCCGGCAGTTCGAACGACGAATATTTCACCCAGTTTTTGATCGAAGACCGTTTCGGGCGGGACTCGGCTGTCCGAACAGGACAGAACAATCGTGTGTGGCTTTTGCCCAGTTGAAAGTCGTGCGATGTCTGCCTTGCTTTGTCCATCTTTCCGCAGTTTTCCTTCGACGAATCGGGTGTTGCCATTTTTCAACAATTGAATCGACTGTTCTGGCGAAACGCCGGACGCCTCTTTTGTAGCTTCTTTGGCAAAGGCAAACGGGGTGCTGAAAGAAAGGGCCAAGAGCAAAAAAACTGTTTTCATATCTGTCCTTTTCATGAATGAAACGACTTGTGAAGAGTCTTTGAGTTTGCACTATTTTTATCAAGCGAAGGAGCCTGGACAAGGCCGAACTGAGTTCCACCCCAGAACTAGACGCTGACATTTGAAGCCTGATTGCACAAAATTTGCCGATTCAAATGATGCCAATTTTTGAGGGACAGGTTGGAAAACTTATTGGGCTCCCTTTCTCCTGCTTGAAATCTGGCACAACGCTCTGGACGTAAATCCTGGAACTTATTTTCATTTGACAGAATTGGCATACGCTTTAGTTTAGACGTGAAGCTGTCGTGCATGATCGGTTTCGGAAATTTGAGGAGTCAAATGGGAAATCAAAAACAGGTCGGTTTTCAAAATTGTTATTTATTGAGGCTGCTGATGGTTTTGACCTGCTGCCTTGGTTTTTCGACGGCCTCGGCAAAGCCTGCTGCCGCCACCACCACCAGCTACATTCCCTGGACGACCAACTACAAGCCCAAGCCCGTCAAGGGACCGATGAACTGTGAACCGAACAATGGCAGAGACTCAACTGAGGGCGCCATTGCATTTTTACGAGATCCTGTTGTTGATTGGCGATGCTTCCCCGAGACAGAAGTGAAGCACAAAGCGGAGGGGCAAGAAACCACTTTCTGGGAGTATTTCAACAACAACCCCGAAATGTTTGGCACCAAGCCCAACATTCGGGTCAGCTACGACAAAGAGAGTTTCGATAAGTTTTATGAAAGTTCCAAAAATGGCGAAAGACTGCTTTTGAAGGTTGGCAGTTCCTTCAACACCTTTATGAATTCGCTTCATCAGCTTGGCGAATTTCGAGCCTACCTCGATCAGAAGAACAATCCCGCGGGCTTGCCTGATTTTCTCAAGGCTGTCCGTGAAGTTCACATCGTTTACAATATTGATAAAGTGGCACGGCTTGAATTGAAAAACGGAGTGATGACTTACAATACGGCATTTAAAAATAGAGACGGAAAATTCGACACCCTCACATGGCAAACCCCCGCCAGAATGTGTCGAGCCTTGGCGAATATTTTGCCAAACTTTGGTATCTATGCCCAAGCCAACTCAACAGAATGTGGCCTGACGGGCTTTGCGGCGCCGACTGTTAGCAAAGGACTTCCGGCCGAGCCGAAATGTGATTCGAGTGTCAACGCTGAAAGCGCAATCAGTTATGAACGAAGGCCGATTGTGGACTGGCGGTGTGAAGATCAGATTCGCGATGCCGAGAAAACACCGAACAAAACATACGCCAACCTTCGCGATCATTTGAACAAGTTTGCCAACGGTCAAGGCGATCAGATTCGCTTCATTCTTGATAAGAAGAGTTTTGACAGGCATTTTGAAAACGAAGCGAAATCAGCGAAAATTATTGGCAACAAAGACCATTATGAGCCTTTGGATCAGTGCACTTGGATGTGGAAAGATTTTTTCTACAGGCAGGGAACTGAAAATCCGCTCGAGCAAATCTACAAATTGAAAATGGGCGACATGACTGAGCTGATCAAAAAAGCCAAAAATGTCGTCTGCAGTTACAGCGATGACAAAGACAGTGGCACGGTGGTGATCGATCGCGGCATGTTGCGATACTACATCAACAACAAAGGGAATTCAGGCAACTGGCGAACCTTTGCCAAAGGAATCTCAGAGCAGCTGGATTTCATGAAAAAAGGACTGATCAAACTGAGACAAGAAGATTGGTACAACAAATAGTGTGAGTGTTGAAGATTCAAAGTTAATGCTCACAAACCTTTGCGAACTGTTGTTGGAAAACGGTGGCAAATTGTGGGTTGTCGAGCGCAGATTGAGGAAATTTTTGTTCAGAGATCATTCTTTGCAGGACCGCGGCCCGGCCAGCGGTGGCGTCTTTCACCTTCGTCAAAAATTGGCTGTTAATTTTGATGAGTTTGTTGACACTTTCACAGTCGCCATTCTTGATATACCAGTAAGCCGTTTTCTTCATTTCTTCTTCATAGTCATCGAACAGGAAAACATGCTGATCGGTCG
>Ga0075019_10001552_pt1 | contig 13074 bp, 6 predicted proteins | sample ColStrG_CSR_2013_FD_71473 | JGI IMG/M metagenome (GOLD analysis project Ga0075019, IMG submission 71473) | Freshwater sediment microbial communities in response to fracking from Pennsylvania, USA - Cold Stream Run_MetaG_CSR_2013 | ecosystem: Environmental > Aquatic > Freshwater > Creek >...
GGCGTGATGATACCGGAGCGCGACCTTATGTTCGCCCGGGGTCTCGATGCGTAGCTCGCCGCTGTAGCTGGCGCGCGTGGCGCATTTTTCGAGCCATTTGGAAATGACGCGATTACCGTCCACCTCCAATTCCGCCCCGCCGTCGGCGGTGACTGTGAACGTGTAATTCCCGGGTACGGCAAAATGGATCGTGCCGGTCCAATCGACGCTGAACTGAGTGCCCGAGGCGAGCGGATCGGGCTCGATGTGCGCCCAGTTGAAATTCAGGCTGCGGTCAACGCGCGTTGCCGCTGGTTCGCCGGTCAAGTCGGCGGTGGTAAAGTAGCGGCCAGTGAGGCCATTGGTTTTGCCATCTAATCCGGTAGCGAGAACGCTGGCCGGAATCAGCTCAGGTGTTCCGCTTTGCCAAGGGTAGGCGACAACGCCAATCCCGGCCTTCGCCGCGCGCTCCTTCAGTCCTTGCACCGGCGTGACGGTGTGGTTGGGCGAACTGCTGTAGTCACCCAGATTCCCGACTTCCGAGTTCGGGCCGACGATGACGATCTTCTTGATTTTAGCGGGATTGATCGGCAGCAGCATAACTCCATTCACCGGAGCATTTTTCAGGAGCACGATTGATTCGCAGGCGAGCTTGCGTGCCAGGGCGGCGTGCTCCGGCGAGTTGATGACCGATTCGGGAATTTTCGCATACGGGACTTTCTCTACGGGATCGAACATCCCCAGCTTGAATCGCGCGGTCAGCACCCGGGTCAACGCGGTGTCAACAGTCTGCATCTTGACCAAGCCTTTCTCCAAGGCGTCCGGCAAATAAAGGTTGACGACGTCTGGATACTGCGCGAAGTAGCCGCCCTCCATGTCCAGGCCGGCATTCAGGCACGCGGCAATCGCGGCTTCCGGGGTGTTGACATAGTGATGAGCATCAACCACATGCGAGACCGCACCGCAATCGCTAACCACGTAACCAGTGAAGCCCCACCGCCGGCGCAGAACGTCGTTGAGCAACCACGAGTTCGCCGAACTCGGAACGCCGTTGATGGCTGTGTAGGCAGTCATCATGGACTGCGCCTTCCCTTCCTGCACACATGCCCGAAAAGCGAAAAGCTCGTAATCAAACAGGTAGCGCTCGTCGCACGAAATATTTTTGTTCATCCGGTCGCTTTCCTCGTTGTATCCCGTGAAGTGCTTCGGTGTGGAGACCACCTTGATATAAAACGGATCGTCCCCTTGCAATCCGCGCACAAATGCGACCCCCAGACGGCTCGTGAGCCACGGATCTTCGCCGTAGGTTTCCTGCGTGCGACCCCACCGCGGGTCGCGAGCCATGTTGACCACCGGCGACCAGAGTGTCAGCACATCGCTGTAGAGGCCGAGGTGATTTCCTTGCGAGGCGTTCCATCGGGCGCGCGCTTCGTCGGAAACCGCCGCTGCCATCTCGTGAACCAGGTCGGGGTCGAACGTTGCCCCGAGCGCGATCGCCTGCGGGAAGGCGGTGTTGTGGCCCGGGCGCACCAAACCGTGTAGGCCTTCGTTGCCGAGGTGATATTCCTTTATGTCGAGTCGGTCAATGGCGGGCGCAAGCCAGTAAATCAACGAGATTTTTTCCTTCAACGTAAGGCGGTCCTTCAACAGGCGGACGCGCTCTTCCAACGGTTTGCCAACGTCAAGCCAGGGGCGGTCGGAATCGATTGTGTGCATGACGGAAACAGGTTCGGCGGCGAGCGGAATCACGCCGACGGCCAATGACATCAGCGCCAGATTCAGAAGCAAGCGAGGTATTATTTCTTTCATTCAACCGGGGTCAACCGCAGGGCGGAGATGCGAATGTCTTTGCCAGCCATCCCGGTGGGGTTGAGGTTAAGCCGCTGTGCGCCGGGATTCGGCAAATCAATCATCCCCACGCGGTAGGTACGAAAGCGCGGCAGGGCGCAATTGAACGCTGCGCGTTGGGACCGTTCACCGGTGTCAATCAGCGGAAAGGTCAGGTCCGTATCGCCGCAGCGCACACGCCATTCGGAATAATCATCCTGGGCCGGACAGGTGTATTCCACGTCGAGATAAAAGGAGCCCGGTTCCAGGGTGCGGAAGTCCCACTTGGCCGAGCTTTCCGCCCCCTGCCAGCCACCCAGGCAGTCGGCATGTTTCCAATCACCGAATTTTTCCATCCATTCCACCCTGGATAACTGGCAACCGCTCAGGGCCGCAAGGCCGGTCTCTAATGGGTTGGAACAGGTGTTAAGCACATAATCCTCGCGGCTAGCCTGGACCGGCCCAGCCAGTTTCACTGTCACCACGGGTATCAGACTGTCTGGACGCTGGCAGGGAAGCGTTATGACCGTGGCTTCGGCGGACGCTTTGACAGTCAGTTTGTTAACCCCTTCCAGTCGCGCGCTGAGCACCTTCGTTTGAAGACCGGGAACGATAAGACGTCCGTCGGCAGGCCAATGGAACACAAAAAGGAAAAGGTTGTTCCCTCGCTGCGTACAGGCCCCCCAAGCCAGCGGGCCAAACGGCGTTGGATCGGTGCCATTGATCGCCGCTTCATGAACACGCACCCATTCCCCGACTTCGCGCAGGATTCGGGCGCATTGTTCCGGGATACGGCCCGTTCCGTCGGGACCAACATTGAGCATGTAACTGCCGCCGTAACTGACAACCGATGCCAACCGCTCAACAACCTCCCGAGGGCTCTTCCAGTTGTGGTCATACCAGGCATAACCCCACGTGTCGTTCATGGTATCGATGGACTCCCATAACCCCGGACGCGGCAACAGCGGAATTTCCTGGTCGCCCAGCGTGTCATAATCGCCATAGCCATTGCCAATACGGCTGTTCACCAGGCACTGCGGCTGGTATTGGTGGACGAGGTCCACCAACATCTTGGATTCCACAGGAGTAATCGGCCCCGGAGTGTCAAACCAGAAAGTGCCCAGCGGGCCATAAGCGGTCAATAATTCCTTGATTTGGGGCACGGCTTTGGTGTTCAGGTAATGCTCGAAATCATGCCCGTCCGCCGGCCAATCCCAGGTATTCCCCTCGGCGTCATGTTCGTGCCAATCCTTTGATTGTGAATAGTAAAAGCCAAACTGTAATCCGTCAGTCCGGCAGGCCGCAGCCAGCTCCTTCATCGGATCGCGCTTGAAAGGCGTACTCTGAACGATGTTGAAAGGACTGGCCGCCGAGATGAACATGGCGAAACCCTCGTGATGTTTTGCGGTGATGACAATGCGACTCATGCCCGCCGCCCGGGCCAAATCCGCCCAATCACGGGCATTAAAATTAGTGGGGTCGAACTGCGCGGCCGTTTTGGCATATTCAGCGGCAGGAATTTGTGCACGGTTCATGAGCCATTCCGAAATCCCGTAGTAATTCGTGCCATTCCAGCGGTCACCCAGCTCGGAAAAAAGCCCCCAGTGGACAAACATTGCAAATCGCTCGTTCTTCAACCACCCCCCGCGAATCGCGTTGGTGTGGTTAATACCCGCTCCCCACATATCGGCGGAGGTGCCTTCCAACGTTGCTCGGGAGTTCTCGGCTCCGCTCACCATCCTTGGCTGCAAAGTGACCATCAGGATGGCAATCACCAGCCACAGTTTCATCAGGGTGTTTCGCTGACAGTTGCTGACACGACCTTGTTTCATAAATTGAGTTTCAGTTCGAGCAATCCTTGGATTCGAAGATCTCAGCCCATCGGAATCAAGGATTCTGGTTACCCACGAATTTTTTGATTTTAATTGCCATCTTTGCCGCCTTGGCATTGGCCTCGGCCAGCGGCAGACCGGGTTTTGCGCCCGGGCCCCCAGCCACACCGGGGCGGGTGTGCCCAATTTTGGTCATCCACGCATCGAATAAGAGCTTCATGCGGTCATGAACCAACTCACGGATTTCAGTGCCGTGCACGGGAAATAACTCCTCGGCCGAGGCGAGGCCGTCCACATCCCCCCCAAAGTATTGCTTGATGATTGCGCTCGCCATGAGCCAGTGACCTTCGCGGTCCGGATGCACCCCGTCCCTGGCGAACATGAACGCCGGATTTTTGGCCCGTTCCTCGTCCAGCGCGCGGCGCATCGGCGTGTGGATGTCCACCACTTCCCAGCCATCAGCCCGTTTGGACAACAACCAGGCGGTATAGCGTGTCAGGTTTTCATCGTAATACTTCTTGGACGCATCCCCCTTTGCGTCCTGAACCGGCGGCGTGCAAATCACCACACGCTTCACGCCAGCCTCGAATGCCACCTCGCGAAGATGCGTGATTGCTTCAGCGAACCGCTTGTCCCCGCTGGCATCCGACGGCAGGGCGCCGCCATCGTTCATGCCATAGCAGGCAAAAAGCAAATCCGGCTTCGTCGCCGCCAGAGCGCGCTCGAGCCGCGCACTCACAAACGGCCGCCCAAAACCAAACATTTTCAAATGTCCTGCGTTCTCTGGCGGCGTCAAGTCCGTTGCGGTTTCACTGGCCAATCCCAGATTCAACACCTCAACTTGCTCACCTTGTGCGAGGAGCCAGCATTCGACGTCCGTGACATAATCACCCGCCTGAGTGATGCTGTCGCCCAGGAAAACAATGCGGCGAACGCCCTGCAACTTTGCAGCCGCGGTGACTGCATCGGTTGTATTCGTGTCGCTCTCCGCCATTGCTAAAGAAAGGGTAAGCAGCAAAGCTAATACCATTGGAATCATCCTAAAGGTGCGCAACATGGAAAATTGTTTCATATACTCGATATTTTATTTGTCGGCTAAGCTCGAGCAGCAAGCAGGCCGCCAAAAACACGGTCAAGCAGCGATTCGGACCGGCAACAGCTCGAAAACGGAGGAATGTACTAAGCAAAAACATAGCTTTTTTTCATCAGATTTACTATTTGCTCGGCGGGATTGATTGATCGGGCACCGGCCCGGCGGCGTCGATAATGTCGAGCGCGGCTTTCGGCCAGTTGTTGGTAGACTGAACCCATGAATTCCCCACACTGATCCACTTACTGATCCATTTGGTGTCATTCACCGAGCATGGCTCGCTGCCATCACTCATATCACGGACAAAAAAACCATCCGTATAATTCTCCTCTGCATGATTGTCGTGGCCCTTGAAAAGATACCACTCCTCCTCCTTGCCTGATTTGCAAACATTGTGGCGCACCCGCCAATGAGTGCTGCCATCGTCAAGATAAATTTCCCCATAAAGGTTGCCCTGATTGTAAATGAAATTGCCTTCAATAAGCCCGTTTTCTTGCACACCGTTGCAATAGATGGCGCCGCTGTCTGCCAGCATTTGAAGATGATCGTGGATCTTGTTGTTCAGGACTTTGTTGCCGGTAGTAAACGCCACCTTCTTGCCCCATCCCCAGCCCAGCGAAATGCCCGCGTAAGGCAGGTCGTAAAGGTGATTGTGAGCGATGGTGCAATTCCGGGTGTATCCGGCAAAAATACCGCACCCGGAAGGATAGTCGATGCAAACATCGTGAATCGTATTGTTGGCAATCAGGATGTTCTCGATAATGCTCGGGTCAGTGGCCGAGACGCTGCCGTCGGGTGACCAGCCTAGGCCCACTTGGACGGCACCGGCAGAAAGATTGAAAAACCGACACTGGTCAATGGTTACATATTTGGAACCGTATAATATATTAACGCCATTGCCGCCGAGATTACTAAATTGACAATGGCTGACGTCCACATTGCGCAGCCAGGAACCATCCACCGCGGCATTCACCACCCAGTTGCTCGGGCTGTATTCGGGCTGGTTGGCTTGTGACTCGGGAAAGCCGTAGCCGGGCCCGACCAAATTCCAGGTTGTCATCTGGAAAGAAAGCCCTTCGAAACGCAGGTTGCTCACCGGACCGAAAACTGAGCCCTGCAAGGAAATCAGCTGTTGGAGCACCGGAGCTTCAACGACGGCGTTGGTCATGTTGTCACTTGCTCGAGGAATATAATAAACGGTGTTCGAGGCCGCCTGCAAATACCAGTCGCCTGGATTGGCCAGCAGTTCGTAGGCGTTCTGTACATAGATCGGTGAATGATAGGAGGGATAACTGTCGTTTGTAACCATGTTCCAACACGGCTGCTGAAGGGTGACGTCCCCGCCCGGCGTGATCGTCGCAACCGGCAGAATTTCCCGTTGCCACAACTGGGGGCAGGTCACGACCTCGAGGCTGGCGAGGGAGGGTGAGTTGCTCAAAGATAGGAGAAATGAATTGCTGGTGCCATAGCCGGTGGAGGTTTCCACCAATCCCAGCGCATCCGCGGATCGGGTGAAATTGGCCTTCACGCCATTTACGTAAAGCTGCCGAAACGTGGTTCCAACCGGCACCGATGCCTGCCAAATGTTCTTGGTGACATCGTGCAACGTCCAGTTGGTGACCACTATCCCACCGTCCAGCACCGGATTTTTGCCCGACAGTGCCTTATAATTCACATGGCAGCGGTTCTGTCCCGAATCCACACTCGTAAACACCAGAGTGTTCGTCAACCGATACAACCCGCCATACAAATAAACCGTGATGTCGTTGGTGGCTGTCATGTTGACCGCGCGCACCGCGTCACGGGCGCGGACGATAGTTTGAAACGGCCGGTCTGCTGATCCTGGACTCGAATCATTTCCCTCGGGACTGACGTAAAATGACAATGCGTGACAAACATTTCCCCATCCTGTCAAAAAAAACAGAGCGAGGCTTAAAAAGCAACCTTTGGCGAAAGAAGTCACTTGATTTTTTTTTCTTGGTTATTCATAAATTCCATTCAGTAATCCAACAGTGCAGATGCTCCCGCATCGAGGTGAACGACCAGCAACGGATTTAAGACAAATGAACCAACGGGCCGCAGCGCCACTTTGGAGCATTCAACCAACACTCTGACATCCGTGATATGATCACCTGCCCCGGCAATTCTGCCCAGCAAAAAACAAATGCGGTGAACTCCGTGTAATAACACTGCTGCTTTGGCCGGATTTGCCGCCGCGGCGAGAGCCAGATCCGATGGCGTGGCAATACCGGCCAAGCCCATGTTGCCGTCGGCAAACAGAAGTATTGCCAGTAAGCGAGGAGTAGCTTTCATTCACCACGTACCGCAAGGCCCAACGCTCCCGGAACCCCAACCACGGATAACTCAACCGATTCCTGTGCCTCAACCGTTAAAGTTACGCAGGCTACTTTCTGGCCCAAATATTCGCCTACCGTCACACCATTTAAAGTACGCCCATTACTTGTTACTTGCAGTGGGCTTCGCAAACCTTCGGCGGGAAGAGCAGCCTCCAGCTTGACGAGATGATCGTTGTGGTTTTCAAATGATGCGAGACAACCCGAATGAACTTGCTTACAACTGACACTGAACCGATCATGGCCCATCGGAAAGTTCAGCCACGAAAAGTCGACAATGGCCGCCGTGGGGTGAAACCGAAAGTCGCGCCGGGGCGCGTCATAATCGACTCCCAGGAAACGAGAGGCAATGACCAAATCAACGACGCCCGCAGCCCATCCGGACTTGCCAATATTCGAGTAGGCACGCACCAGTTTTGGATGCGCGTTCATGTCCTGACCGTAAGACCACCACCAAATTGAACCATCAGCGTCGGTCACTCTTTGCAGGGTCGTAAAGGCCCCCCTTGCGCCAAACAATGAATCGTGATCCGTGCCTGCGCAAAGACCTTTGTTGTAACCGGGGGCGGTAGAGGGAACAACGCCTTCCCAAGACAGGCAATTCAACCCCGGGGTGTATTTAAGGTTGTTCGTGCTCATTGAGAAGCGCATGTAGTTGAGGTAGGTTTCGTCATCCTGCGACAGAAAGCCATAGTATGGCATGAGAGTTGTGTCTGACTCCTCACCATCACTCTCCATTTTGGCTTTCCGGCCGTCGCGCCAACCGGCTTCAATAAATTGTTTGCCAAAGGCTCCCTCGATGACACATTTCGCCATTATGGCAGCCTTGACTTTTTCCGCAGCATCCGCGTAACGCCGGGATGTGACAGGATCATCCCACACTTCTTTCAGCAGCCGGGACATTGCGGTTAGCGCCCGCCATACACAAATATTTGAACCTGTATGAAAATCACCCGTTACCGGTCCATCCGAGATAAACCGGGTTGGGAAAAGCCAAACATCCTTGTTCTGTCGCGAACTGAGCACGGCGTCAATAATTTCCTCCCAATGCTGTTTCCAATCCCGATGCCGCCGGAATACATTCGCATCACCGGTCTTGTCGTATAGTATGCCAGCCATCAGTGGCGCGGCGATTGACAAGCTGAGCGAGTGGTTGACGCCGCCAACAGGCTGCCCGGCTTGAGCAAACGTCGGCTCGTCGCCACGCAACACAACGCCTTCAGGGCGAACACCATAGGTATCAAACCACTGAATAATGCTTTCGGCCAATGCTGGATCACGCGTCATGAACGGCAGGGCGGCGTAATAGGTGTCTTTACTCCAAATCATTCGCGTGGGTGGGACACTGCCCCAGTTTGCTCCGGCAAGTTCCCCATTGCCTGATTCGGCCAGCGCTTGAAGCGCCTGCATGACCGATCTTTCGTAAAGCTCGCCAACGAATGGCTCATCCGGAGTGGTCAAGCGGCCGATGAGACCACGGTAATAAGCTTGGGAATCAGCCAGCCAGGCGGCCGTCCCTCGCTGATTGACCGCCGCCTGTACCCCCTCGCCAAGTGCACAAATGACCAAGGGCACCCACCGGGATTCACCTTGTTGAAGATGGACCGGCACCCGGGGGGAGAAATAAACTGCGTCGCCCAGCCCAAAATCAAACGCGCCATATTGATCAGATTGTGACCACTGGTGATAAGGCGTCTCTCCCGACGAACATTTTGGCAGCACTATCGTGGCATCAAGGGGAGACGGCGAGTCGTTGACCAGTTGCAAACCATAAACCACACCCCGCAGCCGCTGCGCCCCATCCGCCGACACCGGGGCAAACGTAAGGAGGCGAACCGTGAAGCGATTGTCAGGGCCGGTGAACTCAGTAATCGGAATCAAGTTATCCAGCAGACCCGAGCGAAAATCCCAAGCGACCGTGTCGAGATGGTTGGTCTGACCATCCATTTCCAATGTGAAAGCGTATGGACCGTAGGTGCTGGTGTCTTTGCAGGTCCACACCCCAGGCCAAGAACTGGTGACGGTCCGGTACGTTCTGCGATAGTCGGTGACCGCCTTTAGCTGGCCTTGTACGCCCACGTTGGCAAGCATGACGTTGTTGCCGATATCAAAAGAGAGGTTGGTCAGGTCATTACAATTTTGAAAATCGCTGGTCGGATCTCCCATTTTATATCGCCCGTCATGCCGCTCAATCCAAAAGTGCCTGCCCCATGGCTGCTGGAGAGCCTGCGCGATCGCGGCATTTTGCACCACCGGTGCAGCCGGTAGAAGCAATGGCAGGAATAAGGCGAACCCCATTACCGAAAAGATGGTCAACCGCGATACATTGAGGGTTTTCATAAATTTTAAGGAGGATTGATTTTTGATCCTTTTAGCTTGAGAATTTGATCCGTGTCTTTCGTGCCAAACCCCTGTGCTGCACATGATCAAGTTGGTCCTCATAAAGCAGCCACACGGCTTGCCTGTGCAAAGCGTAAAGATCCCATGGTATGAACATTTCGAGGTTCGCATCAGTTCCCCATTGCAGGTCCGAAGGTGGAAACCAAAGCTGGTCGCACACACAGTGAATCGCCGTGCGGAAACGTTCCGACTCTGAGACACCTTGGCAGGAGGCTACCACCGAAACCGATTCACCCGGTGGGACTAACCCGTTCACGAGGCATGCCCCGCGACCGTAGAAAAGACAGCTTTGAGTCGTAACTTTAATACCGTTGACCCTGCAACCCGTAATCGTCTTCCCAGGCAGCGGAAGTAATTCAATCGAGTATTTGAATGAATTGGAATTCTTGTTCGCAAGTCGGGCATAAATAACTGAATCATGGCGCGAGTACGAAAGGTCAAATGTGGAGTTGCCCAAACGGCAGGCTTCCCAGGTCCAATCATCCCATGGCGAGAGAGGCGCCCAATGTATCGACCGCGCTGGACGGTCAAAACTTAGCCCCAACACCTTGTTGTAAAACTCGATTCCGTAAAGCGAAGCAGCGTACGCAGTCTTCCCGACGTCGGCATCACCATCCCGGCGGCGCACGTCAGCCTTGTTGGAAACATTGGTTAAAGCGTAGGGCCACCACCAAATTGAGCCATCAAGATCCAACAGGCGCCCGATTTGTCGGAGTCGCTGACGGACCTCAGCCTCGGAATTCGCTCCCCCCAGCGCTGCGGCCCAGGCCGGCGCCGTTGGTCCGCAGCGATAGCCCGACCACGGCCGGCCGTGCTGGTGGCAATCCAGCCAGTCCACCGCATCAAGCCCGGGATGGTACAGAGGATTATTTGTGGAAAATGCTTGGCGCTCGTAATTTAACAAGCGCGCATCGTCCGCCCGACAGAAGCCAAGGAATGGAGCCACGGTGGAGACGCCCTCTTCCCCATCGTGCCCTTGCACCATTGTACCATCCAAATTCGCCCCTTCATAAAACTGACGACCCGTCAGCCCGTTGCGGACAAGATCTTTATCAATGTCGGCGTGCATTAGCTCAGAATACTTGCCGAAAGAGCGCGACCACGCTTCGGCGTGATAACCCGCTTGGGCAATCATCGCCCAATATTTCAGGACGTACCAAACAAGAATATTTGAACCAGTATGCCAGTCGCCTCGGGCGACGCTATCCCATATTTGCTGGGCGTAAAGAAGCGACGACGCTGAACGCTTGCTGTAAACCAAAGTGTCTTGGAAAACGTTGGTGATAGATTCCAGCCATTGCGGCTTGGCGTCAAAAAAACGGGCGTCACTCGTCATCTGGTAGTACATCGCAGATGCTGCTGGACCGCCAAAATAAGTGTTATAAAGTGAGTGGTCATGCTGGGTCGACACCAGCTCTGACGGGCTTCCCTTGATAAAGTCCCTCATCGTGCCGGGATCCATCAAGGCGACCAGCAAATGGCCGCCGTCGGCTGTTGCCCGATTTCCATCCGGGGAAATCAAGACAGAATGATAGACTTCAATGGCAAGCCGTTCAAAAGCCTCCTGCCAGTAAGGGTCGGTTGGAATACGCAGCCGGCCCAGCCGTTCACAATATTCAGACCACGTCTGGTTCAACCACTCGATCACGGGCTTTTCAGACACCTCCTGCGCCGCTTTAAGAACCTCCATCGGCTGACCACTACAAAAGCAGGCAAAGGAGAGAATCCTGGTGGCACCGGGCTTTAGCGAAAACGAAACCACGGGGCGTTCAGGTGACCAAGATGTGTCATCCAAGCAGGCAATCGCTTCGTATCCGGGACCAAACAAGCCGTTCGCGGCATTTTTCTCCGGCCAACGGGGTGGACATGCTTCTTCTGGAATCGCATAACCGCACCTTGGCTTTTGATGAACATCCACCAGCCCGGGCGGGGTCTGAAACGTGGCCTTCACCTCATTATTCCCGGTATTATCAAAGCGAAAGCAAACGATGAGCGCCCTCGGCCTTAAGGAAACGGGTTGGGTTGCCGATGGTGCAAAGACCATCTCCCGAACTCGGATCGACTCAACACAGAATGTGAAAAGGGGAATGTAATTGCCCAGCAGGCCGCTGCTCACCCCCGGAAAGGCATCCAGTCGCCGCGTTCCGTTACCCAAGTCAAGCCCAAAAGGCCACGGCGAGCTGCCATAAAACTTTCCGTCGTTGTCCAAAACCGCCGCGCTACGAATCAAGCCCTGCTGGTTGATCGAACCAAAGATTTGATTATTGCCAACGTCGAAGATCAAACCCGGGGTATCTGCGCGGTAGAAAGTATTCGTGTTGAGCGCAAACCCTTTCGAATCAACACCAAAGAATGTGCCGCGCGGAGCATCAAATGCCTGCGCCAATGAATGAAAATACACGAACTTCTCAGCAGGGAGTGCACCAGCTACGAACATCGCGTAGGCGGCAAATAAAACGGCGGCGCGAATCCAGCTTCTTCGCGCCAGAGCCAATTTATTAGACGAAGGCGTCATAATTCCATATCACTACTGACCGCGTTTAACCATTTGTGTCCTTACACCGTGCATAATTTCGTGCTGTAATTTCAACTTAACATCACCCTTCAAATGTGCGTCTTGAATTATTGCCCGCGCAGCATGAGCGAGCATCTCAGCGTATTCCGTAAATCAAACCAAACGATCGTCCCCTTCGAACCCTGTAAATCAAAGGACTACCTCGGTCTTAATTGAACCTGGCGCAAGTTCATCACCGCTATTCCCGGCATGGATGGTGCCTGGTTACCGCCAGTCACGGGCTGCCCCTTCTGCAGTGATTCAATGCCCGTATTATTGCTTTGAATGTCCCTAATCTTTATGTAATTGAAACATACTTTTACAACCAGCTACTTCTGCAGCCGGTAAAACATACTACCGGTGGTGGGCAAAGCGACTTGCCAAAGATTGGAATTAATCGGATCCAGGACTGCTGATGGCAACGTGACCGCAGTCCATACCGCCCCAGGCCCCACCACCGGCGAGGAATAAAGGTTAAAACCCGCCGACGAAACCGGCCAGCGAATCACGGCTTGGCCATTTTCCACATCCACCGTTAAGGTCGGACTGTTGCCGGAGTTGGCGTTTTGCAGAAGAATCTGGAGACCGTAAAAAAAGCAATAGGTACTGCCGCTCGCATTGTTCCAAACGCCGGAAATCTTGCCGCTTCCATCAGCGACCACATTATTATATTGAATGTAAGTGCCCGAATTAAATGAATCCAGACTCCCACCGGCCGGAGTTAGGGTCCCGTTGGTCAAAGTAAATGCACAACCAGGATCGCCGTATAAAAGAATGTTCACAGGCTGCCCCGGAGCGAAACCCGATAGCGTGATCGTTGACGGACCGGGCGGCCCATACGTGTGGCTGGCATCAAGAAATATGGAGCCTTTGAAAAGGGCTTCGATATTATTCGTGGCGTAATTCGCCCCGTTAAATGATCCGCCACTGATGCTCAAGCTTAAGCCAGAAGCGGCGCCAAGGCTGTTGGTGAGGGCATGCGTTCCGGCCACGCTGCCACCATCCGGACCCGTGAACGTATTCCATTGATCCCCGGGG
>Ga0075019_10001554_pt1 | contig 13071 bp, 8 predicted proteins | sample ColStrG_CSR_2013_FD_71473 | JGI IMG/M metagenome (GOLD analysis project Ga0075019, IMG submission 71473) | Freshwater sediment microbial communities in response to fracking from Pennsylvania, USA - Cold Stream Run_MetaG_CSR_2013 | ecosystem: Environmental > Aquatic > Freshwater > Creek >...
GCACCTTGGCCTGCGTTGCAACGGAGGCTGCAGCGAAGGCCGATGGCGTCAATCCAAAACCGGCCAGCAGATCCACCTTGTCCTGCACGACAAACTCCTGCGCGGCGCGCAAGCTGATCTCGGGCGCGACACCCGTGTCATCCTTGATCAAAATTTCGACTTTACGGCCTGAAAATACCCCGCCACTTTGCGCCAGGTAGAGGCGAACGCCGTGCTCAATCTGCTTGCCGTAGCTCGCGAAGGGTCCGCTCATGGGCAAAACGAGACCAATTTTCAAGGGCTCTGCGGCGAGTGCGGCATGTGCAAAGAGACCCAGTGCGCAGGCAGTGAATGTGGTCAGCAGAAGTTTGGATTTTTGGAGTGTCATCGTGGTTGGCATTTCATAAGAGTGGTTGAAAGACAGAACAGAACGGGCGCAAACAAACAATAGGACGGAGCTTCACGGGCGACCATTTTCAGGGTTGAGCACAAAGGTGTATTCCAGCAAATAGCTGCCGTCGGACTGTTCTGCCCATTTCGCGAGCAGCGACTGGCGCACGCCGAATACCACATCAGAATCGAGGTAGCGGTCATCGTCACGAAACACATGCGTCGTCAGTGTTTCGTAGCCGTTTGCCTGAATCCGGAAATGCAAGTGTGCCGGACGCCAGGGGTGGTTTTGGGTGGCGGCCAGCATTTGCCCAACGGGGCCATCGTGTGGTATTTGATAGGCCACCGCCAGGGTAGAGCGGAAGTGGAAGTGGCCCTGCAAGTCCGTGTGCAGCACACCACGGTTTTGCGCATGGTCCAGTCCAGGATGTTGGACGTCATACAGGCCCTCATCGTCCGATTGCCACACCTCCATGGTGGCGTTGGCGATGCCTTCACCGCCCGGTCCAGTGACGCGTCCGCGCACGAGGCAGGGCGCACCCTTGGCGCCGTTGGCGATGTCGTCACCCAAGGTGTACTGCGGTGCATTGTCCAAATGAAACGGACCAAAGACAGTTGCTTCGGTACAGCCGGGAGGTTTGTCGTTGTTCATCGCAATCGTTAGTGTGGACAAGCCCAGCGTGTCTGAAAGAAGGATGAACTCCTGTCGCTTCTCATTGGTGATGTGGCCCACGCGGGTGAGGAAATCGATGCCCGTGGCCCACTCTGTCTCGGTCAGTTTGACCTCGCGCGCAAAGTCATGCAGATGCTGCACCAGGCTGGCCATGATTTCCTTGAGCCGGGCATCCGGCGTATTGGAAAAACGCGCGATAACGGCTTGCGTGATGGTGTCCTGATTCAAGTTGCGCACCGGGTTGTCTCCTGTTTTTTTATATTTTGACCCATATGCAGTATGGGCCGGTACCGCCAAAGTATCTACCTGAAATAATAGACGCATGATGATGAATCGGCGCAATTCGTTGAGCTTCTTGCTGATGGTGACTACGGCGCGTTGCGGATGGGCCGCGCAAGCAGCTACCTATGCATTCGTATCGCCGGATCAGGCCGAAGGCATTGCACAACGCGGACGCGACGCTACGGCATCTGCCCTGCTGCGCGCTGCAGCCCGCGTCGTTGACCGGGCGCCGCACGCGTTGCCACTGGTGCATGTCGAGGGTACCTTGCCGGGCCACGGCATCTACGACTCCAGTCGGGAAGCGTTGCGTGACCTGCCGGCTGCGCGGGATCTGGCAATTGCCGGACGTCTGACAGGGGACTTGCAATACAGCGACGCTGCGGCGCGGTTTGTCAGTGACTGGGCCACGACCTATAGGCCGAGTCTCAACCCAATCGACGAGACCGGATTCGATGCGCTTTTCATCGCCTGGGATCTGTTGCCAAACACCAGCCGACAGGCATTGCAACCGGCCATGGAAAAGCTGCTGGGCGCATTCGCGCAAGGTTATTTGCAGCATCCCCCGAAAGGATCCACGTCAATCAACAACTGGAACAGCCATCGGATCAAACTCGCGACCATGGCAGCGTTTGCTGTCGGCGATGAGCGTCTCGTGGCACACGCGCATGACCGTTACCGGGAGCAACTGCAGGCCAATATCGACAGCAACGGGCTGACCTTTGACCTCAGTCAGCGCGATGCGCTGCATTACGTCGTCTATAGCCTGGAGCCGCTTCTCATGGCCACGCTGGCGGCGCGGCAACATGGTCAGGACTGGTGGCCCGACGAGGGCGAGCGGCTGAGCCGGGCGCTGAACTGGCTGCTCCCCTATGCCACCGGCGAAAAGACCCACACCGAGTTCGGGAACACCACGGTTCAATTCGATCGTGTTCGCAGGGATGCGGGCTTGCAGGGATTCGATGGCGTGTTCGACCGCAAGGTCGCGCGGCTCGCATACGGCCTAGCGGCCCGGTTGGACTCGCAATATGCGGAATTGGCGCAGAGCTTGACAGACGCACCCTGGCAGGACGCATGGCTGGAACTGGTGGTGCCTCTTGCCAGGCGCTGACTAATTAATGCAAAAGCAGAAAAAATTGTTGCAGACTCTCATGACCCGTCGCCATGCGATGGGCGTGTTCTCGCTGGCCATGTTGTCCCGGGCCCATGCGACCGACGCACAAACGCCGGCGTCCACCTATCCGTTGCGCCCCGTGAAAATCGTGATTCCGTTTTCGCCGGGGGCAGGCACGGATGCGATTGGACGCCTGGTTGCCCAAAAATTGGAGGAGGTGCTGGGTGCGAGTTTCATTGTGGAAAACAGGACCGGCGCATCGGGTGCGATTGGTAGCCAGTTTGTCGCACAGCAGCCTGCCGACGGCTACACCCTGTTGCTGGTGGCGTCTCCGTTCACCACCGTGGCCGCGTCAATGTCCAACCCGGGTTATGACCCAGTCAAAAGCTTCGCGCCGGTCGGCATGATTGCCAGCGGCCCGCTGGTCTGGGCTGCCAATAAACAGCTCGAAGCCAACAACCTGCAGCAACTCGTGGCCCTGGCCCGCAGCAACCCCGGCGCACTGAATTACGGATCTGCGGGAGCGGGGGGCGTTAACCATCTGGTGCTGGAATTGTTCAAGGCAAAAACCGGAACTTTCATTACCCACATTCCTTACCGTGGTGTGGCCCCGGCCACCCTGGACATGATCGCCGGGCAGGTGCAACTGCTGACGGGCACCATTCCCGCGTTGCTGCCGTTTATCAAGGACGGGCGTATCAAGGCTCTGGCCGTTACCAGTGCCAGGCGTTCGCCTGCATTGCCGGATGTGCCCAGCATGGCGGAGTCAGGCTTCAAGGGATTCGATGTGCTCAATTATTTTGCGCTGGCCGCGCCGGCGGCAACACCGTCAGCAGTGATAGACAAGCTCAACATGGCGTTAAACAAAGTGTTGGCAATGCCTGAAGTGCTGGCGCGGTTCAGGCTCGATGCGGTGGAGGCCATGCCCGGGCCGCCGGCGGCCCAAAAGGCATTTGTTGAGGCTGACTACCGTGCATGGCGCGAGGTGGTGCGTAGCCAGAATCTGAAGCTTCAATAACCTGGCGTATTGCAGCCCGATGAAAAATCATGGGTAAGCGCCAACACTACAGCGTCTACGTGATCGAGCTCTCCAAGGAGGTACTTCAGGAGAACAAATTTCGTAAGTGCAACCCGGGCTACATCTCCGGCAAACCCTGCGTTTACGTTGGCATGACGGGTCTGGACCCGGACATCCGCTTCGATAAACACAAGGCCGGCATCCAGCACAACAGCTATGTCTTGCGCTACGGAGTTCAGTTATTGCCCGATTTGTACGAGGCCTACAACCCGATGGATTACAAAACAGCAGTGGACATGGAAATTGAATTGGGTATTGTGTTGCGTGAAGCCGGATTCGGTGTGTGGCAGGCATGAATTTGATAAAAACAAAAATCCCAGGCCTAGAATGGAACGCTATGAAAAGAAACCAGATGCCCAGCGGGTGCAACGCCGGTGACTAGCAGCAATATCCATCTGGATGAGAGCCTCAATTCGGGTTTCGTCGATCTGACCCCGGAGGCCATTGCCAAAAACAAGGCAAACCGATACAAAAAATACGAAACGGTTCAAATCCCGGCATTGCGGCTCGCGGGAATGGTGCTGCTAAGTCTGGTGGTAGTTTTTCACCAGCACTTTGTCAGCGGCACCGCCGGAATCGGATGGACGGTCGAATTTCTTCTGGGCTACGCACTGCTGTCCTGGCTGTGCATTTACTGGTTGTACGGCAGAACAGGCATTGTCGATATCGGTCTGATATTTCTCATCATTGACGTCCCAGTCTGGACAGTTGCTATTTACGCAACCGGTGGTGAGAACAGCTGGCTGTTTATTGCGCTGCTTCTGCGCGTGGTCGACCAGACGCATATCAGTTTTCGCAGGGCCCTGTTGTTCGGCCAATTCGTGACCATCACGTACCTCGTGCTGATCGTTTATTTGCAGAACGTAGACCACCACGCCATCCATTGGTCTGACCAAGCCGTCAAGATTTTTCTGCTCTATGCCAGTTCTTTGTATGCCGCATTGGTCGCGCGCGAGGTTGAAAGGACGCAGAGGCGGGCCAAGACCTCGTTTCGATTGACGCGGGGACTGGCGATCGAGCTCAAGGACAAGTCTGAACAGCTCGAAGCACAAACCTCGGAAATTATTCTGGCCAAGGAAGCGGCTGAAGCAGCCAACATTGCCAAAAGCCAGTTTCTTGCCACCATGTCCCACGAGCTGCGAACACCCATGAATGGCATTCTGGGTATGTTGCATTTGCTGCAAGCGACGGAGCTGACGGACCGGCAGCGGGACTACGCCAGCAAATCCGAAGGCTCCACCAGAACGCTGCTGAATCTGATCAACCATATCCTGGACTTCTCGAAAGTTGAGGCCGGCAAGATGACGCTCGAGGACGAGCCGTTCAGCCTTGAGCGCGTCTTGCGTGATCTTTCAGTGGTTCTGATGGCCAACTGCGCCGATAAAAATATTGAGGTTTTATTTGACATCGACCCCGAACTGCCGCAATTTTTAAGGGGAGACGCGTTGCGGCTGCAGCAAGTTCTGTTGAACCTGTGCATCAACGCGATCAAGTTCACATTCAATGGCGAAGTCGTGCTGAGCTTGCACCAGCGAAGCACGACGCCGGCCGGCGTGGAAATTGAATTCTCCGTACGAGACACTGGAATCGGTATCGCACCGGAGCAGCACAAGTCCATCTTCAGCGGGTTTTCTCAGGCGGAGGCATCTACCACCCGCCGCTTTGGCGGAACGGGGCTGGGCCTTGCCATCAGCCAGCGTATCGTGCATCTGATGGGTGGTGAAATCCAACTTGAGAGTTCGCCGGGTGAGGGCAGTCACTTTTTCTTTTCCCTGACATTCCCGGTCGCCAGTCAACCCATCGATGCTGGGAATGCGCCTGGTTCTCGGGCACCAGCGCCCAAGCGGGTACTTGTCGTAAACCATAGCAGTGTTGCAGGGAATTTGTTCCTGAAAATGATCAGGTCTCTCGGGTGGGAGGCTGATCTGGCCAGTGGCGGGGCGCAGGCTTTGGAATGGATACGGTCGGCCGCGGACCCGGGTCGTTTTCCCTATGCCTTGATTTATACGAATTCGCAATTGCCTGCCATGGACGGTCGGGAGCTTGCGCGCCAGGTCCACCAAATTGCCGCGCAAACCGGCGGTACCCGACCCACTATTTTCATGGTGACCACGCGTGACAAAGAGATCTGGTCGCAGCGCTCCGGCGAGGAGCAACATTGGATAGACGGAGTTGTTTCCCAGCCCTTGACGGCGTCGATGCTGCTTGAAGCCTATGCCGAGTCACTCTCCGGCGATATGGACCGTCGCAAACCTGTCCACATGCGCGACGGGCTGAATCAGCTGGCCGGGATGCGGATACTGGTGGTCGAGGACAACCCGATCAACCAGCAGGTCGCCAAAGAACTGCTGAGTTCAAGGGGCGCGTCGGTTTCATTGGCAATCAATGGACAGCTCGGCGTCGAGGCTGTCATGGCGGCAGAACCTCAGTTCGATGTCGTGTTGATGGACATTCAAATGCCTGTGCTCGACGGGTTTGGCGCGACGCGTCTGATCCGCCAGGATCTCAAGCTGAAGACACTTCCGATCATCGCGATGACCGCCAACGCCATGGCAAGCGACCGTGACGCCTGCCTGCAAGCCGGCATGAACGAGCACATTGGGAAGCCGTTTGATGTATCCAGACTGGTCTCGCTATTGCTTCAGGAAACCGGGTTTTCCCAGTCCGGTCAGGGTTCTGATGCAACTGCTTCAGAGGCGGCATTGCCACGGCCGTTGGCGGATATTCCCGGACTCGACCTGGAAGCTGCGCTGTCCCGCATGGCCGGCCTGACACAACTCTATGCCCGCACGGCGCGCGACTTCATACAAACGCTCGATACTTTCGCCAGTGACTTGCAAGCAGCACTGCTGGTCGACGACACCAAGAAGTCGGTGATGTTGTTGCACACCCTGAAGGGCAACGCGGGCACGCTCGGCGCGCTTGCGCTGGCACAAGAGGCGGGACGGTTGGAGGCGCTGTGCAAGACATCGGATGGCATTGGGCAATGCCTGCTGCAGCTATCGCCTCTGGCGGGCCTGGCAGCGTCCACCCAAGGCCTGTTGCAGCGTGCGGTTCACGTGTGCACCGATGGCACCAACGAGGGCGCGTCGCAGCTCCAGCAGGTGCCATCGGTTTTAAACCGCGTTGCGGCAAGTGCTGCGCTGACCGAATTGCGCACGCTGGCCCAGGCCGGTGACCTGACTGTGTTGAGCCGGTTTGCGCAAATGCAGGCGGATCTCGCGGGCTTGCCGCCCGCGGAATTTCAGGCGCTCGAGTCATCATTGCAGGGACTCGATCTGGAAGCGGCAACGCAAGCATGTGACCTGTCGCTTGTCCGCATGAATGCGGCACCGTGCGGGGATTCGTAGTCGCCGCGCGAGAGCAGGTAACTATTGCTGAATGGCCTGCTTGACCATGGTAGAGCGGTGAGCCAGCGCAGCGGCTGCAATCAATGCATCCTGCTCAGACTGAGGATTGGGTACATGCAGGGACGCACATAAGGGTGCAATGGCCTAGGCAGCGGCCCGCTTGGCCGCTGCTACATCACGCGTAAGGTCGCGGCTGGATAAGGTATGAAAGGGCATGAGTGACTCCCAAAGATTTTGCTTGTGTGTTAAAGCAAAACCTGCGTATTCGGTGCGTCACAGGCTGGAGGAAACCGTCACTCAAATGGAAAACCCGCCTTTAGCCCAACTAAATTAAGACAGAACTGCTTTCGGTGAAACTGCCTTTTGAAGTTCAGAATCGGCCCAAACGGGAAGCCGACGCATTTCTGGCCGGCCAACGCAACGCAGCTCAATAGGGCCTAAAAGCACCACCTTTCGCACTCCCGTTGGGAAGGCCAAGAGCCCTCGGTTGGGGCGCGCGCCTATCAATCGCAGGCGCATTTAAACGAACCTGAACCTGAGGTGCCTCTGCACCGGTACTGAAAAAAGCCACGCTCTGCTGCAACTGCTCGGCTTGCCCGGATAACTCTTCGCTGGTTGCGGCCAGTTCTTCGGATGCAGCTGCGTTTTGCTGCGTGGCTTTGGATAGCTGTCCCATCGCGCCACCAATTTGTGTCACCGATTCGCTCTGCTCCGCACTCGCCGCCGCGATCTCTTGCACCAGCTCGGACGTCTTCTGAATGCTGGGTACGATCTGGACCAGCAGTTTTCCGGCAGTCTCAGCAGTCAGAACGCTGTTCGCTGCCAGTTCACCAATTTCCTTGGCGGCCTCCTGGCTGCGCTCGGCCAGCTTGCGAACCTCTGCCGCCACCACCGCAAATCCCTTGCCGTGCTCACCCGCACGTGCAGCCTCGATGGCAGCGTTCAGCGCTAGCAGATTGGTCTGGTAAGCGATGTCATCGACTATGCCAATCTTGGCTGCGATCTGCTTCATGGCCGTGACGGTCTGGCTCACCGCATTGCCCCCGTCGGACGCTTCTTTGCTGGCGACGGTGGCCATGCCATCTGTCACCTTGGCATTGTCCGAATTTTGGCTGATGGACGCTGACATCGCGTCAATCCGGGCTGTAGTCTGTTCAACACTTGCCGCCTGCTCGCTCGCTGCCTGACTCAGTGACTGTGCCGTGGCTGACACCTGATTGGCTGCACCGGTGAGGGCATCGGATGCGCTACGCACCTCTTCGATAATGTCCGACAACTTAGTGCAGCTGCTGTTGGCATCGTTTTTAACCACTTCAAAAATGCCCTGTGCCTTGCGCTCGATGCGTTGGGTCAGGTCACCTGCGGCCAGGCCCGAAAAGACACGGCCCAGGTCCTCAATGATGGCTGCCAGTTTTTCACTGGTTCCGTTGGCATCCTGTTTGAGTTGTCCAAAGCTGCCCTGATAGTCCCTGGTGATGCGCTGATTCAGGTCGCCCGCGGCAAGCCCGCCGAAAACACGCACTACATCTTCGAAAATAACCGACGTGGTCTCCATCAGACTGTTCACGCCTGAGCACAGCTCACCCACCTGACCCGTTTTTCCTTCCATCGGAATGCGTCGGGTCAAATCACCTGCCTTGGCCGCATTCGTAACGGCTTGCGCCTGCTCTACCGCCAGTTTGAGCATCTCGTTGGCTTTGACTTCGGCAGTCACATCGGTGGCGATTTTTACGATCTTGACGACCCGCCCCATCTCGTCAGTAACAGGGGCATAGACCGCCTGCAACGATACTTGCTGCCCGGATTTGGAGATGCGGCTAGACACCGCGCTCTGCGGTTTGCCGGCATTCAAGTCTGCCCAAAACTGCTGATAGACAGGTGAGCTGGAGATAGAGGGAGTACAAAAAATACGGTGGTGCTTGCCCAGGATTTCGTTCTTTTCGTATCCCATGACCTTCAGGAAGTTCGCGTTCGCGTCCAGAATATGGCCGCCAAGATCAAACTCAATAAAAGCGTAAGAAGCGTTGATGGCGCTCAGTATTCCCCTGGCGCCCTGACGCTCGATTTCAGAGCTGGTGATGTCGTAACGAACCCCCAGGTATTTCACCGGTTTTCCGTTGTCGCCCAGGATGGGAGCAATCACGGCATCCACGTAGTATGGCGTTCCGTCTTTGGCCCGGTTCTTGACAACGCCGCGGAAAATGTCTCCGCGCCCGATGGTGGCCCACATCTCTTTGAACACGGCTTTGGGCATATCCGGGTGACGCACCATGTTGTGCCCACGGCCTATCAGCTCTTTTGCAGAGTACTTGGAGACTTCAAGAAACTTCTGGTTGGCAGTAAGAACATTACCGCTTTTGTCCGCTTCCGAAACAATGCTGGTGAGGTTCATGATGTCAGTGCGAACCTTAAGCTCTGCTTCGAGCTCGGTGATGCGCCGCTCCAGAGCCCCGGCTCCGAAGAGCCGCGCCAGCCAATTCGTCAGACCTTTTTGAGGGTTGGACTGAGGTGTGCGGAGAGAAAGACCAGTTTCTTTGGCGACCATGGCGGATTCCTGAGGTGTGTTCAACATAGTGTGTCAAAAAAGACGGCAGAAATCAAAGTTGTATCAGAAATAGAAACTTTGTACTGTCAGCAGACCAAGCAAAACAGGCATGCTCTCTGGCAAATGTGACTGGTCGATGACTGGCTGACCGAAGCACTGCTATGGGTTTTTGGCCGGGTAAACTTTGCGCCATACCACTGAGACAAGTCAGGCGGCACGGCAACCCGCTACCCGCGACCACCCATGCAGGAGAGCAATGCCAATCTTCGACTTCCTCAACCCGCAACTGCCCGCACAACTGCCCACGGTTCTGATGCCCATTGTTGAGGCCACTGGCGCAAGCCTCGAAGGATTCGGTCGCCTCGTTGCCGATCCGGATCAGTGCAATGTCGAGATCGTGCGTTGGCCCGCGCAGGGAACAAGACCCGTTGATGAGGACACGGGCGACGAGGCGGGTACGACCGAGGGCATCTTTGTCAGCGAATGGAACGGCGACATTCTGTACGGCAGTAACGAAGCGGTCGGTGGCCACTACATCCTGGCTTACGCGACCGATCCTGCGCAAGCGCAAGAAGGCCATGCACGAGAGCCCTCGCGCATGCTGCTGTGGCATGCCAACTACCACCCCGATGGCGGGCAGCTATTCTTTCCGCTGGACAACAAACCGTTTTACGTCCCGCTGGCCTTGCCCGGCGACGACATCACACCACACCGGTTCACCTGCTTTCGTTTCACCGGCGAGCATGGTCTGTACATTCACCCGGGTATCTGGCACGAGGGGGTCTTCACTGCGCAGGGAAAGCAACGCTTCTTCGACAAGCAGGGTGCGGTCCACGCCCGAGTGTCCGTTGACTTTGCGCGCGAGTTCCATTGCCTGCTGGAAGCGCGTCTGAGCAGCGGGGTCTGATCGGGTGAGGGCCCGCGCCATGCAATAGGATGCCCCGCATGCGGCCGGGGCGCGCCAAACCTTGTTGGTCTCGCGGCTCTACGTTAGCATGGCGGTCCGTTTTAACCCGGGGAGATATCCATGAAGACAAAATTAATGGGCGTGTTGCTCGCGGTTTCGCTCACGGCACCCGCTTTCGCCGCGATCACCGAGGTGCCGGTGAGCTACCAGGATGGCGACACGACGCTGAAGGGATTCGTGGTCACCGACACTGCGAAAAAAGCAAAACGGCCGGGAATCATCGTAGTGCACGAATGGTGGGGCATTACCAAGCACATGCACAACGAGGCAAGGCGCCTGGCGCGCCAAGGCTATGTGGCTTTTATTGCTGACATGTACGGTGATGGCAAGACCGCGGACAACCCGGCAGACGCGGGCGCGCTCGCTGGCTCAGTGATGAAGGATCCGCAAGCAATGCAATCCCGCTTCAACGCCGCGCGTGCGGAACTCGCAAAGCAGCCCCAGGTGGAGGCAGCGCGTATCGGTGCGGTTGGCTACTGCTTTGGCGGAGCCGTGGTGCTCAATATGGCGCGAACCGGTGCTGATCTCGCTGGCGTCGCGGGCTTCCATGCGTCTCTGGGCCTCAATACACCTGCTCCCGCACCCGGGACTGTGAAGGCGAAGATTCTTGTCCTCAACGGTGCCGATGACCCGTTCATCAAGAAGGAGCAGTACGTGCAGTTTGAGAGCGACCTGAAGGCGGCAAATGCCGACATGAATGTGATCCTGTATCCCGGTGCAGTGCATGCCTTCACCAATCCGGAGGCCACCGCGCTTGGCAAGAAGTTCAACCTGCCACTGCGCTATGACGCGAAAGCCAATAAGGAAGCCGAGGCCGAGGCGACCAAGTTTTTTACCCAGGTTTTCCAGAAATAGCCATGCGCCGTGAAGCGGGCTGATGCCAACAGCCGGCGCAAGCCGGCACGGATGCCGGTGTCCACGAAACGATAAGTTGCAGCTGGGCTGCGCAACGCCATCCTGAGCGTGTATTGCCGCTCGGGTGTGCACCAGCGCACAGAGTTTTTAGTGTGAGGGGGGCATGCTTGACTGCAACTGTGCATGGCCACTGAACACCGGAATCCGCAACGCATGAAAACCCAAACGCTGTCCCCAGACCAGCTCTACAGGACAGACGCTTACTGGCGGGCGGCCAATTATCTGTCTGTCGGGCAGCTTTATCTGTATGACAACCCGCTGTTGCGAGAGCCACTCACGTTGGCGCATGTCAAGCCCCTGGTGGTCGGGCATTGGGGCACGGTACCAGGGCAGAACTTCATTTATGTGCATCTGAACCGCGCGATTAAAAAGTTCGACTTGAACATGCTCTACGTCTGCGGTCCGGGACATGGCGGCGCGGCGTTGGTTGGAAACGTTTATCTGGAAGGTACCTGGACAGAGGTCTATCCCGGCGTGACCCGGGATCTGGCCGGAATGAGAAAGCTGTTCAAACAGTTCTCGTTTCCGGGGGGTATTTCCAGCCACGTGGCGCCCACCACACCGGGTTCCATCAATGAGGGCGGCGAGCTTGGCTATTCGCTCAGCCATGCTTTCGGCGCCGTGTTCGACAACCCCGGCCTGATCGCGGCCTGCGTGATTGGTGATGGCGAAGCCGAGACTGGCCCGCTGGCGACGGCCTGGCATTCCAACAAGTTGCTCGACCCAGTGACCGACGGCGCAGTGCTACCCATCCTGCACTTGAATGGTTTCAAGATCAGCAACCCGACGGTGCTGGCCCGCATCGGCCATGAAGCGCTCCAGCAGTTTTTCACGGGTTGCGGTTGGACACCCATCTTCGTTGAGGGCGATGACCCCATGACGATGCACCAGTGCATGGCCGCTGCTACCGACCAGGCGATTGAACTGATCCAGAAGATCCAGCACGACGCCCGGACCGTCGCCGTTACAGAGAACCGGGATGCAAGGCCTCAATGGCCAATGATCGTGCTGCGCTCACCCAAGGGCTGGACGGGTCCCAGGGTAGTCGACGGTCTGCAAATCGAGAACACCTTTCGTTCGCACCAGGTGCCGATGCCGGTGAGCGTGCAGTACCCGCAGCACGTGGTGCTGCTTGAAGCGTGGATGAAAAGCTACAGGCCCGAGGAGCTGTTTGACGACGCCGGCAGCCTGTTTCCTGAGCTTGCGGCCTTGGCACCGCGGGGCGCGCAGCGCATGGGCGCCAATCCGCATGCCAATGGTGGATTGCTGTTGCGCGAGTTGCAGTTGCCGGATTTCCGCGCTTATGCCCTGCCCGTTCCGGCGCCCGGCGCAGTTGAGGGCCAGGACACGATGGTGCTTGGCAAGTTCTTGCGCGATGTAGCGCAGCTCAACCAGAGGGCACGGAACTTCCGCATTTTCGGACCGGACGAGACCGTATCCAACCTGTTGGGCGCCGTGTTTGAAGTCACAAGCCGCCAATGGGATGCACAGACCTTGGACAACGACGAGTTCCTGCAACCCGAGGGCCAAGTGCTGGACTCCATGCTCAGCGAACACCAGTGCCAGGGTTGGCTGGAGGGCTATTTGCTGACCGGCCGGCACGGCCTGTTCAACAGCTATGAGGCATTCATCCGGATTGTGGATTCGATGTTCAGCCAGCACGCCAAATGGCTCAAGGTAACGCGCGAGTTGCCGTGGCGCAGGCCGATCGCATCGCTGAACTATCTGCTTGCCTCGCACGTCTGGCAGCAGGATCACAACGGCTTCACCCACCAGGATCC
>Ga0075019_10001555_pt1 | contig 13069 bp, 9 predicted proteins | sample ColStrG_CSR_2013_FD_71473 | JGI IMG/M metagenome (GOLD analysis project Ga0075019, IMG submission 71473) | Freshwater sediment microbial communities in response to fracking from Pennsylvania, USA - Cold Stream Run_MetaG_CSR_2013 | ecosystem: Environmental > Aquatic > Freshwater > Creek >...
GAGCAGATGCGCGCGTGGGCGTACTGCACGTAATACACCGGGTTGTCGTTGTTCTTGGCCACCGCCAGGTCGACGTCAAAGGTGTATTCGGTGTCGGGCTTGCGCGACAGCAGGAAGAAACGCACGGCGTCTTTGCTGGTCCACTCGATCAGGTCGCGCAGCGTGACGTAGCTGCCCGCGCGCTTGGAAATTTTCACTTCGGCGCCGCCGCGCACCACGCGCACCATGGTGTGCAGCACGTAATGGGGGTAGTCCGGCGGTATGCCGGCATCGGCCGCCTGCAGTCCAGCGCGCACGCGCGCAATGGTTCCGTGGTGGTCGGTTCCCTGGATGTTCACCACCGTATGGAAGCCGCGCTCCCATTTGGCGATGTGGTAGGCCACGTCCGGAACGAAATAGGTGTACGAGCCGTCACGCTTGCGCATGACGCGGTCCTTGTCGTCGCCAAAGTCGGTTGACTTGAGCCAGAGCGCGCCCTCGTGCTCGTATGTTTTGCCCGAGGCCTGCATGCGCGCCACCGCGGCGTCCACGCGCCCGCTGCTGTACAGGCTGCTTTCCAGGTAATAGTTGTCAAAGCGCACGGCGAAGGCGCGCAGGTCCAGGTCCTGCTCGTGGCGCAGGTAGGCGACGGCAAACTGGCGCACGCTGTCTTCGTCGGCGACGTCGCCGCTGGCGCTGAAGCTGCGGTCGTCGGCCTGCACGGTTTTGCGCGCCAGGAAATCGGCGGCGATGTCGGCGATGTACTCGCCGTTGTAAAAGCCCTTGCTTGCCGGGTTGTCCGGGTCTGTGGGCCAGCACGCATCCCCCGGCTTGTAGCCCTGCGCGCGCAGCTGCGTGCTGCGCGCCAGCGTGGCAATCTGCACACCGGCGTCGTTGTAATAGAACTCGCGGTACACGTCCCAGCCCTGCGTTTGCAGCAGGCTGCTGATGGCGTCGCCCAGCGCCGCCTGGCGACCGTGGCCTACGTGCAGCGGACCTGTGGGGTTGGCCGATACAAACTCCACCAGGACGCGCTGGCCCGTGGCGGCTCGCATGCCGTAGGCGCTGCCGGCGGCGAGCACCTCACGCACCACCTGTTGCTTGGCCAGGGGCTTGAGGCGGATGTTCAAAAATCCCGGGCCGGCAATGTCGACCGCGTCGACCCAACGGTCAAAGGCCGGCTGGGCCAGCAGGCTGCTACGCAAAGCCTGGGCTAGCTCGCGCGGGTTGCGCTGCGCAGCCCGCGCCAGTTGCATCGCCGCCGTAGTCGCGAAATCGCCGTGCGCGGCCAGCTTGGGCGATTCAAAAACAGCGCGCGCACCAGAACCGGGTACCAGGGCTTCGAGACACAGTGCCAGGGATTCCAGCAGTTCATTTTTTACAGACAGCATGGCGCGATTTTATGCCGTGCCTTGGCACACTCCTGGCCCAGCCCACGCCCGCGCGCCGCACGCGGCTCAGGCCAGGCTGGCGGCAACCCCCAGAAACAGCGCACAACCGATCCAGTGGTTTTGGCGAAATGCCAGAAAGCAGCCCGCACGGCTGCGCGTGCGTATCAGCCGCGCGTGCCACAGCACTTGCAGCAGCGCACCGGCCAGACCCAGCCACCAAAAAACGCTGTGCAGGCGCGCGGCCAGCGCCCCGGTCCAGATCGCCAGATACAGCGCATAAAAAAGCAGCACGGCGGGAACGTCCCAAGAGCCCAGCGTGATCGCCGACGTTTTGATGCCTATGCGCAAGTCGTCGTCGCGATCGACCATGGCGTACTCGGTGTCATAGGCCAGCACCCAGAACAAATTCCCCAGTAACAGCCAGAGCGCCAGCAGCGGCACCTCGCCCTGCGTGGCAGCGAAGGCCATGGGAACGCCAAAGCTGAAGGCAATTCCCAGAACGGCCTGCGGCATGGCAAACCAGCGTTTGGCGTAGGGATAGACGATGGCGACGGCGAGCGCGCCTACCGACCAGAAAATGGTCAGGGCGTTGGTCCCCAGCACCAGGGCAAAGGCCAGCGCCGCCAGCACAGCACCCAGGGTCAGGGCGGCGCGTACCGAGACCGCGCCGCGCGTGACCGGTCGCTGGGCAGTGCGCGCCACGTGGCGGTCAAAGCCACGGTCGGCCACGTCGTTGATGCAGCAGCCGGCGCTGCGCATCAGAATGGTGCCGGCGACAAATACCAGCGTCAAATGCCAGCCCGGAAAGCCGCCTGCGGCGATCCAGAGCGCGGCCAGGGTCGGCCAGAGCAGCAGCAGCCAGCCAGCCGGGCGATCCCAGCGAACCAGGTCCAAATACAGGGCCAGGCTGGCGCGCCATCCGCGCGGGGGCGTGGCGGGCGCTTCGCCTGGCTGCGGTGCGGCGCCTGGGGCAGCGGCGCGACTGGCAGGGGACGGCGGGCTCATGAAAGGCGCGCGACACCCGGCAGTGTGCAGGCGTAAATCGCGTTGCGCAGCGCCGCGATGGCTTCGTAGCGGGTAAAGCTGCGGCGCCAGGCCAGCACCACGCGCCGCGTCGGCGGCCCGCCGCCGGCGGCGTCGCGCACCGGAAGGTACTTGACGTACGCGTCCCCCTGGGCCTGTCCCGACGCAGCGCGTGCTACGCTGAGTGCGGGCACCAGCGTGATGCCCATGCCCGCAGCCACCATGTGCTTGATGGTTTCCAGCGAGGAGCCCTCGAAACTTCGGCGTATGCCCTCGGCGTCGCTGGAAAAGCGCGCAAACTCCGGGCAAACTTCCAGCACGTGGTCGCGAAAGCAGTGGCCGTTGCCGAGCAGCAGCATGGTCTCGGCTTTCAGCGCCTCGGCGCTGACGGAATCCTGCGCAGCGAGCGCGTGGTTCATGGGAACGGCGGCAAAAAAAGGTTCGTCGTAGAGCTGTGCCAGCGCCAGCCCGGTATCGGGAAACGGCTCGGCCAGAATGGCGCAATCGAGCTCGCCGGTACGCAGCATTTCCAGCAGTTTGACCGTGAAATTCTCTTGCAGGATGAGCGGCATCTGCGGCGACAAAGTAATCACCTGGCGCACCAGATCGGGCAGCAGGTAGGGCGCAATGGTGTAGATCACCCCGAGGCGCAGCGGCCCGGCCAGCGGATCCTTGCCGCGCTTGGCAATGTCCTTGATGCTTGCCGCCTGCTCGAGTACGGCTTGCGCCTGGCGCACGATCTCTTCCCCCAGCGGCGTCACACTGACTTCGCTGACGTTGCGCTCGAACAGTTTGACGTCCAGCTCTTCCTCGAGCTTTTTGACCGCGACGGAAAGCGTGGGCTGCGAAACAAAACAGGCTTCGGCGGCTTTGCCAAAATGGCGTTCGCGCGCGACTGCCACGATGTACTTGAGTTCGGTCAAGGTCATGGTGCGATGGGGACCGTCATGGGGCTATGGGTGCGATCAGCGGCATGGCGCTATTGTCGCGCTATCGCCCTAGCCGCCAATTAGGCGCGTACCGCAAGGCTGTTGCAGGACTACCCCATCGCGCGCAAGCCCAGCGGCTCAGGCCTTTAAAAACTCGGCGCGCGTTCCCAGCCAGCGTTGTACGTGCTGCTCGGCCAGCGCCGGGTGCTGGTCGAGCAGCACCGGAGCCTCGCGCCGCGCCCACGCGAGCAAGTCGCCGTCCTGCGCCAGGTCGGCAAAGCGCAGCATCGCGTCGCCGCTTTGGCGCGCTCCCAGAAACTCGCCCGGACCGCGTATTTCCAGGTCGCGGCGGGCGATTTCGAAACCGTCGCTGGTTTGCGCCATGGCGCGCAGGCGCTCGCGCGCGGCCGCGCCCAGGCGCGGCGCATCGCCCTGGCTGTACAGCAGCACGCAGGCCGACGCGGCACTGCCGCGCCCGACGCGGCCACGCAACTGGTGTAGCTGGCTCAGGCCAAAGCGCTCGGCGTGCTCTATCACCATGAGCGACGCGTTCGGCACGTCGACGCCGACCTCGATCACCGTGGTGCTGACCAGAACCGACACGCCACCCTGCACAAAATCGGCCATCACGGCCTTTTTCTCGTCGGGTGGCAGGCGCGAATGCAGCAGCGCCACGCGCGCTGCGGCGCCGTCGGCGCGCTGCGCCTGCTGCAAGGCCAGGCCGAGCTCGGCGTGCGTCTGCGTCGCGTTGCGCAAGTCGACCGCTTCGCTTTCCTCGATCAGGGGACACACCCAATAAACCTGGCGCCCGAGGGCGATCTGGTCGCGGATGCGCGCGATGACCTGGTCGCGCCGGTCCTCGTGCAGCACGCGCGTCACGATCGGCGTACGCCCGGGCGGCAACTCGTCCAGCGTGGACACGTCGAGGTCGGCGTAGTAACTCATCGCCAGGGTGCGCGGAATCGGCGTCGCCGTCATCATCAGCAGGTGCGGCTCCAGACCCGGGTCCTGCAGCTTGCCGCGCAGCGCTAGCCGCTGCGCCACGCCAAAGCGGTGCTGCTCGTCGATCACCGCCAAGGCCAGGTTGCGAAATTTCACTTTCTCCTGAATGACGGCGTGCGTTCCCACAACCAGTTGCGCCTGCCCGCTTTCCACCAGCGCCAGCATGGCACGCCGCGCCGCCGGTTTTTGCACGCCTGCCAACCAGGCGGTAGTGACCCCCAGGGGCGCAAGCCAGCCCAGCAACTTGCGAAAGTGCTGTTCGGCCAGGATTTCGGTCGGTGCCATGAGCGCACATTGCCAGCCCGCGTCCATGCACAGCGCTGCGGCCAGCGCCGCCACCACGGTTTTGCCTGCGCCCACGTCGCCCTGCAGCAGGCGGTGCATGGGAACCGGACGCGCCAGGTCGGCGCCGATTTCCTCGACGACGCGCTGCTGCGCACGCGTCAGGGCAAACGGCAGAATGCGCCGCAGGCGTGCCTGCACGTCGGCGCCGGCCAGGGGAACGAGCACGGGCGCACGCAAAGCCGCCCGCGCGCGGCGCGACTGCAACTGGGAAATCTGCTGCGCCAGCAACTCCTCGGCCTTGAGGCGCTGCCACGCCGGGTGTGTGTGGTCCTGCAGCGTTTGCAGCGCGACGTCGGGCGTCGGGTGGTGCAAAAACTGCAGCGCCTGGCGCAGCGTCCACAGCGGCTGCCCTGCCGGCGGCTGCAAATCGGAGGGCGCGAACGTGTCCGACAACTCGGCGCGCGCCAAGGCAGCGCCTATGGCTTTGCGCAAATACGGCTGCGACAAGCCCGCGACGGTGGGGTAAACAGGCGTCAACGCTTGCGGCAGGTCGGTCTCGGCCGAGCGCGTCACCGGGTGCAGCATGGTCCAGCCCAGCAGTCCGCCGCGCACCTCGGCGCGCGCGCGAATGCGCTTGCCCGGCGCCAGCGCGGCCTGCTGCGAAGGATAGAAATTGAAAAAGCGCAGCGTGCAGACGTCGCTGCCGTCGTCCACGCGCACGACCAGCTGGCGGCGCGGCCCGTAGCTGACCTCGGTCGCCATGATGCGGGCCTCGATTTGAATCGTGCTGCCGTCGCGCGCCTCGCTCAGGCGCGTGATGCGGGTCTCGTCCTCGTAGCGCAGCGGCAGGTGCAGCGCCAGGTCGATATCGCGCACCAGGCCCATTTTCTGCATCGCGCGCAACTGCGCGCTTGGGGCTGGGGCGGCTGGAGGCGGCGCGTTCGGGCATGGGACAATTCTGCACTGTCTTGCACCATCCCATGCCCCATTCCGACCCCGCCGCATCCGGCGCGCGCTACACGCTCGCCGACTTTGATTTTGACCTGCCCGAGGCGCTGATTGCCCAGCATCCGGCGCCGCAACGCAGCGCGGCGCGCCTATTGGACGCGCGCAGCGCGCCACCGCAGGACCATGTCTTCCACGCGCTGCCCGCGCTGCTGCGCCGCGGCGACCTGCTGGTTTTCAACGACACGCGCGTGCTCAAGGCCAGGCTGTACGGCGCCAAAGCCAGCGGCGGCAAAGTCGAGCTGCTGGTCGAGCGCGTGCTGGGCGGCAACCAGGTCGCGGCGCACCTGCGCGTGAGCAAAAAGCCCGAGGTCGGCGCGACGCTGCGCCTGCAAAGCGCCAGCGGCGTGCAAGACGGGCTGTGCGCGACCCTGCTGGGACGCTGGCCGGACGCGCAGGGCGCGCTTTTTCGCTTTGTGCTCAGCAACGACCAGGGCGACGACCCGCACACCCTGCTCGAGCGCCACGGCCACGTGCCGCTGCCGCCTTACATCACGCACGCCGACTCGGCCGAGGACGCGCAGCGCTACCAGACGGTGTTTGCCCGCAATCCCGGAGCGATCGCCGCGCCGACCGCGGCGCTGCACTTCGACCAGGCGCTGCTGGACCAGTTGGAAGCGCAGGGCATGGAACGCGCCTATGTCACCCTGCACGTCGGCGCCGGAACGTTTCAGCCGGTGAAGACCGAAAACCTGGCCGAGCACCGCATGCACAGCGAGTGGTACGACGTTCCGCAGGCGACGCAGCAGGCCATCGCCGCGTGCCGCGCGCGCGGTGGGCGCGTGGTGGCCGTGGGGACGACGACGGTGCGCACGCTGGAGAGCTGGGCGCGCAGCGGCCAGGCGCGCGGCGATACCGACATTTTCATCACGCCGGGGTTTCCCTTTGTGCACACCGACTTGCTGATCACCAACTTCCATTTGCCCAAGTCCAGCCTGATGATGCTGGTCAGCGCCTTTGCCGGACACGCGCACGTCATGGCGCTGTACCGCACGGCCATCGCGCGCGGCTACCGTTTTTTCAGCTACGGCGACGCCATGCTGCTCGCGCGCCAGGACGCCTTGGCCGCCGCAGGCCCTGGCGACTCCCCGTCACCGCCCCACGACTAAACCGCACACACCATGCTTCGTTTTGAACTCCTGCACACCGACCCGGCGCTGGCCGACGGCAGTTACGCCGGCTCGCACGCGCGCCGTGGCCGCATGACGCTGAACCACGGCGTCGTCCAGACGCCGATCTTCATGCCCGTGGGAACCTACGGCACGGTCAAGGGCGTGCTGCCGCGCAGTCTGCGCGAGATGGGCGCGCAAATCATTCTGGGCAACACCTTTCACCTGTGGCTGCGACCCGGGCTGGACGTGCTGGCGCAATTCGGCGGCCTGCACGCCTTTGAAACCTGGGACCGCCCGATACTCACCGACTCCGGCGGCTTCCAGGTCTGGTCGCTGGGTGAGATGCGCAAGATTTCCGAGGAAGGCGTGCGCTTTGCCTCGCCGATCAACGGCGACAAGCTGTTCCTCACGCCCGAGGTCAGCATGCAGATACAGACCGCGCTGAACAGCGATATCGCGATGCAGTTTGACGAATGCACGCCGTATCTGTCGGTCGAGGCGAAGACGCGCGGGCAAATCACGACCGAACACGAGGCGCAACATTCCATGGAACTGAGCCTGCGCTGGGCGCAGCGCTGCCGCGACGAATTCGCGCGCCTGGGTAACCCGAACGCGCTGTTCGGCATCGTGCAAGGCGGCATGTTCGAGCATTTGCGCGACGCCTCGCTCGCCGGCCTGGAACAGCTGGACTTCCCGGGAATCGCCATCGGTGGCCTGTCGGTCGGCGAACCCAAGGAAGACATGTTGCGCGTGTTGCGCCATATTGCACCGCGGCTGCCGGCGCACAAGCCGCGCTACCTGATGGGCGTGGGAACGCCGGAAGACCTGGTAGTGGGGGTGCAAAACGGCATCGACCTGTTTGACTGCGTCATGCCCACGCGCAACGCGCGCAACGGCACGCTGTTTAGCCGTTATGGCGACCTGAAAATCCGCAACGCGCGCCACCGCAACGACGCGCGCCCATTGGACGAGACCTGCAGCTGCCACGCGTGCGCCGGCGCCAGCGGCGTGTCCTGGGCGCAAGGCGGGCGCGACGGCTTCAGCCGCGCCTACCTGCACCATCTGGAGCGTTGCGGCGAAATGCTCGCACCCATGCTCGCCAGCATCCACAACCTGCACTACTACCTGAACCTGATGCAGGAAATCCGCAGCGCGCTGGAGCAAGGCCGGTTTGGCGCCTTTGTGCAGCAATTCCACGCCGACCGGGCACGCGGCGTCTAGGCGCCGCACCGGAACCCGGCTAGAACGTTTCCCAGGATTCGTCGGCGCCTGCCGCAGTGGGCGCAGGGGTGGCCAGCTGCCGCGCTGCCGCCGCCGGCGCTGGCTTGGTTACCCGGGACGCCGTGGCGGCGGCGGCAGGTTTCGCCTGCGTGCCAGCGGCACTGCTGCGTTGGCCCATTCCGCCCGTCTCCAGACGGCGCTCGCTGCCGCGATACGGCACGGTAGCCGGGCGACTGCTGCGCACCGCGGCCTTGGACGCCAGGTTGGGCGGTGCAGCGCCACCCAGATTGAAGACCGCAACGGCCTGCACCAGATCGCTAGACTGCGTGCTCAGGCTGCTGGCCGCAGCGGCCATCTGTTCGACCAGCGCGGCGTTTTGCTGCGTGACCTGGTCCATTTGGGTTACGGCCTCGCCGACTTGCGCCACGCCACTGGCCTGTTCGCCCGTCGCCGCGCTGATTTCGGCGACGATGTCGGTCACGCGGCGGATCGCCCCGACCACTTCGGCCATGGTCACGCCGGCGCGATCGACCAGTTGGCTGCCCTGCTCTACGCGCTCCACACTGGCGTTGATGAGCGACTTGATCTCCTTGGCCGCGTCGGCAGAACGACCCGCCAGGCTGCGCACTTCGGACGCCACCACGGCAAAGCCACGGCCCTGTTCGCCGGCGCGCGCGGCTTCGACCGCCGCGTTCAAGGCAAGAATGTTGGTCTGGAAAGCAATGCCATCGATCACACTGATGATGTCAGCGATGCGGCGCGAACTGTCGTTGATGCCTTTCATGGTCTGCACCACCTGGCTGACGACCTCGCCACCTTGCAAGGCGACGTTGGACGCGCTGCTGGCGAGCTGATTGGCTTGCAGCGCGCTTTCGGCGTTGTGCTTGACCTGCGCGCCCAGTTGTTCCATGGAAGCGGCCGTCTGTTCCAGTGCACTGGCCTGGCTTTCGGTGCGCGCCGACAGGTCCTGATTGCCCTGCGCGATTTCTGCCGACGCCGTCGCGACCGCTTCGGATCCCATGCGCACGTGGCCGACCACGCGCACCAGCGCAACCTGCATCTCATGCAGCGCCTGCAGCAGTTGCCCGGTTTCGCTGTTGCCCTGGCTGCTGATGGACTGGCTCAAATCGCCCGCGGCAACCGCACGCGCCAAAGCTACGGCCTGGGCGATAGGCCGTGTCACAGCGCGCGTAATCAGCAGCGAGGCAACGACGGCGGCGAGCACGCTCAGCACAATGCTCGTCAAAATTGCCAGGCGCATGTCGCTGATGCTGCCGTGCGCTGTTTCGCGCGCCAGTTGCATTTGCTGTTCCTGGTACCCGATGAGCTTGCGGATGCTGTCCAGGTAGCTGTTCTGCACCTGCGTCAGCTCGGACTGCAGCGTGATTTTTGCCAGTTCTTGATTACCCGACTTGGCCTGTGACAGGTAGCGTTCATGCAACGGCAGGTATTCGGCGCGCGCCTTGTTGAGCGTGCCCAACAGTTCCTTGCCCTTGCCCGACACCACCAGCTTGTCCAAGGTTGCGACACGCTGGCCGTTGTCCTGCTGCAGTTTTTCCATGCGCGCCACAGCGGCCTTGAGGTCGTCGGCGTCGGACAGCAGCAACATATCGCGCTGCAGGCGCGAACTTTCGTTCAGGGCCGCATTCATTTCCTGCAGCATCGCCACTTTGACATAGCGGTTGTCCATGACGTCGGCAAACGCGTCCGCCGTGACCTGCGCGCGCCACAGCGTCAGCGCGCCGCTGCACAGTATGAACAGCGCCAGCAAGCCAAAGCCCAGCCATAGGCGTGTGGCTATTTTCATATTCGATGCAACCATGGTGCGCCCCTCTCGATCAGGTAGTAAAAACAGTCAGTACGCCGGTGTAGCCATAGAGCTTATCGTGGCCGATTTCGCCGCTGGCAAAAAATCCGACTAGCGGGACGTCGCCCAAGGCCTTGCGCACCAACTGCAACTCGGCGCTGGCGCCGCCAAAATGCGGGCCACCGCGCGACGCGCAACTCACATAGACCGCGCCGGCGATGCCCCGCGCCGGATGCGGCGCCGATTCGCCGGCGGGTTGCGCCAGCGCAAACGCCGTTTGCAGCGGCATTTCCTCGGGCTCCAGCGCTTCGCGGATTTCGGCGCACACCCGCACCAGGTCGGTCCGGGCTGCATGGATGTTGCGCTGGCAAAAGGCAAGCTGCGTTCCCACTTCCAGGTGCTCGGCTATGGCCACCCCCTGGCGCACCGGATCCAAGCCAAGAATATGGCGAACGGTTACTTCCTGCCCGAAGTGGCCGGTCAGCGCAGCGCCGGGGCGCGCGTCCGACAAACCCACCAGCGTGCTGCGAATCGCCGCAAACGCGTGCTGCGGCTGGTCCAGGTCAATGTCCAGCACGCGCAGCAATTCGGCCAGCGCCGGGACACCGTCAAGTTCCAGCACCAGGTTGTTCTCCACCGCCGTCACCCGGTAACTGGGCGACACCGGTTTGCAGCCCTGCGTCACGCGCGACAGCAGAGCGACGTCCGGGCCAAACGCGACGCCGCTCATGCCGCCGGTAAACACGCCGCCAGCGCGACCGTGGCCACGAATCGTGCCGTCAGCGGCCAATGCAAATTGCAGATGGGCAGCGCGGCCCGAGGACAGGCCGCCAAACAGGCAGCCCGATTCGGTTCGGTGCGCCAACTCGTGCACCAGCGCGGCAATGTCTGGCGTGCTGCCGTCGGCGTGCACCAGCGCAGTACGCGCGTCAAATCCCAAGCCTAGCGGCGCCACTCCGGAAAACACACGGAACTGGTCGCTTGGCAACTCCAGCAGCATGAGCGCCATGGCGGGCTCGTAAAAATATTCGACGTTGTTCGCGGCGATTCCTACGCCCACCGTTCCCGCCCAGTCGGTGACTTCCGGCAGCTCGGCACCCAGGTGGTCCAGAATGTCCTGCGCGTGCTCGGCGTAATGGTCGGTGAGGTACAGCAGCGCCAGATTCGGGTTGCTTGCGTAGCCCTGCAAGGCCATCAGGGCGCGCACTTGCGCCAGAACCAGGGCCGCCGCCATTTGCCAACGCGGGTGCGTGGCGTGGGCATAGGGGAAAAGTTTCATGGTCCGGCCCGGCAGCGCGGCCTCAGCGACGTGCTGCTGCCTTTGGCACTGCCCTGGCCGATGATTTGCGCGCCGCCGTGGCCGCCACCTTGGCGCCAGCCGCCTTGCGCGGCGCAGCGCGCTTTGCGCTGGACTTGCGCGCCACAGGAGACGCCGTGGCGGCGCGCGCGCTGGCAGGCGCTGGCGCCGCGTGCTCCTTGGCGCTGGCAGCGACGGCGCTGGCCTGGCTCACCGCGGTCGCAGCGATCCGTTGAAACTGCTGCGCCAGCGCACCCCAAAGCTGCATGGGGTCCACCGTGGCGGAGGGAGTCGCCGATTTTTTGCCTTTGGCGTCGCCCTTGGCGCCCGCCTTGGCGCGTTCGGGCGGTTCGTCTGCCGGCGGCGCGTCGTCCGGCTGCGCGTCGTCCACTTCTTCGACGGGCTCAGGTGGCTTCGCTGCTGCCTGCGCTGCCGCACCCGGCCGGGCTTCGGGAGTCGCACCGGCAGCGCCAGACGGGGCAGCGGGACGAAACGCATTGGCCATGTCGGCAATATTGAAGTTCATGCTCTTGAGCGTGGCCAGCGTCATTTTTTGTACTTCCAGCGCCTGAATGGTGGCACTGAGGGCGCGGGCGTTCTGCTCCAGCCAGAACTGCACGTTTTTCAGTTCGCTGATGCGTTTGTCCAATTCCTCGGCGTTCAGCGTGGGCGCAACCCAGCTGCCCAGCCCCGGCATGTTCGACAGCGTGTCGCCTGCCCCCTTGGCTAGATTCTGCAAAAAATCAAAGCCAGGAACAAAATTCCCGAAGCCTGAAGTGCCAGCCTTGTTCATAGTGTCTCCGTTCGGCCCTACATCCGTTATGCATTTCGGTGCACTGTACTCCAAGTTCAGGCGCCATCCAGGCTTTCTGGACCCACTGCAGCGACCTGCGCTGCGATCGCTCCAAACACGCTGTGACCGGCGCCGTCACGCATGTCCAGACGCACACTGTCTCCGGGCTGCAGATACGTCGAAACAGTCGCACCCTGCAGGCTTTCAGCGGCGCGCAACTCGGCCAGGCTGCAAAAGCCGCGCGGCCACACAGGCCCCTGCGCAGCGTCCTGCGGCGGGTGGCTGACGGGCGCTGCCAGGAGCACACTGCCAGCACGCACGGCGCGCGACGCCGCGAGCGCGGCCAGCGCTGCTCCCCAGGTCAGTCGCACGTCCTCGCCTGCTTCGCAGCAGCCCAGAACGCGCGCATTCAACTGGCACTGCAAGGCCAGCTGCACGCGCCCGCGCGCCCAGGCCTCACCCAACTCATCCGGCGTCACCGCCACCGGGCTGAACACGGTCGCCGCCCAGGACGCGGGCGCCACTGCCGCGCCGCCTGCAGGGCTGTCGGCGTCGCGCTGCCAAAGGCTGCAAGCCAAAGACAGAAGGCGTACGCCAGCGAGTGCGCGCTCGGTACTGCAGGCCGCCGGAAGGTCGCCGGTGAAGGCTGCGACGCCGGCCTCGAAATCCAGACCGCACCCGGCGCCGCAGTGCAGCTCCGCGTGCGCGCCCAGCAAGTTGTCCCCGGCCCCCTGCAGCAGCGTCGCAGCAGCGTCGCCTGCCGGGAGCAGCGCCTGGTGTGACGGATAGGCATAGACCTGCGCCACCTGGTAGGCGCGCGGCAAAGGCGCCAGACAGCGCTTTGCGTCAAAGGCAAAGGCGTGGCGTGCGCGCCCTGCGTTCAAGGCATCGTACAAATCCTGCATGGCGGGGGCCAGAAAGTTCCAATCGTCCAGAACCTGCTGCAGGCGCGTGGCGATGTGCGTGGCGTAGTGCGCCTGGCTCAGGTCGCGCGAGACCACCAGCAGTTGCCCATCGCGCGATCCATCGTGATAGCTAGCAAATTTCATGGGGACATTTTGCGTGAAACGCAGCGCCTAAATTACACTGCGCCGCTTTTAGTCGAGCACACGCTGCCTGCGCCTGCCATTCAACCCGCCACCCTGCCATGTCCACCACGCCCTACCGCCTTGCCGAGCACCCTGCTAAGCCCCCCCTTGGCCACGCCGCCGGCTGGCCGCTATCC
>Ga0075019_10001556_pt1 | contig 13069 bp, 11 predicted proteins | sample ColStrG_CSR_2013_FD_71473 | JGI IMG/M metagenome (GOLD analysis project Ga0075019, IMG submission 71473) | Freshwater sediment microbial communities in response to fracking from Pennsylvania, USA - Cold Stream Run_MetaG_CSR_2013 | ecosystem: Environmental > Aquatic > Freshwater > Creek >...
GGCCATGTCGATCACCGCGGCCTCGGCGTCATGCGCCAGCGTTTTCGAGACTTCGCCGAGCAGCGGCCAGCTGGTGTCGTCGAGCGGCAGCAGCACGGTGCGCATCGTGTCGCGCCTTATGGCGGCGGCGACCGCGCCCAGCGCGCAGAGCGTGCCCGGCGTGGCCGGAACCAGCACGCGCGACATGCCGGCAGTCTCGGCGAGCAACGCCCCCAGCATGGGGCCAGCGCCGCCGAAGGGCATCAGGGTGAGTTCGCTGGCATGCACGCCGGCGCGGGCCAGCAGCTGTTCGATCGGCACCAGCATGCCGCTGACGGCCACCTGCAGCACGCCTTCGGCCAGCGCCTGCACGGAGAGGCCAAGCTGTTCGGCGATCGGCCTGGCTGCGGCCTGCGCCAGCGCCGGGGCGGGTGCGATGGCGCCGAAGCCGAGGTCGCCGTGGCCGAGGATGCCGCACAGCAGGGCGGCGTCGGTCACGGTCATGCGCGTGCCGCCGCGGCCAAAGCAGGCCGGGCCCGGCGTGGAGCCGGCACTTTCCGGGCCCACCTGCAGCACGCCCTGGCGATCGATCCAGACCATCGATCCGCCGCCCTGGCCGGAAGACATGACCGCAACCGTGGTGATGGCGAGTGGGAACTCGCCGATCGCCTGGCCGGTGGCAAAGGAGGGCTGGCCATTGTCCAGCAGCGCCACGTCGGCCGAGGTGCCGCCCATGTCGAGCGTCAGCACCGAGGCCAGCCCTGCCGCGCGCGCCACCACGCCGGCGCCGACGACGCCGGAGGCGGTGCCGGAGAGCAGCATGCCCACGCAGTCGCGCTGGCCGGCCGCAGCCGTCATGGTGCCGCCGGCCGAGGTGGTGAGCAGCAGCGGCGCGCGAATGCCGGCGCCGGCCAGCTCGCCCGCCACGCGTTCGAGGTAGCCGGAGATCCGCGGGTGGACATAGGCGTTCAGCACCGCTGTCGTGGTGCGCTCGTATTCGCGGATCGCCGGCCAGACCGCACTGCCGCGGAACACCACGAGCTCCGGCGCCAGCTCGGCGATGATCGCCGCCACCTGCTCCTCGTGCAGCGGCTCGCGCCAGGCGTGCAGGAACGAGACCACCACGCCCTCGCATCCGGCCTTGCGGGCGGCGGCGATGGCCTGGGCGACATCGGCGCGATCGGGTGCCGTCAGGGTGCGCCCGTCGGCTGCCATGCGTTCCTGGATGGCGAAGACGTGTTCGCGCGGCACCAGCGGGGCCGGGCGCTCGCAGAACAGGCTGTAGGGATCGGGCATGCGCAGCCGGGCGAGTTCCAGCATGTCGGTGAAGCCGGCGGTGGTGAACAGCGCGATGCGGGCGCCGCGCCGCTGGATGATGGTGTTCACGCCGACGGTGGTGCCGTGCACGAAGCGCTCGATGCCGGCGAGGTCGAGCCCAGCCTTGGCCAGTCGCTGCAGGCCGCTTGCGATGTCCCGGCCGGGTGCCTCGGGCGTGGTCAGCACCTTCAGCGTGGTGATGCCGCCGGTTTCGGTGTCCAGGGCGACGAAATCGGCAAAGGTGCCGCCGATATCCACGCCGATCATCGAAACCATGCCGCTCTCCATGCCTGCCCCGCAACCTGGCGCCGGCGGCAGACCGCGTCCAGGCGCTCCAGCGGCTGCGGGCCATGAGCGCTGGTTATGGGGCGACGGTGGTGTTGTGCTCCCACCCCTGGCACAGCGTCCTCATCAGCGCGTGAAACCTGTCGGTCAGCGTCGGCGAGCCGGAGCCCTCGGCGCGCACCATCAGCACCGGGCGGGTCAGCGCGGGCCGGAAGGCACGGGTGACCACGTCGCGCGGCAGATAGTCGAGTGTGTAGGCGTCGACGATGGCGAAGCCGCCGCCGGCCCGCACCAGCGAGAGCGCCGTGGTGGTGGTGCCGACCTCGACGGCGAGGCGGCGTTCCAGCCCGGCCTGCTGGAAGGCCCGCGCGATGCTGCGCCCGAAATCCGTGGTGGTGCCGAAGCCGATCTCGGCATGCCCCATCAGCTCGGCCGCACCCAGGCTGCGTTTGGCGGCAAGCGCATGGCCGCGCGGCAGCAGGACCACGCAGCGAATGCGGCCGAGTTCCTGCACCTCCATGCCAGGGACCAGCAGCGGTGACAGGGCCACGCCCAGGTCTACCTGCCGCGCCAGCAGCGCCTGTTCCAGCTGCGGCACGGCCAGCATCTGCAGCACGACATGGGCCGAGGTGAATTCCTGCCGCAGCCGGGCCACCGCACGGGGCACCAGCGATGCCGCGAGCGAGGATGTGGCGCCCACCCTGAGGATGCCTCCAGCGCGGCCGCCCAGGTCTCGGGCCAAGGAGCTGAAACCCTGGATCTGCTGGTACACCCGGTCCGCGTCCAGGATCAGCGCGTTGGCTTCCGCGGTGGGCACCAGACGCCCGGCGGTGCGATGGAACAACAGGTAACCCAGCCGGTCCTCGCAGTGTCGCAAGGCCTTGGAGAGGGCGGGCTGCGTGACATGCAGCATCTGTGCGGCCGCCGACAGGGTTCGGCAATGCATGATGGTTCGGAACAGCTCGATTTCGCGCGCGGTCATGCCGCCACGATGACGCGAACTGCAGCACTTGGCCAATGCGTATCGGGCCGCCCGCGAGACCAGTGGCGTCGTTTTGGCGTTTCACCATGCAAAACGATATTTGTCTGTTGACGGCCTCGGCGGCTTGACTGCTAAAGTCGCGGCAACGACAGCACGCGGCCGTACCGTGGGGTGGGAGAGAACATGGGCTACACACTCGCGGAGAAGGTTCTGGCACGGGTTTCGGGCAAGGCGTCGGTCCGGGCCGGCGACGAGGTGATGGCCAAGCCGGATTTTGTCGTGGTCTATGATTTCCCCGGCTACACCGACGTCATCTTCAAGCAGATGAAAGAGGACTTCGGCATTCACCGGCTTGCCGAGCCCGAGCGCTTCGCCATCTTCATCGACCACATGGTGCCTGTCGCCACAGCCAAGGAAGAGGAGCTGCATATCCAGACACGCAACTGGTGCGTGGAGCATGATGTGCCGCTGTATGAGCGTCGCGGCATCGGCCACCAGGTGGCGGCCGAACTCGGCTATGCCACTCCCGGTGCTTTCGTGGTGCATTTCGATGGGCATATCAGCCAGCTCGGCGCCTTCGGGACGCTGGCCATCGGGCTGCGCCGTAACATCCTCGAGGCCTTCGTGCGGGACCATGTCTCGATGAAGGTGCCGCAGACCACGCGTATCAACCTCACGGGTAGCCTGCGCCCCGGCGTGATGGCGCGCGACGTGTTTCACCACATCGTGCGGGTGCTCGGGCCCAGCTCGTGCCGCTTCCAGGTGATGGAGATCGGCGGCCCCGGTGTTGCCGGCATTTCCATCGAGGGGCGGCAGACCATCTGCGGGTTGGCCATGTTCACCGGTGCGGTGACGGCGGTGATCAATCCGGACGCACTCTCGCTGGCCTACACCAAGGGGCGTTCGCGGGCGGTGCTCGATCCCGTCTGGAGCGATCCGGACGCCGTCTATGCCGCCGTGCATGAAATCGATGTCAGCGATCTGGAGCCGATCATCGTCATTCCGCCGAACCCTTCCAACACGCGCAACCTTTCCGATCATGTGGGCCTCGCCTTGAACGCGGGCTACCTCGGCAGCTGCGCCAGCGGCAGGCTGGAGGATCTGCGGATCGCCGCCCAGATTTTGAAGGGCCGGCGGGTCAAGGACGGCTTCTCGCTGCATGTTATCCCGACTTCGCAGGAGATCATGGCGCGCGCCGCCGATGAGGGGCTGATCTCGACCCTGGTCGAAGCCGGGGCCTTCGCTTCCAGCCCGAGCTGTGACTACTGCTTTGGCCGGATTGCCGTGCTTTCACCCGGCCAACGCGCGGTCTCGACCGGCACGTTGAACGTGGCCGGGCGCATGGGAAGTCCTGATTCGGAGATCTATCTGTGCAATGCAGCCGTCGTGGCCGCATCGGCGATCGAGGGCAAGATCGCTGATCCCCGCTTGTATCTTTAGGGAAGCCCGGTCATGACGCTCAAGAATCTGCGTGGCCGCGTCGCCTGGATCTTCGAGGAGGAGAACTTCGATGTCGACCAGATCGTCGGTGTCAAGAACATCAAGATCACCAACGTCGCCGAGTTGGCCGGGGAGGCGATGAAATCCTACGATCCGGATTTCGCGGCCAAGGTACGTGAGGGCGATCTTGTCGTGGGCGCCGGCAACTTTGGCTACGGCCATCCGCACTACCCGCCCTTGCGGGCGCTGCGCCACCTCGGCGTGGCCGGGGTGATCGCCGAATCATTTGCACCCGGCTTCTGGCGCGGTGAGATCAGCATGGGCACGCCGCTGGTGGCCTGCCCGGGCATTCTGCAGATGGTGTCGCGCTGGGATGAGATCGAGGTGGATTGGGAGGCGGGCGAGATCCGCAACCTCTCGACCAACTCGCATCTGCCGCTGGAGCAGCTGTCCAGTGCCGACACGCTGATGCTGGAGACCGGCGGGCTGGTGCCCTACCTGAAGCGAGACCTTCACGCCTGAACATTCATCAAGTGATGGGAGACGAAGATGCAGCAGAGAAAATGGCTTCGCGCGCAGTTGGCCGATCGCAAAACGGTGTGGGCGGCGGGTGCGTATGATGCGTTGAGCGCGCGGCTGATTGAGGACGCCAAATTCGATGCGATCCTGACCACCGGCTTCGGCATCTCGGCCTCCTTCCTCGGTAAGCCTGATGTCGAGCTCTACACGATGACCGAGAACCTGGCCGTGGTGCGACAGGTGGTGAACTCGGTCAGCATCCCCGTCATCGCCGATTGCGACACCGGCTACGGCAATGCGGTCAATGTCATGCGTACCGTGCGCGAGTTCGAAAATGCCGGGGTATCAGCCGTCATTCTCGAGGACCAGATGACGCCCAAGCGTTGCCCGGCGATTGCCAACAAGGTCGAGGTGATCACGATCGGCGAGGGTGTGGCCAAGATCAAGGGGGCTGTGGAAGCCAGACGCGACCCTGATCTCGTCATTATCGCCCGCACCGACGCCGGCACCGAGGCCGAGGCCACCGAACGCGCGCGCGCCTATGTCGCGGCCGGCGCCGACATGGTGCAGCCGATCTCCAAGACCATGAAGGACGCCGCCATGCTGCGCCGCTTCAAGGCGGCCGCCGGAGTGCCGATGTCGCTGCAGATCCTTGGCTGGCTGGAAAAGGATCTTTCGCCAGACGACCTCGCGGATATCGCGGGTCTGGCGGTGTTCCCGCTGGTGCCGCTGATGACGATCGCGCATGCGATGTCGACCAATCTCAAGGCACTGCAGGCCGCGCGCAGTACCCGCAGCCTGCCGCTGCCGGTGATGGACCACAATGATTTCGCCGAGCTGCTGGACTTTCCGGCCATTCAGGATATTCAACGCCGGCTGCTGCCCGGCCTGGAGGAAGTGCCGCGGGCAGCCGCCGAATAGCCTGACGACCACTGAACGCATAACAAGAAATGCGCGCAAAGCGCACTGCACAAGGGAGATTTGAATGTCGGGCAAGCTGGGCGCCGTTCTGGCGGTGATGGCTTTGTTGGCGCCGGCGGGTGCTGCCCTGGCGGCGGAACCGGGTGACTACAACATCGGTTTTGTCACCGAGAACACCGGGCCGATCGCCTTCGCCGGCCTTTCGTATTGGCATGGGGCGCAGCTTGCGGCCGAGGAGATCTCTGCCAGCGGCTACATCGGCAAAGGGGCGAAGCTCGGCCTGGTCGACAAGGAAAGCGGCAGCGACCCCGCCCGCGCCATCCAGGCGCTGCGCGGGGTGATCGCCGATCGCACGGTGATCGCCACCAGCTGCTGCATCCTCTCCCCTGTCGCGGGCTCGCTGAAGCCGATCGCGATCAGCTCCAAGATCCCGCTGGTGATCTTCGGCGCCACCGCCCCCGGCCTGCCGCAGGCGCCTTTCGTGCAGAGCATGACCATCCTGCCCGGACCCAAGGACGTGGCCACGGCGAAGCGCGCCGCCGAGGTGACCAAGCCCAAGACGGCCGCCTATTTCGTCGCCGCCGACAACGACGCCTTCAAGGCGCGGATGGCCGCAGCCCAGCGCGAGCTTGAGGCCATGGGTGTGAAAACCGCAGCCGTGGTCAGCGTACTTTCCGCCGACACTGATTTCACCGCCGCCGCCACCCAGGCGATGGGCGTGAAGCCGGACATGGTGCTGGTCTATGCCACCCAAACCCCGGCCGTCGGCATCGTCACCGCCCTGCGGGCCCGCGACTTCGGCGGCACCATCGTCGGCAACGACGTGCTGTCGCCCGATCCGGTGTTCAAGAAGCTCGGCCCGGCCTCGAAGGATGTGATGTTCCCGATCAGCTTTTCCGCCAGCATGGTGAAGTCCGATGCCGGCAAGGCCTTTGTTGCCGCCTATCGGAAGTCCTTCAACGCCGACCCCGACATCTATTCCGCCCAGGGCTATGCGGTGGCCTATTTCATCGCCCAGGGGCTGAAGTCGATCCCCGGCAAGCCAACGCGTGAAGGGCTGGCCGAGGCATTGTCCAAGATCACCGTGCTTGAGCACGACGTCTATGGCGGCGAACGCATTGTCGAAGGCCAGGCCGAGACGGCTGATACCCTGATCGTGTCGTGGTCGCCGGAAGGCAAATTAGCCCCCTGGCCGTCGGCACAGTAGGCGGGGGCGCAGTCAGCGGCCATGCAGCTTTTCATCGAGCAGCTCATCAACGGCTGCGCGCTGGGTTCGCTCTATGCGATGTTTGCCGTGGGGTTCGGGCTGGTGTTCGCAACTCTCGGCATTCTCAACGCGGCCCACGGCACCTATGCCAGCTGGGCCGCGATCGCTGCCTTGTATGCAACCGAGCAGATGGGGCTGCCGTTTCCGCTGGCCTTGCTGGCGGGCGTGATTGCCGGTGGCGTGCTGGCGCTGGTGGTCGACCAGATCGGCTTCCAACCGTTGCGGGGGCGCGGCGCCGGCATGATGGGGGCGCTGATCACCAGCATCGCGTTCTGGATCATTCTGGACAGTCTGGCGGGGCTTGCCACCGGCCAGCAGAGCCTGAGCTTTCCGCCGGGCACCACACCTTCGCGGATGCTGCACCTCGGCCCGATTCTGCTGCCGGGCATTCAGCTGGTCAGTATCGGCGCCATGCTTCTGGTGACCTTGGGGATGCATATGCTGATGCGGCATACCCGCTTCGGCTCCGCCATGCGGGCGGTCGGCTGGAACGGCACGGCGGCAGCACTCGGCGGCGTCAATCCGCGCATGGTGGTGGTCGCGACGGCGTTTCTGGCCGGTGCCACCTCGGGCCTGGCCGGCGTGCTGGCCGGCGTTGCCACGCAGAATGTGTCCTTCGCGCTGGGGCAGGGGCTGATGCTGAAAGGTTTCGCCGCCGTCGTGGTCGGTGGCTATGACGATGTGCGCGGGGCCGCCGTGGCCGGGGTGTCGCTGGGGGTGCTGGAGGTCATGTCGGCTCAGTACCTGTCGTCCAGTCTGCGCGACGGCATCACCTATGTGCTGCTGCTCGGCTTTTTGCTGCTGCGTCCGCGGGGCCTGTTCGGCCGTGCCGCCTTCGTGCGGGCCTGACGAACATGGAAGCGCTTGCGGATTTCTGGGCCGCCTATCAAAGCACCTTGGGCTTTGTCGTGGTCAACGCCTTCTTCGCGCTCAGCGCCTATGCCGCTTTGTCGACAGGCGTGCTGAGCTTCGCCACCGTCGCCTACGCTGCCTTCGGCGGCTTCATCGGCGCACAGCTGGTGCTGCAGACCGGCATCGATCCGCTGCTGGCGCTGCCGGCGGCGGGGCTGGCCGGTGCGGGGCTCGCCTATGCGGTGGGGCTGCTGTTCCTGCGGCTGGAAGGCCATTGGATGGCGCTGGCAAGCCTCGCGCTGGTGCTGATAACCCGCGTGGTGGTGCTGAATGCGGCGACGCTGACCGGGGGGGTGAACGGGCTCAGCGTGCCCTACGAGGTGTCGCTTGGCGCCTTGGTTGTGCTCTTGCTGATCGCCATGTTTGCCTTTCACCGGCTCTCGGTGTCCTGGTACGGCATCGCCTCGCGCGCCGTGCGTGAGGACCCTGCGGTTGCCGCCAGCCTCGGCATGGTACCGCGCCGGGTGCAGACCATCGCCTTCGTGATTTCCGGCGCCGTCGGCGGCATCGGCGGCATGCTGCTGGCGCTCACATTGCAGTTCCTCGCACCCGACACCTTCTTCATCAACATCGCCTTCACCATGATCGCGGCCGTGGTGCTCGGCGGCTCCTATCATTGGGTGGGTGCGGTGATCGGCGCTGCGGTGTTCACCGCCTTGCCGGTGGTGATGCAGGCGCTGGTACCGGCGATCCAGGATGTCGCCAACGGGGCCGCGCTCCTGCTCATCATGATCTTCGTGCCGCGAGGCCTGTTCGACCCGCGCGCCCTGGCGCTGCGCCGCACGCCGGTGGCCAAGGCCGCGGGTGGCCCGCATGCTTGAAACGGTGCCGCGGCAAAATCTGCTGACGCTGTCGGGCGTCGGCAAATCCTTCGGTGGTGTTGCCGCCGTCAGCGACCTCGACCTTTGTGTACCCACTGGCAGCGTCACCGGGCTGATGGGGCCGAACGGTGCCGGCAAGACCACACTGATCAATCTGATCAGCGGCATGTTCCGTGCGGATCGCGGCACCATCCTGCTCGATGCCATGCCGATCCAGCATCTGCCGTCGCACGAGATCGCGGCGGCCGGCATCGTGCGCACCTATCAGAACGTGCGGCTGTTCAGTGGCATGACCGTGCTGGAACAGGTGATGGCCGGATGCTTCCTGCGGCGCGGCACCTCGCTGTTTGCCTCGTTCCTCGGATTGCCCAAGGCGCGCGCCGCCAAATTGCGCACAGAAGCGGAGGCGCGTGTGCTGCTCGAACGCGTGGGCATCGCCGATCGGGCCGATGTGCTGGCCGAAACACTTTCGTATGGCGAGCAGCGGCGCGTGGAGATCGCCCGCGCCCTCGGCGCGCGTCCCCGGCTGCTGCTGCTCGATGAGCCGACGGCAGGCATGAACGCGCAGGAGTCAGAGCGCATCGGCCAACTCGTGCACGAACTGCGCGACGCCGGGCTGACGGTGGTGATGGTCGAGCACAATGTGCGGCTGGTGAAGGACTTCTGCGACAACGTCGCCGTGGTCAACTTCGGCCGCATGCTGGTGCAGGGCACGGCGGCCCACTGCATCGCCCACCCGGACGTGCAGGAAGCCTATTTCGGAAGGAGCCGCGATGCTGAGCGTGTCAAGGCTGTCGGCTAGCTACGGCGCCATCCAGGCGGTGCGCGACATCTCGCTCGACGTCGGTGAGGCACGGCTGGTGGCGATCCTGGGGGCCAACGGCGCCGGCAAATCCACCACGCTGCGCAGCATCGCCGGCATGCACCGCCCGATCAGCGGTGCCATCAAGCTGGACGGGCGCGACATCTCCACCGACCCGCTGCACCGCGTGGTGCGCCGCGGCCTGGCGCTGGTGCCGGAGGGGCGCATGGTGGTGGCGCCGTTGACGGTGGAGGAGAATCTCCGGCTCAGCCACTACGCCGGGCGCGGTTCGGAGCCCGACCTGCTGGCGCGCGTCTACGACCTGTTTCCCCGCCTGCGTGAACGCCGCCGCCAGGTCAGCGGCCTCATGAGCGGCGGCGAGCAGCAGATGCTGGCGATCGGTCGCGCGCTGATGACCGAGCCGCGCATGCTGGTGCTCGACGAACCCTCGATGGGTCTGGCGCCCTCGATCATCGATCTGGTGTTCGATGCGATCGTGACCTTGCATCGCCAGGGCCAGTCGATCCTGCTGGTCGAGCAGAACGCCGAGATCACTTTGGGCATCTGCGACTATGCCTATCTGATGAAGCGCGGCGAGATCGTCGCCGAAGGCACCGGGGCGGCGCTGCGCGATGATCCCAGCGTGCTTGCTGCCTATCTTTCGTGATTGTGACAGGACAAAGCCAGATGTGGACGACGCGGATTGGGGCGATGCAGGTGCACCGCGTGGAGGAGATGCTGACGCCGGGGTTTGATCCGGCGTTCCTGTTTCCTAACTACGATCCGGCGGTGCTGATCGAACATCCTGAGCTCGCCGCACCGGCGTTCTTTCACGCGGCCACGGGACGACTGATGTCGAGCATGCACAGCTGGCTGCTGCGGCTGGGGTCCGAGGTCATCATCATCGACACCGGCTGCGGCAACGACAAGATCCGCGAGAACGCGGCCTTCGCCCGATTCTCCGGCCTGAAGCTGCCGTATCTGGAACGGCTCGCGGCCTATGGCGTGCAGCCGGAGGACGTGACGATGGTGATCAACACGCACCTGCACGTCGATCACGTCGGCTGGAACACGCGGCTGGTGGAGGGGCGGTGGGTCCCGACGTTTCCGCGCGCGCGCTATCTGATCGGCCGTCACGAGCTGGAGCATTGGCGCGATCCGCAGGGCGGGCCGCTGGTGCATCCCTGGTGTGTTCCGGTGATTGCCGACAGCGTCGATCCCGTGATCGCGGCGGGGCTGGTTGAGCTGATCGATGATGGCGACACGATCCTTCCCGGACTGACCGTGCAGGCGGTGCCGGGCCACACCGCGGGGCAGCTGGCGATCTGGCTGCAGTCGGAAGGCCAGCACGGTGTGTTCACTGCTGATGTGTTTCACCAGCCCATGCAGATCGCGCGGCCGGATTGGAACAGCTGCTTCTGCGAGGTGCCGGACGCTGCCATCGTCACGCGGCGCCGTCTGTTTGAAACCGCGGCCGAGCGGCAGGCCGTGCTGTTCCCCTCGCACACCGGGGCGCCGCATGCCGGTCGCGTGGTGCGCGCCGGGGTTGGTTTTGCGTTCGTGCCCGTTGTACTCTCGTGATGAAGGAATGCGCCGCATGACCCTCGATGTTGTGGACAGCACCGCCATCGCCGGCCGGCTGAGCCGCGAATTGGGCGACGATGTCGTGGTCAGCGATGCCGCCACGTTGGAGTATTATGCCAACGACATCTTCTGGCAGCCCGGCATCCGTCCCGTGGCGATCGTGCAGCCGTCATCGCCCGAACAGGCGGCGCGCGCGATCGGGCTTGCCACCGCCGCTGGCTGTGCGGTGGTGCCGCGCGGCGGCGGCATGTCATACACCAAGGGCTATCTGCCCGCGCGCGCGGGCTGCGTGGTGATCGACAGCCGCAAATTGAACCGCATCCTCGAGGTGAACGCGGCCGACCGCTACGTCACCGTCGAAGCCGGCTGCACCTGGGAAGCCGTCAACGCCGCTCTGCAAGATTCCGGATTGCGCACGCCGTACTGGGGCCCGCTGTCCGGGGTGAACGCGACGGTGGGCGGCGCACTTTCCCAGAACAGCGCCTTCTTCGGCTCGGCGCTGAACGGCACCGTGGCCGAAAGCGTGCTGGGCGTCAGCGTCGTGCTCGCGGACGGCTCCATCGCCGTGACCGGCTCCGGCGGTCGGCGCAACACCATGCCCTTCACCCGCGAAGGCGGGCCAGACCTCACCGGCATCTTCCTGGGCGACAACGGCGCCTTGGGCTTCAAGCTTGCAGCCACGATCAGGCTTATTCCGCGCCCCGCGTGTTCCGGCTTCCTGTCGTTCGGCTTCGCCACCATTCAGGCGATGGGTCTGGCCCAGGTGGAAATGGCGCGCGAGCGGCTGGTCAGCGAAGGCTTCGGCATCGACCGCACCAAGGCCGAGCATTCCGCCAGCGTCAACCGCATCAGCGAGGGGTTGCAGATCCTCGGCAATGTGGCAGCCGCCGGCAAGGGATTGTTTGCCGGGGTGAAGGACGCCCTCGGTGTCGCCGCCGCGGGCACGGGATTTCTCAAAGCCCACGCCTTCACCCTGCATCTTGTCATCGAGCGCCACGACGATGCGGACCTCGCCCGCGCCATGGCCAAGGTCAGCGAAATCGGCCGCCGCCACGGCACCGAGATCGACAACTCGGTCCCCAAGGTGATGCGCGCGCGTCCCTTCGGCCCGGTGCGCGGCATGCTCGGCCGCAACGGTGAGCGCTGGGTGCCGATCCATGCGGTGTTTCCCTTGAGCGAGAGCACGCGGGTGCTGGACGCCAACGACGCCTTCTTCGCCGAGCGGCGCAGCTTCATGGAACAGCACGGCATCGTCTATTCGGTGATGACCATGACCACCGGCAACGAGTTCTTCCTCGAACCCGCGTTCTATTGGATGGACGAGATCACGCCCCTGCATGCGAAAAGCGTGGGCGAGGACGTGGTGCGCCCCTGGCTGGACCGGCCGGCCAATCCCATTGCGCGCGCGGCGGTGGTGGAACTGCGGCAGGGCACCCAGGCGCTCTATGCCAGCCTCGGCGGAGTCTCGTGGCAGGTCGCGCGCGACTATCCGTTCCGCGATCTGTTGCTGCCGGGCACACGCGGTCTGCTGGACGCGGTGAAGCAGGCGGTCGATCCCGCGGGGCTGATGAACCCCGGGGCACTTGGCCTTGGCGGCTGAGATGAGGCTGCGGCCGCAGTATCTCACCACCGACTTCGGCCAGCTGCGGCTCTGGCGCGCGGGGCAGGGGCCGCTGGTGGCGGTGCTGCCCGGGCTGATCCGTGCCGCGGCCACGGTCGCGGCCGATCTTGCAGCGCGGAACACCGGATTTTCCTTCGCGGTCATCGAACTGCCGGGGATCGGCGGCTCCGCCGCGGTGCCAGTGGCCCGGGCCTGCGAAGCCCTGGCCACCGCGGTTGCGGCATTGGGCAAAGACCGTGTTCTGGCCTTCGATCTTTCCCGCTCGCTCACCAAGGACCTGCGCGGCACGGTGCTTCTCGTGGGTGGCGATGACACCTGGCCCGCCCCCTCCGGCATCGCGCCGCGCGGCGACGGCACCCATCTGACGGCGCTGTTCGCACATCTGCGCAATGCCCATGTGCTCAACGCGACACAAACCCATGCCGCCCGGCAAGGCCCGCCGCTGCCCGATGCCGCCGCACTCGACCGCGCGGTGGTGGCGGCGGCCACGCGCCCCGAAGCATTCGCCGCCTTGTGGACTCTCTGTCTTTCCGAACACGCCGCACCCCAGGCGGAACGCCTGACCGACCTCGAGGCAGCACTGAAACGGCTCGCAGCATGCCCCGAGGCCACCCCCGTC
>Ga0075019_10001558_pt1 | contig 13062 bp, 10 predicted proteins | sample ColStrG_CSR_2013_FD_71473 | JGI IMG/M metagenome (GOLD analysis project Ga0075019, IMG submission 71473) | Freshwater sediment microbial communities in response to fracking from Pennsylvania, USA - Cold Stream Run_MetaG_CSR_2013 | ecosystem: Environmental > Aquatic > Freshwater > Creek >...
GGGATCTCCTCCTCGCGGCAGGCCATCTGCCAGACCCTGGACCAGACGTGGTCGACTTCCTTCTGAAACTGCTCGGCGCTGTAGTAGCGCGAGGCCGGCACGGGCTCGACGCCGATGTTGGGCGTGGGGCCCTGGCGCAAGTGATCGGGGACGGGGCGGGTGTCGCGGCCGAGGATGTCTTCGTAGGTCTCCGATGGGTGACGGTCGGGGCTATAGCCTCCTTGGGATCCGTCCATGTTTGCGCCTCCTCGAGCTTCTCTCACGCCCCCGCCGATGGCCTCGGCGCGCCTTGATCGAGGCCGCGACTGGCATTGGCGTTGGGGAGCCAACGCTAACACGTCTCCCATCCGGGTCCACCCGGAACGGTTCATCGCGGACCGGACCGTTCGGGCAATGAGGGCGCCGCGCGTTCGGCGCGCCGAGCGGTCGACATGTCCAGTCAGCCTTGAGGGGTCATCGGCCGAGCCGCCTTATCGGTTCCAGCCCGCCCGTGATCGGGATATGCGATTGGGGCGTCAGACGGAGGCGGCCATGCGGATCGAGGCGACAAGGCTCACGGGCGGGCCTTACCAACGCGGTTTCGCGCACGGCCGCCGGCTGAAGGCCCAGGTGTGCGCCCACCTCGCGGCCTGGCTCGATAGCTTGCCGCCGGACGGCCCCGGCAAGGGGGAAGGCTACGCCAGGGCCATGCTGCGGGACACCAATTTTCGGCCGGCGATCTCGGCATGGGCGCCCGACCTGCTCGAGGAGGTCGACGGCCTCGCCGACGGCGCGGAGGCGCCCCGCGAGCTGATCTTCGCGCTACAGTTGCTGGACGAGGAGTGGGCCTATCGGGCCCGCCGCCAGGCGGAGTTCGAGCCACTGGAGAAGTGCAGCAGCCTGGCGGTCGTGACCGAGGAGGGGGCGACCTGGATCGGCCAGAACATGGACCTGGGCGGCTATACCGACGGCTTTCAGGTCGCCCTGCGATTGGAGCGCGACGGCGACAAGCCCGGCGCGCTGATGTTCAGCACGGCGGGCATGATCGGACTGATGGGTGTCAACGCCGCCGGTCTGGGGGTTTGCGTCAACGCCATCCCCCAGCTTCCCTCCGCGCCCGAAGGCGTGCCCGTCGCCTTCGTTGTCCGCCGCCTGCTGCAGTGTCGCGACCTGGCGGAGGCGTCTCGCATCGTGCTGGCGATCCCGCACGCCACCAACCAGCACTATCTGATCGCCGAGGCGGGCGCCGCGCGGGCGTTCGAAGCCAGTACGGCGGGGGTCGCCGAGTACCATGCGCCGGACCCGGCGCGAATTTTCCACACCAACCATCCGCTTGGCGCCGACAAAGGGCGGCCCGAGCCGGAGTCGCAGCGGGAAAACACGGTCGCGCGCCTGGCCTCGCTTGAGCAACGCCTGTCCGGCGGCCGGCCCGCGTTGGCGGAAGTTCAAGCCGCCCTCAGTGCCTGCGACGACCCCCGCCACCCGGTCTGCCGCCTGCTCAGCCCCGAGGGCGGCCTGATCGGCTTCACGACCGGGTCGATCATTTCCGCGCTGCGCCCCGGCGCGGCGGCGGTTGAATCCTGGATCAGCGCCGGGCCGCCGAGCCTTGGCGGCTACAGCCGCTTCGAAGTGGCGCGGGAAGCCGCGGCGGCGTGATTCATCGCGCGCCGGGGTCGGCCATCGCCGCCCGATGGACCGCGGCCTGGAAAGCGAACAAGGCTTCGAACAACGCCTTGTCGTCGGGCCTGGGCCACCGCGAGTTCACCGCGATCACCACCCTGTCCTTCGGATAGACCAGGATGGATTGTCCGAAGATACCCGACGCCTCGTATGCCTCCGGACCGATCCACCACAGATAGCCATAACCGGACGGAGCCGGGCGGCCATTGTCGATCTGCCGGCGGGTCGACTCCGCGATCCACCCCTCCGGCAGAATGCGCTTGCCGTCGGCCACCCCGTCCTCCAGCGCGAATTGCCCCAGCCGCGCGAAATCGCCGAGGGTCATCAGCAGGCAGCACCCAGCCAGCTCACGTCCTTGCCGATCCACGTGCCAGGCCGCGTCCCGCTCCATCCCGTAGGGCTTCCAGATCTTTGCGGACAAATAGTCGGCCAGCGGCATTCCGCCCGCGCGGGAGACGACAAGGCCGGCCAGGTGCGCTTCGGCGGTGTTGTAGTGGAACACCGTCCCCGGCGGATGGTCGCGGGGCAGGGTCCTCAGGAAATCGGTCACCGGGTCGCCCTTAGCCGCCGCGGCGTAATATTTGGCGAGATCCGATCCGCCGCCCACATAGCCTTCCGCCCACCGGACGCCCGAGCTCATGGTCAGGGCATCGCGCACCGAGACGCCGTCGTACGCCGAGCCCGCCAGTTCCGGAACATAGCGGGTGACCGGGTCCTCCAGGCCCAGCTTGTGGTCGCCGATCGCCGCCCCGGCCAGCAGAGACGTCACCGACTTGGCCACCGATTGGGAGACCCAGCGGTCGGTCGGCGAACGACCCTCGCCATATCGTTCCAGGATGACCTTGCCGTCTTTCAGCACCATCACCCCGGAGACGGCATAGGCCCTCATGTAATCCTCCAGGGACCATGTGCGGCCCTGCCAGTCGTAGGTCACGGTGATCTGACGCGCGGCGATCGGCAGACCGCGCACGGCCTCCCCCCGGCGCACCACGCGAACGGGGAACGGCCCGCCGATATCGTTGCCGCCGTCCATCGGTCCGTCGGGTATCCAGGTGGTTGCAGGGCTGGAAACCTGGCTGGACGGCGAGGCCGCTGACGTGGCGAAGGGCGCCACGAGGACCATGGCGAAGGCTGCGGCCTTCAGGGCGCTCGCCGAGATTGTCATGGTCGAGAAGCTCCCTTGAACGCAGGCCTAGCGGATTCTCCGCTGTATTTGTCTTGCGCTGGCGAAGCGTGGACGGCGGCGGCGAGAAGCGTGGAAAGACAGACTGTCGGAGCTCAAACGCTAGCCCCTCTCGGGTTCACGCTTCAAGGTCGGCCGCACGCCGCCGCCGATGGACATAAATTCCGTCCGAAGCACCTGCGACGGGAGAACCTGTCATCGCGAAGCAGAGCTCCACTGTCGGGCGGGCCGCGCTTCATAGCGGTTGAGCGAACTTGGCGTGTCAGTTCGGAGAAACAAATATAGGATCGTCCCAACCAACCGGGGGAGGATGATCCATGATCGATACGAGCGTCATTCGCAGGCTGTCCGACATCGCGCGTGTGCAGGCAATCCAGCGCCCGCAAGCGGTGGCGATCGTCCAGGATGGCCACGCAGCCACGTTCGAGGCCTTGGAGCGCGCTTCCAATCAGGTCGCGCACGCCTTGCTGAACGAAGGCGTCGCGCCCGGAGACCGCGTCTGCATTCTGGCCAAAAACAGCAGCCGGTTCTTTGAGCTGTTCTTCGGCGCGGCGAAGGCGAGAGCTTGCCTGACCCCGATCAACGTTCGCCTGGCGGGCCCGGAGATCGCCTACATTCTCGCCGATTCGAAGGCGCGGCTGCTTTTTGTCGGTGAGGAGTTCTTCGAGATTGCCGAGCGGATCGTCGCGGCGAGCGAGGCGCCGGTCAAGGTCATCGCCCTGGCGGGCGCGCCCGCTTCCGCGCCCGGTTTCGAGTCCTGGCGTTCGGGCCATTCGGACGCCGACCCGGCCTTGCCAGAGCGCGACGACGACGATGTCCTGCAACTCTACACGAGCGGCACAACCGGCCATCCCAAGGGCGTGATGCTCAGCAACGCGAACTACAGCCAGGCCATGGCCATCGTGGGCCGGGTGGAGGGCTTCGACTACCAGCCGGATGACGCCGTTCTGGTGGTCATGCCTCTGTTCCATGTCGCGGGCTTCAACGCGAGTGCGTTCACCCTGGCGTCTGGGGGCCGCGTGATCCTGCTTGCGGACTTCTCCCCTGACGGGGTTCTGGAGACGATCGAACGATCGAGCGTCGCCTATACCCTGCTGGCTCCAGCCATGATTCTGATGCTGCTGCAGTCCGCGCGATTGCCGCAAACCGACGTCTCCACCTTGAAGGTGATCAGCTATGGCGCGGCGCCGATTTCCGAGGATGTGCTCAATCGCGCCAAGACGGCGTTCGGCTGCGGCTTCGCCCAGTTCTACGGCATGACCGAGACGCTGGGCGCCGGCGCCCATCTGGCGCCCTCCGATCACGCCCTGCCTGGCAAGCTTCGGTCCTGCGGGCGGGCGCTGGAGGGGATCGAGGTTGCGGTGTTCGGCAGTGATGGCGCCCGCACGCCGATCGGCGAGGTGGGAGAAATCGCCATCAAGGGCGGTGTGCTGATGAAGGGCTACTGGAACCGGCCAGAGGCGACCGCCGCCACGATCCGCGACGGGTGGCTCTTTACCGGCGACGCCGGAATCCAGGACGACGACGGCTTTTTCTACATTCATGACCGCATGAAGGACATGATCATCAGCGGCGGAGAGAACGTTTACCCGGCCGAGGTCGAGAACGCGATATTCGGGGCGCCCGGTGTCGCTGATGTGGCCGTGATAGGGGTGCCGTCGGAGCGATGGGGCGAGGAGGTGAAGGCCATCGTGGTTGCCGAGCCGGGGACCGCCCCGGATCCGGCCGCCATCATTGCCTGGGCTCGCGAGCGGATCGCCGGCTACAAGGCGCCCCGGAGCATCGACTTCATCGACGTCCTGCCCCGCAACGCGTCCGGCAAGGTTCTGCGCAAGGATCTTAGAGAGCAATACTGGGCAGGTCTCGACCGCCGGATAAGCTAGGCCACGCGGCCATGGCGCGATGAAGCATCGGGGGGGCGCTAAGGATGGAGTGCCTGCAACAGGAGAACCTGTCGCCCGGAAGCGCTCGCCCAACGCCCTGGCGGTCACCTATGTCTCCGACAACCTCAAGCGCATGACCGTGGTGGAGGAGAACGGCGCCACGTCCGGCGTGGGTCTCCTGGCGACCTACGCTTACGACGACCTCGGCTTCCGCACCCAGACCTCGCGCGCCGGCTCGGTGACCACGGCGAGTGAGGACGGCGCCGGGCGTCTCATCAACATGGCTCACACCCTGCAGGGCGCCGGCGTTTCGGTCTCCTGCGCCTTCAATTACACCGCCGCAAATCAGCTCCACGCGAACACGGCGGCGACCAACGCCCTTTATGAGAATCCGGGTAGCGGCATCACGAGCACGGCCTGCACCGCCAACGGCCTCAACCAATATAGCGCGGTCGCCGGAACCGGCTTCACCTATGACGCCCGCGCCAATCTCACTTCGACCCGTGCGGCGACCTATACCTACGATCTGGAAAACCACCTGCTGACGGCCTCAGGACCGACGCCGGTGACGCTCACCTACGATCCCCTCGGCCGCCTGCAGACGTCGACTGCCAGTGGCGCCACGACCAACTTCCTCTATGATGGCGCCATGCTCGCCGGTGAATATGATGGTTCCGGCAATATCTTGAGGCGCTATGTCGCCGGCGCCAGCGGCCTTGATCCGGTGGTCTGGTACGAAGGCGCCGGCGTCACCAATCGTCGCTGGCTCAACACCGATCGCCTGGGTTCGGTCATCGCCTGGTCGGACCAGGCGGGCAACCTCGGCGCGAACGCCGCGCGAGGTTACGACGCCTACGGCAACCCCAGCAACTGGACCGGATCGCGCTTCGCCTACACCGGCCAGACCGCCATCCCCGAGGCACAGCTCCGCTTCTACCGAGCCCGGGTTTACGCACCTGCCATCGGCCGCTTCCTGCAGACCGATCCCATCGGATACGCTAGCAACGTCAACGCTTACGCATACGTCAACGGCGATCCCGTCAGTGGAACCGATCCAAGCGGGATGTCGTGCGCCGACGTCACCGTATTTAGTGGCGAAAAGGGTCCAGGACCCACTGGCATTGCGGGCGTGAATGTCTGTGCTCAGGGCGGCGGCGCTGATCCTACTGGGTCCGACATCGGCGGGGGCTCTACAGGCACGCCAGGAGATGGAGGCGGTAAGGGCGACAAACCGCCAAAAACGCCAAAGGACACGCCGCAGGATGATAAGAATAAACAGTATTGCGATAAATTGAATGGCGACGTCTCTGACACCGAAGGCAACTTGAGTTCTTGTGAGGCGGGTAGTTGGCGGTGGAATAGCCCTGACGCGCTGAACTTCGATCTTGAGCGGGCAAAAGCGATATTGGCCGAAGATAGTCCGTTGGGGTATGCAGGGGGTGGCATCGGCGCTGCTAGCGCCGCGGCGGCAGCGGGAAAGGGTGGTTTGGCGGAGCTCGCCGGGTCAAGACCAAATACACTGATTGGGCTTACTGTTGGTTTGTTTGGACTAGCAAATCAGCAGGATGCGGAGATGCGCCAAAATCAGATTGACGCATTGAATGCCCGGTTAGCTCAATTGCGCGCGCAGCAGGCAGGTGTGTGCCATGCACACTAGGGATAGTCCAGATCGAAGCGGGCGAACTAATCTGAGCGCGGAATATGAACAGTAAGAAGCCCATTCTCCCTCGGAGCTCGATGATCACGATGCTAATTTGGGCCGCGTTGCTGATATTGTGGGCGCTATTTTATTACAGAATGTTCCAAAAGGACAGTAAATTTGTCGTGGCATGCTTATCAATCGTCGGCGTGTCTGTTGGAATTGCCATGGTGAGGGGTATTTTAAAAAATAATAGTTCGGCAAGGTCGCGGATGTCTTGGTTGTCGAGGCGAGCGTGCGGAATTGGCGAGCCTAAAAGACTGTGAAGATCTGTTAGGGCGTTACTATAATTACGAAAGTACGTTCAGAACTAATACAGTATTAACTCTCCGAATTTGATGGGTTCGAGTGTCGTTTTTGGAAGCGCCCGACGCCGAGTCGGCCAAATGCGTTCCGGGTAAGACGGGTCGCGATTTGAAGGAGCTAGAGCGATGCTCACTGCGAGGATGAACACCCCTCTCAACCTCCTTGTCCCGCTACTGGCTGGCCTCTTCTTCGCGACCACCGTTCAGGCTGGCGTGACCTACACCTATGATGTCCTGGGCCGAGTGGTTTCCGTCACATACACCGGCGGCGCCCCTGGCAACCAAATATTAAGAAAAGTGGGCCTGTCTGGATTGTCCCGAGCCATTAGTTCGATTTGTCCACAGAAATGACACTGATATACACAATAGTTATACTAGGCATAGCGGATAGAATAATCCCTTGGAATGCCAGGCGTTTTGCGCCCAGTATGTTTGGCAACAGTGACGCCGATTTTTTCAAGAAATACGGACTAATTTCGTTTCCTAGGACGACTATTGGAGCAATATCTTGCCTTCCTGTCACTATGGGGTTGTTGTTCGGGGTGAGTGCTGATACGCAAGCGTTATGGTCGGGGGGCACGATTTTTGTATTCTGTTGTGCTGCAGCGATAGATACATTTAGATTCAGGAATTGGAGGGAAGTCGATAAATGAGACCCGATTTTTTAGTAGCAACAATCCTGGGTCATGCTACAAAATTTGACTCTCAGCCTGTTTAACGCTGGAGAAACCATGCGAACCGCCAAGGTAAAAACAGGTCTCAACCTCCTTGTCTTGTTGCTGTCTGGCCTCTTTTTCGCGACTGCCGTTCAAGCAGGGTGACCTACACCTATGATGCGTTGGGCCGAGTTGTTTCGGTCACATAGACTGGCGGCGCGTCGACCACCTATTCCTACGAAAGCGCCGACAACCGCACGCTGGTGTCGACCCATGCCTCGCATGGCGCAGCGACGGCGAGCGGCACGTCGATAACCTATACGCCCACGACGGGCTATTCCGGTCCGGACACCTTCCAATACTCCGCGACGAATGCGATCGGCACATCGGCCCCAGCCGCGGTTTCGATCACGATCAGTCTGCCGCCGCCCGTCGCCAACACCGTCAGCCAGACGGTCGGCTACAATTCGACGAACAACGCGATCACGCTCAACATCACTGGCGGCGCCGCCTCCAGCGTCGCTGTCCCGACCCAGATCGCGCATGGCGAAGCAGACAGCCAGCGGGACATCGATCACCTAAACGCCGACGAGTGGTTACTCCGGAACAGACACGTTGATGCACGCGGCCACGAATATCAGCGCCGCCTCGCCCGCGGCAACCGCAAGCCCTACTGGCGGGCTTGAGTCTTCGCCGCGAACACTTCTTCGCTTCCAGCGTCTTAGCTAAGCTCGTGTGTTGCGAGAGGGATCGCCGAACGCGCGGGGCTACGACCGTCGGCAATGTACCGCGTGGTGGATGCGACAGGGATTGAACCTGTGACCCCCTCGGTGTGAACGAGGTGCTCTCCCGCTGAGCTACGCATCCGCGCCAGGCGCTTAAGGGGACGGCCCTATAGCCGCTTGCTCCCCGAGGGACAAGTGCGAGGCGACCGCCCGCCCCTCCAAGACTCTAGACCGCGAGGCCAACAAATTGCATAATGCAACCTGCCTTTGTCGAGAGGCGGACCACCTGGGTCCGTCAAAATACGCCTGATACGCCAAATTGAGCATAAGATATTGAAAATATGAAAAGAATAGTCAAATCATCGACATGCCATTTTATGCGAAAACTCGCCAAATGACGCCAAGCGCATGCCTCCCGCACGCCAAATAAGCGCCCGATCAAATGCCGGAATATGCCCTGAAAATGCCAAGGCGCGCCAAAACACGCCATCGGACGCCTGGCGCCCTGAGGCGTACTATCGGCGCGCGAACCGCTAGCCGATCAGCCGGCGGCAGGCGTCGGGGAGCCGGTCGAAGTGACTGATCAGGATGTCGGCGCCGAGGTCGTGGGCCGGAACATCGGTATAGCCGAAATCGACCAGCACCAGCGGCACGCCTGCCGCGCGCGCCGAACCGGCGTCCGAGGCGGAATCGCCCACCATCACCGCCCGGTCCCGCGCGCCGTTCGCCGCGCCGATCGCCGCCAGCAGATGGCTCGCATGTGGCTTGGGGGTGGGCGCGCGGTCGGCGCCGATCACCGCCGCGAAGCGGTGGGTCATGTCCAGGGCGTCCAGCAGCGCCACGCTCAGATCGGTGCGCTTGTTGGTGCAGACGGCCAGGCGCGCGCCCTGGGTCGCCAAATGGTCCAGCGCCGCCGTCACCCCCTCGAACGGGCGGCTGAGGTCGGCGATATGCGCGCGGTAGTGATCGATGAAGTCGTCGAACAGACGCGTGAGCTGGTCATCCGCCAGCGGCGCATCGGCCGCCTCGAAGCCGCGCCGAAGCATGGCCTTGGCGCCCTGGCCGACCAGCGACCGCGCGCTGGCCAGCGGCAGTTCGCCCAGACCCTCGCGGCGCAGCAGATGGTTCAGCGTCCCCATCAGGTCAGGCGCGGTGTCGACAAGGGTCCCGTCGAGGTCGAAGACGATGGTCGCGCCGGCGAGGGATGGAGCGTCAAGGGACAAGGGGGGCATCTCCGAATTTCCTTGTGTTTGCGCCCCGGATTGCCGACGTGGCAAGCTTCGCCGACTCGCGACATCTCGCCGATTGGAAAGGCCTCATGACGACCCAACCCGCCGTCGCCCGGGCGGCCATCATTCTCGCCGCCGGTCGTGGCGAGCGGATGAAATCGCCCCGTCCCAAGGTGCTGCATCCCATCGCCGGTCGGGCAATGGTCGATCTGGCCATCGACGCGGCCCTCGCCCTGGGCTGCGCGCGCATCATCGTCGTGGTCGGCGATCACTCGCCATCCGTGCGCGCCCATGTCGTCAAGCGGCTGGGGGAGGCGGCGATCGCCGTCCAGGATCCGCCGCTCGGCACCGGCCACGCGGTCCTGGCTGCGCGGTCGGCGCTGGCCGGTTTCGAAGGCGACGTCGTCGTCACCTATGCCGATACGCCCCTTCTCACCGCTTCGGTGATCGAGCCCCTGTTCGCGCTGCGGGCCGATGGCGCGGATCTGGCCGTGCTCGGCTTCGAGGCGGTCGATCCCGGCGCCTACGGCCGGTTGATCCTGGAGGACGCCGACACCCTCGCCGCGATCGTGGAGGCCAAGGACGCCACGCCGGCGCAACGGGCGATCGCGCTTTGCAACTCAGGCGTCCTTGCGGCGGACGTCGCGGTCCTGTTCGGTCTGCTGGATCGGGTCACCAACCAAAACGCCAAGGGGGAATACTATCTCACCGACGTCGTCGGCCTGGCCAACGCCGATGGCAAAGCCGTGCGCGTCACCTTCGCCCCGGAGGATCGGGTCGCGGGCGTGAATTCCCAGGCCGAGCTCGCGGCGGTGGAGGCCGCGTTCCAGAAGCGCCGTCGCGCCGAGCTGATGGCGGGGGGCGTCACCATGACCGCGCCGGACACTGTTTGCCTTGCCTGGGACACCCAGATCGCTGGCGGCGCCGTGATCGAGCCGAACGTTGTCTTCGCTCCTGGGGTGACCGTGGAGAGCGAAGCGGTGATCCGCGCCTTCAGCCACCTGGAAGGCGCCGTCGTGCGGACCGGCGCCCTGGTCGGACCCTATGCGCGTCTGCGGCCCGGCGCCGACATTGGCGCGGGGGCGCACATCGGCAACTTCGTCGAGGTCAAGAAGGTCACGGTGGGCCCAGGCGCCAAGGCCAATCACCTTGCCTACCTGGGCGACGGCGCGGTGGGAGCGGGCGCCAACATCGGCGCCGGCACGATCTTCTGCAACTACGATGGCTTCGACAAGTTCGACACCCATGTCGGCGAAGGCGCCTTCATCGGCTCCAACAGCGCACTCGTCGCGCCGGTGACCATCGGCGCCGGGGCCTATATCGGTTCGGGCTCGGTGATCACCAAGGCTGTGTCCGAAAACGCCCTGGCGCTGGGCCGCGGCCAGCAGGTGGAAAAACCCGGTTGGGCGGCGGCGTTCAGAGCGCGCAAGCGCCGCGAGAAGGCGTCCAAATGAGCGCCGAGGACCAGAAACGGGCCGCCGGCGAGGCCGCCGCCGCGTTGGCGCAATCGGGAATGACCGTGGGCCTCGGCACCGGCTCGACGGCGGTTTATTTCGTCCGCGCCCTGGCCGCGCGAAACCTGAAAATCAGATGCGTGGCGACGTCGGAGGCGACCGCGGCGCTCGCCCAGTCCCTGGGGATAACGCTCCTCGATCTTGACGACGCCGGTCCGATCGATCTCACCGTCGACGGCGCCGACGAGATCGGCGCGGGCCTGAAGCTGATCAAGGGCGGCGGCGGCGCGCTGCTGCGCGAAAAACTCGTTTGGACGGCCTCGACGCGCTGCGTCGTCATCGCCGATCAGTCCAAGTCGCCCGGCCGGTTCGGCCGCTACCCCTTGCCGATCGAAGTGGTCGCCTTCGGCCACGCGACGACCGCGCGGCGAATTGGCGAAACCCTCAAGGCCCATGGCGTGCACGTCGAACCCGCGCTCAGGCTTCGCGACGGCGCGCCGATGAGGACCGACAACGCAAATGTCATCTACGACGCGCCCTGCGGCGCGATCGATGATCCCGCGGCCCTGGGAGCGGCCCTGAAGGCCCTCACCGGCGTGGTCGAGCATGGCCTGTTTATCGGCCTCGCCGAACGCGCTCTGATCGGAACCGACGCCGGCGTCGAAACCCTTTGGCCGTGAGGGCCGGCGTGAAACTCGCCGCATCGAGCAACTTATTCCTTTGTCAGCCATTCCCGAGGCGCCCATGACGACATTCGACTACGACCTCTTCGTGATTGGCGCCGGCTCGGGAGGCGTCCGCGCGGGGCGCCTGGCCGCCGCCGATGGACACAGGGTGGCCGTCGCGGAGGAGTACCGTCCCGGGGGCACCTGTGTCGTCCGCGGCTGCATCCCCAAGAAATTCATGGTCTACGCCTCGGAGTTCTCGCAGAGCTTCAAGACCGCGCGCGGCTATGGCTGGACCATCGGTCGGACCCGCTTCGACTGGCCGACGTTCCTCGCCGCCAAGGATATCGAGATCGCCCGGCTGTCAGGGGTCTATGTCGCCAACCTGCAGAACGCCGGCGCCGAACTGATCATGGATCGGGCCGAGCTTGCCGGTCCGAACACCGTCCGCCTGGTCGGCCAGCAGCGCACGGTCAGCGCGCGCAACATCCTCATCGCCACGGGGGGAGCGCCCTCCGTCCCGGCCGGCCTGCCGGGGGTGGAGCACGCCATCACCTCAAACGAGGCGTTTCAGCTCGAGCGCCTGCCAAAGCGCGTGCTGGTGGTGGGCGGCGGCTATATCGCCGTCGAGTTCGCCGGCATTTTCAATGGCCTGGGGGTAGAGACGACCCTGCTCTATCGCGGTCCCAACATCCTGCGCGGTTTCGACGAGGACGTCCGCGTCCATCTGGCGACCGAGCTGGAGCGGCGCGGAATCAGGCTGATCCTCGACGCCCATCATACGCGGCTGGAAAAGACGGCGCAGGGTCTCGTCAGCCATCTCAGCAATGGCCACGACATCGAGACCGACGTGGTGATGTTCGCCACCGGCCGCGCGCCCAACACCCGCGGGCTGGGCCTGGAGGCCGCCGGCGTCGCGGCCCGCGAGAACGGCGCGGTGATCGTCGACGATCAGTCCCGCACCAACGTCGAAGGGATTTGGGCGGTGGGCGATGTCACCGACCGGATCAATCTGACCCCCGTGGCGATCCGCGAGGCCGTCGCCTTCGTCGAGACCGCGTTCCGCGACAATCCCCAGAGCTTCGATCACGAGACGGTGGCCAGCGCCGTCTTCAGCCAGCCGCCGGTTGGCGCGGTCGGCATGACCGAGGCCGAGGCGCGGCGCGGCGGCCGCAAGGTCGACATCTACCGCTCGGCGTTCCGGCCGATGAAGGGCACGCTCTATGGCGCCGAGGAGCGGATGCTGATGAAGCTGGTCGTCGAGCAGGTCACCGGCCGGGTGCTGGGCTGCCACATCGTCGGTCCCGACGCGCCGGAAATCATCCAGATGGCCGCCATCGCCATCAAGATGGGCGCCACCAAGGCCCAGTGGGATGACACCTGCGCCGTCCATCCCACCGCCGCCGAGGAACTGGTGACGATGCGCACGCCGGTCGGGTAACGCGCGGGCGGAACGCGGCCGACACCCCAACAAACCCGCTCATTCCCGCGAACGCGGGATTCCAGCGGTGTCCAGCTTGGCCGCGAACCTGTGGTATAACTGATTGATATTTATAATTTATATTCGAAGACCTGGATCCCCGCGTTCGCGGGGATGAGCGGGA
>Ga0075019_10001559_pt1 | contig 13060 bp, 12 predicted proteins | sample ColStrG_CSR_2013_FD_71473 | JGI IMG/M metagenome (GOLD analysis project Ga0075019, IMG submission 71473) | Freshwater sediment microbial communities in response to fracking from Pennsylvania, USA - Cold Stream Run_MetaG_CSR_2013 | ecosystem: Environmental > Aquatic > Freshwater > Creek >...
TCAAAGGCCTGGCCCACGGTATTGATCGGCCCGCACGGCACGGCACGGTGTTCCAGCGCCGAGATCCACTCCGACGTAGTGCGGGTGCGGGTAACGCCTTGCATCAGAGGAATCAGCACATCGCGGTTGCGGACCCGATCCACCCCAGTAGCAAAGCGCGCATCGGCCGACCACTGTGTCTGCCCGGCTGCTTCACAGAAGCGGGCGAACTGGCCATCGTTACCAATGGCCAGCAACATGGAACCGTCAGCGGTCTCGAAGTCCTGGTAGGGCACCAGACTCGGGTGGGTATTGCCCTGGCGCATGGGCACCTTGCCAGTGTTCAGAAAACCGGCCGCCTGATTGGCCAGAATCGCCATGCCCACATCGAGCAGAGCCATGTCGATCTGCTGGCCCATGCCGGTGCGGTTGCGCACTTCCAGCGCTGCCAGAATCGCACTGGTGGCGTAAACGCCGGTGAACAAATCGGTCAGCGCCACGCCCACCCGCATCGGCTCGGCATCGGGTTTTCCGGTAATGCTCATCATGCCGCTCATAGCCTGCACCATAAGGTCATAACCGGCGCGCTCGGCATAGGGTCCGACCTGTCCGAATCCGGTAATGGAGCAGTAAATCAATCGCGGATTGAGCGCTTGCAATGCCGCGTAATCCAGGCCGTAATGGGCCAGCCCGCCGACCTTGAAGTTCTCCACCACTATGTCGCTTTGCACGGCCATTTTGCGAATCAACGCCTGCCCTTCGGGCTGCGCCATGTCGATGGTGATGGAGCGTTTGTTGCGATTGCAGGCGGTGAAATAGCTGGCGTGGACCGTGTCCTGCCCCTGTGCGTCCTGCAAAAACGGAGGCCCCCAGTGGCGCGTGTCGTCGCCGGCTAGCGGACGCTCGACCTTGATCACGTCAGCGCCCAAATCAGCCAGCATCTGGGTGCACCACGGTCCGGCAAGCACGCGCGACAGGTCCAGCACTTTGAGGTGGGCTAGGGCGCCATCGTGAGGCAAAAGCGAAGTGGTAGACGTTGTGGACGCGGCAGTGTTTGGGATCATCTGGACTGGATCTTAATTGGCAAATGCCGCGATACCCGTCTGCGCACGGCCCAGAATGAGCGCGTGGATGTCGTGCGTCCCTTCGTAGGTGTTCACAACCTCGAGGTTGACCAGATGGCGCGCCACGCCAAACTCGTCACTGATGCCGTTGCCGCCCATCATGTCACGCGCCATGCGGGCGATATCGAGCGATTTGCCGCAGGAATTGCGCTTGAGGATGGAAGTGATTTCCACCGACGCCGTACCCTCGTCCTTCATGCGGCCCAGTCGCAGGCAGCCTTGCAGGCCCAGCGCGATTTCGGTTTGCATGTCGGCAAGTTTCTTTTGAATGAGCTGGTTGGCGGCCAAAGGCCGTCCGAATTGCTTGCGGTCCAGGGTGTACTGACGCGCACGCAACCAGCAGTCTTCGGCAGCACCGAGCGCACCCCAGGCAATGCCGTAGCGCGCACTGTTGAGGCAGGTGAACGGACCCTTCAGGCCCTGCACTTCGGGGAAGGCGTTTTCTTCGGGGCAGAACACTCCGTCCATCACGATCTCACCGGTGATACTGGCGCGCAGTCCCACCTTGCTGTGGATGGCTGGTGCGCTCAAACCGGCCATGCCTTTTTCCAGAATAAAGCCGCGAATCGGACCGACCGCGCCGCCCTCGCTCACCTCTTTGGCCCAGACCACGAATACGTCGGCAAGCGGGCTGTTGCTGATCCACATTTTGGAGCCACTGAGTTTGTAACCGCCGGCCACCTTGTGCGCGCGCGTGGCCATCGAAGCCGGGTCAGACCCGTGGTCGGGTTCGGTCAGACCGAAACAGCCAATCCATGCGCCAGAGGCGAGCCTGGGAAGATATTTTTGGCGCTGCGCTTCGGTTCCAAATTCAAAGATCGGCACCATCACCAGACTGCTTTGCACACTCATCATGGAGCGATAGCCGCTGTCCACGCGCTCGACTTCGCGAGCGATCAGGCCGTAGCAGACATAGTTCAACGCGGGTCCGCCATAAGCTTCAGGAATGGTCGGGCCGAGCAATCCGAGTTCGCCCATTTCTCGAAAAATGGCCGGGTCGGTGGTGCCTTCCCGGAATGCCATAGTCACCCTTGGCAACAGCTTGTCCTGGCAATAGGCCGCGGCCGCATCACGCACCATGCGCTCATCATCGCTGAGCTGTGCGTCCAGCAAAAAAGGGTCTTGCCAATTAAAAGCTGCGTGTGCCATGAGATTTGCTCCAGTTTATTGGTGATCGACAGGTCTGTCGGCAGGGGACGACCCAGGGTGCGCGAATGGTAGCGGCAGGAGTCAATCCGGCACAAGCAAGCAATTTTCATGGAGGTATTCCTTCAACGCATGGCATAGTTACCGCATGCGAAGAAAAATTCCGGCCCTGCAGACCCTGCTGTGCTTCGATGCGGCTGCGCGGCTGGGCAGTCTGACGCGCGCTGCGCAAACACTTTCTCTGACCCAGAGCGCGGTGTCGCGGCAAATTGCGGCGCTGGAATCAAGCCTCGGACTGCGTCTGTTTGAGCGCGCACGCCACGGTGTTGCCCTGACTGCTTCAGGCGCCGACTATGCAGCCCGCGTGGCTCGCCAGCTCGACGCGCTGGAGCAGGACACGCTCGACATCATGACCGGCGACGCCCCCGGTGGCGACGTGCATCTGGCTTGCGTGCCTACCTTCGCCACCCAATGGCTGATTCCGCGGCTACCCGGTCTTGTGCGGCGGCATCCTCACCTGACGGTGCATATTGAAACCCGCACGCGCCCTTTCCTGTTTGCGGAAACCCGCTTTGACGCGGCGCTCTATGCGGGCACACCAGAGCAAGTTCAGCGCTGGGCCGGCACTCGGTACGACGTGTTGTTGCCCGAGTCCGTCGTGCCGGTATGCAGCCCCGGGTTTTTGGGAAAGCGCAAATCGCTAAAGGCCGGCGTTATGGCGGATATGCCCTTGCTGCAACAAAGTACCCGCCCCGATGCGTGGCATCACTGGTTTGCCGCACAAGGCGTACCTGCTCCCAAGGCGTTCAGCGGCCCACGCTATGAGCTTTTTTCCATGGCTAGCGCTGCGGCCGCGCAAGGGCTGGGGTTGGCGCTCATTCCAGAGTTGCTGATTGAGCCCGAACTGGCGAGCGGCGCGCTGGTGCTGGCCCATCCTGCGCCGCTGCCGGAAAGTCGCAATTACTACCTTGTACGGCCCGACACGTCGGTATCGCAGAGTGTGGCGAGTGCGCAGTTTGCGGCCTGGTTGCTGGACGTGCGCATTGTTGATATGGCGCAAACGCCCTTGCGATGATGGCGTTGCGAGCTAGATTTTTGATAGCAAAAGTTCGATAATCGCATCGCATGACTTCGCCCATTTCTGACCCGACAACCTACCCATCCGACAAGTTTTCCAAGCCCGGAAACTCCTCGCCAATTGAGTGGCCCACCTGGGTTCTTTGGATTGTTGTGATCGCCAGCTGGATTGGTTTGCTGCACTGGTACAGCGCACTGCCTGGATGGTTCGGCACCATTTTGATGACGGTCTTACTGGCTTGGTACACCAGCTTCCAGCATGAACTGACCCACGGACACCCCACCCGTAATGCCACAATCAATCGCCTCTTGGGCTTGCCGCCGCTGGCGATCTGGTATCCGTTCGACATCTACAAGGCTGATCACCTGAAGCACCATGAAGACGCCCATCTGACCGTGCCGGGGGTGGATACGGAAAGTAACTACATCACTGCGGAGCAGGCCGCAGGCATGGGCCCGGTAGCGTTGTGGCTGTACGCCAGCCAACGAACCGTGCTGGGCCGGTTTTTGATCGGCCCAGCCATTGTGATTGTCAGCCTAGGGACCAAGACCTATCGCCGCGTCAGGGCGGGAGACACTGCCGCACTCAAGGTCTGGGCCGTGCACCTGCCCTTGGTAGCGCTGCTTCTGTGGGGCGTGGAAGAATTTACCGTTATCTCAGCCTGGAAATACTGCTTTGGCATGGCCTATCCCGCCCTGGGACTGGCGATGCTGCGATCGCTGTACGAACACCGCCCGGGGCCCTCGCCCGCGCATCGCACCGTCATCAACCAGGCGGGCTTTCTGTGGCGACTGCTCTACCTCAACAACAATTACCACGCGGTACACCATGCTTACCCCGAACTGGCCTGGTACCGCATCCCCGCTGCTTATGCCGCCGATCGCGAGGGCTATCACCTGCGCAACGGCGGCTTCGTAGTGCCGGGATACCTCTGGCTGATTCGCAACTTTGCGTGGAAGGTGGTCGATAGTCCCGTCCTTGCGCGTCCGCAAAGCGCGCCCAAGCGCCCGGTCGCAACCGTGCCGGCACAGCGTTAAAGCTGGTGATCAGTCCCAACCAATTGCCACGTTCTGCGGAATCGCTGAGTGCGATGCGCGTGTCCTTGCCCATGTATTCGGTGCCTAACGATGCCGTGCAGGTGTTCTGGTCTGCTATTGCGACGCGCCTGCACGAACTGCATGGTCTGAGCGTTGTGGCCACACTCACCGCACCCCAAGATCTGCACGCACACTGGCGTGACCCTGAACTGCTCTTGAGCCAGACTTGTGGCTATCCCTTATCCACCGTATTGCACGACAAGGTGCAAGTGCTGGGCACCTTCGCCTACGACGCGCCCGGAGCGCAAGGTATCGCCTGCCGCAGCCAAATGATCGTGCGAAGCTACGATCCACGAACCACACTGTTGCAATTTGCCGGTAGCACATTTGCTTTTAACGCCAAAGATTCGCAATCGGGTTTTAATGCGCCAAGCGCATGGATTGCCGGGCAGCGCTTGGCGGGCTTGTCGGAAGTGTTGCAGCAACAACCGTTTTTCACAGCCATGCTTGAGACCGGCAGCCACCGTGCTTCGATTGAAGCCGTGCTCCAAGCTGGTGCCGATATCGCCGCAATCGATTGCGTGACGCTGGCTTTGTGGCGCAGCGCGCACCCCGATTTGGCGGGAAACATCAGGGTGCTGGCTCAAACGGATCCCTATCCGGGTTTGCCTTTGATTACCGGACTGACCACAGCGGCGACTGTGGTCCTTGCTTTGCGGGAATGTTTGAAAGCCGTCGCTACCGAGCCACGGTACGCCGCGTTGCGTGCGCCCTTGTTGATCGTGGATTTTGAAGAAACCACGCTCTCCGACTATGCGGTTTGTTTAGCAATGGAGCACGCTATACAACGGGCCCCCAGACTTGGCCCAGCATAAACACCGAGTTGGCCGGCTTAACACTGCGGGTTGGCGTGCGAGACCTTTTGAGCATGGGTTTGCGTGGTGCCTGCCGAGGCTCAAGTCTGACGCCTTTGGCCTTTAGGTCAGCAGCCAGGCTTTGCAGCGTGATGGTCTGCATGTGGGCCAACATGGCACAGTTGAGCGACGCCCACAACGCCTGCATGTTGAGCGCCCCGGTCTGCAGCGCCTCATCGGGCAAAGTCCCGTCACCCTCATCAATAGCGCCCATGATGTCGGCCAGAGTAATACCGTCACCGCGAAAACCCAGTCTGTAACCGCCTCCGGGCCCGCGGGTGCTGTCCACCAGCCCATGGCGGCGCAACTTGCTGAAAACCTGCTCCAGATAGGACAGAGAAATCTTGTGCCGCAGCGCCAGATCGGACAGGGGAACGGGGTAGGGACTCTCGCGCAAAGCCAGATCAATCATGGCGGTGACGGCAAATCTGCCGCGTGTACTGATTCGCATAAATTGCTTCCTTTATTCAAAAATAATTTCTGAAAAGCAATAATTTTAATTTTTTATCCATAAAAACAAGAATAAATTGAAATAAAAAATTTTCAAAGCCATAACGATGTCGAAACGGGCGGTGTGGCCTGGGCGAGCGATATAGGCACTCGCGTTAAAGTCGGCGGGCCACAACTTCCCATGAAAACCATGCCGATCTGGACCCGCCATGTCACCGTTGAATCCCTGACCGACTCTGCGCGCGATACGGCGGTCAGCCATTTGGGCATCGAATTTCTGGAAGTGGGGCCGGATTACCTGGTTGCGCGGGTGCCCGTGGATCACCGGACACGCCAGCCCTACGGTTTGCTGCATGGCGGCGTGTCCGTGGTGCTGGCAGAAACACTGGGATCCTGTGGCGCCGCCCACAGCTGCGAGCCCGGCCATCTCGCCGTTGGTCTCGATATCAACGCCAACCACCTACGGGGTGTTCGTGGCGGCTGGGTGACTGGAACCGCTCGCGCCGTTCACATCGGCCGGACAACGCAAGTCTGGCAAATTGATCTGCGTGACGAGATTGGAGAGTTGACCTGCGTGTCACGCATCACCATGGCGATTCTGGCGCCCAAGCCCGGCGTTGTACAAAAGTAGCTCAGCGCTGAGACGGGTACTCCGTCAAACTCCGAGAAATCCACTCAAAGCCTCACTTGCCGCCACTTCCGAGGCCGCACCGGACAGCACGACCTGCCCTTTTTGCAACACCAGCGCGGCATCAGAATGGGCCAGCACCTTGCGGTAATCGCGGTCGACAATCAGGGTAGCGATGCCGCTTTGGCGAATTTCCCCGATCACGCGCCAGATCTCATTGACGATCAACGGCGCCAGGCCTTCGGTGGCCTCGTCCAGAATAATCAGTTCCGGGTGGGTCATCAGGGCGCGTCCGATGGACAGCATTTGCTGTTCGCCGCCGGAGAGCTGTGCGCCCAAATTCGCTAGGCGCTCCTGTAAGCGTGGAAAGGTTTGCAGAACGCGCTCCAAAGTCCAATCCTTTCGGCCAGTGCGGCCCTCGCGCGCAGCCATCACCAGATTTTCGCGCACTGACAAATTGGGGAACACACCACGGCCCTCGGGCACATAGGCCACACCAAGGCGGGCTACTTCAAACGGCCTGGCGTGCGAAACATCGTGGCCGAACAACCGGATAGTTCCGTCACGCTGCTCAACGTGCCCCAGCAGGGTGCGAATCAGGGTGCTTTTGCCCATGCCATTGCGACCCAGCAATCCCAGCGTTTCTCCGCGCCCAATGCGAATATCGACGCCGTGCAACACGTGGCTGGAACCGTACCAGGCGTGCAGGGCGTGGGCGTCGAGAATCCACTCGGGCGCGGCAACAGGGTCGGTACGGGGCATATTTGCCATGTCAATGCTCGCCCAGATAAGCGGCTTGCACCAAGGGGTTCAGGCGCACGGCGGCAGGCGTGTTGGTAGCAATCACTGCACCATTGACCATGACGGTGACTTCGTCGGCAATGCGGAACACGGCATCCATGTCGTGTTCGACCAGCAAGATCGCGTGATGCGGCTTGAGCGCATCCAGCAGGGTCAGCATGCGTTCGGTTTCTTCCGCGCCCATGCCGGCCAGAGGCTCGTCCAGCAGCAGAACTTGCGGCTGCGTTGCAAGGCACATGGCGATTTCGAGCTGGCGTTTTTGACCGTGCGAGAGCAGTCCCGCAGGGCGGGTCAACAAGGCCGACAAGCCCACACGTTCGGCCACTTCTGCGGCGATCGCGGTGCTGATCACGCAATGCGCTGCACTGCGCCACCAATGCCAGGGTTTTTGGTGCATCGCCTGCGCGGCAAGACGGCAATTCTCGAGCACAGAAAAACTTGCATAGATGGTATTGCGCTGGTAGCTGCGCCCCAGGCCGGCGCGGGCGCGGCGCGGCTGTGTCCAGCGGGTCACATCCTGGCCCAGCAACTCCACCGTACCTTCGGAAGGTGCAATTTCGCCCGACAAAATATTGATCAGGGTGGATTTACCCGCGCCGTTGGTGCCGATGACCGCATGCACGCTGCCTTGGCGCAGTGCCAGCGACACCTGATTCAAGGCCACGAGCCCGCCCCAGCGGCGTGTGATGTTGTGTCCGCGCAGCAAGACGCCACCAGTTGGCTCAGGTGCTTGCATCGTCCACCCCATGGGTTTGGCTGCGACCGGTCAGGCGCGCCCGAATTTGCTGGGGCAGGCCCACCAGGCCGCTCGGCAAAAGCACCACGCTGGCGATGATCGATAGGCCCAGCCCCAAATGCCAGTGCTTGGCCATGCTGCCAAATACCGCCTCGGATTTGAAAAAGTCCTGCAACAACGCGAACGCAAAGGCGCCAACCAATGCACCCCGCAAATGGCCCAGGCCGCCCAGAATAATCATGATCAAAACTGCGCCGGACAAATGCCAGCTCATCAGTTCCGGATTGACGAAGCCATCCTTCACTGCAAACAAAAAACCCGCCAGGCCGGCAATCGCACCCGACAGCACAAATGCGGCGAGCTTATAAGGGTAAGTCGAAAATCCGGTGGCCCGCATGCGCTGCTCATTGACCCGAATGCCTGCGAGCGCTCGGCCAAAACGCGAACGGTTTAACAAGGCTAAAAATCCGAACACGCCAAGCAGACAGGCCCACGTGAAGCCATACAGGGCGAGCGGTTTGTCTAGGTCCAGCCACGCACCCAGCAACGGTTTAAACATCAGATAAATGCCGTCGGTGCCGCCCCCCAAGGGCGTGTCGTGCACCACGTAATACGCCATTTGCGCAAAGGCGAGCGTCACCATGATGAAGTACGCGCCTTTGGTACGCAGCGACAGGAAGCCCACCAACAGCGCAAAAAACGCCGCGCAGGCCACAGCCGCGGGAAGCAAGCAATACACCGACGCTGCATCGCTTTGCGGCGACAGCAACACCACGGCATAGGCACCAATACCAAAAAAAGCGGCCTGCCCGAAACATACCAGTCCGGTAGTGCCCACCAGCAATTCAAGGCTCAAGGCAAAGATGGCGTAGACCATGACCTTGGTAACAAAGTCGACGCCATAGCTGCCTGCAACTGCAGGAAAAGCCGCCATGCCGAGAAAGGCCAGACCCACGAACACCAATTTGAAGCGGCTCATAAATGGAAACAACTTTTAACCCGCTTTAAACAGGCCATCAGGTCGCCACAGCAAAATCAGCGCCATCAACACATAGACCAGAACACCCGCTGCCTGGGGCAGCAGCACTTTGCCAAACGTGTCCACAAACCCGATCAGCAAGGCCGCCAGCAGCGCGCCGCGAATCGAACCAATGCCGCCGATGACCACCACTACAAAACACAGAATCAGCACCGTGTCGCCCATGCCCGGATAGACCGACGACACCGGCGCTGCGACCATGCCCGCCAGCACCGCAATGGCCATGCCCGCTGCAAACACCACGCGGTACAAAAATTTGATGTCGATACCCAGCGACTGCACCATTTCGCGGTTGCTGCTACCAGCGCGGATCATCATGCCAAGACGCGTGCGGGTGAAAACCAGGTACATCCCCAGCGCCAGCAGCAAACACACACCCGACATGAAAAGGCGGTACACCGGATAGGTCATGACATCGCCAAGCGGCAGGGTGCCGGACAAAATTGCCGGTGCGCTAACCCCATGTACATCGTCTCCCACCAGCAGGCTGCGGAGCTCTTCAAAGACCAGAATCAGGCCGTAGGTCATGAGCACCTGTTGCAAATGCTCGCGCGTGTAGAGGAAGCTGAAAAACGCCCACTCCAGCACATATCCCAGAATGACTGCCAGCACAACACCGACCAGCAGGGTAGTGAAAAACCCGCCGCCCAGCGTGCCCGCCACCAGCGGCGCCAGCGCAAACGCCATGTACGCCCCGAGCATGTAAAAACTGCCGTGCGCCAGGTTGATCACGCCCATGATGCCGAAAATCAGCGTCAGGCCGGATGCCACCAGAAACAGCAGCAGCCCATACTGCAATGCGTTCAGGCACTGGATGGCAAAGGTGGCGATATCCATCGCGTGCAGAGTCCGCCCGGCCCGCTCAGTTCTTGCAGCCGCGCGCCGGGTCTGCCAGCGCCTTGCTGGCAACACCAATCAATTTGTTCTCCTTGCCTATGACCTGACGCAAGTAAATGTCCTGCACCGGGTTGTGGGCCTTGGACATGGTGAACGGGCCACGCGGGCTGTCGATCTTGTCACGCTCCACGGCTGCCGCAAATTCGGCCTTCTTGCTGAGATCGCCGTGAACGGCCTTCATGCCCACCGCCAAAATCTGGGCAGCATCGTAGCCCTGCACCGCATACACATCGGGCTGCAACTTGTAGGTTTTAGCGTAGGACAAACGAAACGCCTTGTCCTTTGGAGTGTCAAGACTGTCGGCATAGTGCAGCGCTGTCATCAGCCCGTCCGCGTCGGCGCCTTGCGCATCGAGCGTGCCGTCGGTAAGGAAACCGGATCCATACAAAGGAATCGTTTTCTTCAGGCCCGCAGCCGCGTAATCCTTGACAAATTTCACCGCGCCTCCACCGGCAAAGAAGGTGAACACAGCGTCGGGTTTGGTGGCCGCGATGTCGGTCAGTAATGCCTGAAATTCAACATTGGGAAACGGCAGGTTGAGCTCTTTGACCACGGTGCCACCACCTTTTTCAAAGGACTCCTTGAAACCCCGCACGGTTTCATCGCCGGCTGCGTATTTCCAGGTAATGGTGACCACTTTCTTGATTCCTTTTTTGGCCATCACTTCGCCCATGGCGTAACCCGGCTGCCAATTCGAGAATGAGCTACGGTAGATGTTGACGGCACACATCGGGCCCGTCACGGCGTCCGCGCCCGCGTTGGGCACGATCATCAGGGTTCCGGTGTCCTTAGCGACTTTAGCCATGGCCATGGCCACACCCGAATGCACCGAGCCGATCAGCACATCCACGTTGTCCCGCTTGATGAGTTTGTTGACGTTGTCTGTGGCCTTGGATGGATCCGACTCGTCGTCCACCTTGAAGAACTCCACTTCACGGTCACCGATTTTTCCGCCTTGCTCTTGCAAATACAACTTGAATCCGTTTTCAATCGCGTTGCCCAGCGCAGCGTAGGTGCCGGTGTAGGGCAGCATCAGGCCGACCTTGAGTTTTGCGCCGGACTCGGCCGCTGCTGCGGTGGTCAGCAAGGCGGCGCTTGCCGCCAGCAAGGTCGCCCGCAGGGTGGTTCGGGCTGTGCGATGCAGAGCTTCAATGGCTTTCATGGTGTGTCTCCTGGCAATGTTGTTGCAAAAAAAGTTGGGCGGCTTGTACCAGCCGTTCGGTTTGGTCCCGGTGCGGTGAGTGACCGCAGTCACTCAATTCCAGCAGGGTGCATTGTGGTGTCAAAACTGCAATCCGCCGAATTTGCTGCAAAGTTCCATATTCATCGTCAAGCCCCTGCACGGCCAGCACCGGGCAGCGTATTTGGACCACTTCGGCCTCAATGTTCCATTGGCGAAAGTCGGGACGGAGCCAAATGGTGTTCCAGCCCCAGAACGCGGAATCGGCATCGGCGTGGTGCCTCGCCAGCCGTGTGGGCAGGTCGGTGGTTTGATAGTTTTGGCGCGCTTTCGCAATGTTTTGCACCGTGATGTCTTCCACAAACAGATGCGGTGCCAGCACGATGGCGGCGGCCACATGGTTCGGAAACGCCGCGGCATACAGCAAGGCAATCGAAGCACCGTCGCTGTGGCCGAGCAAAACCAGCGGCTCGCGCACCGGGTCGACATTCAATGCGCACAACAATGCCGGCAGAATCTGTGTGGCCTGGATGTGCATAAAGTCGGGGCCCAGGGGCACATCCGGATCGCGCGGCGTGGACTGGCCATAGCCCGGGCGCGAATAAACCAGGCCGCGGCAACCCAGGGCGGCGCACAGGCGGCTTGGAAAATCGCGCCACATCGACACCGAGCCCAGACCTTCGTGCAGAAAGACGACCAGGGGCGCATCGTTGCGAGGTGACTCTATCCACTGAACCTCAATGCGAAATAGGCTGGTTAACGGCTGGCCATTATTGCTGCCCGATTCCTGTTCGCCCGCTCGGCACTGCAGCTTGATCTCGACGAACTCCATGGGCGCTCAGTCGTCTTGTTGCGCAGAGCGTTCGCGCAATTTGAAGCGCTGGATTTTTCCGGTAGCGGTCTTCGGCAGTTCGGTGATGAACTCGATCACGCGCGGGTATTTATACGGTGCCAGGCGTTCTTTGACAAAAGCCTTGAGGGCCGCCTCGTCAACCTGGGCACCGGGTTTGAGCACCACATAGGCCTTGGTTTTGGTCAGTCCCTGTGCATCGGGGGTTCCGATGACTGCGGCCTCGAGCACGCTTGAATGTTGCACCAGGGTGGCTTCCACCTCAAAGGGCGACACATAGATGCCGCTGACCTTGAGCATGTCGTCGCTGCGACCGGAGTAGGTGTAGGAACCATCCGCGTTTCGGACATATTTGTCACCGCTTTTGGTCCAGCCACCCTGAAAGGTTTCGCGTGTTTTCTCGCGGTTGCCCCAATACATCAAGGCCGCGGAAGGTCCCTGGATATAGAGGTCGCCGGGCTCACCATCGGGCACCGGTCCTCCGTCCTCGCCACGCAAGTCAATGGCGTAACCCGGTACGGGCCAGCCGGTGGTGCCGTAGCGCACTTTATGGGGCAGGTTGGATAGAAAAATATGCAGCATTTCGGTCGATCCGATGCCGTCAACAATGTCGACCCCGAAGTGGCGGAAAAAGCGTTCGCCAATCTCTGCTGGCAGCGCCTCTCCGGCGGAGGAGACCAGACGCAGCGCGGTGGCCTCGCGCGCGGGCAAACCGGGATGGGCCAGCATGCCGGCAAAGCCCGTGGGTGCGCCGTAAAAAACAGTGGGCTTCATGCCGCTGACTGATCCCGTGAGGCGCAAAAAAGTGGCCTCCGGCGTGGGCCGCTCGGGCATCAGAATCGTGGTGGCGCCGACCGACATGGGGAAGGTCAGCGCATTGCCCAGACCATAGGCAAAAAACAGTTTCGCCGCGGAAAAACAGACATCGCTTTCCTGCAGGCCCAGCACGCCTTTGCCGTAGAGCTCAGCGGTCCAATACGGGTTGGCGTGGGAGTGCACGGTGCCTTTGGGACGGCCTGTTGAGCCTGAGGAGTAGAGCCAAAAAGCGGGATCGTCAGCGCCCGTAGCAGCCGCCCTGTGCATGGGCGCGTGGTCCTGCAGGAATGCTTCCATGTCGATTTCCGAAGGATGCAACGGAGCCAGCGGCCTCGAAACAATCACCTTGCTGATTTCATGGTCTGACTTGGTCATGGCAGCGGTG
>Ga0075019_10001560_pt1 | contig 13059 bp, 7 predicted proteins | sample ColStrG_CSR_2013_FD_71473 | JGI IMG/M metagenome (GOLD analysis project Ga0075019, IMG submission 71473) | Freshwater sediment microbial communities in response to fracking from Pennsylvania, USA - Cold Stream Run_MetaG_CSR_2013 | ecosystem: Environmental > Aquatic > Freshwater > Creek >...
CCAATATGATCAACATTGCGGCCGACATCGCCGCGATGGGCGAGGCTCTACGCCTGTTGCTCGGTGGGTCGGCGCACGTATATTCGGTGACTTTTGGACTACTTTGTCTGGTGTTGCAGGTTTTCCTTCGCTATGCGAGCTATGTCCGTTACCTGAAATGGCTGACTCTTGGGTTGCTGTCCTACGTGGCTGTCGTGTTTACGGTGCACGTGCCGTGGCAGACCGTGGTCGTGCAGATGGTATGGCCGAGACTCACGCTTGACCACGATACGGTCACGATCATTGTGGCCGTTTTCGGCACGACGATCAGCCCGTACCTGTTCTTCTGGCAGGCGGCTCAGGAGATGGAAGACTTGCGCGCCGTCTCCGCACGGTCCGGAACCGGTCAGCTTCTACCGCACGCCGAAGGGGTAGCGCGCCAGCACCTCAGGCGCATTCGCTGGGACACGTATTTTGGAATGGGCTTTTCGAACCTGGTGGCGTTTTTCATCATTCTGAGTACGGCAGCGACGCTGCATAGCGCCGGTATCGTGAATATCCAGACCTCGTCGCAGGCTGCGGAGGCGCTGCGTCCGCTCGGTGGTACGGCCACTTTTCTGCTGTTCAGCATTGGAATCATCGGTACGGGAATGCTAGCGGTGCCCGTACTTGCGGGGTCCGCCGCCTATGCCGTGACCGAGTGCTTCGACTGGCAGTCCGGACTGGACATGAAGCTGCACGAGGCACGCGAATTCTACGGCATCATCGCCCTGGCGACGGTCGGCGGTGTGGTGCTGAACTTTACGAGCCTCGACCCAATGCGCGCGCTGCTGTGGACCGCCGTGATCAACGGAGTAATTGCGGTGCCGATTATGGCGGTGATGATGCTGCTGGCGTCACGCACCGACATCATGGGGCAGTTCACGATACCGCCGAGCCTCAGGCGAATCGGGTGGGTCGCGACGGCGGTGATGGCATTCACCGTCGTTGCGATGGTCGCGACGCTTTAGGTTTAACGCCGCACAAGCTCGGCAGTTTGGGTCTAGGATACAATCCCGAAGACGGCGATCGGTGCATGGTCCGGCGCTGCCAATGCGGACATCCGCACGATATCTTTAGTCAATGGGGAGAGCTCAACATGGGCATCACGCATATTGTCGCGCCGGCGCAAGTTCCAAAGGCAGATTTCAAGCTGGCACCACCGACGTCGGTCGTCGACGGGTTTCCTGTGCCCCAGCTTGCGACGAAGCAGGCTTTTGAGTCACCGTCTGGGAACGTTTCGACCGGAATCTGGGAGGCCACCCCCGGTCGCTTCACGCGCGCGGTCATGGACGCGGAGTTCAGTCATTTTGTCGCCGGTCGGGCGACCTTCGTAACTGAAGATGGGCGCAGCTTCGAGTTCAAGGCAGGAGATGCGGCGTATTTTCCGCCCAACTCTCGTGGTGTCTGGACGATTCACGAGACGCTGCGCAAGACCTACTGTATCTGGAAATGATTACGGACTGGCCCATGCGCAATTAGCATGGGCCAGTTCGCATCTAACCCGTCGTCAATGGCCGAGCTTTATTGAAAGACGCACGTAGTAGTAGGCACCGTTCAGACCGACCGGATTGATGAAGTTATACGGGAAAGAGCCGCCATACGTACCACCGGGCGTCGTCTGGTCCGGGTAGCGATTGAAGATATTGCTACCGCCTATCGCTAACGTGGACATCGTAGTCGGGTTGAAGTGCGCCTCGGCATCCACGGTCCATGCGTTGCCGTAGCGCTGCGCGTTGGCTCCGTCGAACGCCGGCTCATTCGAGTCATAGGTAAAAGCGTAGAGTCTGCCGTAGCGAATAGGTTTGACAAACGCGCCCCACTGGACATTGGACCAGTCGATATTGAGAACGAGCTTTGTCGACGGTGAGCCGTAGAGCAGCGGAATCACGACCGGCGCATTCACGCCCTGGGTGGTTAGTGCGCCGCGCAGCCCGTCCTGATGATTGTAGTTGCGGTTGAGTGCGCCGCTAACCTTCAGCTCGCCGCCACCGATCCGCTCGTGGTGACTGACCACCGCGTCTAGTCCTCGCGTCGTCGTGTCCAGGCCGTTGGTGAGGAATGTCACTGCGGCCAGAGTCGGGTCCTGGGGAGACGACACGCCGAACTGCCCTGTCGGCGTGATCCTGTCGGTTAGCTTGATCTGATACAGATCCAACGTCGCTTCGCTGCCCGAACCGCCCCTCCACGCCAGGCCGGTGGTGTAGTTGACGGACTTTTCAGGTTTGAGCGCGACGCCACCGTTTGCCTGTGCCAATGGATCGGTCGGTGGCACCCAGGCCGTGTTCTGCAGGCCTGAGCCAGTGGGATTCAGGTTCAGCGTCGTCAGCCGAAGTCCCGTTTGCGCCAGTGATGGGGCGCGGAAACTGTTCGAGACGGCGCCACGCCACAGGAAGTCGTCAGTCAGGTTTAAACGCACTGAGAGCTTGCCCGTCGTCGAAGATCCATAGTCGCCATAGTCGGAATATCGTCCCGCGCCCCCGATGAGCAACCGCGGCGAGATCTCGTCATCGACGTCGACGTATAGGGAGGTCACATGGCGCGCCAGGTGTACAGCATCCTGTGGTCTCAGGCCGTTGTCGCCCTGCGACCCAGGCGGTAACGTAGGGTCGCCCTGAGCGTAGGAGTCCGGGTCACCCGGCGTGGAATGATATGCCTGATGCATGTATTCTGCGCCGGCGGAGACGTTGAGCGGCGCGCGCAGTCCCGCAACCGGCAATTGGCGCGCGATGTCGAGGTTGACGGCGCGTTCTTCGTAAGTGAAGTCTGCAACGTGAAAGCTCGTCGGGCTTTCCACGCCGAGCGAAGCGTTGAGCGAGTTCTCAAGACCGTAGCTAAACGTGTTGTAACCTTCCCTCGCGCTAAGATCCCACTTCCAGCCCGAGGCATCGCCGCGGGCCCCGGCGACAAAGCCAACGTCGTGACTTTCCCCAAGCGACACCGGCAGGTATCCGTTCGGGTACACAGCAGGATTGTTCGTGGGATCGCCAGGGTAGCGGAAGAACCCGGTGCCTTTGGTGTTGCGCCAGTTCAGGGTCGCGAAGGAGTACAGGTCAGCGCCGCCGGATAACCGAAGATCGGCGTTGTAAAACAGGCTCTTGTTGGAAAGTTCAGGATCGCCGGACCGGAACACGACTTCATTGTTAAGCGCCTGGTCGGCCGGAGTGTCGAAGTAGGACGCGAAGCTCGAATCAGTGCGGCCAGCACGGTTGGTTGAGCCGCGCTTCTGGTAGTCAGCACCAAAGTGCAGCGATCCGTTCTGCGCCAGAGGCAGTCCGTAATCGAAAGCGATCGTCCGGTTTCGGCCGTCGGTAATGGTCTGCCCTGTGGGGGCAAAGTGTGTCCGGTTCTCGCCATACGCCGCGTCCACGCTTCCGTCGTGTGCGCCGAACTTGAGCACTATATTGACCACTCCGGCGATCGCGTCGCTCCCATAGAGCGCGCCGGCCCCGTCGCGGAGGATCTCGATGTGGTCGATCGCTTCTTCGGGGATCGCATTCAGATCGACGGCGACTGTTCCGGGAAATAGGCCCTCGATGTCCATCACTGAATTCGTGTGCCGCCGTTTGCCGTTGACGAGTACGAGTACCTGATCGGGAGCGAGCCCGCGCAGCTGTATGGTCCTGATGGAGTCCGAGGTCCCGCTCGCCGATGCCCGCGGCATGTTGACCGATGGCGACAGGGCCTGCAGTGCCTGGCCCAGTTCCCCTGACACGAGCGCCTGCTGGACGTCCTGTGCGCTGAAGACATCGATGGGCACCGCGCTGTCGAACACGGTGCGCGCTTTCACCCGCGAGCCGAACACGGTTACGGTCTCGAGTTCTCCAGCGGCAGGGACAACGGCGGTATCCGCCCGTACGGACGCGCTGCAAAGTGCAGCGACTATCAGCGAGCTAAGCAGCGGCCCTGCGGCACGCGGCGTCGTTAAGGCGATCATGATCAGTTGTGGTCCCTGGGTCCGAAATTAACGCGCGTGGTGCCCGCGCAACGAGCGATCAAGGCGTGTCGCGCCTGAATGCGGCCAAAGTTTGCGTGATACAGCACCGATAGAGCAATTCCCCTGCGGTTATGCCGGCCACGATTGGGGTTATTAATCGCGTAGCGCGCATGCCACGCGAAGGGCCCCCGCTTCGTTCGGAGCCGGCAGAAGCGCCCGAAAATGGCCAGCCATGCAGTAATATAAGCAGGCTCGATTAAACCGGGCGGGCGCCCGGCTGTGCTGGTACGGGCGGCTTGATTTACTGGAGAAATTGGATGCGTCGACCTCTGTCTCGGGCGGTGCTGGTTGCCCTGTTCATTGCTTACCCGGTAATTGCTGCGCCGCAGCGTCAGCCTGCGCCCGGTAACGTCGTCCTGATCGTCTGTGATGGCCTTCGCTGGCAGGAGGTGTTCACGGGTGCTGACGCGAGTCTGATGAACGGTGAGGCGGGCGGCAGCTGGACCCCGGTAAGCGAGTTGCGCGAGAAATACTGGGCCGATGCGGTGGTGGCACGCCGTGAGCGGTTGCTACCGTTTATATGGAGCACCGTGGCGCACAAAGGCATGATCTACGGAAATCAGCTACGCGGTAGCACGGCGCAGGTGACGAATCCGATGTGGTTCTCCTACCCTGGCTACAATGAGATGTCGACCGGTATTGCGGATCCGCGAATCGACAAGAACGAGTATGGCCCTAATCCAAACGTCACGGTTTTCGAATGGCTTAACTCGTCCCCGGATTTGAAAGGGAAGGTGGAAATCTTCGGGACTTGGAGCGTGTTTCACGACATCTTCAATGAACAGCGCAGCCACTTGCCCGTTCGCTCCGGAGTCACGATAGTCGATCCGAATGATCACTCACCTCGCGGTGAACTGTTTGCCGAGCTATATCACGCCACTACACGGCTCGAAGGCGACGACCCTTACGATTCTTTCCTGCATGTTGCGCTGCGCGAGCATCTAAAAGGCCACCATCCCAATGTACTCTTTGTCGGTTTTGGGGACACCGACAATTTCGCACACTCCGGGCACTACGACCTTGTCTTGGAAGCCGCGCATCATTTTGATGAATTCGTCGGTGATTTGTGGCGCCAAATGCAGTCTATTCCGCAGTACCGAAATAATACGACGTTCATCATCACGACCGACCATGGCCGTGGATCGGGGCCTGAGGAGTGGAAAGAGCACGGGATCGAACAGAAGGGTTCTGAGAACGTCTGGATCGCCGTTATCGGACCCAAGACGCCCCCGCTTGGCGAGCGTCATGACGTGCCTCGCGTGACGCAGTCGCAGATCGCGGCAACGATCGCGACGGCAGTTGGAAAGGATTACCGCAGGGCACGGCCCGACGTCGCCGAGGTGCTTCCGGACGTGCTGACGGGACAGCACTAGAACCAATCCAGCCAGAGCACCGCTACGCCGAAGGTCGTTTCACGACGGCACTGCGACAGTCCGCTAGCGGACCCCGGAGGCATTCGGTACGTTTTCTGTGAACCTAGGAACTGGCTGGCGACTAGCGACCAGTCAGCAGCATGGAGAGATACCCGAAATGACACTTCCTTCCAGCGCCAGCGTCGTCATCATCGGCGGCGGTGTAGCCGGCTGCTCGATTGCCTATCACCTCACGAAGCTCGGCGTGACCGACGTGGTGCTGTTGGAGCGTCGCCAGCTGACTTGTGGCACGACCTGGCATGCGGCGGGACTGGTCGGACAATTGCGCGCCACACGGAATCTGACCGAGCTCGCCAAGTACACCGCGGATCTATATCACTCGCTGGAGGCTGAAACGGGCCAGGCGACGGGCTTTCGTCAAAACGGATCCATTTCGGTCGCCAAGACTGCCGCTCGTCTTGAAGAATTGCGCCGAGGCGTCAGCATGGGACGCATGTTCGGGCTTGAGATGAAGGAACTGTCGCCAGACGAAATCCGTGAGCGCTGGCCGCTGCTGACCGTGGACGATCTGGTAGGAGGAATCTTCATCCCGAAAGATGGCCAAACCAATCCGATCGATACGACGCAGGCACTAGCGAAAGGCGCCAAACAGCGCGGTGCCCGAATATTCGAGAATACGAAGGTTGATCGAATCCGCGTCGAAGCCGGGCGCGCGGTCGGAGTGGAAACTCAGGAGGGCTTTCTCAAGGCCGATACGGTGATCCTCGCGGGTGGCATGTGGTCGCGCGACATTGCCGCGGCCGCGGGAGTCGCCGTGCCGCTGCATGCGGCCGAACATTTCTACATCGTTACCGAGCCGATCGCCGGGCTGCCCACCGGCTTGCCGGTGCTGCGGGTGCAAGATGAGTGTGCCTACTACAAAGAAGACGCCGGAAAGCTCCTGATGGGCTGCTTCGAACCCGTGGCCAAGCCGTGGGGTATGAAGGGAATATCGGAAGATTTCTGCTTCGACACATTGCCGGAGGACCACGAGCACTTCGAGCCGATTCTCGCGGACGCGATCAATCGTGTTCCCATCCTCGGCGATGCCGGCATCGCATTGTTCTTTAACGGCCCGGAAAGCTTCACCCCTGATGATCGTTACTACATCGGCGAAGCGCCGGAGGTTCGTGATCTGTTCGTCGCTACGGGCTTTAACTCGGTCGGAATTGCAGCTAGCGGTGGCGTCGGCAAGGTTGTCGCGCAATGGGTTGTGGACCGCAAGCCGCCGATGGACCTGTGCGACGTCGATATCCGCCGCGTAATTCCCTTTCAGTCAAACCGCCGATACCTGCATGATCGCACCGTTGAGACACTCGGCCTGCTGTACGCGATGCACTGGCCGTACTACCAGTTCCGCACCGCGCGTGGTGCACGACGCTCGGTATTGCACGACCGGCTGGTCGCGGCGGGTGCGTGTATGGGTGAGACGGCTGGCTGGGAGCGACCAAACTGGTACGGCCAACCGGGTTCTACACCCGAATACGAGTACTCCTACGGCCGTCAGAACTGGTTCGATGCCTGCCGAGAGGAATGCATCGCCGTCAGGGATGCTGTCGCGTTGTTTGATCAAGCAAGTTTTGCCAAATTCGTTGTCCAGGGACGGGATGCTTGCCGCATCCTGAACCACATGTCCACCAGCAGCATAGATGTCGCGGTCGGACGCGTTGTCTACACGCAATGGCTCAACGACGCCGGCGGTATCGAGGCTGACCTCACTGTTACGCGCACGGGCGAGAGAGAGTTCCTCGTCGTTACCTCCGCCGTTTGCCAGACACGCGACCTTGCGTGGCTGAGGCGGGCAATTGAAGGTTACGTCGATGGTCACTGCACAGTGACGGATGTGACGCCGGGCATTGCAATGCTGGGCATCATGGGTCCGCGCAGTCGCGCTCTGCTCGAGGCGGTGTCCGGTGCTGATTTTTCGAACGCGGCGCATCCGTTCGGCCGGTCCCGCGAGATTGAGATCGGTTATGCCAGGGTTCGCGCCAGCCGCATAACCTACGTTGGCGAACTCGGATGGGAGCTCTACGTCTCCAGCGAGTGTATCGCCGATGTGTACGAGCGCCTGTTGGAGGTTGGAACTCAATTCGACCTAAAGCATGCGGGCTACCACGCGATGGCATCCTGCCGCGTGGAAAAGGGCTACCGGCACTGGAGCCACGACATCGCTGACGAAGACACTCCACTCGAATCGGGGCTTGGATTTACCATTGCCTGGGACAAGCCGGGCGGGTTCCGTGGGCGTGAGGCGTTGTTGCAGCAGCGTTCCGCAACGGTGTTGCCCAAAAAATTGGTGCAGCTACGGGTCGATGTTGATGCAGCGACCGCACCGATGCTTTATCACGAAGAGCCGATATTGCGAGATGGGATTATCGTCGGTTCTATCAAGTCCGGGGCTTTTGGCTACCGCGTTGGACGCTCAATAGGCATGGGGTATGTTCACTGCACCGAGGGTGTCAGCCCGCAGTGGCTCTCATCGGGCCGGTGGGAAGTGGAAGTGGCCTGCACGCGCTACCCGGCCAGCGTCCAGGCCGAGGCTTGGTATGACCCGGCCAACCTGCGGATAAAAGCATAACGACATCAGAGCGCACCAGCGCGCTGGTGAGTCCGATCGGCGTCCGTCGGCACTGGAGCCGGCGCCGTTTTTTGAAGAGTTCACGGAGTCTTCGCGCAGATGAAAACACACGCACAAGTGGTAGTGATCGGCGGCGGTGCAGTTGGTTGCAGCGCTCTCTATCACCTAACCCAACTCGGCATGACAGATGTTGTGCTTATCGAGCGCGACGAATTGACCGCGGGATCGACCTGGCATGCCGCAGGGAACTGCCCGAACTTCACGACGTCTTGGAACCTGATGAAGCTACAGCGTTACAGCACGAGCCTGTACGCCGCCCTCGCCGAGCGGGTTGGCTATGACATTAACTACCACATCACCGGTAGCCTGCGGCTTGCGCACTCCCAAGACCGAGTAGACGAGTTCAAGCACGTCGTATCACAGGCGCGGGCTCAGGGAATGGAGTTTCAGTTGCTGTCGCCTCCGGAGCTGTTGCAGCACAATCCATTCCTGAGCCTTGACGGCCTGAGAGCGGGGCTTCACGACCCTTATGACGGCGACATCGATCCGGCCCAGATGACGCAGGCTCTGGCGAAGGGAGCGCGAGACAACGGGGCTGAGATTTATCGCAATACAAAAGTCACTTCAATCGGGCGAAACGGCGCGGGAGAATGGCTCGTCAACACAGACCGCGGCACGATTTGCGCCGAGCGTGTAATCAACGCTGCGGGCTACCGGGGCGGTGAAGTGGCGGCGATGGTCGGCGTTTATCTCCCGATCGTGACGATGTCCCACCAATATCTTGTCACGGAGGACATTCCGGAGCTTGTCGGCCGCGGCGCTGCGCGGCTGCCATTGCTGCGTGACCCCGATGTTAGTTATTACCTGCGACAAGAGCGGCACAGCCTTCTACTCGGACCTTACGAGTGGCAGGCGACGCCACACTGGCTGGACGGAGTGCCGGAGCATTTCGCCAACCAGCTTTTTGACGATGATCTCGGACGACTGGAGAAATACATCGAGGCTGCCTGCGATCGGGTGCCGATTCTTGGCACGGTCGGCGTAAAGACCGTGATCAACGGACCGATCCCGTATGCGCCCGACGGAAACCCTCTGTTGGGTCCCGCTCCTGGCTTGCCGGGGTTCTACCACTGCTGCGGCTTCACATTCGGTATCGTCCAGGCCGGCGGTGCCGGCAAATCGATTGCCGAATGGGTCGTCAACGGACAACCAGAATGGGACATGTGGCCGCTCGACTCGCGACGCTATATGGAGCACGCGAACCCTCGCTTCGTATTGGCGAAGGCGATCGAGACCTATCAGCACGAATACGGGATTGGATATCCGGTCGAGGAGCGTCCGGCGGGGCGTCCGGCGAAAACGTCACCGTGCTACCTGCGGCTGAAAGCGAAAGGGGCAAGGTTCGGCGCTCGCGGTGGCTGGGAGCGCGCCGTGTATTTTCCCGATGCCGCGGATCCGGCGGGCGCCGAGCTTTCCTTCCGACGTCCGGCTTGGCACGCGGCGGTGCAGCGGGAATGCAAAGCGATTGCGGAGCGCGTTGCGATACTCGACTTGCCTGGATTCGCGAAATTCGAGGTCACCGGTCGCGATGCGCGGAGTTGGCTCGACCATCTGGTTACCGGCGCAGTGCCGAAAGAGGGTCGTACGGCACTGAACTACTTATGTGCGCCCAGCGGCGGAATCGTGACTGAGATGACGTTGACAAATCTGGGGTCAGATCGGTATTGGCTAATCAGCGCTGCTGCTGGAGAACTGCATGACGAGCACTGGCTGCATCAGCAACTGCCCGCGAGCGGCGTCGATGTCAGGCTCAGCAATTTGTCCAACCGATACGGGACGCTGATTCTTGTTGGCCCTCGCTCGCGTGATGTCCTGTCGCAGCTGACCCCGGCGCGACTCGATAACGACGCGTTCCCATGGCTATCAGTGCGAACGATTGAGATTGGCTACACGAAGGCGATCGCGGCCCGAGTCAATTACGTTGGCGAACTGGGATGGGAGCTGCACCTGCCGATCGAGCACGTTCTGAGTGTTTACGATCTGTTGTGGGAAGCCGGGGAAAAATTCGAAATTGCCGATTTCGGTCTCTACGCGATGGACAGCATGCGCCTTGAGAAGTGTTATCGGTCATGGAAGGCGGACCTGACGACGGAGTACACGCCGGCGATGGCCTCTCTCGATCGCTTCGTTAAGCTGGACAAGGCCGGCGGCTTCATCGGCCAGACTGCGTTACGACAGGAGGCGATCGCAGGGCCGCGCGAACGCTTCGTTCCTTTGCTGGTGGAAGCCGGTGATGCCGATGCTGCGGCAGTGTCAGTTGTCTACGCCGGTGACGAGTACGTGGGCCTCGTCACGTCTGGCGGGTACGGATATAGGATGAAACAGAGCATCGCTTTGGCGTATGTCCGCACCGACCTTGCCGTACCCGGCACGGCGTTAACGGTCGAGATACTTGGCGAGCGGCGCCGAGCCATCGTAGCAACGGAGCCGTTGTTCGATCCGCAAAACCTGCGACTGCGCAGTTGACGCTCAGGTACGTGGGTTTCCCGCCGGGCGCTGGGGTCGCTCTCAGAACCAGCTGTAATTGAAGCTGATGCTGATGCGTTCGGAACGTGTTGTGTTGGTCGGTACCTCGTGGCGCAACCAGCTTTCGAATAGCAAAATGTGACCGGGTGTCGCCGGGAGGGTCACCCACGGGCGGTTTTCCGCCGCTGCATCGAGCCGGCGGGGTGGCGCGGCCATCATTTGCGAAAGACGGGGGTCTTCAAATTTCAGGCCGGCGCTGCCACGTGGTACCTGCACATAATATGTGCCGCTGATCGTTGAGAGCGGATGCAGGTGCAGGCTGTGGGTTACGCCTGGAGGCATAATGTTCACCCAACAGTCGGTCATCGACAGGACCCGCACCGTCAGATCGAGCTCAAGAGCGCGCGCATAGGCCTTGATGTGGCGCGAGAGTCGTTGTTCCAGTCGCGCGAACGTCGGTGACATGACGTGCATTCGATTTGCCGAGCCATAGGACGTGTAGCCACCCGGATAGCCGGTGGCCGACCATCGCCGACCGGCTGCATCGTCTTCGCGCAGTTGATGGCACTCAGCTAGTAGTTGCCGGCGCAGACCCTGATCGTTGCGCGCCTGCAGCGCAGATGCGTATATCCTGGTGGGGAAAAATGACGTGGTAGCCATACCCCATTATGCGACATTCTGTCCGGGTATAAATATCTTCGGGTTCGGTTTCGCGACCCGACGCTTCGCGTTACCCTGTGCGCAGCCACGGGGAGCCAGAATGCCTCTTAATGCCTACGATTTTCGCCCACTCATTCACGCACTGCTGAGCTCATTGCTGATGCTCTGTGTCGTGTCGAATACCTCCGTCGCGGCCCCGACCCCGCAAGATCTTGCCGCTATCGAGCGCGGCAAGGCGCTCGAACTTGCTACCCGATCTGAACCGCCGCCTGGTAGCGTGCTCGAACACGAGGCTGCCGGCTATGCACAGGTAATGTGCAACGCGGTATTTATCACGGGTCTGGAGGCGGCATTCGCGTCCGAGTACGTCGGCTATTTTACGGCGCCGTATGTGGAACGCGCTAAACTGGGTGTCCCTGTAGTCGATCGAAGCGCAAAGAGCGTGTCGGTAACGGTCCCGGGCGGTGTAACGCGCGTCGCCCGATATGTCGGCACCCAGGGATGTCTCACCCTTCCTATCGGAGAGAACGAACCACACTTCAAGCCGGAGGACGTGCAGCCGCTGCTGCCAGCCGCCGCGACTCAGGCTTGGCCAATGGGTGATCGACTGCCGAAATCGGGGCTGCCGCGAGGCGTCAACGAAGCCAAGCTGCGGGCCGCGGTCGATGCGGCTTTCGCGTCACAGGAAGGGTACACGGCGGCCTATGTTGTAACCTGGAAGGGCCGGATTATTGCTGAGCGCTACGGCGTCGGAATCGACGCCAATACTCGTCTCGAAAGCTGGTCGATGGGCAAAAGCGTGACTGCGTCTTTGATGGGGATACTCATCGGCGAGGGACAATACAGTCTGTGGCAGTCAGCCCCAATTCCGGAATGGCAATCGCCCGGCGATCCGCGGGCGAAGATCCGGATCGCTGACCTGCTGCGCATGTCCAGTGGATTGAGAATCCGCGCTCCCTATGACCCGGACTATGACCCGGAGGGGCCGTATCCCGAGCACCTTTATCTCTACACGGGTACCGTGAATTCATTTCACTACGCGGCGACGCGCCAACTTCAGTGGCCGCCCAATACGGTGGGTCGGTACCGGAACACAGATCCGGTGCTCATCAACTACCTGATCCGACTCGCAGTCGAACGCAGTGGCCGTGATTACCTTTCCTTTCCGCAACGCGCGCTCTTCGACCGGATCGGCATCCGGAGCATGGTCATCGAGACAGATCCCTACGGTGATCTGCTGACTCAGGGTTACGATCTTGCCACGGCACGTGACTGGGCGAGGCTGGGCAACCTCTATCTGCAGGACGGCCTATGGGAAGGGCAGCGGATTCTACCGAAGGAATATTGTGATTTCGTGAGGACGCTGGCACCGGCATGGGTCGCGGACGGCCGTCCGGTATATGGCGGCTTTTTCTGGATCAACGGGGACGGTGCGCTGCCGGTGCCGAAGGACGCGTACTTCATGGCGGGTGCCGGCGGACAAACCACGATGATCGTGCCGTCCCACGGTCTCGTCGTCGTTCGACTGGGTCATTTCAAGGGGGAAGTCGCCGGTGAGCTGGATTTCGAGCGCTCTCTCGCGTTGCTCATGGAGGCGATCCCTCCCCTGCCCTAGCGGGCCAGTCAGACTCCTCTTTCGGACGGTCGCAGGCAAAGGGAACCCAACGCACCCCATTGTGGATTCGGGCGTGTGGACACTGCGTATTTCTAGGCATTGACTCCTATGTTGGAATCACTCTCGCCCTACGACCGGTTACAGCTGAAGGATGGGCGAGGAATATGGGCGACTGCAGGCGGCGTGGTCGATGGTCAAAATCGCTGCGCGGACTGTGGCCCTAACCCTTGATTCGTCCGGCGGATCATGCTGG
>Ga0075019_10001563_pt1 | contig 13038 bp, 12 predicted proteins | sample ColStrG_CSR_2013_FD_71473 | JGI IMG/M metagenome (GOLD analysis project Ga0075019, IMG submission 71473) | Freshwater sediment microbial communities in response to fracking from Pennsylvania, USA - Cold Stream Run_MetaG_CSR_2013 | ecosystem: Environmental > Aquatic > Freshwater > Creek >...
ATGTCTCGTGTTGCCGGTCATGATCCACACGGTAGAGCAACTCAACCGGCGTACCGTTGTGGAAGATCTGGCTTCCGATTTCCAGGTGGGTTCGGGTTGTGAGCTTTGGGCGCGACGCCGGCTGGATGATCGAGGTACTCATGGCAACTCCTTTCCTCATTCACACTTCAAGTAGTGCAGCTCTGGTGCCACGCCGACGAACCGCGCTTGCCCGTGTCGATAGTAGGCCTTCACTCCTTAACGCTGTCCGCCGCCGGTGCCGGAAGTTGGCAGGTGCCGACGTCAATGCCGGCTCTGCGGCGCATGCCGGACCTTGCGCCCAGGCTTCATCTCAAACCAGCGGCAATCAGCCAACTGCCATCCTGCAAATGCGAGTCTTCCGCCGCGAGATGGAGAGCACCATATGGATACGAACGTGCTACTTGAAGATTCTCGTCCGAAATACGCACGGCTCGACACAGTGCGAAACCCTGGATAGACGCCAATGCAAATGTACCTGAACGACAGCGTCAAGACCTTCGAGTTTGTTCTGCAAGGTGAACTGACAGGCAATTCCGTGCAGAGCCTGGAGTACGCGTGGATTACTGCGACATCGATCCTGAATGGCAAGGAAGTGCTGGTCGACGTCTCCGCCCTGAGAGCTGCGGACGCCCAGGGCATCGAATTGCTCGATCGCATGACAGGGTCGGGCGCCCGCTTGAGGGCGGCGCTGCCGCCACACTCCGAGGGATTCCTCCGGTCCCTGGGAGTGCTGGTGGTGGCGCCGCCCCGGCGTGGCAGCCCTTGGATATTGGGCCTCCGGCGGCTGTTCGGGCTCACCGCATAAACCACCATCGTACCCGCGCGAAGTGTAGTGGCTGTCGGCCTGCAAATCAATCATCGAAGAGGTAATCAGTAATGATAAGGGTTATGACGGCAGACGAACTGGCAAGCACCACGATCACGGCTAGATCCGGTGGAAACCTGCTGTAAACAGGCGATCTCAAAAGGGAAAGCGGTGCGGCTTTACCTCCGCGACGTCTCCTCGATCGACGAGCGGGGCTGGACGCTGCTTCGGGAACTCGCCAGAACAGGCGTGGGGCTGAAGGCCAGGGGTATTTACAGCTCCTATGTCGTGGACGAGATCCAATCCGCCCACCCGGGCCGGCAGCATTCTCACCGGTGACTCCGCCCGCCGAGATCGGCACCTGTCACGTCAGGTGACGCGGCACTGCTTGAGGCAATGCCGTTAGAAGAGCACGTCGAAGTCGGCGGTGAACCGGCGATGGCGCTCGCCGAAGAATAAACCCCGGGCGGGATCGGAGGTGTTCCAGTGGGTCGCCTCCGGATTGAAGTGATTGGTCAGGTTGAAGGAACTGACCGACAACCGGATCGAGCGCTTCGACGTCACCTTAAAGTCTCGCCATACACGGGCATCCAGGGAAAAGAAATCGGGAAAGCGGCTGGAGTTCGGCACGCCCACGTAGCGCTGCAGCTCATTGAGCTGCGAGTAGGGAAATCCGTTGCGGTACTCGAGTACGGGCGCCAGACCGAAGCCGTGGGGAAACGACAGGTGTCCCCAAGCGAGAAAGCGATTGGGCAGATCCGTGGGCGACGTCGCCAGCGTGTTTGGGCGCACAATGGGTTGAGGAAAGCTGCCGATATATCCGGCGAAGTCGTTCAAATCGCCAGTCGTCCGGCTGCGCACGTAAGAAAAGAACAGTTCGCGCCCTTCGCCGCGCCGGACCTTTGCGGTGATGTCGAATTGCCGGTATCTTCCCGTGCCGCCGCCCGAGAGTAGCATGCGGCCGGTATTGGTTACGGGGTCTATGCCGGTGGCATCGAGAATCACTAGGCTGCTCGAGACCGCGTGAAGATAGCCTACGCGTAGCTGGATGTTCCTGGTCAGCGGCTGTTCGATCTGCACGCTTCCGGTGGTGCTGCGGGGGCGAAGTTTCCAGGAAAGTCGTGGCTGTAGGTTAGCGTCCGGTGGGAGACGACTTCTCCCAACCCGTTTATATAAGTGAACGGTCCCGCGGAAATTGCACCGGCAGCGTCGTAGAAGGTGACCACGCGTTCCGGGTACCGGTCGAAGGAATACACGCCCAGGGGAACGCGATCGTAGAAGACTCCGGCCCCCGCGCGAACCACTGTACCTGCGCGCCGGAAGGGGCTCCACGCGATACCGCCGCGAGGAGCAAAGCGCGCGTTTTCCGAAGTGGTTTGAGTCTCGGTGCGCAATCCGAAATCCAACGCCAGGCGCGGATTCAGAATCCAATGGTCCTGGACGAAGATGGCGGCTTCGATATCGTGGTCGCGGAATCGCGCTCCGGCCTGGAAGGCAATCCTCTCCAAGAGTCGGCCGGCGGTGTTTTCGATGTCGACCGGATGTTCCGTCATCAATCCGTCCTCCACGCTGCGGGAGAGGTAGACTCCGGCCTTCCAGTCGTGGGTGCCCCAGCCTTTCCTTTCCGCAAATGCAAATGACGACGCCCAGCTCACGCGCTTGGCACTGCGATGCTGTTCCGCGAAGTAGTTCCCGGCATCGATTTGGGCTGCATCACGTAGTCTGCATCGCCTTTTGGCCAAACGCCGGCGTGGAATCTGGTCGCCGAGACCGTATTCTCCCAGATTCCTCCCAGGACACCCCACTTGTCGGAAACGGTCGCGGTGTAGTTGCTCGTGTTGGCGTCCGGTGTGGTGGGTTGCGGGTTGTAGTAGTTCAGATTGACAAATTGGAGACGCTGCGGCGCCATGTGGACACTTCCAGTCAACAAGTTTCTGGCGGAAGCGATCCAATCGATTTGGGTGAAGGAATTAAATCCCGCGGTCTTCTTCTGATTGAACGGAAACGGAAGCGTGAAAACCGGCGTCTTCCGCATTTCGTAATCGAAGCCCTGGGAGAAATAGAGCTTCCCGGGAAGAATGGGCCCTTCCACATTGAGGCGTGGAGTCGTCGTACGCAGGCCGCGCATGTGCCAACTGCGAATATTGAACTCCGGCAGCGGATCGTTCAATTCCCATTTCCATTCCTCTCCCCCACGCTTCGTATCCACCGAGACGACTCCCGAGGAGAAACGCCCATACTCCGCGAGATACGGAGTCTGGAAGTAATTGACTCTTTCCACGATATCGATCGGGACGGTCAGTCCGAACTCGCCGGTAGCAGGGTCGGTAACATCGGCGGAATTGACGAGCATCGCATTGCGATGCTCGCCCGTTCCGGAGAGCTGCAATGCGCCTCCGGGCTGCCGGACGACAGCCGGAATCAAGGGCAGCGCATCCGCCACGGTTGCCGGGCGGCTGGGAACGGCCTTGACCGCGTCCGCGCTGATACTGGCGCTGGGCGCGGCGGCGGCAGTGGTAACGGCTGATGCCTCGGCATGCACTTCGATGCTCTCTCTGGTTCCCGCGGCCATGAGCGTCACTTCCAGCGAAGCGGGAGCGGCCTCGTCCCATGCGAAATCCGGCACCGCGGCAGTCTCGAAGCCCGCTTTCGAAACTCGAATAGTGTACCGCCCGGGCTTCCGCGGCGGGAACACCGTGCGCCCGCTCTGGTCGCTGAAGACAGTCGCTAACGATTGGTCCCAGAGTGCAATTTCGACTTCCGCGCCAGGCACCGGCAAGCGTGACTGGTCAAGAACGATCACGGCTAGAGGGCGCGCGCCTCCCGGAGGGGGCGTTTGACCTTGAACGCTACAGGCCGAGGCGAGTAGCACGAGAATCCATTTAGCGGGCATGTGCGGTGACATAAGACGGCAATCCGCATGAAGCAAGTGCACACGAACATCCAACTGCAGAGTCATCGCTTGTCGAGCATTTGCAGCGCGCCGCGCAGTTCAGACGATCCGCCAGAGTGCCGATCTCGGCAACCTATCTCGGCGCCTGCCCATGTTTGGCGGCGGACGGGACCTTAGGAGGCACTCCGGTGGACACGCGTTAGCGCGCCGCGCGATCGATAAGTCGCCGCGATACAGGAATCTGCGGCCACCGGGTTCAACAACAGGGCCGCTCGCAGGTGTCTGGTAATTGGAGTGCCTTTACCAGAAGCGAAGCGGCAGGCAGTCGAAACCGCTTCGGTCTCGAAAAAAAACAGGAGTCAAGAGATGTCCAAACTCAATTCTTTTTTAACGTTGTTCGCCGCTGCCGTAATCGTGGGGGTTCCGGCGTATTCTCAGGAAGACTACCGCTCGGAAGTGACGGTCCAAGGCATGGGTAGCTTTACCAAAGAGACGACCCAGTCCGGAATCAAGCAAGACGCCACCAATACCGGAGGCGTTCTGGCGGGGTATCGCTTCTACTTCACCCGGCACATCGGCGCGGAAATGAATTATGGTTATACGCTGAACACCCAGAAGTATTTCCTGTCGTCAGGCACAACCGGCATCAACAGTTACTCGCATGAAACAACCGGCGCCCTGGTTTATCGCGTGCCGTTCAAGCGCTTTTCCGTATTCGCTCTTGTTGGGGCGGGAGCGATCGTGTTCAATCCGAAAGACCTCCGCGGAATCGATTACCAGGCGCGTGCCGCATTCGTCTACGGCGGGGGCGCCGACTACAACCTCACCCGCCGCTTGTTCCTGCGGGCGGAGTGTCGAGGGCTGGTCTACAACTCGCCGACCTATAACATCGCGGGGCTGGCAGGCACGGATCGCACCACGCACCGCGCCGAGCCCTCTATCGGTCTCGGGTTCCGATTCTGATTCACGTTTGTTGACGACGTTCGCGCGCGCAGCGCTGCCGGCCAGTTGGAGCGTCGGCTCCAGCGGCCGGCAGTGGTGTTTGAGTGGCCGAGGTGAGTGAGGGTGTGGTTTTCACGGAAGGAAATCTTGTATGGATGAGAAGGGTCCCGACAAACCGCGTGCATGGCGGCGAGTCAGGCTCTCGCGCGAACGGCGGCGGGAGCAGATTCTGAAATCGGCCGAGCTGCAGTTTGCCGCTACGGGTCTGAGATCGACCACGACAGCCGCATTGGCGAAGGCGGCGGGTATCTCCGAGGCAATCCTGTACCGGCACTTTGGCGCCAAGCAGAAGCTGTTCGAAATCGTGGTGGAGCGCAATACCCAGCAACGTTTGGCCGGGCTGGAAGGCCGGTTCTCTTCGATTCCGAACCTTCCGCCCCTCGAGTCTATCGATCGCATGGCCGAAGCAACGATACTGGCGTGTGCGGATGGCGAGGGCAATGCCTCCGTAATGGTCTGGGCGCTGTTGGAAATGCCCGAATTCGCAGCGGACGTCTACCGCCGCGAGATCGGCGCCACCGAGGCCATGTGGGACGGTGAAATTCGCAACCGGTTTGCAGAGCCGGCTGTCCGCACCCCCCTTGCGATCCACCTGGTGCCATATGTGGTGCATGCCTGCATGGCGTTCGGATTGTGGCTTGCTACCCTGCGGCACAAAGGTGCGACGGCTCAGGCACACGCGCAGCAGTACGCGGAAGGGGTCGTGGACGCCGCCCGTATGGTTCTGAGATTCTGTCCGGAATCGCTTGTGGCATGCGCCAGGGTGCCGGCCGACGACGGAGCTTGCCGGGTGAGCTGGTCTATTGGCCGATGACTGGAAAGGGGCAGATGCGAATTGGGACCAGCAGCGTTCGGCGGTATTTCTTCCAGATGTTCGCGTGGATTTTCGCGCTTTCAGTGGCGCATGCGGCGGTCTGCGACCCCCGAGCCTTCCATGGCGCCTACGGCTTTTCGTTGACCGGCACCACCACAATCGGCGGTCCGGCGCGGCCTGTAGCAGTGGTAGGCCGGGTGGTCGTGGACGATTCCGGGAATCTGAGCGGCATCTCATCCGCGAGCTTTACAGGATTGATTCTCGGTAATCACGTCACGGGCAAAGTTCTGCCTCAAACGGACTGCTCTGTCACCTTGACCTTGCAGGATGACTCCGGAAATTTCCAGCACTTCGCCGGGACGATAAACGCCGACAGCGGGCGTGTTGCGTTCCGGCAGACCGATCCCGGCGGAGCACAGAACGGCATCCTGCTCCGGACCACGAACGGGTGTTCCGCATCCAGCCTGGCGGGGGCATTCAAGGTGAAGGCGTCCGGCAGAACCGTAGACCCCAATACCGGAGTGGACTCCGGCCACGTTTCGGTCCGGGGCGTGCTGATCGCCGACGGCGCCCGCAATCTTTCCTTCGACTCCGGGCCCGACGAGCCGGCGCTGGCCGCGGGAAACTACGAGGTCGCGGAGGATTGCTTCGTGACGCTCGTCCTGGAGCTGCCGGCCGACGAGCACAAAACCGCCGCGATGCACTTCCGCGCCATTCTGGTCGACGACGGTCGTGAGGTTCTGGGCATTCAGACCGATCCGGGTGCGGTCGTCGCGTTGCGGCTGGTTTCCAGGTAAATTGGCTTCGCGCGCCGCTTCACGGTTCGTACTCGATGCCGTCGGTACACCAGCGCAACCGTGCAACTGAGTAGCGCCTGACTTGCGTTCTTTAGAATATGAGCTTCAGCCCCAGTGGCGCCGGGCGCGGGCCGCTGATTTGGTAGAGCGGATTGAGGCCGCCTGTCAGGCCTCCCTCAGGGGCCAGCGGCGTCTCTATTCGAAAAGGAGATTGCCGTCGGCCTGAATTCCGAGAACGCTTCGCCTGTCCGGAGTCGGTCCATATCAAAAGGTGAACTCTAGCGCGAATTGAAGAATTCGCGGGTCGGCGGCAAGAGTGAGTTTGCCGAAGTTGCCAGTGCCCACGATATCTCCGGCGGCGGACTGATTAGGACTGGCCGAACCCAGGCCCGGCACCGTGAAGGCTCAGGTTGTTGAACAGGTTGAAAAACTCGGCGCGGAACTGAAATTTATTTGCGGGGTGGGGAAAGCGGGATAATGAAGCTGAAGTGAACAGCGTCGGAAAAATACAAGCCGCCGTTCGTTTTTTGGTGGCCGGGGCGTTGTGCCCGTGCGCCTTCGCTCTGAATCCGGCCCTTGACATCAATCAATACGCGCACCAGGCGTGGACGGTCCGTGACGGCTTTTTCAGGGGCTCGATCTACGCAATCGCGCAGATGCCGGATGGGTATCTCTGGCTGGGCACGGATTTCGGGCTGGAGCGCTTCGATGGAGTGCGCAGCGTGCCGTGGCGACCGCCGAACGGCGAGCAACTGCCGGGCGGGCGAATACGCAGTCTGCTGGCGGCGCGAGACGGCCGGCTTTGGATTGGAGCCGATGAGGGGCTTGCCAGTTGGAAGGATGGCAAGCTGACCCAGTACCGGGAGCTTGCCGGAAAAACCGTGTTGTCGATCCTCGAGGATCATGAAGCAACGGTCTGGGCCGCCGCGTGGACTGTGGCAAGCACAGACGGCCGGCTCTGCACGATTCGCGACAACCGTGTTCAGTGTTACGGAGATGACGGCAGGCTGGGCAACGGCATTGACGGCCTATATGAGGATCGAGGCGGCAAATTGTGGGCCGGAACCGTGGACGGGGTCTGGCGATGGAAGCCGGGGCCCGCCAAGTTTTTTCCGATGCCCATCGTTACCTCGAGCTTTGCCGAAGGCGATGAAGGCGAACTCTTCATCACGACCCTGGACGGGATCAGGATGCTCGTTAATGAGCAACCCGGATCGTACCTGGTTCGCGCGGGCGGGCAGACCTCAAAATTCGGCAAGCTGCTGCGCGATCGCGACGGAGGTATTTGGGCGGGGACCTACGATGGCGGCCTGTTGCGTATTTATCGCGGAAAGACACGCCGGTTTACCCATGCGGACGGTCTCTCGAGCGATAACGTCCGGTGCGTGTTCGAGGACCGCGAGGGCAGTATCTGGGTGGGAACGCGGGACGGACTCGACCGCTTTCGTGAATTTGCAGTTCCGGCGATCACTGAGAAGCAGGGCTTGTCCAACTCCTTTGTGGGCTCTATCGTGCACGGCCGCGACGGGAGCATGTGGCTCGGCACGTTGAATGGTCTGGACAGATGGAAGGACGGGAACATCGAGGTCTATGGGACGCGAGAGGGACTTCCAGATGCATATGCACAGGCATTGTATGAAGACCGAGGCGGGCGGATTTGGGTCTCGACCCGGCGTGGACTCGTCTACCTGGAGCGAGGCAAGTTCGTTTTCGTACCCGCCGTTCGATCGGGATCCATCGTCTGCATCGTTGGCGATGAAGCCGGCGGCATCTGGATCAGCGACCAGCGGAACCTCTACCACCTGGAGGGCCGGACCGTTGTGGAGGAGATCCCCTGGACAAAACTGGGCCGCAAGGACTTCGCCTGGGTCATACTGCCCGATCCGGTGCGAGGTGGTTTATGGCTTGGTTTTCGTCTGGGAGGAGTGGCGTACTACAAGGATCATGCGGTTCGATTGTGGTACGGACGAGAGCAAGGGTTCGGCGAACGCCAGGTGAGCGGGCTTAAGCTGGACGATGACGGGGCGATTTGGGCGGCGACAGGCAGCGGGCTGAATCTGATTCGGAGCGGCCTGACGTTCCGGCTTTCGCGCGCGAACGGATTGGCATGCGACATCGTTCACTGGGTGCTGGAGGATAACGACCATTTCTTCTGGTTGTACACCGCGTGCGGCCTGGTACGCGTCGCCCGGTCCGAGTTGGAGAGGTGGGTGGCCGATCCGAAGAGGAGCGTGAGCACCACAGTCTTGGACAACCCGGACGGGGTCAGGAGCAATCTGACGTCGACCGACGCCAACCCGATCGTAGCCAAGTCCCAAGATGGAAAGATATGGTTCTTGCCAAAAGATGGCGTTAGCGTGGTCGACCCCCGCCATCTTGGCGTCAACAAGATGGCGCCACCGGTCCATGTGGAGGAGGTCATCGCCGACGAGAAGACCTTTTGGCAAAACCTGAAGGACGTTTCGCTTGCGCACGCGAGTCTGCCCGCGCTGACGCACCGCCTGGAGATCCGTTATACAGCTCTCAGCCTTGTCGCGCCAGAGCAGATCCATTTCAAATACATGCTGGTGGGATACGATCACGACTGGCAGGACGCGGGTAACCGCCGGCAGGCCTTTTACACCAACATTCCCCCGCGCCAGTACCGCTTCCACGTTATCGCCTCGAACAACAGCGGCGTGTGGAACGAAACCGGCGACACGCTGGACTTCTCCATCGCACCTGCGTACTATCAGACCGCGTGGTTCGACGCGTTGTGCGTGGCCGCGTTTCTGGCGATGCTCTGGGGGCTGTATCAGCTACGGGTATATCAGGTCCGGCGGGAGTTCAACGCGCAGTTGGACGGGCGCGTGGACGAGCGCATGCGCGTCGCCCGCGAATTGCACGACACGCTCCTGCAGAGCTTTCAGGCTTCGCTGATCCAGATGCAGGCAGCGCGCAATGTGCTTACCCGGCGCCCGGAAAAGGCCGAGCAGAGCCTCGACAAAGCCATTACGACCGCCGCGGGGGCCGTTGCCGAGGGGCGCGACGCGATCCAGAACTTGCGCGCCCAGCCAGCAGGCGGAGACGATCTCGCGCAACTGCTCACGGCGGCAGGACAAGAGCTGGCACACTCCGACGAAACGCCAGAGAATCCACCCGTCTTCCGCCTTACGGTGGAAGGGGAGCGTCGGGATCTGGAACCGCTGCTCCAGGACGAGGTCTACCGGATCGCCCGGGAATTGCTGCGGAACGCGTTCCGGCACGCTCAGGCCGGCCGGATCGAGGCCGAGATCCGGTACGAGAGCCGCCAGCTTCGCGTGCACGTCCGCGACGACGGAAAGGGAATCGACCCCGAAATCCTCAAGGCCGGCGGGCGCGCCGGGCATTGGGGGCTGGCGGGAATGCGGGAACGCGCCGGTCGATTCGGCGGAAAATTGGACTTCTGGAGCGAAGGGGGGGCCGGCACTGAAACGGTGTTGACCGTGCCGGCGGCGGCCGCGTACGCAACCTCGAATGGCGGCCGCTTTGCCTTCCTCCGGAGAAAGCTGTGGATCCATGAACGCTGAAACGAAGACGATCCGAATCCTCGCCGCCGACGACCATGCGCTTCTCCGCCAGGGCATCGCGGCGCTGGTCGACCTCGAGCCGGACATGGAACTGGTGGCGCAGGCCTCGACGGGACGCGAGGCCATCGAGCAGTTCCGGCGGCACCGGCCGGACATCACCCTCATGGATCTGCAGATGCCCGATATCAGCGGCATCGAGGCGATCATCGCCATCCGCGGCCAATTCCCCGACGCCCGAATCGTGGTTCTGACGACGTACGGCGGCGACGTCCAGGTGGCGCGGGCGCTCAAAGCGGGGGCGCGCGGCTACCTACTGAAGGGGAACGTGCAAACGGATCTGCTGGAGACCATCCGCGCGGTGTATGCCGGACACAAACGGATTCCGCCGGAGGTCGCAGCCGAACTGGCCATGCATACCGCCGAGGAGCAGTTGACCGCGCGCGAATTGGAGGTTTTGAATCTGATCGCGAAGGGGAACGCAAACAAGGAGATCGCTGCGCAGCTTGCGGTTGCGGAGGATACGGTGAAGAAGCACGTCACCAGCATTCTCGAGAAGCTGGCAGCGAACGACCGCACGCACGCAGTCACCATCGGGCTTGAGCGCGGGGTCATCGAACTGTAAATCCCCCAAAAGTGGAATAGGGTGTTTCCTCTTTATAATCTTTTAATGCCATTTCGATTCCCGTAAGCTGAAAACGGGATACAAGTGCAACGGCTTTTCTCCACTTTCGCGGACGGCTGGCCTGGCGCCGGGCTTTTGATGCAGCGATTGCTGGTCGGCGCCGCCCTGCTGTACGGCGTGGCCGCGACACGCGGCGGCACGGTTGCGGCGCCGCAAGTGATTGGAGCGCTGGCCGGCCTCCTGCTCATCGCGGGGTTGTGGACGCCGCTCGCCGGAGTTGTGACGGCGTGCGCCGAGGTGTGGGTCGCCTTCGCGTACTCGGGCCATCCGGGTATTCCCGCCGCATTGGCGGTGCTGGGCTTGACGCTGGCGCTGATCGGGCCCGGAGAGTGGTCTGTCGATGCCCGGCTCTACGGCAGAAAGCATTTCGTCCCGCCCGCCCTGTAGCACCGTTGGGCTGCCCGCCGGTCCCGCCATCACGCTCCTTCCCACACGTTCCTATGACGCATGTGCGAGCTAGGTCCAGTCGGACGCGCCCGCATGAGCGGTGTCCGCCCCAGACCTACTGTAGTGGGGCGTTCTATTTTCCCCTGAAAGTGGTAGTGCCGGCTTGAACCATTCAACCACTTCCACTCCCAACTAAATAGGGTTTCCGGCCAGCGGCAAGAAGCGCAGAATCAGATTCAAGTGAGGACAACATGGCAACCGCACCAGTAATCGACTTCGGGTCTTTTTCGAGCCTCTCGAGCGCCGAGCGGGTTCAGTCACGGTTGGAAGCGCGAATCGAACTCGGTGAGTTCTTGGACGCCGGGTGCGACCGGTGCGCGACGGAATCTGACGGGATTGTGGGGTCAAGCCCGGCGCTGCGCACACTCCTGGATGAAGTTCGGATTGTGGCGCCCACCGGCTCCACGGTGCTGATTGCAGGGGAAACTGGAACCGGCAAGGAACTCATCGCACACGCCATTCACATACACAGCGAACGCCGGGATCGGCCATTCGTGAAGGTGAACTGCGCGGCCATCCCGGCGGAGCTGCTCGAGAGCGAGCTCTTCGGGCACGAGAGAGGCGCGTTCACGGGAGCGGTGGCGCAGCGAATCGGCCGCTTCGAGGCGGCCGACGGCGGCACGCTGTTCCTGGATGAGATCGGCGACATGCCCCTGCAACTGCAGACCAAGCTGCTGCGGGTTCTTCAGGAGCAGGAGTTTGAGCGGGTGGGCGGCAGCCGGACCATCACCGTCGACGTGCGGATTGTCGCGGCAACCAATCGCGACCTGAAGGCGATGGTCGAGGAGAACAAGTTCCGGGCGGACCTGTACTACCGGCTGGCTGTCTTTCCCATGAGCGTTCCTCCCTTGCGAGAACGCCGTGAGGACATTCCCGTGCTCACCCGCTACTTCGTCCGGAAACATGCGAAGCGCATGGGCCGGACCATCGAAAGCATTCCGGCGTGTGCGATGGAGGAACTCACGACGTACGACTGGCCGGGCAATATTCGCGAACTCCAAAATGTGATCGAGCGATCTGTGGTTCTGAGCCACGGGCCTGAGCTCCACGTAGCCTTACCGGAGCTTGATAGCAAGCCGGCCCCGGTGGCGCTGCACGTCCGGGCTTCGAACGTGACCGAGCTATCGGAGCGTGTACGCATACTGCAGGTGTTGAAGGAAGCCAAGGGGATGGTCGGGGGACCGGGCGGTGCGGCCGCCCGGCTGGGTTTGAAGCGGACGACCCTGCAATCGCGCATGCGGAAATACAACATCGCCCGCCTGTTTCAGTAAGCGCTTGAGAAGGGCCGGATGTCACCCGCGGAGCATGCTCCGTCCTCTGGTAGCGCGTCGATGTCCGGCGTAGCTGCCTGCGTCCACGGCAAACGAAGATTCAGGTTCTTCCGCGCATTCGCGGTCTCCGTGAGTGACCTCGAAACGGAGGAGAGCGGTATCTGGCCCACGCCTCCATCCACCGAGTTGAAATGAACGTTGCCTCCTTCCACCCAAACCATGGTGGCGAGATACACAGTGCCACTGGTGGTCACAATCGAAAACGTCGCCGACGTGCTCACCTGCTCCGGCCAATGATACTCATGCAGAACCGGTTTGACCGGAGGAGGTGGTGGCGGAGACGGTTCCGGCGACTGGTTCGTGTAGCTTGGTTGTGGCGGATCACTCTGGTGCACGCCGTTCCAAAAAGCAGAGAGAGCCCAAAGACGATACAAATCGAGGGCGTAGGAGTTGTTGGAGTCGTAGTTACAGTTTTGGTAAAAGGGCGCGGGAAAGCACACGCCGCCATCGGGGTTTTGCCGCACTCCAAGGTATTGTCCGCTGAAACTCGTCCCAGCATCGACCGGACGTGAGGGGCTCCGCTGCGCCATTAAGTGTGAAGTGACGAGACATACGGCAACAAGAGCTATGGATACTCTGTTCATTTTGTTCTTCTTTCTGTTTTGTATTTCGGCTGTGAGCAGGAATCTGTAGCGGACGTCGGTTTTGGCGGGAATTCAGTGGGTGGAGCGGATGTGTCGGCGAGCGGAGCATTGGGG
>Ga0075019_10001564_pt1 | contig 13036 bp, 13 predicted proteins | sample ColStrG_CSR_2013_FD_71473 | JGI IMG/M metagenome (GOLD analysis project Ga0075019, IMG submission 71473) | Freshwater sediment microbial communities in response to fracking from Pennsylvania, USA - Cold Stream Run_MetaG_CSR_2013 | ecosystem: Environmental > Aquatic > Freshwater > Creek >...
GCCACAATCCCGATCTACTCGCCGCCAACAAGGCGATTGATGCCGCACGTTACGACACGGCGGTCGCGCGCGCCGCGCGGCTCCCCAAAGTATCGGGCGTGGCCAGCGGCACCTATACCAACGCATTCAATTCGTTGAGCACCATTCCGGGCGTTCCGGTGCAGCAGATCGACAAGTCTGCCGCTGTCGGGGTTCAGGCGACGATCCCGCTTTATCAAGGCGGCGGGCCGAGCGCGCAGGTTCGCGCGGCGAACGACCGTACGTCGGCCGCGATTGAAAATGCCATCGCCACCGAACGCAGCATCATCGCGCAAGCACGCGCGGCTTACGCGAGCTATCGCGCTGCGAACGACGTGATCGACTCGTCGCAAAAGCAAGTCGCCGCCGCCGAACTGTCGCTTGAAGGTGTCAAGGCCGAGAACAGCGTCGGCAACCGCACCATCCTCGATATTCTCAACGCAGAGCAAGAATTGCTCACTGCGCGCGGCCAGTTGCTGCAAGCGCAACGCAACGCCTATGTCGCGGGATTTTCGCTGCTCGCTGCGATGGGCAAGGCTGAAGCGCGTGATTTGGGTCTCGATGGCGGCGCGCTGTATGACCCGGTTGCCAACTATAACTCTGCGCATCGTGGCTATAGTGATTGGAACGACGGCCCCGCGCCTAAAGCGCAATCCACCCGCACCATTGACATTCCTGCTCAAACTCCGGCATTAACCAAATAATTGGGGCGAATATGGGTGCAAGAGATGGGTGATTTGAGCCACGAACCGTCGATGGAGGAAATTCTTTCCTCAATCAAAAAGATCATCGCGGAGGATGGTGACCGGCCGGCATCCGGGCCGCGGCTGCGGCGCACGCCTCCTGCCGAGGCGGCTACACCTGTCGCCGAGCCAGTGGCCGCTAACGACACCGACGTGCTGGAACTTACCGAAGCCTTGCAGGAGGCTGATCAACCACCCCCAGACAAAGCGCCGCTTGTTCAAACGTCGCCCGTCGCGGTTGCAACAACCAAGCAGCCCACACCCGCTCCAAAAGCCGAGGTTGTCCCCATGAAACCAATTGACGATTCGCTGCTCGCTGAAAAATCGGCCACCGCATCGCGCAACGCGCTCGCACAGCTTTCTGCCGCGAAGCCCGCGCCAAAGGCGGCGACCGCCACCGATACGGTGCTCGAAGCGCTGGTGGTTGAAGCGCTGCGTCCGCTCATCAAGGATTGGCTCGATGCCAATTTGCCGCGCGTGGTGGAAAAAATGGTCGCCAAGGAAATCGCCCGCCTGCGCGAGGAATGAGTCTTTTCTTAAACTCAGCCATGCCTATATTGGCGTGGAAAGGACTCATCATGACGCTGAAGATTATCGAAGGCCCCATTGACATCGGCAAACCCAGCCGCCCGCGCTATCGCACTGCACTTGATGCCAATGGAAACAAAGTGCGTATTCGGATGCTCGACCCGAATAGCCCAACATTTACAGCTGATTTTCTATCCTCTTTCCGCGCCAATGTGCGACGTGCGCGGGCAGAGAATAAGGCGCTGGGGCTGGACGTTAAGTAGTTGGCGACCAAAGTTGCCGAGCGTCCGCGCTTTTGGATCGTCGCCGGGCCAAATGGATGCGGTAAAAGCACGGCCTATGGTCAAGGTGATGTTATGGGGTTGGATGGTTCTGTCTGGATCATCAACCCCGATTTGCTTACGGCTCGGCTTAAAGAAGCAGAAAACCTCTCGCTGCTTGATGCCAATCTTGCTGCCGTTCAGCGGATAGAAAAATGGCTATCGGCCTCGATTGAGGTGCATCAAACCATCGGCGTGGAAACCGTGCTGTCCTCGCCCAAATATCGCCGCTTGGTTGAAAAGGCCAAAGCTTACGATTTTGAGGTGTGTTTGGTTTATGTATTCGTCGATAGCGTGGACATACAGTTAGAGCGAATTCGAGCGCGCGTGGCCAAAGGCGGGCATGACGTGCCGCCTGACAAAGTGCGCGAGCGGAGGGAACGATCCTTTGACCAACTCAGCTGGTTTTTTGCGCAAGCTGATCGGGCATATATTTGGAACAATTCTAGAGCATTTTGAGTTTAATCGAACGCATACCCTGAGTTGATGATGTAGTTTTGGCATTCGCGGGGTGTGAAGGCGTCGAGCAGAGCAGCGATGGTATCCCACAGGGCGTCGCGGGTTCGGGCGGCGGCTTTTCTGAGCAGGGCTTTGAGCTTGGCAAACATCTGCTCGATGGGGTTGAGGTCGGGGGAATAAGGCGGAAGATACATCACGCTGGCCCCAACAGCCTTAATGGCTTCGCGCACGCCCTCAACCTTATGGCTACTCAAGTTATCCATAACCACGACATCACCGCGCTTGAGCGACGGCGCGAGGAACTGGGTGACATAGGCCTTGAACACCTCACCTGTCATCGGGCCATCAAGAACAAAGGGCGCGATGACACCAGTGCTGCGCAGGCCCGCAACAAATGTGGTGGTGCGCCAATGACCGTGCGGCGCGGTGTCAACAAGGCGTTCCGCTTTCGGCCCCCAGCCATAGCGCCGGATCATGTTGGTTGCTGCACCGGTTTCGTCGAGGAACACAAATGAGGCAGGGTCCATATAACGCTGCCAGATGCACCACTGACGGCGATGTTCGGCAACATCGGCGCGGTCTTGCTCCGCCGCATTTATCGTCTTTTTTTGTGTGATAGGCCAAGGTGACGCAGCCGCGTCCAGATCGTGCGCAGGCAGCCTGGCTCAATGCCGCGTGACAGGAGTTCCTCGCGTATCTCCGCAAGCGTGATCCCTTTGCGCTTGGACGTGAGTTCGCGCAGCACATCATCATGATCGGCGAGCAACGGCTTGCGATACCCGCCAATCTTCGCCGGAGCCGCAGAACCTGTCGAGCGAACCCGCCGCATCAGCTTGATCGCCGCCGATGCGCTCACCTCAAACCGTGCAGCTGCCGCCCGTGCTGAACTGCCCGCTTCAACCGCTCGAACCAGCCGTAATCGCAAATCTTCCGATAAAGGTGCCGTCATCAATGCCTCCGTCATAAACAAAAGCTTCGAATCAGAAACCGCGAATCTGTGCAACCTCAAAATGCTCTAGGTCACATCAAGGCGAGGATGCTCTGGGTGGGTTGGTGAAGGAGCGAACATCAGGTGCATCGGTCGCCGTGAACCTGCTTATGGCGAACCCGTCCGATTCTCACGCACTCACGCCAGACACCTCTATCCAAGCTGCCAGAACCGTTGCGCCAACGCATACTCCTCTGGGCCGCTGGCGTCCGTATAAATCGCGGTGCTGCTGAGCCACGCATGACCAAGTCAACGCTGCACGACATTCATCGGGACGCCTGCCTGTGACGTCCAGATGCCGAAGCCATGTCGCTATCCGCACGGGCAGGCGGAGCAGCCGATGATTTGGAAACGGCGCATGACGTCCAGCACACGCCGCCGTTCGTCGCGGTTTAGATATTTGCTCTAGCCGCTTAGCGCATACAGCCTTGCGCCAGTTTTGGATTCTGGGGTCGGGTAGTAGATTTCTTGTTGTTCATAGCGTTATTCATAATGTTGTATTTCTATATTTCTGTTGTTATTCGGATTTGCGTGATTGTTGTATTATGCTAGACGGCACCCCCGGTTGAACGGGATTTTTGAGGAGAAAGCGAGTGCGTAACTTCGTTGCCATTAGCGCATTTTTAACTTTGGCGGCCTGCGGTTCACAAAATGGCGCTGAGGCTCATACGAAAGAGGCCGAAGCGGTACATCAAGCAGGTTGCTCCACCATAAACAATGATAGCGCGCCCAATGTTCTCGGCGTTCATTTGAATACAAGCGTCGAGACCGCAAAAAGAGAAATGAAGTGTGCCTATCCCAAAGGCAACCTTCATTCTTTTGGAGTTGATGATAGCAATATAGCCTATTACTTTAATCTGTTTCCTTTTCGCTTCCCTCCATCACAGTCAATCGGGCTTGACCTCAATGGTTCAGTTATAGGTGAAAATTTCGACACGATGACACCATCGTTCTTTGGCTTTCCAGGCAAAGAACAACTGATCCAAATACGACGCACCGTAAATTACCCTGATGGGAAAAAGCCGCCAATGACGGATGCGGAGTCCTCACTCATTGCAAAATATGGCAAATTTACGCGCCAAAAAGATTATGACGGCAATATGATTGACATCGTTTGGGCATATGACCCGGCGGGTAAATTAATCACGGAAGGTGACCCGAGATACAATACCTGCGGTGCGTTCAGCGGTGGACCGCTTTATGCTGATTGGTCTGATTGTGGTGTTGTCATTTTCGCAAGATTACACGCAGCCGATTTGAATAAAACAGCCTTAGATACGCTGGAATTTCAAATGATAGATAGCGCGAAAACACGGGCATTCGTGAAAAATGTTGCCGATATATCAAACAAGATCAATAACAGTGGTGGGACAACTTCGAAATTTTAGATCGTTCTAATTAGCAAGCCTTACATAAGGGTATATCGGGTATGGTAGGCGCTGCTAGGGTAACTAGTAATAAATAGGATATTGGTGCGGGCGGCCGGACTTGAACCGGCAAGGGCAAATGCCCGACGGATTTTCATACCCGCTACGGCTTTCGCCGCCGCCCCGCGCCTGTTCAGGCATGAAGCGTTTGTGGTCTGGACTATCCCTTCACCTTAGCGCGTTCGCGCCTTAGGTGCTGCCCGTCTAGTCTCTACACCTTCCCTCGCTGCTTTCGCGGTGAGGGCTTGGCTCGGGATTGCCATTTGACAGGTTTCCCCGAGTTTGAGCAGTTCTGCATCCTCGGTTTCCCGAAGAGCACTCATTTTTGCTTAAGTCCGTTGCGTCTACCGATTTCGCCACGCCCGCTTAAACTTGAGGCGACTATAAAGAAGGGAAGTGATTACGTCGATAGGATTCTGCTGGTCATTTCTTCTCCATGCTTTCGTCGATAGCTTTGGCTGCTGCCTTTTTGGACATGGGCTTCGGTTTGCGGACATTGATTGCCGCCGCATCCAGAGTATTTTTGATGTGCGAGGCATAGTAGTTCTCGATCATCTCGACGCTGGTGCGGCAATTTTTGGCAATCTGGTAGATGTCTGCCCCCTCCATCAACCGCATACAGATATAGGTGTGGCGCAGGCTGTAAGCCGTGCGGCGTTGCCCTTCACGGTCGGTTTTGAGGTCAAGTTCATCCAGCAACGTGTTGAAGAGCTCGCGCTGCATATTGGGAAAAAGTTTATCGGTTGGACTCTTCTCCATCCGCTTCTTTAAGCGTTGGAAAGGGATAACCGCGCCCGGCATACTCTTGCAGTAGCCGACGCCGCGTTTGCCGCGCACTTCGATTTCGAGGATGCGTTCGCCTGTCGATTGGTCGGTAACGACCTCGACATCTCGAAATTCAAGGCGCAGGGCTTCGTCGGGTCTCAAGCCCGTATTGACCATGATTAGCACAAAGTCATGTAGGTTTTCGCTGGCGGTGCGCCACCGTTCCTTTTTCGGGTTCTTGGCGCGTTCGCGCGTCGCTTCATAAAGCCGCTTATACTCGGTCGGCGAAAACCATGCCCGATGTGTAATTTTCCCCGAGGTTTTATAGGGGGCAGACAAATCCGGCATATATTCCAGCCACCGATGGCGATTGGCGGTTTTAAGCACCTGACGCAAACAGACGATTTCCTGATGAAGGGTGCTGCGGGCGGGTGGCTTGCCGCCCCGCCCATTCTTCATGCGATGGATTCGGTAATCCTGAACGAGTCCGGGGGTAACATCGGTCAACACCTTCTCGCCAAAGAAGGGGATTAGATGGTTCTTCAACCTGTCCTTGTGTCCCTGAACATAAATAGGGCTGCGCTGACCAAGCGTGATGATTTCAAATTCATCCATGAAACGCTGCGCGGCTTCCTTGAAGGTCTTGCCCTCCTTCAACTCGCCCGCTCGGTATTTGCCCATCAAGCCGAGATACCAATCTCGCGCGACATCTTTCGCGCGGGCGAGGCTTTCTTCCTTTGTGGTGGAGCGTTTCTGTCGTCCTGCAACCGAAGCAGAACACTGCCAATGCGGGCTGTTAGGCCGCATATAAATTTGGACTCGCCCGTCCATCAAACTGTGTCGAACCGTCTCTGTCATCTCGAATTCCACCGCCGAGATTCGGCAATTTGTGCTAGGTATGCGCTAGCGTTTCGATAAGACAATATACGCCAAAAATGTCTGATTTGCAAGGGTTTTTAAGGGTAAAATGAAAACTCGATTGGCTTTTAAGTCCGTTGCGTCTACCGATTTCGCCACGCCCGCTAAAAAATCTTTGCGTTCCTGTGTGCTTGAAACCCTAGGCTAACCCGTGCCATTAAGTCTTTCGCTCAAAGTCTTGCTGCACCGAAAGTGTGGAACCCGCTTGGCGGCAACCACAACCTCAGAACCCGTCCGAGGATTTCTGCCAATTCGTTCGACCCGCGCGCGAGTGGTAAATGCGCCGAAGCCCCGGATCTCAATACGCTCATTCGCCACCATCGCAGCGCTTATGCTGTCAAAAAAACTGGTGACAATGCGGTCAATATCAGAAACCAACAAACCCTTGTGTTGCTCGCTCAGTCGTTCAACTAATTCCGATCGGATCATATTCTCACCCTTAAAGCTCCTGTTACTCTACGCAGAACTTGCATTGACGGCGAATAGGTGATCGCGCCCCGCGTGTCGAGAGGCGCGATCTATCCTTGGCGGATTGGCGTGCAGCCGCGTCAACATGACGCGACGTCACGCCAAGGGGCGACTTACTTTTTGGTATCGCGCGCCTTCAACGCTTCGCCAAGAATATCACCGAGCGATGCGCCCGAGTCCGACGAACCATATTGTGCGACGGCCTGTTTCTCTTCGGCGAGTTGCATCGCTTTAACCGAGAAGTTTGGCTTTTTCGAGCGATCAAAGCCAATCACCATTGCATCGAACTTCTGACCAACTTGGAAGCGTTCAGCGCGTTGCTCATCACGGTCACGACCCAAATCGCCGCGCTTGATAAAGCCTGTTACGCCATCCTCGCCAGCCTGAACCTCAAGCCCTGCGTCGCGCACTTCAAGCACGGTCACAGTGACAATCGCATTCTTGGCGAGCGCCGGGCCGCTGGCAGCCGAGGCCGCCGAAGGTCCTCCACGCTCAAGCTGCTTAATTCCGAGCGAAATCCGCTCCTTATCTGCCTCAACCGCGAGAACGATGGCCTGAACGACCTCGCCCTTGCGATGCAGGTTGAGCGCATCTTCGCCTGAAATGCCCCAAGCGATGTCGGACATATGCACCATGCCGTCAACGTCGCCGTCGAGCCCAATGAACAGACCAAATTCGGTCGCGTTCTTGACTTCACCTTCAACGGTGCTGCCCACCGGATGTCTCTCGGCAAAGCTATCCCAAGGATTGGCAATTGCCTGCTTGAGGCCGAGGCTGATGCGACGCTTCTCTTCGTCCACCTCAAGCACGATGACATCGACTTCCTGGCTGGTCGAGACAATCTTGCCCGGATGCACATTCTTCTTCGTCCAGCTCATTTCGGAGACGTGGACGAGACCTTCAATGCCCGCTTCAAGCTCAACAAACGCCCCATATTCGGTGATGTTGGTTATGCGGCCCGAGAGCTTGGTGCCAATCGGGTATTTTGCAATTGCAGCTTCCCACGGATCGCTCTCAAGCTGCTTCATGCCAAGCGAGATGCGCTGTGTATCCTTGTTGATACGCACAATCTGCACCTTGACGGTGTCACCAATGGCAATGGCTTCTGACGGATGTTGAACACGCTTGTAGCTGATGTCAGTGACGTGCAGCAGGCCATCGATGCCGCCGAGATCAACGAACGCACCATAATCGGTGATGTTCTTGACCACGCCCTCGATGATTTGGCCCTCTGCCAACGTCGAGATGAGACCGGTGCGCGCTTCGGCACGCGTTTCCTCCAGAATGGCACGGCGCGAAACGACGATATTGCCGCGCTTGCGATCCATTTTGAGGATTTGGAACGGCTGGACAATATCCATCAGTGGCGTGACATCGCGCACGGGGCGGATATCAACCTGCGAACCGGGCAAGAAGGCCACGGCACCATTCAGATCAACAGTGAAACCACCCTTGACGCGGCCAAAGATGACACCATCAACGCGGGCCGACTTTTCAAACTCGGTTTCGAGCACATCCCAAGCGGCTTCGCGGCGCGCGCGGTCACGCGACAGCATGGCTTCGCCGTTGACGTTCTCAATCCGGTCAACATAAACTTCAACTTCATCGCCGACGCTGACTTCAGCCTTTTGGCCGGGCATCGCGAATTCGCGCAACGGCACGCGGCCTTCGGATTTCAGGCCGACGTCGATAACCGCGAGGTCATTTTCGATAGCGGTGACGATGCCTTTAACGACACGGCCTTCGAAGCCTTGGTCTTCGCCACCGAGTGATTCATTGAGGAGTGCCGCGAAATCATCGCGTGTGGGATTTGGCGCAGTAGCCATAAATTAGGTTCCTAAATTAACATTTTCCGGCCGTTGGGTTGGTTCCCAAGGTCTTAAACCATTTGCTTGGGCTGCTCCGGCCCACTCCCCCACCCGACCTCCCAATCAGTATACCCTGTGGGAGGTCGGGTGGGGGAGCGGGCTGGTGCCGCACCCAATCAAACAATCAGGCCGAACTGCCATGACCGCCGAATACGGGCACAGCATCCTTAGACGGTCAGGAAATGGTAGGACGCAACCGCGCCTCAACCAAAGCAATCGCGGCTTGGACGGCGTCGCCTATAGTCAGATTTGTTGTGTCTAGCAAGTCCGCGTCGTCGGCACGCAAGAGCGGCGCGGTGGAGCGGCCCGAGTCGCGGGCGTCACGGGCGAGAATGTCGGCCAAGATCGCGTCATAATCGCGTGACGGGTCATCGCCATGACGCCGCTTGGCGCGCACTTCGGGGGACGCCGTGATAAACAGTTTTGCATCGGCATGCGGCGCGATCACGGTGCCAATATCGCGGCCATCGAGGATCGCACCGCCGGGTTGCGCGGCGAAAGCCCGTTGGCGCTCAAGCAGCGCCGCGCGCACACTCGGGTGCCCCGAGACGCGCGAGGCGAGCGAGCCGGCCGCCTCAGAGCGCAGTTCGGGATCACCAAGTAAGCTCTCAGCGAAGTCACATCCGCGCTCAGCATCTTTAGCATCATTAGGATCACCACCCGCCCGCGCGACACTCACCCCCACCGCGCGATACAGCAGTCCTGTATCCAAATGTGCCAGCCCGTAATGCGCCGCCAAGGCGCGCGCGATGGTGCCCTTCCCCGAAGCGGCGGGACCGTCAACTGCGATGATCATTCCGCGCCCAACTCCCGCAACATTGCTTCAAAGCTCGGGAAGCTCGTCGCCACGGGGCGCATATCATCAATCGTCACGCCGCTAACCGACACCAGCCCCGCCACGGCGAAGCTCATCGCGATTCGGTGGTCTAGATGCGTGGCGATGGTCGCGCCGCCGCTCAGCGGTTCCCCGCCCGTGCCATCGATGACCAGCCCGTCCTCAACCTCTTCAACCCGCGCGCCGATCGCCCGCAGTCCCTCAGCCATCACGCTGATGCGATCCGACTCTTTCACGCGCAACTCCTCGAGCCCGCGCATCACCGAACGCCCCTGCGCCAGCGCCGCCGCGACGAAGAGAATGGGAAACTCATCGACCATGCTCGGCACAATCTCCGGCGGCACCTCAATACCGCTGAGCGATGAATGCCGCACGCGCAGGTCGGCGACTGGCTCGCCGCCAACAATGCGCTCATCGCGCATCTCAATCTGCGCGCCCATCGCCTTAAGAACGCTATAAATCCCGCTACGCGTTGCGTTCATCCCGACATTGCGCACCACAATATCTGACCCCGGCACGAGCAACGCCGCCACCATGGGGAACGCCGCCGATGACGGATCGCCCGGCACGGTGATCGTCTGCGGGCGCAATTCAGCCTCGCCATGCAGCGAAATCACCCGCGCCCCATCCGCCGCCGTTTCCACGTCGAGCCGCGCGCCGAATCCGGCCAGCATCCGCTCGCTATGGTCGCGTGTTGGCACCGGCTCGATCACGCGGGTGATGCCGGGGGTATTCAACCCAGCCAGCAGAATCGCGCTCTTCACCTGCGCAGAAGCCACCGGCAATCGGTATTCAATCGGCACGGCGGGGCATGCGCCCTGCACCATCAGTGGCAACCGTCCGCCCGGCGATGCGGTGAAGACCGCGCCCATATTCGATAAGGGGTCGGTCACCCGCGCCATCGGCCGCTTGCTCAGGCTCGCATCGCCCACGAAGGTCGCGGTGATATTGTGCGTTGCCACCAGCCCCATCAACAACCGCGTCGATGTGCCCGAATTGCCCATATCAAGCGCTTGGGCGGGCTGAAGCAGACCCCCGACGCCTACGCCATGCACGCGCCACACACCATCGTCACCACGCTCAATATCCGCCCCCATCGCGCGCATCGCCGCAGCGGTGGACAGCACATCTTCGCCTTCGAGCAACCCCGTGATCGCGCTTTCGCCGACAGCTAGCGCCGACAGCATGAGCGCGCGGTGCGAAATGGATTTATCGCCGGGAACGCTGATCGCGCCGTGCAACGGGCGGGAGGGCTTAAATAGGCGCGGGGAAGGATTTATCTCGGTCATAGCGCGCAGGCTTTTGACAGCGGCGCACAGCTATGGCAAGGCGCGCGTCCATCAGACGGGATGTTCCCGCGTAAATTATAACGAAAGAGTGAATCACGGCATGGCCAAGCCAGAATGGGGCACGAAGCGAAGCTGCCCAAAATGTGGAACGCGTTTTTACGATCTGGGAAAAGAAGACCCGGTGAACTGTATCTCATGCGGCAACGTCTGGGACCCAGAACCTATTCTCAAATCCAAACAGCCTTTGCCGTTTGAAGAAATGAAGAGCGACGTCAAGAAGGACGAGGCTGAACTCGACACCGATCTTGATATCGACGTTGAGGACGAGGAGCCGTCGCCCGACGACGAAGTTGATCTCGGCGGCGAAGATGATCTCGGCGTTGATACCGGTGAAGGTTCGCCTGACGTTTAATCGCTCGCATTCTGATTGTTCGATTATCACTTGATTTTGGAGCGCTGCTCGTTATGAGCGGTGCTCCTTTAGGGGCCTTAGCTCAGCTGGGAGAGCGCTACACTGGCAGTGTAGAGGTCAGCGGTTCGATCCCGCTAGGCTCCACCATTTTTCGAACACCAATACCGCTCAACCAAATACGAGCGTCAGCGCCCTATCAAGCATGAGCAACTGCCAGATGAGGCGCCCGTAGTCGGCACGCCCAGCGCGGTGATCGGCAACAATGGCTTGCAGCGCGTCGGCACGGAAGATGCCGGTGTCAATAAGGCGCGATTGACTGACGACGCGCTCCGCATCATCCGCCAACGCGCCGCGAAACCACGCGCTGATCGGGGTCACAAAGCCCATTTTCGGTCGGTAGAGCGTATCGTGCGGCAACATCGGTTCGAGTGCCTTTTTCATCAGCCATTTCCCTTGGCTGCCCTTGATGCGCATGCTGACCGGCAATGTTGCGGCGAATTCGATCAACCGATAGTCGAGCAGCGGATCATGCGTCATCAGGCTCACCGCCATGCTCGTGCGATCAACCTTGGTGAGAATATCTCCGGGTAAGTATATTTTGATATCAGCATATTGCGCGCGGTCGATCGGATCGCGCGCGGGCGCTTCGGTCATCGTCTTGATATAGCGACCTTCAGCGCGATGGCCTTGCAGCGCTGACTTAAAGCTGTCCGAATAGAGCCGCGCCCGCAATTCTGGGGTCAACACACCAACCGCGCGGGCATAGGCCTCCGCACCATCAAGTGCTAATTCCTGAAACGTCGCTTTGGCGCGAAACTTCTGCGGTGCCCAATCGGCCTTGGGATAATAGTGACCGAGCGCCCCAAATAGTTTTTTGCGCGCCCCGGTCGGGAGCATCCCGCGCACCCGCTCTTCGAGATGTTGAAAGCGATACCGCCGATAGCCCGCGAACGCCTCATCCGCTCCATCGCCTGAGAGCGCGACCGTAACGGTTTCGCGCGCCAATTGACACACACGGTACGTGGGGAGCGCCGAGGCATCGGCAAAGGGTTCGTCAAACGCGTTCACCAACGTATCAATCGCCGCGAAGTCATCAGACGCGACGATGCGCTTGCGGTGTTGGGTCTTGAAGCGTGCCGCGATCACATCCGCGTAGCGCGTTTCGTCATAGGCTGCGGTATCAAAGCCGATTGAACAGGTTTGCACCGCCTCACGGCTGGCCTCGGCCATGAACGCAACGACGGCGGATGAATCAACACCACCCGAGAGAAAGGCCCCCAAAGGCACATCGGCCACCATTCGCGACGTGACGGCGGCACGTAAATGGTGGCGCATTTGCTCTTCAAGATCGCGCACCTTGGCTTTGGTGCGCTGGCTGAAATCGACATCCCAATATTGAGTGGATGCAGGCAATGGCCGACCACAGCGCAGCAGCAGATAATGCCCAGCCGCAAGCTTTTTTACACCGGCAACGAAGCAGGCATCGTCAGGCACATAGCCCAGCGCCATAAAATCTTCGATGGCTTGAGGCGAAGGCTCGCGGCGGACAGCGGGATTCGCAAGCAGCCCTTTTAATTCAGACGCAAACGCGATGCTGCCATCAGCGAGCGCGGTATAGTGGAGCGGCTTCACACCCAGTCGGTCACGCGCAATGAACAGCGAGCCATCGCGCGCATCATGAATCGCGAAGGCGAAGATTCCATTGAGCCTAGCGAGCACGCCGGCTCCCCACTGCTGATAGCCGATCAGAATAACCTCGGTATCGCCGTTGGTGCGAAAAGCGTGGCCGAGTTCTTCCAACTCGCGGCGCAACGCGCGAAAATTATAAATGTCGCCATTAAAGCTTATGTGCAGCGCATCGTCTGCCGTCGCCATCGGCTGCGGCGACCCGGCAACATCGATGATCGACAGCCGCCGATGCCCAAGGCCAACGCCCGCTGCTGTCCAAACGCCACTGCCGTCCGGGCCACGATGAAGCTGGGCATCCGCCATCGCGCG
>Ga0075019_10001569_pt1 | contig 13018 bp, 9 predicted proteins | sample ColStrG_CSR_2013_FD_71473 | JGI IMG/M metagenome (GOLD analysis project Ga0075019, IMG submission 71473) | Freshwater sediment microbial communities in response to fracking from Pennsylvania, USA - Cold Stream Run_MetaG_CSR_2013 | ecosystem: Environmental > Aquatic > Freshwater > Creek >...
CGGCGCGGCTCCCACCGGAACCGGCGGGCGGTCACGAACAGCGCGGCGGCGGCCCACACCAGCATGACCACCAGGTCGCGTACCTGCAGACCGGACCCGGGCCCTCCCTCGAAGGCCGACACCAGCGCCCGGATCATGTGGAAGATCGGGAACCAGTCGGCGATGCGGGCCAGTACCGAGCCCTGGGCCAGCGGATAGAAGACCCCGGAGATGAACACCACCGGGAAGTACAGCCCGTTGACGATGGCCGGGGCGGCGTCGGCGTTCGGGACGATGACGGTGACGGCCAGGCCCAGCGCGCAGAAGGTGACGATCCCCACCAGCAAGGTCACCAGGACCGCGCCCGGGTGGAACGGGAAGTGCAGGTGGTAGAAGGCCATCCCGATGGCGACCACGATGACCGTCAGGATGGCCACCACGATGAGCACCGAGCCGATGAGCCCGCCCATGTAGGACCCGATGGCGATGGGCGTCCCCCGCATGCGCTTGAGCACGCCGGTCTCGCGGCGGGTGCACACCGCCATGGCCAGGTTGGTGTAGCAGGCGGCGATCAGCCCGAACGTGAGCATCGCCACCACCACGTACTGCTCGTAGCGGAGGGTGTAGCCCGGGACCCGGGACGATCCGGCCGAGCTGCCCACCACGACGAGGAAGACGATGGGGAAGGCGAAGGTGAACACCGCCGCCATCGGGTTCCGCCAGTACGCCTTCTGCTCGTAGCCGACCTGGTGGAGGGCGACCCGGATGTCGTGCGCCTCCACGTCGCGCACCCGGACCCCGTTCATGTGTCCTGTCCGCCGGTCAGGTCCAGGTAGACGTCCTCGAGGGACGGGCGGACCACCGACAGCCCGGCCAGCACCTCGCCCCGTCCGAGCGCCCAGCGGGTGAGCTCGTGCAGGGCACGGGTGGGGTCGGCCACCGTGAACTCGACCGTGCCGGCGCGCACCTCGGGCACCACGCCCTCGGGCAGCGGCACGTCGGCCGGGGCGACGCCGGCGGGCAGCACGAACCGCACCGTGGACACCCCGTGGTCGCGGCCGCCGAGGGTGTCCGGAGGGCCGGCGGCCACGATCCGGCCGGCGGCCAGCACGACGACCGTGTCGGCCAGCGCCTGGGCCTCGTCCATGTAGTGGGTGGTCAGCACCACCGTGCGGCCCTCGGCACACAGGTCCCGGACCACGTCCCACGCCTCCCGTCGGGCCGACGGGTCGAACCCGGTGGTGGGCTCGTCGAGGAAGATCAGCTCGGGGTTGCCGATCAGGGCGAGGCCGAGATCGAGCCGTCGCTGCTGGCCGCCCGAGAGCACCTTGACCCGGGATCCGGCCTTCTCCCCCAGGCCGACCAACGCCACCACCTCGTCGACCGGGCGCGGCGCCGAATACAGGTAGGCCCGCTGGGCGAGCGCCTCGGCCACGGTCAGGTACGGGTCGACGGCGCACTCCTGCAGGACGATGCCCACCCGGGCCCGCAGCTCGCGGTCCCGGTCGGCCGGGTCGAAGCCCAGCACCGACACCTCGCCGCCGTCCCGTGCCCGGTAGCCCTCGAGGATCTCGACGGCGGTGGTCTTGCCGGCGCCGTTTGGTCCGAGCAGGGCCAGGACCTCGCCCCGGCGCACCTTGAGATCGATCCCGCGCAGGGCTGCGAAGCTCCCGTAGGACTTGGTCAGTCCCCGGACGGCGATGGCGACGTCCGGTGGTCCCATGCCCTGGAGGCTATCCAGCGGTGTTCACCCGGTTCATGGCCACTTCGACCCCGAGGGTGGCGATCAGCTCCACCGCGTCAGCGGCCAGCTCGGCCGCCACGGCCAGACCCTCCCGCTCCTCCTTGCCCGGTCGCTTGAGCACGTAGTCGGCGCCCGGCTGGCGACCGGGGGGCTTGCCGATGCCGATGCGGACCCGGAGGTAGTCGCCGGTGTGGAGGTGGGCGTGGATCGACTTGAGCCCGTTGTTGCCGGCGGTGCCCCCGCCGACCTTGACCTTGACCCGACCTGAGGGCAGGTCGAGCTCGTCGTGGACCACCACGAGGCGCGAGGTGGCCGCGGCGCCGTCGGTCGGCTCGTCGATGCCGGCCCGCCGGACCAGCGGGGCGACGGCCTGACCCGACTCGTTCATGTAGGTGAGGGGCACCGCGCACAGGACCGGGTGGTCGCCGATCCGGATCTGGCCGGCGCGGGCGTGCAGGCCCTTCTCCCCGGACAACGAGCCGTGGTGGCGCGCCACCAGCAGCTCCACGGCAGCGGCGCCGATATTGTGCCGGGTCCCCTCGTACTCGGCACCGGGGTTGCCCAGTCCGACCACCAGCAGGTCCACGGCCGTCCCCCGACGGGGGCCGTCCGGCCCCGGGCGGCGGCGCAGCAGGGCCTAGCCCTCGTCGGAGTCGGAGGCCGCCGGGGCTGCCGCCTCGGCACCCTCGGCCGCCTCGCCGGCGGCTGCTGCCTGCACCCGCGGCGGGTTGCCACCCACGACGGTGGCGTCGACGTCGGTCTCGAGCTCCACGCCCGGCGGGATGGTGATGTCCGACACGTGGAGGGCGCCGCCGATGGTCAGCGACGAGATGTCGATGTCCACCGAGTTCGGGATGTCGGTCGGCTTGGCCTTGACGTGGAGGGTGAACAGCTGCTGGTCCACGATGCCGTCGCCGTGGGCGACCTCGACGGCCTCGCCCACCAGGTTGATCGGCACCTCGGCGCTGATCAGCTCGTCGCGGCGGACGATCAGGAAGTCGATGTGGGTCACCGTGTTGCGGACCGGGTGGTGCTGGATGTCGCGGGCCAGGGTCAGGTGCTCGGTGCCGTCCACGTCGAGGGAGAGCAGCGTGTTGAGCCCGGCCTCGCCCGACATGGCGATCTGGAACTCGCGGCCGACGACGGCCACCGGGATCGGGTCGGTGCCGTGGCCGTAGACCACACCCGGGATCTTGCCCTCCGAGCGCAGGCGCCGGGTCGAGCTGGATCCGATCTCGCGTCCGGTGTGTGCGGTGAGTGTGGTTTCGGGCATGCGGGGACTCCTCGGGAGGTGCAGAGACGTAGCGCAGCGTCACGCCCGCCGACCGTGCGCTGGGCACGGGTCCGGTGCGACCGCTGCTGACGGCTCACCATGATAGACGCAAGCCGGAACCCGGGGCCACACGCCCCTCCGTCCGGGTCCATGCGCCCCTCGGCACGGTGCCACGCGGCCCCTGACCTGGGGCCGGGCTCAGGCCAGGTTCTCGCCGCCGAAGATCTCGGAGACCGAGGAGTCCTCGAACACTGCGTCGATGGCGCTGCTGATCAGCTTGGCCACCGACAGCACCTCGAGCTTGTCGAAGCGGCGGTCCTGCGGGATGGGCAGGGTGTTGGTCACCACCACCTTGGTGAGGGCGGAGTTCTTGAGCCGGTCGATGGCCGGGTCGGACAGCACCGCGTGCGTGGCCATGCACCACACCTCGGCCGCACCACGGTCGACCAGCAGGTCGGCGGCGGCCACGATGGTGCCGGCGGTATCGATCATGTCGTCGATGAGCACGCACTGACGTCCCTCGACCTCGCCGACCACGTGGAGCGCCTCGACCTGGTTGGCCACGCCCCGCAGGCGCCGCTTGTGGACGACGGCCAGGTCGGCCGTCAGGTGCTGGCTGAACCGCTCGGCGACCTTCACCCGGCCGGCGTCGGGGGCCACCACGACCAGGTCGTCGCCCAGGTGCTTGCGCAGGTAGTCGATCATCACCGGCGCCGCGGTCAGGTGGTCGAAGGGGATGTCGAAGAACCCCTGGATCTGGCCGGAGTGGAGGTCGACGCTCACCACCCGGTCGGCCCCGGCCACCGAGAGCATGTCGGCCACCAGCTTGGCGGTGATCGGCTCGCGGCCGGTCGCCTTGCGGTCCTGGCGCGAGTACCCGTAATAGGGGCAGACCGCGGTGATCCGCTTGGCCGACGCCCGCTTGGCGGCGTCGATCATGATCAGGTGCTCCATGAGGGAGTCGTTCACCGGGCCGCAGTGGGTCTGCACGATGAAGACGTCGGAGCCGCGGATGGAGCTGTCGAACCGGCAGTGGATCTCGCCGTTGGCGAATTCGCGCAGATTCGCCTCACCCAGGTCGACCCCCAGCTGCGATGCGATCTCCTGGGCCAGCTCCGGATGGGAGCGGCCCGACACCAGGTCGAGACGTCGGCGTGGGGTGAATTCCATGGCCCGACGCTACCGCGACGCGGCGCCCGGGTCAGATGGCGTCGGTCCGACCACGCCGCCGGCCGGCACCTCGGCGCCCTCGTCGAGCACGGCGAAGGGCCCGATGCGGGCGTCCGGGCCGACCACCGAGCGCCGGCAGACGCTGGAGGTGATCACCGCACCCTCGCCCACCACGGTGTCGACCAGCCGGGTGTCTGGGCCGAGCTCGGCGTGCTCGCCCACCACGCAGGCCCCCTGCAGGATCGTCCCGGGCAGGAGCACCACGTCGGTGCCCAGGGTGACGTCGACGTCGATGTAGGTGGTCACCGGGTCCCACATGGTCACCCCGCGCCGCATCCAGCGCTCGTTGATCCGGTCGCGCAGCTCGGCCTCGGCGACCGCCAGCTGCGCCCGGTCGTTGACCCCGGCGACCTCCATGGTGTCCTCGACCACCACCGAGCCCACCCGGTGGCCGGCCTCGTAGAGCACCGACACCACGTCGGTCAGGTAGTACTCGCCCTGGGCGTTGGACGGACTGAGCCGGCGCAACGACGGTGCCAGCACGCTCCGCTTGAAGCAGTACATCGACGTGTTCACCTCGCGCACCTCGCGCTCGTCGTCGGTGGCGTCGGCGTCCTCGACGACCCGGGCCACTGCGTCGTCCCGTCCCCGGACCACCCGGCCGTAGCCGGTGGGATCGTCCAGCACGGCGGTCAGCAGCGTGGCCGCGGCGTCGGACGCCCGGTGGGTCCGGACCAGACGGGCCAGGGTCCCGGGCCGCAGCAGCGGGGTGTCGCCGGGCAGCACCACCACGTCGCCGTCCTCGCCGTCCTCCTCGTCCGGCAGCCCGGTCAGAGCCACCGACATGGCGTCACCGGTCCCGCGCTGCTCGACCTGCTCCACGAACTCGATGGCCATGCCAGGCGGCGCGTGCTCGATGAGCGTCTTGGTCACCCACTCGGCCCGGTGCCCGACCACGACCACCACCCGGGTGACCGGCAGCTCGGCCAGGGCGTCGAGCACGTGGAGGATCATCGGCCGCCCGCAGAGCCGGTGGAGCGGCTTGGGTCGGGCCGACCGCATCCGTGTGCCGTGCCCGGCGGCCAGCACCACGGCCGACAGCGGGCGCCCGGGCGGGTCGGACCGCATCGAGCCGACCGAGGGCGCGTCCCACTCGTCGGCACGGCCCTGGGGGTAGGTGCGGATCACCATGTCCGGACCGCGGTGACCGTGGGGTCCGAGGCGTTGCGGGCGCCGGCACGCGTGGAGGGAGTCATGGGCCTATTCTTCCCACGTCGGCCGGGTCGATGCGACCCCGCACGCCGCGACCGCCCCACCAGGGGACACACCCCACATGCCCGTACTCCCCACAGCCGTCGACACCGGCTCGGACACCTTCGCCGAGAACGAGCGCGCCCTGCGCGCCGGCCTCGACCTGGTGCTGGCCGAGCAGGAGGTGGCCCGTGCCGGCGGGGGCGAGCGGTACGTGACCCGGCACCGCGAGCGGGGCAAGATGACCGCCCGCGAGCGGATCGAGCTGCTGCTCGACCGGGACTCGCCCTTCCTCGAGCTGTGCCCCTTCGCGGCCTGGGGGACCCAGTACACCGTCGGCGCCTCATCGATCATGGGCATCGGCGTGGTCGAGGGCGTCGAGTGCCTGGTGAACGCCACCGACCCCACCGTCCGGGGCGGGGCGATGAACCCGTGGTCGTTCCGCAAAGGGGCCCGGGGCTCGGACATCGCCCTCGCCAACCGGCTGCCGTCGATCAGCCTGACCGAGTCGGGCGGCGCCGACCTGCCGGCCCAGGCCGAGCTGTTCATCCCCGGTGGCCGTGCCTTCCGTGACATCACCCGGCACTCGGCCGCGGCCATCCCGACGGTGGCCCTGGTATTCGGCAACGCCACCGCCGGCGGCGCCTACGTGCCCGGCATGAGCGACCACGTGGTCATGATCGAGCAGCGGTCCAAGGTCTTCCTGGGCGGTCCCCCGCTGGTCAAGATGGCGACCGGCGAGGAGTCCACCGACGAGGAGCTGGGCGGCGCCTCGATGCACGCCCGGGTGTCGGGCCTGGCCGACTACCTGGCCGCCGACGAGGTGGACGCCATCCGGCTGGGCCGCCAGATCGTGAGCCGGCTGCACTGGCGCAAGCGGGGCGCCGGCCCCACCGAGCCGGCCGACGAGCCGGTCCACGACCCCGACGAGCTGCTCGGGATCGCCTCGGCCGACCCCAAGATGCCGTTCGACCCGCGCGAGGTCCTGGCCCGGGTGGTCGACGGCTCCCGGTTCGACGAGTTCAAGCCGCTCTACGGGTCGAGCCTGGTGACCGGGTGGGCGTCCATCCACGGCTACCCGATCGGGGTGCTGGCCAACCACCGGGGCGTCCTGTTCTCCGAGGAGGCCCACAAGGCCACCCAGTTCATCCAGCTGGCCAACGAGATCGACGTACCCCTCCTCTTCCTGCAGAACACCACCGGCTACATGGTGGGCAAGGAGTACGAGCAGGGCGGCATCATCAAGCACGGGGCGATGATGATCAACGCCGTCTCCAACTCCTCGGTCCCCCACCTGACCGTCAACATCGGCGCCTCCTACGGCGCCGGCAACTACGGCATGTGCGGTCGGGCCTACGACCCCCGCTTCCTCTTCGCCTGGCCCAACGCCCGCTCGGCGGTCATGGGCCCGGCCCAGCTGGCCGGCGTGCTGTCGATCGTGGGTCGCCAGTCGGCCGAGTCCAAGGGGGTCCCCTTCGACGAGGAAGCGGACGAGGCCATGCGGGCGCTGGTCGAGGCCCAGATCGAGTCCGAGTCCCTCCCCCTCTTCCTGTCGTCCCGCCTCTACGACGACGGGATCATCGACCCCCGGGACACCCGCACCGTGCTGGGCCTCTGCCTGTCGGTCATCGACAACCAGCCGATCGAGGGCACCCGTGGCTACGGCGTGTTCCGGATGTGAGGCGGTCGTGAACCCCGACACCCCGCCGGTGCGCCCGGTCACCTCGCTCCTCGTCGCCAACCGCGGGGAGATCGCCCGCCGGATCATGCGCACGGCACGGTCGATGGGGATCACCACCGTGGCCGTCCACTCGGACGCCGACGCGGCCAGCCCGCACGTGGCCGAGGCCGACCTGGCCGTCCGACTGCCGGGTGACGCGCCGGGCGACACCTACCTGCGCCACGACCTGCTGCTCGACGCCGCCGCCCGGGCCGGGGCCGACGCCGTCCACCCCGGGTACGGCTTCCTGTCCGAGTCCGGCGACTTCGCCCGGGCGGTGGTCGGCGCCGGGCTGCTCTGGGTCGGTCCGCCGGCCGACGCCATCGACGCCATGGGCTCGAAGATCGGGGCCAAGGACATGATGCGGGCGGCCGGGGTCCCCACCCTGCCGTCGATCACCGTGGACGGCGACGTGCCCCCCGACCCGGACGCGGTGGCCGCCCTCGGCTGGCCCCTGCTGGTCAAGGCGTCCGCCGGCGGCGGGGGCCGGGGCATGCGTGTCGTCGGTTCGGCCGACGACCTGGCCGACGCCCTGGCCGGGGCCCGACGCGAGGCCCTGTCGGCCTTCGGCGACGGCACCGTCTTCCTCGAGCGCTACATCACCTCGCCCCGGCACATCGAGGTCCAGGTGCTGGCCGACGCCCACGGCGACGTGGTCGCCCTCTTCGAACGCGAGTGCAGCATCCAGCGCCGGCACCAGAAGATCATCGAGGAGGCGCCGTCGCCGGTGGTGGGCCCCGAACTGCGCGCCCGCCTGTCCGAGGCGGCCGTGGCCGCGGCACGGGCCGTCGGCTACGTCAACGCCGGCACCGTCGAGTTCGTGCTCGACACCGGGGGCAGCGGCGGGGGCGAGCCGTACTTCCTGGAGATGAACACCCGGCTGCAGGTGGAGCACCCGGTGACCGAGGAGGTGACCGGGCTCGACCTGGTGCGCCTGCAGCTGCTGGTGGCCGGCGGGTCCGCACTGCCCGCCGAGGTGCACGACGCGGTGGCCCGGGGTCCGGTCGGGCACGCCATCGAGGCCCGGCTGTACGCCGAGGACCCGGCGGCCGCGTGGCTCCCCTCGACCGGGACGCTCGACGAGTTCACCGTCCCGACCGACCGGGCCGGGCTGCGCGTCGACTCCGGGGTCGAGTCCGGCGGCGTGGTCAGCCCGCACTACGACCCGATGCTGGCCAAGGTGATCGCCCACGCCCCCACCCGGCAGGAGGCCGCCGCCGCGCTGACCGCGGCGCTCGCCGGGGCCCGCATCCACGGCGTCACCACCAACCGCGACCTCCTGGTGCGCACCGTGCGCCACGAGGCGTTCGCCGCGGGTGCCACCGACACCGGATTCCTCGACCGGCACGGCCTGGACGTGCTGGCCGCACCCCTGGCCGACGAGGGCGCGGTGGGGCGCCACGCCGTGGCCGCGGCGCTGGCCGGCCAGGCCGCCCGCCGGGCCGGGGCGCGGGTGCTGGCCACCCTCCCGTCGGGCTGGCGGACCAACGAGGTCGACCGGCAGGAGGTCACCTTCGACGTAGGTGCCCGGGTGGTCCACGTCGCCTACCGGATGGGCCGCCGCGGACGCCGGGTGGCCGAGGTGGCGCTCGACGGCGAGGTGCTCGACGTGTCGGTCGGCCACGCCGGCCCCGATGCCGTCACCCTGACCGCCGGCGGGGTGACCCGGCGCTACGCCGTCCAGCGGGTCGGCGCGACCAGCTACGTCGACGGCCCCGACGGCTCGACCCGACTGGTCGAGGAGGACCGGCACCCGGTGGCGGCCGAGCAGGTCTCCGCCGGCTCGGCCCTGGCGCCCATGCCGGGCAGTGTCGTACGGGTGGCCGTCGCCACCGGCGACCAGGTGGAGGCCGGGCAGGTCCTGGTGGTCCTCGAGGCCATGAAGATGGAGCACGCGGTCCACGCCGGCACCGCCGGCACGGTGGTCGAGGTCGACGTGGCCGAGGGCGACCAGGTCGAGACCGGCCGGGTGCTGGCGGTCGTCGAAGCCGACCCGGCGCCCGACGACGGAGTGCCGGCATGACCGGGCCGCTGCGGGTCGCCAACTGCTCGGGCTTCTACGGCGACCGGCTGGCCGCCGCACGCGAGATGGTCGAGGGCGGACCCATCGACGTGCTGACCGGCGACTGGCTGGCCGAGCTGACCATGCTGATCCTGTGGAAGGGCATGCAGCGCGACGCCTCGCGGGGCTGGGCCCACACCTTCCTCACCCAGATGGAGGAGGTGCTCGGCACCTGCGTCGACCGCGGCATCAAGGTGGTGACCAATGCCGGTGGCCTCAACCCGGCCGGCCTGGCCGAGCAGGTCCGCACCCTGTCCGACCGTCTCGGCCTGTCGGTGGCGGTGGCCCACGTCGAGGGGGACGACCTCCTGCCCCGGATCGGCGAGCTGACCGGCGCCGGACACCCGCTCACCCACCTCGACACCGGGGCCCGGCTGGAGACGGCCGAGGGCACGGTGGTGTCGGCCAACGCCTACCTCGGGGCCTGGCCCATCGTGGAGGCCCTGGGCGCCGGCGCCGACGTGGTGATCTGTCCCCGGGTGACCGACGCGTCCCTCGTCGTCGGTCCGGCGGCGTGGCACCACGGCTGGACCGAGACGGACTGGGACGCGCTGGCGGGCGCGGTGGTGGCCGGACACGTCATCGAGTGCGGTCCGCAGGCCACCGGCGGCAACTACGCCTTCTTCACCGAGGTGCCCGGCCTGGAGCACCCCGGGTTCCCCATCGCCGAGGTGGCGGCCGACGGTTCGTCGGTCATCACCAAGCACCCCGGCACCGGCGGCGAGGTCTCGGTCGGCACCGTCACCGCCCAGCTCCTGTACGAGATCGGCGGGCACCACTACCCGAACACCGACGTGGTCGCCCGCTTCGACACCATCGAGGTGACCGACGAGGGGAACGACCGGGTCCGACTGTCGGGCACCAGGGGCCTGCCCGCCCCGCGCGACGTCAAGGTCTGCATCAACCTGCTCGGTGGGTGGCGCAACACGATGACCTTCGTGCTCACCGGCCTGGACATCGAGGCCAAGTCCGAGCTCACCGTGCGGTCGCTGGCCGACGCGGTGGGCGGCACCGGCCAGTTCGCCGAGTTCGACGCCCGCCTCATCCGGTCCGACAAGGTGGACGCCACCGCCGAGGTCGAGGCCACCGCCCAGCTGCGGATCACGGTGAAGGACGCGGACGCGGATCGGGTCGGTCGGCGGTTCTCCGGCGCGGCCACCGAGCTGGCCCTGGCCGGCTACCCCGGACTCAACCTGACCGCTCCGCCCGGTGCGGCGACCGCCTACGGCGTGTACTGGCCGGCGCTGGTGCCGGCCGAACTGGTGCTGCCGTCCGTGGTCCTGCCCGACGGCACCCGGGTCGCCGTCCCCCACCACGAGCACCGGGCCGCCCCTGCGCCGTCGGTGGTCGACTCGGGCCAGGACGCATCGCTCTCCCCCGGCGTGCCCGAGGCACCCGACGCCGTCCCCTCGCCCCCTGCCGCCACCAGCACCGACCCCGGCGCCGCCACCGTGCGCCTGCCCCTCGGCACGCTGATCGGGGCGCGCTCGGGCGACAAGGGCGGCAACGCCAACGTCGGGCTGTGGGCCCGCACCGACGAGGCGTGGGCGTGGCTCGACGCCGAGCTCTCCCTCGCACGGTTCCGCGAGCTCCTGCCCGAGGCGGCCGGCCTCGCCGTGCAGCGACACGCGTTCGCCAACCTGCGGGCCCTCAACTTCGTCGTGGTCGGACTGCTGGGCGAAGGTGTGGCGTCGTCGACCCGACCGGACCCCCAGGCCAAGGGACTCGGCGAGTTCCTGCGGAGCCGGCTGGTGGACGTCCCGGTCCACCTGGTGCCGCCCACGTCCTAGTCTGGGCGCCGGAAGACACCCGTTCCCCCCCGCCGTCGGCCACCGCCGACCGAGCGAGCGGGCCGCACCCAACCGGCACCGAGCCCCGACCGCGCCAGGAGGCACCCATGGACTTCACCGAATCCGACGAGCTGCAGATGCTGCGCGAGGCGGTCGGCTCGATCGCCTCCAAGTTCGGCCACGAGTACTACGCCGCCAAGGCCCGCGCCGACGAGCGCACCGACGAGCTGTGGGCCGCCGTGGCCGAGCAGGGCTTCCTCGGCGTGAACGTCCCCGAGGAGTACGGGGGCGGGGGCGGGGGCATCACCGAGCTGGCCGCCGTGGCCGAGGAGCTGGCCGCCGCCGGCTGCCCGCTGCTGGTCATCGTCGTCTCGCCGGCCATCTGCGCCACCATCATCGCCAAGTTCGGGACCGAGGCCCAGAAGCAGCGGTGGCTGCCCCGGTTCGCGACCGGCGAGCTCAAGATGGCGTTCGCCATCACCGAGCCCGACGCCGGCTCGAACTCGCACAACCTCGGACTGACCGCCACCAAGGACGGGGACGTCTACCGCCTCAACGGACAGAAGTACTACATCTCCGGCGTCGACGAGTGCGAGGCGATCCTGGTCGTGACCAAGTCCGGCGTCGATCCCGACACCGGTCGGGGCCGCCTGTCGCTGTTCGTGGTCGACACCGACACCCCCGGCCTCGACAAGCAGGTCCTGCCGGTGGAGATCACCGCCCCCGAGAAGCAGTTCACCCTCTTCTTCGACAACGTCCAGGTCGAGGCCGACCGGCTCATCGGCGACGAGGGCGAAGGGCTGCGCCAGGTCTTCTACGGCCTCAACCCCGAGCGGATCCTGTCGGCGGCCACGGCCACCGGCATCGGCCGCTACGCACTGGCCAAGGCCGCCGAGTACGCCTCGACCCGCGAGGTGTGGGGCACGCCGATCGCCCGCCACCAGGGCATCGCCCACCCGCTGGCCACGTGCAAGATCGAACTCGAGTTGGCCCGGACCATGACCGACAAGGCGGCCTGGTACTGCGACCACGACGGGGACTCCCCCCTCGCCGGCGAGACCGCCAACATGGCCAAGTACGCGGCGGCCGAAGCGACCCTGGCCGCGCTCGACCAGTCCATCCAGACCCACGGCGGCAACGGCATGTCCACCGAGTACGGCATCGCCGACCTGTGGGGCATGGCCCGGCTCCTGCGCATCGCACCGGTGAGCCGCGAGATGATCCTCAACTACGTGGCCCAGCACTCGCTCGGACTGCCCCGCTCCTACTGAGTCCCGCGCGGTGACCCGCCGCTGACGGGACCCCACCGCAGTCCGCTCCCCCGCGGGGCGGACGGCCGTGTCCCCGCGGGTGCGCCGACCAGACGGACCGCGGTCCCGTCGCCGTCCTCGGCACCTCCTCCGGTCGCGCCCTGCGCTCCGCCACCGGGCGGCAGCGGGCCCGGACGACGTCCTCCAACGGTTGCAACACGGGTGCAGTCCGCCCGCACCCGTGGTTGCGGCAGGCGTCTCAAGTCGGGAGACGGTTGCGACGATAGGTGTCGTACGTGGAAATACGCCTAGGAACACAGGTTCCTGCGGCCGTACCTTGCGTACTGAGCACCATGCACTCCTACACCGACGGACAGCGCAGGCCGGCCACGAGCCGGAGGCACCACCTGGACACCGCCAGGCGGTGGGCCCGCGCTGCCCGGACCGGTCGCCGGGGACGCCACTACGGCGACGACGCCATCACCATGATCGAGGTGCTGGTGGCCACACTCGTCCTCCTGGTCACCATGATCCCGATGGGCATCCTCCTCACCTCGGTGTCGTCGGCATCGGCCAGTGCCCGTCAGCGCCAGGCCGCACTGCAGATCGCCGACTCGTGGGTGGAGATCCTCTCCAACTCGCAGCCGCCCACCGGCTCGGACGGATCGGTGCTGACCAACGGCAAGCCCGTCGCCCCGGTGGCCCCGGCCGGCACCCAGACCCCGCCGACCACCGTCGCCGGCACCACCTTCTCGGTGGTGGCCGGGTTCTCCCAGAAC